>VOFG01004614.1_pt1 | contig 64332 bp, 97 predicted proteins | sample 5384171 | NCBI WGS metagenome assembly VOFG01 (sample SAMN12384726, study PRJNA508395) | human gut metagenome | isolation source: healthy gut F | host: Homo sapiens
CCGCATCCTCATGATTTCCATGAATAGCAGAAAATCTCTGGAACCCAAGTACATTTGGCTTTCTCTTTTCCTTTTATGATCTTTCCAGCCACCAAAATAATTCAAGGCCACATCGCCAAGGGATAACGATGATATCACTTTTCTCTTTTAACCCATTGCACAACCCCACTGCTGCAACTCAAAAATCACTCATGCACATCACCTGTAATATAAAATGCTCATATCTGATCACTCTCTTCTCTATTCATTATACGTCAGGTAAAGCAAAACCTCATTCAACTGCCGGTTGAATTATGAATTTATGGCAACATCTTTATTTTGTATATAAATACGAAAAAGAGGCTGCATTAGTTTTAAAGCAACCTCCTTTCGATCAGTTTTATAATCATTTATTCTGTTTGTCATCATAGTTCACCGCAAAATTATTTTCTATATAGACTATATGGGATTATAAACGCATCGCAGAAACTTATTAATACTTTATAAATACTTATCCTCTCTTAACGCTAAACTAAATAAAAAAATCCCCAAAACTGCCGGAAACCCTGATTTTCCTTGCTTTAGGAGATTTTCTTTCAGATTTAAAGCCAATTTGGCTGACTTCCGAACCGGCGACCCACGCATTACGAGTGTGCGTTGCGCTACCAACTGCGCTACAATGGCATATTCATTTTTAAAATAAAAGCCGCTACAAATGCAGCAGCCTTGCAATATGACCTGACCGGGAATCAGAACCGGGTTTACGCCGTGAGAGGGCGTCGTCTTGACCGCTTGACCATCAGGGCCTAAATGAATCGAGGCGACGTGATTCGAACACGCGACTCTGCGTCCCGAACGCTGCGTCTCTACCAAACTGAGCCACGCCTCGTCTCGATTACGTTGAATAGTATAATACACATTCTTCCAGTTGTCAACTACAAATTTTTCAAAATTGTTAATGACAACTAAAAATAATACTTGGGCAGAAGCCGTATGTCTGTTCTCTTACAGCACAGGCCTCTGCTTTTGCTGTATTTTTCACATGTTCTAAATGCTTCATTTAGAATTTATTTAGAAGCACTCTCTGCAATATATCCCCTGAACCAGAATAAAGATCACAATCAGCGGAAGGATATAACTTTACGTAAAAACAGCCCATCTTGAAATTCTAATGGGTTCTCTCATTTGTTTGCCAGGAATTTTCAAATCTCTATCCATATCTGCTGGTGCAAACAACAGATATAAATAGACTCCAATCGGCAGCAGATATCACTGAGGATAAAGTCTTCTAAATCCTGTATATTGGATCCTGTTCTAATGGTTGGAAATTAATCTGATATTAAACTGAACACACATGGCAACGACAAGATGATCACTACTGCTACATTCCACGCTACTGCTTTTCTTTACAGAACAGCCTGTAAGGTCTGTTGTAAAAGAAATATTATTCTGGAATACAGCAATTACAGAAAGAGCTGCAAAGGACATAAATACGAAGAACAATGATCCCCACAGTCTTCCTCCTGCCATATGGTTAAATACGTTTGGATGTGATAAAGATCGAGGACGGACCGGAAGTTATTCAACTCATAAGCAAAGCATGCCGGGAAAAATAATCAGACCAGCCATAAATGCAACCAGTGTATCCAGAATAGTAATATCATTGATGGCTTCGCTAAATAAACGGCGTTCTTTCCCGATACATAACTTCCAAAAAATAGCCATGCACCAATACTGATACTAATGTAAAAAAGACTGTCCCATAGCTGCAAAAATAGAATTTCCCAGTCCTGCATCTACCATTTTTCCAAAATCAGGCTTTAAAAAAACCCAGTCCCGGTTCACCGCCCTTTAATACCATAGAATGAGCAGCCAGTGCTATCATAAGAAACAACAGGCAGACCATCATCACTTTGTAATACGTTCTACACCTGCTACCAACCCCTGGGCACAGATACCAAAACAAAGAACTACCAAAAACTATAAATCCGCCATCAATGTCGGGTTCCCAAGCATGCTGGTAAACTCTCCAGCTACTGCGTCTGAATCAAGTCCTGTAAAGTCTCCCCCGGAGCATTTTAATGAAATAATAGATCATCCATCCTGCTACCGTGGTATAGAACATCATCAGCATATAGTTTTCCTGCCATAGCTGCATATCGGGTCAGATGCCATTTTGTACCCTTGGCTCCAGCAAATTAAAAGAAAGAGCTGCACTTCGTTTACTGGCACGTCTACAGCAAATTCCATTACTACAATAGGAAGACCAGGATCAGGGAGAAATGCCAGATAAATAAGCACAAAAAGCAGCTCTCCGTAAGCTCCTACAATATAAGGAAATCTCCATACATTGCCCAGACCAATAGCACAGCCTGCTGAGATCAGGATGAAAACCTAATCTGGAAGAAAATTTTTCACGTTCCATTAAAAATATTAAACCCCATTTACTTTGATTTACGCTGTTTTATTTCAACGTATTACTTTAACGCTTTGATGCGTCAATTTGTTTTTAGTAAGAAAAAGAGTTTTTTTCCATTATCATTTTATAGATCGAATAATGATAACTGATTAGACTGAGGAAGATCCTAAGCAGTCCCAAGTCAGACATCAGGGAACAAATTGTTCCATTTACTTTGGTACGGCCTGAGAAATCTTCTACTGACAAGAATGGACCATCCTTTATGCATCCACCACTGCTTCTGCCGCCTTTTCACCTAAACCATCAATACTACTTAAAGAAGGCATCAGTCTGCCATCAATAATCTGAAAATGCCTTGCTTTTTGCCTTGTAAATATCAATAGGTACAAAATCAAAGCCTCTTGCATACATTTCTGGACAATACGCATATCCTTCAGCGTATCCTGCTCCTTTTTAGAAAGGGTATCGTCCCCTTTTTATATCTCTGCCAGATAATATTCCAACTTATCTTTTCCCATACACATCAGTTCATAGGAAAAAGCTGCTGGCACGGATACTGAAAAATGCTGCGTAATAAGCCAGCGGCTGGAATACCTTAAGTAGGCGAATACGCCATCATAACGTAGGCGGCCGCGTGGGCTTTCGGGAACATGTACTTGATCTTTTTACAGGACCAGATGTACCAGTCCGGAACGCCGTGTTCCTTCATGGTGGTGATCCATCCCGGTTTTAACCTTTTCCTTTCGGACGCTCTCCATAATAGTAAACGCAAGACCACTCTCCACACCATCTGGCCGATGAGGTAGATCATAATGTCATCTCGGTACAGATTGCTGTCTGAATAGTGGCTTTTTCCTCTTCTGAATCAGTGTCTGGGCATTTCCCAGCCATACATCCGTACCGTGGGCCAGTCCGGCGATACGCACCAGATCGAGAAAAATACTTCGGCTTTGCGTCCAAAAAGCATCTGCATCGCAAAATCCGTACCAAATTCTGGAATTCCCAGGGCGCCCAGCTTGACAGCCGCCGATATCCTTCGGATCAATTCCAAGAGCTTCTGTACTGGAAAAAGGACATAACCTCCTTGTCATCAGCGGAACCTCTCTTGCATCCAGCCCTGTCATATCCTCAAGGGCATACGGATCATAGTCGGATCATCGTGTCCCAGTATATCCAGTTTCAGCAGATTTCCGTCAATGGAATGGTAATCAAAATGGGTGGTGATAAATCCACTGGTGGTCATATCGTTCGCCGGGATACTGGACCGGGGTAAATTTCTCGATTTCCTCCCACCGGAAGTACAATGATACCTCCCGGATGCTGTCCTGTGCTTCGCCGGATTCCGGTGCAGCCCTGGACAATACGGTTGATCTCGCAGGAACGCTTTGATGGTCCCCGCTCTTCAAAATAATTCTTCACATATCCGAAAAGCTGTCTTATCTGCCAGGGTACCAATGGTTCCCGCCGGAAGGTCTGGCCTTTTCCGAATATAACCTCTGTATATGATGGGCATTAGACTGATATTCTCCTGAGAAGTTTCAGGTCGATATCAGGCTCCTTGTCTCCCTTGAAACCAAGGAAGGTCTCAAATGGAATGTCAAATCCGTCCTTTTGGTCATCTTGGTGTCCCACATACCGGACAGATTTGTCCGGCATATCGCATCCTGCCATACCGGCAAAATGCCTTGACTTCCGGAGAATCAAAATCACTGTATTTAACGACATTTGGGCACAGATAATGGGGACTTAATGGATTTACCTCTGTAATACCTGACATGGTTGCCACCAGGGAAGATCCTACGGAACCTCGGGATCCAACCAGATAGCCGTCCGCATTCGATTTCCAAACCAGCTTCTGCGCGATGATGTACATCACCGCGTATCCATTGGAAATAATGGAGTTCAGCTCCTTATCCAGACGGTCTACTACGATCTTAGGGAAGATCTTCACCATACATTTCATGGGCTTTTGGTCAAACACATATCCTTCAAAGTCCTGGTCCGGAATTCTCGATTACCGGAGGGTATTTGTCCGGATGGATGGGTGACATTTTTCTCTATCATATCCGCAATCTTACGGGTATTTGTAACTACCACTTTCTGCCTTATCCTTCCCAGATAAGAAAACTCTTCCAGCATTTCCTCCGTTGTACGAAGATAAAAGGTGCCTGTCATCGGAATCCTTTAAAGCCCTGACCAGCCATGATAATACGTCTGTAAATTTCATCCTGGGGATCCAGAAAATGCACATCACAGGTTGCGCAGACCAGTTTTCCAAACTGAGTTCCCAGATCTACGATCCTTTTATTGATCTCGATCAGATCTTCTTCAGTCTTAACTGTACTTTTTTCATCCCGGAGCATAAAATGTTATTGCCCAAAGGCTGGATCTCCAGATAATCATAGAAATTAACCAGCCTTTGCGATTTCCGCATCTGGTGCGCCGCGTAAGAAGAGCCTGATACAGTTCTCCTGCCTCGCATGCAGAGCCGATCAGCAGACCTTCTCTATACTTATCCAGAACGCTCTTGGGAATACGGGGGACGTCTGGAATAATAATCCAAATGGGACCAGCTGACCAGACGGTACAGATTGATACGTCCTGATGATCATTTTTGCCAGGATGATAACATGATTGGTGGGAAGCTTCATAATGGTCTGGGCATCCATGGTACTTAATTCATTTAAGCTGATCCAGATCTCGATATCACGCTCCCGCAGCATTTTTAAAAAAGCGGTAAAATCTCTGTTGTCGCTCCGGCATCATCGACGCCCGGTGATGGTTTTCCAGAGAAATATTTAGGCCTTTGCCACTGTATCCAGCTTAAAACGATTTCAGTTTGGTAAAAGAAGCCGTGCCAGAGATACTGTATCCAGCACTGTTGGTGAAAAAATGGCAGTCCAAGGGCTTCTGCATAATGTCCAATAAAACCTACGTCAAACCAGCATTGTGGGCTACCAGCACTGCATCTCCCACAAATTCCAGAAACCGGCAGTAAGATCACATCAATTTTCGGATAAGGCAATACCATAGCGTCATTAATACTGGTCAGCTTTTCAATATCAAATGGAATGGGCACATCTGGATTTACAAACGTAGAAAATTTGTCTGTGATCACACCATCTACCACCTTTACAGCACCAATCTCAATGATACGGTTCTTTACAGGACTAAAACCCGTGGTCTCAATATCAAAAACAACATAAGTATCTGCAAAAGTCTGGCCTTTAGAATTTTCTACCAGCTGTTTTGTATCATCTACCAGATAACCTTCTACGCCATATAAAGATCTTTAAAGGTATCTCCTTTATCCAGAGCATGATTTGCATCAGGGGAATGCCTGAACGCAGCCATGATCCGTAACAGCAATAGATGACATACCCCATTTTTTCGCCCGCTTTATGATGCTCTTTACATCAGAAACACCATCCATATCACTCATCTTTTTTGTATGGCAGTGCAGCTCCACACGTTTTCAGGACTGTTATCCATAGCTTGGTAGTAAAATCTTCTGCTTTTTTAATACCTACAATAGAGCCTAATGTAAGCTCTCCATCAAATTTATCAATAGTGGTAACCCCTTGATCTTAATAAACATGCCTGTTTTTGATCATGTCCTTTTTCACTTCATTAAATATCTCCGGACGAATGAACATCTTTGCTGTGATGGTATCTGTAAAGTCTGTTAGATCGAAGGTAAGAATAAATTTACCGCTCTCTAAGTTCACGGCTTTCACAGGTTAAGATCTGCCCCCTTAAAGTAACTTCCCGATCTCTCCGTCAATCTTCTCAATCTCCATAAAGTCATCATCAAAGTCACGTCCATAGAGCACATCCGGGTTATTGGAACGCTTGACGGAAAACTTCCTGTCTTCCCAAAATCAGTCTTTTCCTTCCCCAGCCTTTTTCCCTTTGTTTAGCTGGAAGTTTTTTCCGTTCTTTCTCCTGCTGAGTATCTTTGAGGCAGCCATGTTTTTTCCACATCTGTTGGTTTTGTCCCAATTGCTACAAGAGAAATATTCTCATCATTTCCCGTGAACATTTCCTGAAGCTGCCTGATCCATTAGCCGCATCCCAGGAGCTGCTTCAGGCATAGGAACATCCATGATGATAGCATCCTATTTTCTGAGTTTTTCTCATCTGTATTCCGCATCGCAGCAGGCTGTGAGATATTTTCTCCGCTATTCACACTGCCTAAGCCATCCTTATGATTCTGCCAGTAAATAGCCTGGGCTTTCTTTCTAATTTCTGTTCTATCTGCTTTTCTTCTGTCATTTTCCTTTGCAGGGATATACTCAAATGACACTTCCACCGGCAAACCACACCGTTCGTTAAATACTTTTCCAGAACCCTTTTTTAATTCATTGGTCTTGTCCCTGTTTACCATGGTATCTTCTACAGTCAGTACCATTTTTCCTTCGTTCTCAAAAACGATCTGGGCCTTGCGGAACATACTGTATTCTACGATACTGTAATGCTTTAATTCTAACAACAGACTATCCTTATACATCTTAAAAGTTTTTCAGGCGTATACTGTCCTGACAGTCTGTATTTTCCTGGATCTTTAATAGGATCTGTTTATCTGGAAACAGCTGGTCTTTAATTCCACGTTCCAGATCATAAATATTTTGTTTTATGAATGAGCCTTGCGCTTTTCATATAAACACGAATAGAGCTTTTCTATCTTTGGCAGAAGTAACTTTTTCTACTTCTGCCAAAGCTAAAAAGCTCCCTTTCAAAGGCTCTGCAATATTAAGTGTTGGAAATACTTTAAAAACCTTTGCCATTCAAATTACTTCTTTCTTGCTTCTGCCATTGCTTTCAGTTCACTGCGAAGGGAATTTAACAAATCTTCTTCTGGTACTTTTCGTCAAAGATCTCACCTTTTGATGATCAGACCTTCGCCTTCACCCCGCCGGCAATACCTATATCTGCCTCTTTGGCCTCTCCAGGTCCATTAACTACACAGCCCATAACTGCTACTTTTACACCGTCCAGACCTTCCATTCCAGAAACCATAGTCTCTACCTGATTAGCAAGGTGGATCAGGTTAATGCGGGTACGGCCGCAGGTCGGACATGAAACTACTTCCACTCCACCCTTTCTAAGTCCAAGTGTTTTAAGGATCTGGCGGGCAGACTTAATTTCAACGGGATCGCCTGTAAGAGAAACGCGAATAGTATCTCCAATGCCCTGATATAAGATAATTCCCAATCCCAATTGCAGACTTGATATTTCCGGAAAATAAGGTTCCTGCTTCCGTAATACCTACATGAAGGGATGATCGGTTCTGGAAGTGATCAGTTCATGAGCTTTAACGCACATTAATACATCGGATGATTTGATACTGATCACAAGATTATCATAGCCCATATCTTCAATAAGATGTACCTTATCTAAAGCACTTTCCACAATCCCTTCTGCAGTTACACCACCGTATTTTTCTAGCGATCTTTTCAAGAGAACCGCTGTTTACACCTATACGGATTGGGATATTCCCCTCTTTTGCCCGGTCTACCACTGCTTTGACACGGTCTGTACTGCCGATATTACCTGGATTAATACGTATCTTATCAGCCCCGTTTTCCATGGCTGCAATAGCCAGACGGTAATCAAAATGGATATCTGCTACTAATGGGATATGGATCTCTTTTTAATATCTTTAAGAGCTTCTGCTGCCTTCATGGTAGGCACTGCCACACGGATAATATCACAGCCTGCTTTTTCCAGGCTTAAGATCTGGTTTATTGTAGACTTTACATCTTCTGTTTTTGTGTTGCACATGGACTGGATGAGGACGGGATTTCCCCACCGATCACCCGGTCGCCAATATGAACAACTTTCGTATCCTTTCTGCTCATGTTTCATTCCTCTTTATTTTAAATTGTTCTATGCATTTCACGCCTACGCTTCTTGTCCTTCAGACAGGAAATATACCTCGCTTTCAACCAGTACATCGTTTCGAAAACGATGTACTGGTTCAATTCCAGCTGTCTCCAAAAACGGAACATTTTACAATAGCTTCCTCACATCATTAAACAATATAAATACCATAAGCACCAGCAGAACGATCATTCCCACCGCATGGATCGTTCCCTCTTTTCCCGGTCAATAGGTTTCCTACGAATTGCTTCAATGATCAGGAAATACCAGCTGTCCACCGTCTAAGGCAGGAAGCAGATTCATCACTCCCAGGTTGGCACTTAAAAGAACAGCAAAATTCATAAGAACGACAGCAACTACTGTTTTCCCCGCTGATGCTGCCTGCTCTACCGTATGGTCAATGGTCGTAACAATTCCTACAGGACCGCTGATATCATCTGCAGTTACTTTGCCTACAAACATCAGATGAATGCTGTCAAATACATAACCGATCAATGTTCTACCTCATAAACAGATTGTACTACTAACTGCGCTGGGTTTGTAATCTTCTGGAGGGTTGCATCAAACCGGACACCGATCATGGACTGGCCTGTTCTGTCAATATAGACTGGGTGATCTTTGCCGATCTCTTCTCTGTTTTTCCGTTTTCATCCGTGTGCTTCCAGGTAATGGTCACATCCTGATGGGGATGGGCTGTAAGATAAGGCGTAAGCATCCCGGTAAGAATGGATGATCATGATTTACTTTTTGTGATCACATCTCCCGGAAGGATCCCCACCTGCTCAGCCGGGTAGCCTTTTTCTACTCCCACCACCACCGGCTCATAAAACCACCGGCGCAGCCTACGATCACAAAGGGACAGCAAAAAGCCAGAAGAAAGTTAAACAAAGGTCCACCTGCCACTACAGCAATACGGTTAAAAACAGGCTTGTTATTAAAGGCTCTGTCACCTTCTGCATCCTCATCTTCCCCCAGCATAGCACAGGAACCGCCAAAAGGCAGAAGTTTTAAGGAATATCTTGTTTCGCCTTTTTTTTAAGCTTAAAAGCCTTGGTCCCATTCCCAGAGAGAACTCTGTTACTTCAATGCCGCTTAATTTTTGCGAAATGAAATGCCCAAGTTCATGGAACAGGATGATTCCCCAAGGATCAGTACTGCCAGTACACTATTCATAGGATTTCATTCATCATCCTTTCTGATTTTCATTTAAAACTTATTATTCTATTCCATTTTGACTGTATAAAATTATAAGTTTCTGCTTCCGCTGCCAGGATCTGGTCTACATCCGGCCCGTCAATTTTTTATGATGCTCCATAGATGCCTGGATCATATCCGTAATCGTAAGATACGGGATCTTTTCTTTAAAAACAGACTTACTGCCAGTTCATTGGCTGCATTAAATACAGTTGGCATACTTCCTCCTGTTTTTCCTGCTTCATAAGCCAGCCTTAACCCTTTAAAAGTCTCTGGATCCGGCACATCAAAGGTGATCTCACGAAGCTTTTGTAAAATCCAGCCGGTCTCCTGGAAGAAATCTTCTTTCCGGATAATATAATGCATACTGGATAGGCAGCTTCATATCCGGCGTACCAAGCTGGGCGAGCACTGCCCCGTCCTCATATTCGATCATAGAATGGATGACACTTGCAGGCTGGATCACTACCTGGATCTGATCTAAGGATACACCAAAAAGCCAGCCAGCTTCCATAACTTCTAGGCCCTTATTTACCATAGTAGATGAGTCAATGGTGATTTTATGCCCCATAGACCAGTTTGGATGTTTTAAGGCATCTTCTACCTGCACCTTTTCCAGCTGTTCTCTTCCAGCCTCTGAAAGGACCTCCGGATGCTGTCAGCAAGATCTTGTGGATCTTATTTCCTGCTGCTCCCTGAAGACACTGGAAGATAGCAGAATGTTCAGAATCTACCGGAAGGATCTTAACTCCGGTTTCTTTTTTGCCAGAGGCATGATAATATGACCGGCTGTAACCAGCGTTTCCTTATTCGCCAGGGCAATATCTTTTCCTGCTTCCATGGCAGCAATAGTAGGGCGGATACCGATCATGCCCACTACTGCTGTCACTACGATCTGTGCCTTTGGCTCTGTAGCTGCTGCGATCAGACCATCCATTCCAGAAAAAACTTTTACATCCAGATCTTTTTACCCGCTCTTTTTAACTCTTTTGCCTTTTCCTCACTCCAGAGGCAGGCAATCTCCGGCTTAAATTCACGGATCTGTTTTTCCATCAGTTCTACATTAGAACCGGCTGCCAAGGCTGTCACCTTAATGTCTTTATTATATCTGACTATTTCTAATGTCTGGGTACCAATAGAACCGGTAGAACCCAGAACAGATATATTCTTTACCATAATTATTCTCCTTTTATAAAGGAAATGCTTATTTAAAACGTTTACTTTAAAAAGTAACTGCAAAATAAATTGCCGGGGCAGTAAATATCATACTATCAAAGCGGTCCAGAATACCACCATGGCCCGGTATCAGATGACCATAATCCTTAATGTTGTGATTTCGTTTAATGGCGGATGCTGCCAGATCCCCGATCTGGGAGATCACTGCAGCAATAGCACAGGCAATCGCGCAGGCTGCTATAGGGTTTGCCACTTCTTCCATGCAGTGTCCAAAGTAAGCTCCGTATGCAAGCCCCAGCAAAGCTGAACCGATCACACCGCCAACCGCACCCTCAATGGACTTTTTAGGGCTTAACACAGGGGCCAGCTTGTGTTTTCCAAGAAGCATTCCCACGCAGTAAGCACTGGTGTCGCAGCCCCAGGAGCTTAAAAAGATAAGCCACACAAGATAAACCCCGTCATGCATGCTGCGGGTCTGATACAAAAAATGACAGCATTACCGGCACATAGCACACACCAAAGAACGCTCCTGTTATTTCCTCTGTTTTATACCGTGGAAAAGTAAAAACATAAAGAGCCATTAAAAAGCATCAAGGATGCAATGATCGTTAATGTAAGGTATTTCTGACCTTCAAAACCATAAGATCCCATAATAACAGAAGGCTGTCAAATAGCCAACTACGGCCACAGACCGTTTTTTCAATCCCAAGAACCCGGTACAGTTCAAAAGGCCTACCAGAGAGATCGGGGCTGTCACTGCAAAAGAAGTCCCCTCCTTTTCCAACGAAGAAAATAGCAAGGATAACCAGTACGATACCACTGATCAGTCGTGTTGTAAACATAAAATTCTCCTTTCCTTCCTACTATGTACTCCCGGAGTCTTTCCTTCACTTGCTTTTGTGTGTGTTTCTGCCAGCCCAATCCAAACCGCATAAACATGGGCTTTTTAAAACTAGTACATCGTTTTCGAAATAACTATACCACTCACTTGTCTGCAAATCTGATTGCACAGGCCTAAAAGCCTCAGCGTAGCCCGCTACGCCTGCGTTTTTAGACCTGCACACTCAAATCCGCATCCTACGTGATTCGTACAGTTATTTACGAAACGATGTACTAGGTATAACTGGCAAAAAAATCTCCTCGTAAAACAAGCATAAAAGATCCCCGACGTACATCATTTTACCCCGCCGAACCGCCGATCTCTTTTATTATACTGGATGATCGCTTTTTTCCAGTTCCTTCTCATCAAAATCCGGCCACAGACAATCTGTAACATACAGTTCTGTATAAGCCAACTGCCACAGTAAATAGTTAGATAATCTTAATTCCCCACTGGTACGGATCAAAAGATCCGGATCCGGGATATCGGCTGTATCAAGATAGGAAGCAAATACAGATTCAGTAATATCTTCCGGTTGCAGTCTTCCTTCTTTTACATCTTCCGCCAGTTTCCCTGCTGCTCTGCGGATCTCATCTCTTCCCCATAATTTACTGCGATCACAAAGGTAAGTCCTGTATTGTTTTTGTTTCTTCTTCCAGACGGTTAATACCATCTATAATGTCCTGGGCAAAGCGCCTTCTGTCGCCGATCATCTTTACCCGTACATTATTGGCAGCTGCGATTTTTAACAGACGTACCATATAATAACGGAACAGCTGCATCAGCGCTCCAACCTCTTCTTCCGACCTCTTCCAGTTTTCCGTGGAAAATCCATAAACAGTCAGATATTTAATTCCCATCCTGGCAGCGGTCTCTACTGTTTTTTCTACTGTAATACAGCCCTCTTTATGACCAAATGTTCTTGGCAGCCCTCTCTTTTTTGCCCAACGGCCATTTCCATCTAAAATAAGAGCCACATGAGCCGGTATCACCATATTACTGTCTAATGCCATTTTTTCACCTTTTTTCATCATAAATATATGTTCTCTATAAACATAGATAAGAGGCAGGAGTCTCTCCTGCCTCCGTATTTATTTAATGTCCTCTCGAGTCTTTCCTGCACTTGCTTTTTGTGGCCGATTTTCCGCCAGTCGCACCCAAATTTCATCGACGTACGTCCCACGTACGCCTCAGAAATTTGGGCACAACTGACAAAAAATCTTCTCACAAAATCAAGCACAGAAAGATTCCGAGAGAACATTTTATTTCAGAGACTATACAGTCATGATCTCTTTTGTCTTTTCTTCTACTGCCTTATCAACACGCTCAATGGTCTTGTCCGTCAGTTTCTGCATCTTTTCAGTCGATCAGCTAACTCATCCTCAGTGATCTCGCCTGCTTTTTCTGCCTTTTTAAATGCATCATTTGCATCGCGGCGGATATTGCGGACAGCAACCTTTGCATTGTCACCTTTCTTCTTTACATCCTTTGCAACCTCTTTTCTGCGATCCTCTGTCATCTCCGGAAAGATCAGACGGATGCAATTTCCATCGTTGGTAGGATTGATACCTAATTCAGATGTAAGAATAGCTTTCTCAATAGCTTTTTTAATAAACTCTTTTCCCAAGGCTGGATCACGATCATACGTGCTTCCGGAACAGATACGTTTCCTACCTGCTGAAGAGGTGTTGGTGTTCCATAGTAATCTACTTTGATCTTGTCAAGAACATGTGGGTTTGCACGACCTGCACGGATGGTACCGTAATCAGCGATCAGAACCTCCATTGTCTTGTCCATCTTATCCTGATAAAATTTTAAATCTTCCATAAAATTCCTCCTGAACATACAGCTTTTTGCTGTCATTTTATTTTTTCTGTAATGATCTTAACTTTTATTACCCAGCTGTAACAATGGTTCCATTAATACGACCCTGCATAGCATTTGCAATACCATCTCGGTTTCATTCAGGCTGAATACTGCCATCGGCATCTTGTGTTCCATACACATAATGGATGCAGTCAGGTCTACTACTGCTAACTTACGGTCGATCACTTCCTGAATAGAAATCGTATCGAATTTCTTCGCATCTGATTTTACCTTTGGATCGCTATCATATACACCATCAATTGCCTTTTTGCAAGAAGTATACAGTCAGCTTCCATCTCAATGGCACGCAGTGTAATACCTGTATCAGTTGAGAAATACGGATGACCTGTACCGCCTGCAAAAAATACAACTTTTCCTTCTGAAAAGCACTTATTTGCCTGATCTTTTGAGAACAGCTGGGTCATAGTACCGCATGCAAATGGAGTAAAGATCTCAGTCTGCATTCCTGCATTACGGAAAATTTCAGAAACATAGATACAGTTCATAACAGTTGCTAACATACCGATCTGATCTGCTTTAGTACGCTCGATCGCATCGCTGGTACGGCCTCTCCAGAAGTTTCCGCCTCCGATAACAATACCTACCTGAACACCTGCATCTACAGATAACTTCACCTGTCTTGCCACTTCTTTTACAGTATCTTCGTCGAAACCGGTCTTCTTGGGACCTGCAAGGGCTTCGCCGCTTAATTTCAAAAATACACGGTTCATTTTCATAAATGAATATCTCCTTGTGTTGGATTATACTTTATTAAGTATACCATAGGAATGGATATTTGGAAAGAAAAAATAGTCATTTTATAAAATAGTAGAAAATAAAATTGAGATTTTAGTTATTATATACTATAATAGAAAAAAACATTTCTATATTCTGCCAATAAACAGGTATAGAACTGATCTGGGAGGAATGATCGTATGGATTGGTTTCGCAATAAAAAAGATACAAAACAACCACAGGAACCTGCTGCTCCTGTAATTTCACAGCCGGATATCCAAACTGAAGATGTTAGCAGCCGCAGTCAGTGCCTGGCTCAGTTGGATAAATTATTTGCGCCTGTCCCATCTAAGGGAATGGCTGTAAAAATATATCTGAAAACTTCAAAGTTTAAATCAGGCATTCGGATACGAATACTGCGAAAAACTGTTATCACAGATTACAGCTTATTTAAAGATATTTCTGAAGTAACTGTTTACCGCTATATTGGTGTGGAATTTATCCTTATTTTGGATGGCTGCACAGAAGGACAGGCATCTGCTCTGGCTGACACGGTCTTAGAGCGTTTTGAAAATGTATGGAAGGTAGATGATGTTGACTGTCTGTGTTCTGCCCAGATCGGCCTGTGTTCCTATCCTGAACACAGTGAGAATACACAGATGCTTTTAAAGCACCTGGATATAGCGGTACAGGCTGCTGCTGAGCAGGGTGCCAACCAGTCTGCAGTATGATTCTGTTCTCCACGAAAAACTATCCGCCGTCAAGCCATTGCCCGCTATCTGCAGACAGCTCTGGAAAAAATGAACTGGAGGTAATCGCTACCGTCCTACTTACAATTTAAAGGGAAAACGCTTTACAAAGAGCAGATTCTTATATGCGGATCTTTATTCAGGGCATCGGTCCTGGTAGGTGCTGCTGAATTTATCCCGATCGCAGAAGACTCTGGGCAGATCCGTGCTGTAGGCTATTATGCATTAGAACATGCAGGACAGTTTATACATGAACTGATCCAGGCAAAAAAAGACTTTGAATCAATTTGTATACCGGTAATCCCCGATCCTGCTGGTTCAGGAAGATTTCTTAGATCAGGTAAACAATATTCTTGACCGTTATGAAATTCTGCAGAAGGGAAACTGGCTCTTGGAATTGGATGATGAAGCATTGTCCAGCGTTTACATCAACGTAAATGTTATTATGCAGGAACTGGTCCTCTATGGGTGTGGAACTGGTATTAAATCATTTCGGCTCCGGCTGTGCTCCTGTGACCAGTGTTCTGGATCGCCTGTCAATACTGTTAAACTGGAACGTATGTTTGTATGGCAGTTAGAGAATAATCCTGCTTCTGCCTGCATTGGGAGGACTGATCCAGATTGCCAGAGATCTTGATCGCATCATCGCAGAAGGCGTGGAAAGAACGGAAAACCAGATCAAGCATTAAATCATTATGCCTGCACTTATCAGCAAGGCTTCTACTACGCTCAACCATGGAGAAAGATGTTCCTGATGAAAGTATTGGGAAGCACCCTGGAAGAATCACAGGTCACTATTGAAGAAGAAAAATTAAAAATGAAACGATAACATAATGCACAACCCCCGCCGTTATGGCGGGGGCTTTGTTTACTTCTTTATTAGGAAAGACCACCTACAACGCCTTTTTTGAATTAAAATGCCCAGGATACAGGTTCTATAATATCTTACAGATGCCAGCTTCTCCGTATGCTTCTTGCATCCGTATCTGACAGTGTATCACAGATATCATAGATTTTTGTCGTGAGCTGCGGATCATTACCTACATTTTTAATGATCCACAGTCTGGATTCTCCGGACTTTTTGAAACGAAGGACTTTTTGCAATGGTAAACAGAAGTTCTTTTCTTTTGCATCATTTGCATCTCTAAGCTGCTTTTGCTGATAACGTTTCTGCTTTTTTCGTATTTACTTACCTTTGTCTTTTCTCTCTGTGCAATAGCCGCTTCTGAGTACCATAACCTTTCTCCAGCCACAGATGGTCTCTACCGTGTATTTGCAGTCTTCTATAGTCATAACAGCCATGGAAAGAGCAACGTATTTCTCTTATAACCGCAGCTTCCCGGATTCAGCCAATCTTCCGGCAATCTCCTGCTGCTGATACATGGGAATGGCCAAAAATCACTACCTGGGCATCCCCTAATGCTACCGGGATATCTGTTCTCTGATGAGCCATGACCATTTTCACGCCGCCAATCTCAAAGCGCTTGATCCCCGGAAGCCCTCCAGACCAGCCTCTGTCATTGTTCCCACGTACTGCATAAAGTGGCTGCTTCCGCTTAATTTCATATAAAGCATCTGTGTATCAAAATCACCTGCATGTACGATCGCATCACAGGTCTCTACTATCTTCTCTACTTCCGGGCGTAATACTCCATGGGTATCTGCCATTACTGCCACCTTACAGGTCCCCGTTCCATACCTGTTTCCTCCTGTTGTGTATAAAATGATGTACCAGTTTATTATAAACGATTCCTTAGCCACTGACAATGGAGCAGTTTTTTATTGTTTTTTCTGACAATTTTGTGAACATTATTGTGAGATAGCCAGGTGGATGTTATACTATGAAATAATGATTTAAGAATTTTGAAAGGGGAAAATACATGATAAAACATACAAAAAAACTATTCCTATCCCTTGGGGCTGTCATCATTTAAGTACAGGTACTGCTATCTGCGCACAGGCATCACCTGCAGGATGGGTCAGTGAAGATGGTGTCTGGAAGTACCTGGAAGCCTCAGGAAATTATGCATACAACACTGGAAAATCTCCGGTGATAACTCTTATTATCTTGACAGCAACGGGTCATTGCTGTAAACCAGTGGATCGATGATACTTATTATGTAAATGGCGATGGTGTTATGGTAAAGAACTCCTGGATCCAGTTATCTGAAGATACTTCCCAGAAGAAAGCCGGCTGGTATTATGTAGATGCCAAGGGCAAACTGGTCAAAGATAAATGGAACACTATCGGAGACAAAAAGTATGCCTTTGACAGTGATGGAAAAATGCGTACAGGCTGGTATTTTGACAACGATGATATTTATTATCTGGGTGAAACCGGCTATGCAAAGACCGGTTGGCTGTGCCTGGATTATGATGAGGATAATAAGCCAGATGACGGTACTGATTTCTGAAGTCCGTACTTCTGCTTCCGACACTGCCAAATGGTTCTACTTCCAGACAAACGGCAAGGCCAAACGTTCTAAAAAATGATTCCTACTCTGCAGAGACCATTGGGGATAATAAATACTATTTTAATGATGAAGGCGTTATGATGACCGGTTGGGTAGCTGTAAAAAGCAATGCAAAAACAGGCGATACTTCCGGCATCAGCAAATTTAGTATACCTTGGCGGTGCTGACGAGGGCATTATGGCAAAGAATAAATGGCTGGAACTTTCTGAACACCCAGGTGATTCTGATGATAAAGATGAGATCAGTGCCGACAGCAACAGCGATGAAGTACCGGATGAAGGAGAATCCAACTGGTACTATTTCGACAGTGACGGTACAGCAGCTTATTTAAACAGCAAAGCAGCCAATATGAGCAAAAGCAACTACAAAAATAGACGGAAGTTCTTATTTCTTCAATGCTTATGGCGTCCGCCAGACCGGACTGATCATATCGTCACCTCTTCAGGCAAAGATTTTACCGGATATTTTGGTGAAAATGATTCTGACGGAAAGATGATCACCGGTAAACGTTCTAATTTAAGTGTAGATGGCGAAAGCGCTTCTTACTATTTTAGCGAATCCGGCTCTGATAAAGGCTGCGGTTATAATGGTGCAAAAGATGATTATCTGTATTATCAGGGACGTCTTGTAAAAAAGCAGACAGCGGTTCTGATTTCCAGGTATTTTATGTAAATAACAAGCTGTATCTGGTCAATGAATCCGGCAAGATCCAGTCTTCCAGCAAAAACTACAAGGTAAATGGAACCTGGACTTTCAAAATCTCCGGCGGTTCTATCTATTTCATTGATGATGACAAGGAATCGGCAGGAAAAAGTAACTTCTTCTGATGCAGAATCTCTTCCGGAGATCATCTACGATAAAGAATATACTCTATAGTTAAGAGGCCCTTTTTAAGAAAATGTCCCGGCACTGGATTTTTCCTCTGCCGGGACATTTATTTTCTATGACTCTCTATATAATGATGTGAGTGTCAAAGTAAATTTTGCCACTCACTGATGTAACCGGATTGCTCCATTGCTATGCAATTCCCGCAATCCTCGAACACCTCAAACTCCCATAAAATGGCGTGTTCACACCATTTTATTTCGTTTTCGGTGTTCGGCGTGTCAATAAGTATAAATTGCTTATTTGTGCGAGCACAAACGCAATTTATATTTTTGTTTTACTACATCATATAGTTTCTTTTTTCTTCCTTTTTATAATTTCTTTCAGCTACCAAGAAGATTCCTAATACCAGTATATCTGCTGCAGCCAGTCCTGCTTCCACAGAGGGAATGGAGCCCTGATCGCAGGCTTTAATACACTTCTATCTCCTGTTTCTTCTGCGTAAGCCTGATTTCTTACTACGGCGTTTAAGTACATATAAAAAATAATATCTTTTGCAGCTTTTCTCAGTTCCTGGTCATAGGCAGCTTTATTTTCCCTCATTTTTTTTAAAAGCAAAGCTTCCATCATTCATAAAACCATCCATCCACAGGGTCCCGCCTGCAAAAAGAGCCTGATCTCCATTCATATATCTGTGGTGATCGGAATAATCTGTGATAACTGCTCCCTTAAATCCCCACTCTTCTCTTAAAATACCGGTAAGAAGACCCTTGCTGCCTCCGGCCCACACAGCGCCCAGACGGTTGTAGGAAGACATAAGCCCTGTAGCCCCATTTTCCTGTACGATCATCTGGAACGGTTTTAAATAAGTTTCCGTAATGTCTGCTCTGTCATCCAGGTATAGACTCCGTCTCTGTAAATACCAGATTCCTGGTCATTGCAGATCAGATGTTTTACATAACAATAAACCCCCATATCCATACTTCCAGCTACAGCTGCGCCGCACTTTGCCGGAAAGCAGACTGTCCTCGGAATAATATTCGTAATTGCGGCCATCAAAAGGACTGCGGTGCAGGTTCACAGCCGAACATACCAGCCACTGTAACCAAACTGCCCAGCTTCTTTTTCTACTGCCCGCCCCATTTCCCGGGATAATCCTGTATTCCAGGACTGTGCCATAATGCCTGCATTGGGAAAGCCGGTGCCTGTTGGATTCTGGTTGAAACTTCCGATCTGGGCCGGTCCGTCAGCTTCTCTTGCCAAAAGGTTTTCCGATGCTTTCAGTTTTTCCGTTTTACGTATCCGTGAAGGAACAATTCTTCTGTTTCTTCTTCTGTCAGCTGGTTTAGGACTTCTTCCCACTTAGGATCATTATAATCAGCGCCTAACTCATAACAAGTTTTTGTAACAGTTCCATTTTTTTCAATAAGGGTCCCTTATCATCACCGAAGATCACCTCTTCTGTCTCCATGGCCACTGCATTTTCATCTGCCTGTTCCTGTGTATACAAATTAAAAGCTGCAGCTCTTTTTGGAAGCAGACGGCTTTTTACAGGCGTTTTTAGGAAAGGTCTCATCAAAGTTACTGCGAGTCATATAATTAATATCCTGGCCGCTGTCTGTACCGTCTATGCCTACACCATCAACTGCACCGGCACCTGTCATTTTTTTATTAGAAACTGCCGCTCCTGTATATGGATCTGCAGGATACTGGATATTTTCTTTTTAATGCAAGGCTTATTTGTGCCCCAGGGATATCTGCTGTCTCATGGGCATTTTACGGATGGAAACTGATAATCTCAGGATCCAGTTCATAGCCAGTAAAACCATTATGATTGCTGTCATTGTAATCATAGGCAGCCATATCTTCTGATTTTACACATAAGGTTATTTCTTCACTTTCTCCAGGTGCCAGTTCCTTTGTTTTTCCATAATCTGCAAGTACAACAGCCGGTTTTCAATCCCACCAGGCTCATAAGGAGGGGTGTAATACAACTGGACCACATCTTTTCCTGATATCTGCCCAATGTTAGTTACCTGAACGGTTATCTCTACAATACTGTCTGCTGCCAGTTTTTCTTTTTTTCCCGGGGCTTTTACCACCTTCCAGTCAAAATCGGTGTAAGAAAGACCATAGCCAAAGGATACTGCACTACCGCATCATAACCCTTTCCATGAAGATTGCGGTACTTATCCCAGTAGTTTTCAGCATCTGCTGTTTCATACCATTTATAACCAATATAAATACCCTCTGCATAGTCCACATAGGATACCTGGTCATATTTAAAGGATTCTCCCAGATTACCGCTTTTTTGTACCATCAAAGGGATACAGACCTTCTCCATTTTTATAAGCCCCACACCATTTGCAGCTGCATTAGCATAGCTGGCTGCAGTAGGAAAATTATAAGCCCAGGTATCTGCGGTGCGGCCGGAAGGACTTATTTTCCCCACAAAAGGTCAGAAGAGCCTCAGCTGAATATTCCCCGGTCATACCTGCCATAATGCAGGCGCCGATGCCAGGCGTAAGGTCGATCGCTCTAAAGTCATTACATTTCCTGTATTTAATAGAAGGATGACATTTTTAAAATTCTCTCCCAGATACTTTTAAAGTCCCTCTTCTTCTGTGGGAAAGATCCAGATAGGTACGGCGTTTATCTACCAGCAGCTGGCCGTTTTCTTATTTTTTCTTGTACTGCAGCTGGGTACAGTCACTGCTCTCTCCGGAAAAACGGCCTACTACCATAATAGCTGTATCAGAGTAATCTTTCGCATCTTGAAGCATTTCCTCTGTATAATATTCCCGGTCACTGATATCCGGTTCATACAGACGGCATGTTTCCTCCGGCCAGCTTTCCAGAGTAGCTGTTTTTGCACGTTTCGGCTGAAAATCTTCATACATGTGGGTCAGTTCTTCATTATAAGAAATGCCAGACTCTTTAAAGCACCCAGAAAATCCAGTTCCACTTTTTCAACTCTTCCAGAACCGGAACCACTTCCTAACCACTGAGTAGAAGCCCAGCCAAATACATTTACCCGGGTAATATCTTCAGATAATGGCAGTGTATTATTCTCATTTTTAATAACACTGCTCCTTCTGCCTCAATCTGCTCTGCAAGCCGGCGGCTGTCATCTGCTGCAGTTTTTTTTTTCCTCTTCTGATACATTAGTGCGGCTGCCGCAAAGGTACAGATCAATGGTTTCCCTGAATACAAAAGCAGCTGTACTAAGTATCAGCATAAAAGCCAGTAAAATAGCTGAAATGCAATAAAAGAACCTGTACCGGAAAGGATTTTCCCTCTGTGATTCAGGGTGGAAATTCTTTCTGGTCTCTGGTTCTTTTTCATAAGGTACCTCACAATTTTTATGGGATATCCGCATTAACCGCGGATTTATAACTGTCAGTCAGTTATGCGGCATGTCTGCTGCTGGTTTTACAGGCATCCGTAAATTCTTTTAATTTTCTCTTTGCATCTTCAGTCAGGTTCTGTGGAACAGCGATCGGATAGTCACATACTGGTCGCCTTTGATCTTTGGATCTTTCATGAAAACAATACCTCTGCCGGCAAGACGGATCTTTGAACCACATCGTGTTCCTTCTTTGATCTTGCAGGAAACATTGCCGTACAATGTAGGTACAATGATCTCCCGCCTAAAACTGCAGTCATAAAAGGCACTTCTGTGCTTGTATACACATCCATTCCTTTTCTCTCATATCCAGGACGGGTTCCTACATGGACTTTTTAAGAGCAAATCTCCTGCTTCACCGGATCCCATACCGGGATTTCCTTGCCTTTAAGCGGATGCTCTGTCCATCGCCGATACCTGCCGGGATATGGATCTGAAGATTCTGCCGGCTTCCATCTGTGCCGGACAGCGTGATCACACGGTCCACACCAAAAGCTGCATCATCAAAGCTTATATTAATCTCTGCCTGTGCATCACTGCCTTTTCACTGGCTGCATCTGCGCCAAAACCGCCGGAATAGCGGTGGAAACCATTAAATCCACTGGCACCCTGATGGAAGCTGCTCTTCTTTCCGCCGCCAAACATATTTTCGAAGATATCTCCGAAAATATCATCCCCTTCACCGCCTTCAAAGTGGTAGGTATGGGTTCCGGAACCACCAAAACCATGAAAACCGCCTGCATCAGAGAAGCCGCCAAAACCGCCACTGAAATGACCATTTGTGCCAAATCCGCCGTTTGCCCCGTCAAATCCGGCTCCAGCTGCGCCAGTACCATCAAAAGCTGCATGGCCGAACTGGTCATATAACTTCTTTCTCAGGATCGCTTAAAATATCATAAGCTTCATTTACTTCCTTAAATTTCTCAGCAGCCGCAGCATTTCCAACATTGCTGTCAGGATGGTATTTCTTTGCCAGCTTACGATAAGCCTTCTTGATAGTTGCCGGGTCTGCAGTTTTATCTATTCCAAGAACTTCGTAGTAATCTCTTTTCTGTTGTGACATCGTTCTCATCCTTTCTATATCTATATGTGTTACATTATTACTTTACTATTTTCATTTTATCTGTTCTATATTATGTATAACACATATACCATTCGTTGTCAAGGAGGAACTATTTCTTTATTTATGCTTCTTTTAATACTTTTTACGCTATTTACTATATAAATTCCTATACATACCAGGATCAGTGCCACAAAGGCTGTTTACAGAAAATGCCTGCGCAGTCTCCCCAGTACCAGAGCAGATAAAAAGTACACCAAACACTGGGTTCATGAAACCAAATACAGTAACACGGCTGACTGGATTATATTTTAACAGTACGCCCCATAATGTATAGGCAACTGCGGAGATAAATGCCATATACAGCAATAAAATGTACGCCAGGTAATTTCCGCTGACCTGTACCCTTCCGCCGCCTGCCAGGCCAATGATCATCAGGATCAGACCGCCTAACATAAACTGATAACCGCTTAAGGTAACTACATCGTGTTTGTTTCCGTACTTTTCAAAGTGCACTGGAAGTAGCATAAAAGACCTGGGCAAACAGAACGAAACCTTCACCAAGCAAGGATACTTCAAACATGTTTCCTTTCTGACCGGACAGGTTCATAATAACAATACCTGCAAATCCAAAGGCACAGCCGATCATTTTTCTGGCTGTCAGTTTTTCATACCTGAAGATCAGGCTTGCCACTAATATAGAGATAAAAACATTTCCTCCTGTGATAATGGCACCGTGTACTCCACTTGCATGAGCCAGTCCTGTATAAAAAGAAATAATACTGAAGAACTGTCTGGTTTAAACAAAGGGATACAATAGCTTTTCCTGAACCGGGTTCCGGCATGATCCAGTGACGTTCCTGGATACTGTGGAACAGTATTACCAGAAAGCCGGCCAGTACGAATCGCATTCCTGCAAATAAAATAATGGACATAGCATCTGAGGACTGGATCTGGAATAACTGATATCCTGTTTTTAATAGCTGGTGTAGCACTTCCCCCATAGAAACAGCAGATACCTGCCAAAAACATTACTACAGGAAGCTGTGTCAGTTTGCTGTTATTTTGTTGTGTATTCATATTTTCCCTATCTTCTGTTTTTTATCTTAATAAGAGTACCAGTAAATACAAAGAAAGTCAATTTTTTTTATCAATAACTTACAGATTAGTATTGAATTTTTCGCATTTTTTGTTTTTTTACACTATATACAAAATATTTTAGGTTAGCAAAAAAATATTTTTGTACTATTTTGTCATGTGTGCCTATTTTTTAACACGAAATCAGGGGGCATTATAGACCACATGATCTGGGAAAATAAAATATATGTGAAAAAGAACAGGAGATTTTATTATGTCGTTTCAATCAGTCTGTAAGCGTTATGGTCTATTTCTGGCCGGAGTTATCTTATGTGCAACAGGAATCGCCTTTATCACCCGTGCGGGACTTGGAACCTCGCCGGTTTCCGGACTTCCTTTTGTGCTCAGCCTAGTAACACCTGTATCTATGGGATTTTTACCTTTCTGTTTAATATGATATTTCTGATCTGTGAGGCTATTTAAAGAAAACGGTTCAGTATAGAACAGGCTTTACAGATCCCTATCACTTTCTTTTCAGTTTCTGCATCGACAAGGCCATGTCCATCATTCCTACCCGTTTCGGCGGCCCGTGGGGTGATTCCTTTGTTTACCTGGTCATCGGATGTATCATCATGTCCCTTGGGATCAGCTTTGAAGTGATCGCAGATGTGATCATGCTTCCTGCAGAGGCATTTGTACGTGCCTTTGCTAAAAAGACCGGTTTTATATTTGGAAATGTAAAAGTTGGTTTTGACAGCACTCTTACCATTCTGGCAATGATCTTAGCTTTGATCTGCTTCCACAAGTTAAACGGGGTGCGGGGAAGGAACACTGATCAATGCCCTGGTAGTGGGCCAAATGGTTAAGCAGTGGCGACGGTACATTGAAAAAACCGCTATCAAATGCAATCGCATAAAAAATATAACCCCGTCAGCTGACGGGGGTATTTTTAAATCATAACATCCAGTCTTTGATCACATTGTGGTCTCTTAACAGTTTCCCAACTACTGTTTTATCAATCTTTCTAAGAAGCGGCTTCTTTAACAGCTCTAATGGCAGAGGCAGTTTCATTTCCAGTGGGGATTTTCCGTCCATCAGCTTTACAGTACTGTCTAACAGATTCCTCACATCATATACGCTTCCCCAGACCTCAGGAACGCCACGGTCTACGCCGCAAAGTCCGTATACAGCTTCCATAGCAGTACGCACGGGTACTCAGTGGTGAAAATAGTATCTCTTGGTGTTTCAGCAAACTGGCCTAAGAATGCAGCGTTTACGCAGCCATCCGGGATAACATCCGGTCTGTCTCCTGCACTTCTTGGCATAAAAAAGCAGTGATATATGGCATCATAGTCGGAGTACAGTTTGCATGGTTTGCTGCCAGGTCATCGATCTCCTCTGCAGGGATGCCCAGATGATACAGCCATTCTGCTGTGATCTCTTTACCATTGCACTCTTTCATCGGCTTTTTTAATATAATCGCCTGGTACATCAGTAAACAGGCTGTATACCCATACACAGATCTCATCCTTCTTCTGAGCCTTAAACTGTCCCTGGCGGTTAATCGTCAGCTTAACAGCCAGCTGGAGTCTCTACAGCTTACGATACCTCCGGTAACTACCTTTCCGGTTCTTGGGTCTCTCTTACAGATCTTCTGGATATAGGAAATGATCTTTTCATCAGAAGTTGTAACAGTTGCAGATTCCCAATTGGTCTTAGCAATATTAGAGCAGAACTTTCCGGATGTCCAAAAGATCCATCCTGGGCTGCAATGTTCTTCCACAGGCTCCAGCAGCCACTGGTGCGTACCTCTGCATCCCCAACAGGTGCATGATCCTGATCCCCCATAAATAGTACCTTCTGTACAGCTTCCGTTTGTTATAAATACCAGATCATTTTCAGTAAGTGCTATCTCGCCTTTTCCACCGTCTTTTATATTCAATAGCTTTTGCAGTCTTCTTTTCGCCTTCAATGTCAAAACGGACATTGGTAACGCTGGTGCCAAACTGGATCTGTACACCTGCTGCTTCCAGATACTTCTGCATTGGAAGGATCAGGGATTCGTACTGATTGTACCGGGTAAATTTCAAAGCAGAGAAATCTGGCAGTCCGCCAATATGGTGGATAAAACGCTGGAAATAACGCTTCATTTCCAGAGCACTGTGCCAGTTTTCAAAAGCAAACATGGTGCGCCAGTACAGCCAGAAATCAGAACCAAATACTTCATCATCAAAGAAATCTTCAATGGACTTGTCATACAGATCCTCATCCCTTGTAAAGAACAGCTTCATGATCTCCATACTGCCTTTCTGGCTTAAACGGAACTTGCCGTTAGTATGGGCATCTTCGCCTCTTTTTCAGTAGCACGGCACAGGGAATAGTTTGGATCATGTTTATTTAACCAGTAGTATTCATCCAGGACAGATGCATTTGGTACCTCCAGTGAAGGAATGCTGCGGAACAGATCCCATAAACACTCGAAATGATCTTCCATCTCACGTCCGCCACGCATTACGTAGCCTCTTGTAGGGTCATCAATACCATCGCAGGCACCACCAGCTACATCCATTGCCTCTAAAATATGGATATTCTTTCCAGGCATCTGGGCATCTCTTACTAAAAAGCAGGCTGCTGCCAGCGCTGCCAGGCCGCTTCCTACTAAATAAGCACTCTTTTCTTCGATTCCTTCCGGTTTTTCCGGTCTTGCAAAGGCTTCATAGTTACCATTAGTATAGTAAATTCCCCTTGCTGTTTTTTGCAAACTTGCCAAGTTCCGTATTACGATAATCGCTGTTTGTCTCTTCTTTTTTGCTGCGGCGCTTTCCAGCCATAACCGCAGCTGCTCCAACGCCGGCTGCCACTGCAGATACTGCTCCTGCACGCAAAACTTTCTTGTTCATTGATAAACCTTCCTTTCTCATCCTGTTTTTCATATTTTGAATATCAATGTTTTTATCATTACTATTATTCTCGTTACGTATTGCCTTAATATATAGTATTGTTTACTACATATGCATATTGATATTATAACTTTTTTGGGCAAAATGTCAATAATACACATAAAAGAACGGACAATCACCATACATATGAATGAATACACCATTAAAAATACTCTCAGCCACAGGCTTATTCTCCTGTAATGACTGAGAGTATTTTTTCCAAAATATAAAACTTTATACGATTGCCAAAGGATATTCACGATTCGTTATACTGTTTCCTCATGATCAAATAGCTGCAGCACAGCATTTTGCTAAATGTTACAGTTCAGACATGACGGTTAAATATCTAAAGCTGCATGGTATCCCTGATAAACTGCATTTGTAATGGTAGAAACCTTTCTTGCGTCCCCAATAACACGGACAAAGGGCGCACCATTTCTGAGAGCTTCCACAACATCCGTTCTGCTTCTCTGTCCAAGAGCACAGATCACTGTCTTACCGCTAATCAGCAGCTCTTTGCCCTCTTTATCTTTACAGCGTACTCCTTCAACTGTCACTTCTTCTACCTTGCATCCGGTATGGACATGAACATATTTCTCAATTTCTTTTAACAGCAGCGGACGATGACGCACATTGGCATCTACAGCCAGCTCATCCCGCATTTCGATCAGGTGTACTTCTTTTCCTTCCATGCCTAAATGGATGGCACATTCACAACCGGCCAGACCACCACCCATAACAGCAACTTCATCTGCCACGCGGTCCTGATTTTTGTATAGCTCATTAACAAGGATCACGTTTTTGTCCTTAATTCCAGGGATCGGTGGAACCAGCGGCTTAGAACCAACAGCAATGATCAGAGCATCTGGTGCTTCTTTTTTTCAACATATTCAGCAGTAACTTCACATCCTAAACGTATCTCTACACCGCTCTGCCTTGCGAAACGTGCATAGGTCTCTGTAAGCTGGTACATTTCTTTTTAAAGGGAATGGCGATCTCGCTCTTTAAAATTCCGCCCAGTTCCTCTTCTTTTTCACATAAGATGACCTGATGCCCCCTTCTGGCTGCTGTCCAGGCTGCATACAGACCTCCGGCCCTCCTCCGGCTACCGGGACTTTCTTTTTTCACCGGCGCAGGCTGTATTTCATCCCCTTCCAGCTCTCTTCCCATCAGAGGGTTTACAGTACACCTTCTGGTTGAAGTAGCTGCACGTTCTGCCATACAGGTAAAGCAGCGCAGACAACGGACAATATCCTCATCCCTGTTTTTCCATGACCTTTCTTGGAAGGAATGGATCTGCCAGAAGTGCACGGGCCATATAAACTACATCTGCCTTGCCGGAAGCGATGATCTCTTCCATCTGTTCCGGGTCATTTAAACCGCCCAGTGTGGCAACCGGAATGGATACGTGCTTTTTGATCTCAGCTGCCAGATATACGTTACAGCCATGCTCCTTAAACATAGAAGGATGGGTATCGCCAAAGCCACGCTGGTAAGTTCCTGCTGATACATGGATCAGATCAATCTTTGATTCCAGCTGCATAGCAATGCGTACACCTTCTTCCAGGTCATAGCCGCCTTCAAACAATTCAGACCCGCTTAAGCGGAATTCAATAGGAAATGCAGGACCTACAGCCTCACGGACTGCATCTAAGATCTCACTTGCCAGACGACAGCGGTTTTCCAGACAACCTCCGTATTCATCAGTTCTGTGGTTAAAATATGGGGATAAAAACTGGTTGATCAGCCATCCATGTCCACCGTGGATCAGGATCATCTCAAAGCCTGCACGTTTTGCAAGGCCTGCCACTTTACCATAAGAAGCAACAATATCTTTAATCTGTGCTTTGCTTAAAGCCTTTACCTTTACACCATCTGCACGCACAGTATCAGAAGCCCCCCACTGGCACATTTCATGCTGTCTTGATTTATCAGTCATATAAGTTCCTGCATACATACCGGAATGGGACAACTCCAGACTGGCTGCTGCCCGTGGCGGGAAATGGCATCTGCTGTATAAGTGGCTGCTGCCAAGGAATTTAGAATCGCTGTATCCAGATGATAGGCATGGGAGCCGTCTGTTTCCGGATGTACCATACATTCGCTGACTGTTACTGCTGCTGCGCCGCTTTTTGCACGAAGCTCGTAAAAGGCAGTAGATTTGGGACCGATACAGCCGTCATTGAAATATCTGTTCCACCCATAGGTGCTGAAAACATACGGTTGGAAAAGGTGCGCCCTGCAATGGTAATAGGACTGCAAAGATGTGGAAATTTGTGTGTCATAATATTTTTCTCTCCTTTATATTGATGATGTGAGTGTCAAAAGTAAATTTTGCCACTCACTGATGTAACCGGATTGCTCCATTGCTATGCAATTCCGCAATCCTCGAACACCTCAAACTCCCATAAAATGGCGTGTTCACACCATTTTATTTCGTTTTCGGTGTTCGGCGTGTCAATAAGTATAAATTGCTTATTTGTGCGAGCACAAACGCAATTTACATTTTGACACCACATCATATGATGTTGGGGTCAAAAAGGTATTTTGACCCTCTGATCCGAATTGCTACGTGCTTTGCACTCCGCAATTCAAAAAATTCGTAATCCGCTCATTTTCTTCAAAAAAATGGCTACTTACTCATGTTTTTGGCGGGTCCCAAGGTCAAAAATCCTCCTGCAAGCAAGCTTGCGTCGGATTTATGACCTTTGACCCTGGTATCATCATATTGATAACGTATTCACCAACCCGCGCTGGCACGTCTGGCTGCCTTCTGTCACAGGCGGATCGTCTATTCAACAACGTCTTTTAATTCTTCTTCGATCTTTCTTCTTCCTCTTTATCATCTCCATAAATAAGCACAGGGAGGAAAGAAAAGATGTTTTCAATACTTCTTGCAATAAATCCCACTAAAACAGCTGCTACAATGGTACCCTCACGTACACCTTCTAAATGTCCGGAAAGAAGAACAGAAAGAGCAGCTGCGATCACTGCCATGGAAACATCAAAACAGACCTTGGTAAAACCAAACTCAGAATGAATACAAAATACCACGGCTCTTACAAAAGACTCTCCTGGAAGCATAACTACATCTGCCAGAACTTCCATATAAACACCGCTGCCAAGAATCAGACAGCCGATCAAAAAGTCCAGCTACCTTTGCCAGATAATCAGCCGGATGTACAAAACCAAGTAAGATCATAGATGCATCAATAAAATAACCAAATACCATGGATACAGGTATCTGCAATAAGTGTTCTGCTTTAAAATTCTTTCCCAGCAGCAAAAATTGGAGGAAGATCAGAAGCAGACTGAACACAATAGTGAAATTTCCCAGTGAGAACGGAAAATTCAGACTTAGTACATACGGAATAGAAGAAATAGGGGAAGTTCCCAGATTCCCTTTTGTAATCAGGCTGACGCCCAGAGAGTTTACAAACAAGCCCACTAAAAAAGATAAAATATCGCTTTATCTGTTCTGCTTTTGTACGTTTCATAATTTTTGTTCCCTTTCTTTTTTTCGCTGTCTGTCCCTTATTGGAACACGTTTTCTTTTATGGTAACATCATTATTCAAACATGTCAATGCTTACATGTTTATATGTATATATTTTTTCCTATGGCACAGAAAGAAATTGTATGATATACTGCTGATAGCATGAAATATACTTTCATATTTATATTTAAAGAAGGGATCTAAATATATGGGAACTTTAAAATATGCCATTTTGGGACTTTTAAATAGAAAAAAAGTATGACTGGCTATGATCTGTCAAAAGAATTTGAGACCACTCTCTTTGAATTCTGGAATGCGAAGCACAGCCAGATTTATCCAGAGCTGAAAAGTCTTTCCGAAAAGGTCTGGTCCAGTATGAGGTTGAGATCACAGGAAATGTGCTGGAAAAGAAGGTTTATTCTATTACAGAAAAAGGACGGGAAGATTTTTATAAATGGGAAGAAAGCTTAAATCCTTTAAAACCTGTACCAAAGGATGAGTTCCGCTTGCAGCTTTTTTTTCTGGTGCCTTATCTCCTGAAAAGCGTCTGGCATTGCTAACAGATCAATTAAAACAGCATGAAGAAAAAAACTAGATCATCTAAAAGGAAATATGGAGAAATTTTCCAGTGTTCCCCCTAAAGATGAAAATGATTTTGCCGATTATCTGGTCCTTCACGGAGCTGTTTTAAGAGAAGAAACCTGCTGTAAATGGTTAAAAAGATTGTATCAGGTTATGCAAAAAAGGGAGTGTAGTTTTGCTACACTCCCAGATCTTTATAATCTGCCGGAAGGAAACGATGATAGGTAATGTGAAAACCTTCATCCTTAAAGCAATAATAATACCTGTCATCACCTTCTGTAAAGTGGATAACCATATCAAACTCGCCGCCCTTCATCTGTTCCACGTCACTTGGATAAGGCTGCTGTTTAAACAGTTTTTCACCTGCTCCATATCTGTTTCATGGGAAGCGATCAGATTTACCAGCTGGTGGATAAATTCATTTTCTTTTTATGTTCATAAACATAAACACTTGTTTCTTCTGGAAGGATCAGACAGAAACGCTCTTTCTTGTGAGTAATCATTATTTCACCCAGACGTTCTTTAACAAACCCTGCAAATCCTGTAAGGGCCTTTTGCATTTCTTCTGCATCATAATCAGTGCCAAAAGATGATTTAACATGCCCACAGGATAATACAGCCGGATCGCTTCTTTGCGAAAGCCCAGTTTCGCCTGTTCTTCCATTACAGAATCTTTAATATGCTCTTCTAATGCTTTATAATCCATTGTTTTACCTCATCTTATATTTTAACGCCAGTCTTTCAGACTTTACTTATCATAGCACATCTTGATCCTGTTGTCTTTATTGATATATTTCATTTATTATCAATAAAAATAGCAAAAACTTAAAATATTACAGTTCAATTACTGTAATTGTTGATTGAAAACTCTTATTGTCTGAAAACTCTTATAGTGTGTGTAATATAAATAATATGTTCCAGGGAGGAATTATCATGGGCGAAAAAAGAAAAAAAGCTTCTGCCTATCGTGAACCACTGATCCTTATTGCCTTTGTCATCTTAGGCGCCATTATTGGAATGGTGATGGGAGAAAAAAGCATCATTCCTGTATCCAATCGTCAGATCTGGCTGAACCTGCTGTTTGTACTGCTGGTTCCGCTGCTTTTCTTCTCAATTTCCAGTTCTATTGCTAATATCAGCGATACAAAAAAGCGTTGGAAAGCTGTTAGGATTTACGCTGGTGATCTTCATTGTAACTGCAGCCATTGCCGGAAGTTTTATGTTTATCGTATTAAATATCTTTGGTGTCGATACTTCCGTTCAGTTAGGTGCAGGTGATACTACTGCACAGGCTGCTGTTTCCAGTATTGGTGACCAGATCGTTAATACCTTTACTGTTGGTGATTTTCTGACGTGATTTCCAGAGGACATATTCTGGCTCTCATCGTATTTACTGTATTCTTTGGCGTTACTGTTTCTTCCTTGGAGAAAAAGGCCGCGAAATTGCAAACTGGTTAAACAACATGTCTCTGGTATTTTACAAAATGGTTGCTATTTTAATGAAAGCTGCTCCTTTAGGACTGATGGCTTACTTCATAAAACCTGACCGGTACATATGGCTCTGACCTGTTAAAAAGCTACGGACGCGGACTTCTGATCTACTATCCAACAGTGCTTGTTTACTTCTTTGTTTTCCTTGGGCTTTATGCATTTATTGCTGCTGGTCCATGGGGTGTAAAACATTATTTTAAAGAAATTTTAACACCTGCACTGACTGCACTTGGTACCCGTTCTTCTGCTGCTGCTCTTCCAATGCAGCTTGATGCATGCGACAAATTAGGTGTTCCAAAGAGTGGTAAGTTCTGTTGTTGTACCAATTGGCGCTACCTGTCATATGGACGGTGCATGCCTTGCTACTATTTATGAGATCGTGCTCTGCTGCACCTTGTTTGGACATCCATTCAGAAGCATTGGTGACTATGCCTTTTGCACTCACCATCGCTGTATGTGCTTCTGTTGCTGTATCTTCTGTTCTGGTGGTGGTGCTGCTGACCATGCTTATTTCTTCCTTTGGTTTCCCTGTTATCGCCCTTCCGGTACTGATGATGATGACACAACTGTTTGATGCAGGCTGTACCCTCATCAACTCTGCGGCGATACCGTTGCTTCTATGCTGGTTTCCCGTTTCCTGTACGGAAAAGACTGGTACAAGAGAGATTTAAATAAAGAACTGGCAGAAGCAGAAAAAAAGAATGAATTGAAAAAAATAATAAATCTGTTCTTTTAGATTTAGAAATGAATGTCAGAAAAGGACCGTTTATATGTGTTGTAAAAATACAAATGCGAAAAAACTCATTTCGGCGCCTGTTGCAGCCGGCCCGATCTTTATGGTATCATAATCCCGGAAAACATGGAAAACTCCTTGCCACTTTATACTCAGCAGGGGGCGAAGGTCCCCTATCCTACCGTTCTCCCTTCTCCATGGCATTCCCGGATGTGAACAGAACCTGGATCTTGCACAGTCTCTTCGTCGGACCGGTTTTTTCTTCTGTTATTTTTTTTCTACCGGGGATGCTGGGGCAGCGAAGGTATTTTTCTTTGAGGGAAGTTTTGAAGATACAAAAAGCAGTCTTAGATTTTGTATTAAATGATACTCAGTATAATTTTGACAAAAATCATATTTTCTTTATCGGCCCAGCTTAGGTTGTGTCAATGCAGCCCGCATGATCGCCCTTTGTTCCCAGGCAAAAGGCGGCGTATTCTTAGCCCCCTGCGATTCTGTGGCGCATTTATCTTCTTGGACTTGAAAATGATGATTACAGAGAACACTTAAATGATCTGCTGGAAGAAGGAATCCCCTATATTCATGGTACAGACGAAAAAACATTGACCAGTGAAATAAAGGCAGTGCCGGACGGCTTTTCCATCAGCTCCTGTCTCCAGGCTATCTCTGAAAAATCCATTCTCTGGATCAGCAGCCCTGATGATGAAGTAGTTTCTGAAGCAGAAGAAACCTATCCATATATAAAAAGAATGAAGCAGTTTTTCTCCCTCCTGTTTTTAAATGGCTGCGGGTTTCCTCTAATCACTATTTTTCCAACATGCGTTCCCAGCTGACTGAAGACATTGCACGTTTTCTCTTGGAAAATACAGATCATAAGAAATCCCATATTGATCGGACTGCTTTTGAAACCCAGCTTCGCAAACTGATCTGTCAGCAGCTGGCAACCATTACATTGCCGGATGTGGCCAGCTATTTCCACATCAGCGTTCCTATGCCAGTGACCTGATCCGCCAGGTCACTGGGAAGAATTTCACTGCTCTCGTATTAGAAGAACGGATGAAAGAATCTGAGAAGCTTTTTAAAACCAGCAATGTGCCCATTTCAAGGTAGCACTGCTCTCCGGCTATCAGGAACCTTCTTATTTTATGAAAGTATTTAAAAAATATTTTGGCTGCACCCCAAGCCAGTACCGGGAAAAATATCTCCCTAAAATAGATATTATACACCTGGCCTGATATAAGCGGATCAGCGTTCAAAATTTACCGGACGCAGATCCCTTTTAATATCTTCCCGCTTTCATTTACCGGAAAAGCATCCAGAAAAAAGACATACCTGGGGATTTTTCTTCTTCTGATAAAGTATTTTTAACAACCGGCGGATTTCCTGCGATCCTACTGATAAATTTTTTCTCTTGGAATGATCCATGCAGCCAGATAATCCCTTCCATTTTTCTCTATGGGTTTTACAACCGCCTGTTCTGCTATTCCCAGATTCAAAACAGCCTGTTCTACACGGACTGCGGATATTTTCCTGCCATTGATATTACAGATATCATCTTTTCTCCCGTCAAAACAGAAATATCCATCTGGATCCTTATGGGCGTAGTCCCCTGCACTTGCCTCTTTTCCTGTCGATCGCTCCAAAAGCTGTATTTACCAGCAATCTACCAGAATTAAGACATACGCCTACTTTTTGGAAAAGGACGGCCGATCCAAAGGTCTTATCCTCATTCATCTCCTGATCCCGTATATAAGTAACATAGCTTAACTCACTGGCTCCGTAATAAAAGTGATCTCTGCTTTTGGGAAAAATGTTTTAAGCTTCATAGCGTCTTTCTTTCCAAGACTCTGGGAGCCGCTTAAAATGGTCTGGATTTTTTCTACCGGATCATGGTCTTCGTGTTTTAATGCCCTGATACAGGGCATGAAGTTTTGCAGGATCAGGTAAATGCCATCTGCCTGCCACTGCTCTATGTCTTTTATCCACAATCTTGGATCAAAACGATCTTCTGAAAGTATGGTGGCACCTGCAGACAGCTGGGCCATATACAGGTTCATATTTCCGGTAAAAGCCAGGCTTCCCTGCATAAACAGACGACTTTCCGGCGTTATATGGAAAATCTCATTCTGAATGGGAAAATAGTCATACCAGCTTTCAAAGGTTCTGAAAAGCAGTTTATTCTCACCTGAGGTCCCTGAAGTCATAACTGCCATACAGGCTTCTTCCGGCACTTTGGTTTCTGCACAGAATTTTTTGTATCAGTGCAGTTTTTATCTTCTTCCATATCCTTTGAAGAATTACCGGCACATAGCCCATTCCCTGACAGGTCAGAAACTCTGTCAATTGGTCTAATGCCTGCTCCTTCTGGATGAAATACAATTCCTTTTTAGCCGCCGTTTTTTCCACTTTTCTGTTTTTCCTTAACCAGAAGAAACAGTTCCCTGTATGTAAGAGAACTGTTTCCTGTACAAAATACTTCTTTTTTTCCGGTGTTTTGTTTTTATATCTTCTATCATTTCAGATAGTTGCTTATCTTTCCCATAAATTCTGTATCTCCAACATACTCAATGTACTTTCTATGTCTTTGCTCTCTATGCCTTTACTCTTTCTACCAGAAGGGAGGTTCCGATCCCCCCTGCTGCTGCTACGCCGCAGATGCCAAATCTCCCCTTATTTACCTGCAGATTTTTAAAAGATGCAGAAGGATAATGGCTCCGGAAGCACCGTAAGGATGTCCGTAGGCAAGAGCTCCACCTAAAGGATTTAACCGGTCTCTGATCCCCGGAAATTCCCGCTCTAAAAGTACATCGATCGCAGCAAAGGCTTCATTAACTTCCAGGCTGTCAATTTCATCTATGGAAAGTCCAGTCTGCTTAAACAGCTTTCTGATCGCCAGAACCGCTGTTTTAGGGCTCATAAAAGGGTCGCTGCCAATGGATGTACCAAAGCGAAATGCTGCCTGAGGTGACAGTTTATGGACTTTTCTGTATTTTTCAGAACAAAAGGACTACAAAAGCCGCCCCGTCATGCATCAGACAGGCATTGGCTGCTGTGATCGCTTTTCCCCCCGGCAATATATATGGAAGGCGGTCTAATAATCGCTGGCTCATAGAAGGTCTTATTCCCTCATCTTTCCTGCTGCCTTCAATGGAAAGCTGTATATCTGACAAAATACCTTCTTTTTTGCAGCCTGTGCTGCTTTTATGGCTTAACAGCACCCATGGATCCATTTCTGCCTTAGTGACATTTTCTGTAAGAGCTGTCTTTTCTGCTCCTTCCAGCATTACCTGCTCTCCCTGAAGATCGGGGAATGAATTTTGCCACTGTATAGCATTTTCCTTCCTGATAGTCCGGGTGGTTAAGATTCCACATACGAAAAGGCTGTGTAGAAGAACTTTCAAAACCGCCTGCGATCGCCCAGATCGCCAGACCGCTTTCGATCTTCGCAGCTGCCGTTGCAATGCTTTCAGAGAAGATCCACACTGGAGATCTAAAAGTAACAGCAGGTATCTCTTCACTTAAACCTGCTGTAAGCGCCGTAAGGCGGGTGATGTTTCCACCTCCCGCCACAGCATTTCCACCTATTATGTAATCGATCTCATTGTCTTTTTAAAGCAAATCTGTTTTTATTTCTTTTAGAACCTGGGCACCTAAAATTTCCGCTGGGATTTTACGGTACATGCCGTCTTTCACACCAATAAAACTTCTCAGACCACCTAAGATCCATACATTATCCATAGCTTATACCTTTTTTTGTTATATACTTAATCTGCCGGGAACAATCTGCGCAGAGGTTTTGCGATTCCTGCTGCAACAAAGCATTTTACTATATCCAATGGAATAAACGGAAGCACAGCCTGGATCAATAGCACCCCATGGCTGGTTGGTCACGTATTTCATCTGGACTGCGCCAAACAAATAGATCGCGGGATTCCTACAATAATGATAAATGCTGTCTGCCATCTTACTTTCTTAACTTTACAGCAGAACATGGAGATATCATAACAGCTGCTACCAGATTGCCATAACGATATCCGCCTGCCGGTCCTAAAAGTTTTCCTAAAGAACCACCAATCCCAACAACACTTAACAGGATCCAGGTTACCATAACCGCCAGTGTCTGTAAGGGGGGAAAGCAGAAGTCCGATCGGGTTTACCATTAAAGTCTGAGCTGTAATGCTGGCACTGGAAAAATGGCAGCGGGATCTTTATATAAGTGGATACGATGGAGAAGCGCTGTCATCAATGCCATGATAGTAAGGCTCCGTATATTCCATATGCTGTGTGCTTTTTACGTTGTTAATAGATTTTGTTGCTGTCTGACTCATATCATTTTTCGTCCTTTCTTTTATCACGCAGAATATATGGCTATGGTGGATCAGCTAGATCTCCGTTACAACTGCCTTTAAAATGGTCCTTTCAGAAATTTTAAATAAAATGGTCTTCTTACTATCTTCCGTTTTCACAGTGACCTCTGTTTCTTCTCCCACCTGTAAGGGTGTAAGAAAACGGACATCCACCTGAAAAGAACCTGTTGTAAAAGATCTGAAACATTTCAAACATCTTGTTTACCATAAAAAGCCTGGAACAATGGCACTCTTTCCCTGGTGAATAGGGTTTGTATCATTTACCGCCTGTAAATATGACTGGATCTCATTTTCTGTTACTGTTAAGGATGATGCGGAATGACAGGACCTTGATTGAACACCTATTCTCTCTGATCCTTTTCTCACCGGAAAAGCATCCAGGATCGATAAAGGGGTGACATTTAAGCTATCCTCCTCTTTTCCTCTGCTCTCCTCTGTAATACAAACCTGTACCAGTCTTGCATCACTTTTTAAAACCTGCATCTGATAAGCAAAACTTTCATCCTCTAACTGATTAAAATCCACTGTCTCACCGGCATGGTTCCTTTTCTTTTCATCAAAAACGAAACCTACACTTTGCGATCGTCCAGCCTTCATATCCTGCAAGCCCTGAAAGTGTCTTTTCCAGTCCCAGAAGCCTTTTTGTGATCCATAGCAGTTATAAGCTTCCTTTCTGTCTGTAAATGATGTTTTATACAAATATTCTGTTTGTAGTAAGTGTTATATCAATTGTCTCCGAAAACGATTTGAGTATAACAAAGCTGCTTTCAAATGTCAACCATTATCTCGCATTGGTTAACATTTAAAAAATGCTGATTCCCTTTACCTATTCTGGTTCCAAAAATTTTATCATTTTGCTAAAGCGACTGTAAAATTTCCACAGTTCGGTAAATTTCTTCTTCATCGGTACGATAGATTTCAAATTCACTTATCCCTTCAAGTCCCATATGCACCCGTTCATTCCGATATTGCATACCTCTGGAACACAGCTTTTACCGGACAAATGAAAAAGCATAGGCTCCTGTTGCCTTGGCAATTTCTGCGATATTAGACGATTTCACTCCACCGCCCACCAATATAGTTGGTTTACCGCTGATATTTTCCATTTTAAGCATGTCAGCAGATACCTGAATCAGATGCCTGATAAGTTTGCTTCCCAAAAGACAGTCTGCTTCCTGACCCGATGTCAAAATCGTATCCACACCCATTCCTGCTGCTTTTCCAGCGCTGCAATCGGGTCTGCGCAAACGTCAAAAAGCACGATGTAATGTAATACCGATATTTCCCGCTGCCTTAACCATTCCGCCTATTTGCGCTTCATTAAGTGTACCATCTGTATTCAGGCTTCCGATCGCTACACCATCAGCGCCTGCCTGGGAAAATGGCGGATATCAGCAAGCATCTGCTGGTACTCATAATGTGTATATAAGAAATCACCGTCTTGGACGTATCAACACTCTGACAGGAAGACCCGTTTCTTTTTTACCTGTTCAAATAAAGTATATCCCGGTGTTGTCCGCCTATCACAAGGTTTGCACATAATTCCAGTCGTGTTGCACCGCCCGCTTTGCCTCAGCGCCGATTCTACGCTGTCCACACACACTTCTAAAATATAGTCCTGCATTTTTACCTGCTTCCATTATCAGAGGGGCAAAATACATTTGGACCCCAACATCATATTTATGTCTTCTTGAGTCTTGCCTGCATTTGCCTTTGTGAACTATTTTCATATATTACAAGATCTTTATTCTATTTTTCGTTCAAAAACATACTCCAACTCTGATGACAGATCCTCTCTGAATCCATAGCCCAAACGGTCAAATTTCTTTATATCTAAAGGATCTTCCATCAGTTTTTCTGCCATATATCTAACCATTTCGCCCCGGGCCATTTTGCATAGGTGCCCTTCGTTACCAATCTGCCCCCAGATGATTCACAAAATGTGATCGTAATATACCGATCCTCAGGAGACAGATATTTTTCTATACATTTTGAGTACTCTTTTGATGCCAGGTTAATTATGATCCCACTGTCATCTCTTACCTCATGATATAACCTGCTACCCCCAGAAATCGTATAAGTTTTTTGTATCCCCTATAGCAGCTTTTGCCTGCATTTCAAGACGATACGGTGTTACTCCATCCATTGGCTTTAAGGCACCATAAAATGCAGACAGTATCCTCAAGTGGCTTTGCACATATTCTAACTGCCTGGTTTCAAATACTGCCGGAGCCATATACTGAAAAGGCAATCCTTCATAAGCCATGATCGCCGGAGTCAGCCTGCTATAAAGGTCCATATTCTCTAACCTTTCAAAATTCTGCTCTGCGATCTTGTCATTACATTTCAGATCGCCTTCAGTTCTTCTCTGGACTTCTTCTTCAGCCAGTTCAGTATTTCCTTTGTCTCCTCTATAAAAACAGGGAATCCTGCTGACTCAATACTGTCTGTATCCACATTCATTTTTTGCAGGTGATAATATGATCTTCATCCGTTCAGTTCCTTAAGCATATTTTCAGGGGATCATCTGCTGCTTTTAACCTTGTCATTTGCTTTTACAATGATCCCCTGTTCATCAATAAGATAGGTAGTTCTCACAACTCCCATGGAAACCTTGCCATAATTCTTCTTTTCTTTCCACACATCATAGGCTTCGATCACCTTATGCTGTGGATCGCCAATAAGGTAAATGCAAGCCCATATTTTTCTTCAAATTTCTTGTGGGATGCTACAGAATCTTTGCTTACTCAAGAATAACTGCACCTTTTTCTGTAAACTGAGGATATCTCTCTGAAAAGCCACATGCCTGTTTGGTGCAGCCTGGTGTATTATCTTTTGGATAAAAATATAAAATCACTTTTTACCTACATAATCCCTTAATTTATGTACATTTCCATTCTAATCCGGTAACTCAAAATCTGGTGCTTTTGTACCTGCTTCTAACATATCATGTGCCTCCATTTCTTTTCCATGTTCTCTCAGAGTCTTTCATGCACCTGCTTTTGCGGCTGATTTTTCTCCTGCGTCAGCTGAATCTCAGTTATTACAACATAACCCTGGAACCTTTAAAATCCTATTTTTTTAGAATGTATCTCCTATACGGTATATTCCAAATTCCTTGTGTCCAAGAACCTCTGCCTTAGTCAGTTCACCATTTGCCACAGCCACCATTTTATCAAAGATCTCTCACCTATATCCTGTGGGGTCTTTCCTTCTGTGATGATCCTACCAGCATTTATATCAATATTATCCATCATTTTTCATAGGTTTCAGGATTTCCTGTAACTTTGATCACTGGCGCAACAGGACTGCCGGTAGGAGTTCCCCGTCCTGTGGTAAAAGAATGATCACGAGCTCCACCTGCAACCATGCCTGTAATAGAATCAATATCTTCACCTGGTGTATCCATGAAATAAAAGGCCGTGCTTCTTCGGATCGATACTTTCTGAGTACTCTAAAACGCCGATCACAGGACTCTGCCCTGCTTTGTGAATGCATCCAGAGATTTTTCTTCTATAGTTGTAAGTCCGCCTGCAATATTGCCCGGTGTAGGCTGTGTACCCCGAAGGTCCACTCCATAAAGCTTTGACTTATCTTCAATGCGCTTGACCATAGCTGTAAGTTTATCACCCATTTCTTTTTTGTTACACAACGGGCTGCTACCAGATGTTCTGCGCCTATAAGTTCTGTGGTTTCGCTAAGGATACTTGTACCTCCCAGTTCGATCGGCTTATCGGAAGCTGCTCCTACAGAGGATTACCTGCAATACCACTGGTTGGATCGCTGCCTCCGCACTCCAGACCTAAAACAAGTTCACCGATATCAAATTCTACCTTGTTTTGAACAGAAAGTTCTCTGGCCATTTTAGCTGCAATTTCAGCGCCTTTTTGCAATACATCCCAGTGTACCGCCGCACTCCTGGATAATAACAGTTTCAACAGGCTTTTTACTCTCACAGATCGATCCGCTACCACATCCGGCTGAATGCCTTCACAGCCTAGACTGACAACCAGCACTGCTCCTACATTGGGATTTTTTTCCAAAGCCAACCAGAGTATTTACAGTCTGAAGGTAATCTGCACCCACCTGACAGCAACCGTGCTGATGAGGAACTGCAACAGCCCCAGGCACTAATTCAGCAATTCTCTGTGCTGTCTCGCTGGAACAGACAGATGTTGGCAAAATCAACAGATGATTTCTTATCCCAAAAGTTCCATTTTCTCTTTTGTATCCCATTAATTTCATAATTATATTTCCCTTTCTTCTAACGGTCACCGCGACCTCTGCCTGATTCTAAGTTCTGGGTATGAACCCAGTCGCCAACCTTGATATCACAGCTGGCAGTACCTATACTCTCACCATATTTTACCACGGTCTCTCCTGCTTTGATCTCTTTGATCGCGATTTTATGGTATACAGGGATGTCCTGGTTTGCTTTGATCTCTTCTCCATCTACATTGAGCATTTCTCCGGCATTTTAAATGGCGGATCATAGTTACCACATTATCCTTATCGGTCATGTATACGTAATTTTTCATTTTCTCTCCTTTGATCCAATCGTATTTTTCTACTGTAATCTCAACTATAACAAAGTATTTTCTTACATTTTCCTTCAAAAACATCAATCTGGCAGCTCTTCATTGTTTCTAATGCAGCTTTTTGTGTTTTTCTGGTGTTACACCGGCACAGCAATCAGCATCTACAGATATGACAGTTTCTGGATATTTAGCTTTTAAAATAATAGCATTGGATACAACACAGATATCTGTGCATACACCGATCAGTTCAATCTTATCATCCTCTGCAAATCCATCCCAGTTCAGCCAGCCAAATGTCGGCTTATCTATGTATTCACAATTTTCTATTTCCAGTCCGGGAACAATCTGCCAGCCGTCCGTCCCTTTAACGCAATGCTTTACTGGCAATTTCTTTCCTTCTGGCGTTTCCAGATAATTTTTCCCCATGAGTATCTCTGGTAAAAATAATCCGGTCACCTCTATCTGCATATTCTTTGATTTTCGCCTTAACATTTGGCACAATCGCCTGGGCTTCTTTGCTGCCTAACGTTCCTGTTATAAAATCATTCTGCATGTCAATTACAACTAAAATCTTACTCATTTTATTTTACCTCCACTTTTATCCTGTTTATATACCACTGTTGTCCTTTAAAATCTGCTTAATCCCTTCTATATTATCCGCAAAAATAAATTCCACCTTGTCTTTCTTTTTTGAAGATAGTCCTTTACAGATCGTATGATCAAGCAGATCCTTCAAACTATTGTAATAGCCGTTTAAATTATAAAAGAATACACGGAGCATCCAACTGTTTCAAAGATACTTTTTGACATAACTTCTGCGATTTCTTCTAATGTACCTGTACCCCCAGGAAAAGCAATGAAAGCATCTCCCAATTCAATCATTTTATTCTTGCGCTCTGACATATCCTTTGTAATGATCAATTCAGTCAATCCATCATATTGAAACTCTTTATCTATAAAAACTGCGGTTCAACTCCGATCGCATTCCCGCCAGAACTCAGAGTACTTTCCGCAAGCATGCCCATTAATCCAGTTTTTGAACCTCCATAAACCAGAGTGTTTCCACTGTTTCCAATCCACATTCCTAATTCTCTGACTGCCTCAGCCAGCATTGGATCATTCCCTTCTAAAGCTCCAAGATATACTGTAATATTCATTTTCCTTTTTCCTTATCTATCGAAATCCTCTATTTAAATAATCGTCCATTGCTCCGCATTTTAAAAGCTTCATCCTGCTGTTGTATCATTTATATAGAGAACAATATGTTCACTATACTGCTATACTTCACACCTGTGTTCCAACTTCGATCAGTGACCATCCAGATCGTAAAACCGAACAACCTGTTGACCCCAGCTGCAGGTCATAAGCTTATTAGCATACTGGATAGACGGATACAGACGTTCCAGTTTTTCTATAAATGATTTTATATCCTTTTCCTCAAAATATAACTCAGACGAATTATGCTTTGATGTTATCTTTTTTCCTAAAAAAGCTGGTCAAATTTTTTTCATCCTGAAGTACAAGACCTTCCGTTAAGATCACATTCCCATCCTGCTTCAAAACCACATCAAGGCCAAATAGATCATGGTAAAACTGCTTTGCTTTTCAATATCTTTTACAACGATTAAAATATTTTTTAATTTCATAGATTATCTCTTTCATCCTTTTCCATTTTTCCGTATTTAAAACCCATGCAAATGCTTTTGCAATTCTCAAAACCGGATCTTTAAAATGGCCACCCTGATTCCATTCTAAAGCACATTGTACCTCTTCAGTTTGCATCCATGCATATAATTTCCGAAGGCAGTCTCCCACATTTGACATAACTGGGCTCTTCGTTTTTTCTTCCTTATCACCAAGACTGAGATAAACAGATTTGCTTTTTAATTTTCTGCTCTTTCAGGTATTCAACAAATCCAGGAAACCAAACAGAAGGAGAGGCTGCTGCCACACCATAAAATATATCCGTTTGACACGATGCCCATAATGCAAAAAGCCCGGAAAGGGAATAACCTCCAATATAATATATCTTGTTTTTATCTGTACAGATCTTCAAGATCTCTTTCAGGATTTGCCAAGCACCATCACCAAAGTTTTCGTTTCCAAATACAGCCGGCGCTTTCCATGGAGTTAGCTCCTGATTCCAGCTATCGACCTTTACAGCGATAAACTGAAAGTCCTCGTTTACAAGTTTTCCGATCTCCATAACCTCATTTTCAATTTCAGGCAGATCGTGATCACCTACTGGCTGGATCAAAACAACCTCTGCCTCTGGATTTCCATATTCATATATCGTCATCCGGTCATCAGCCCTTCTCTTAAATAACATATTATGTTTAGTATAAAACACAGGCTCTTACTACGTCAACTATAGTCCGAACATTGCTATATAAATATAAAAAGAAACTAGCTTATTTTATCATTTACAAAAATCGAGGAAAATCAAGGCTTTCAGACTTTCAAATACACAACTTTTTTGTGTAGAAGGCCCTCAAATATTTACCCACAATATTCCCTACTAACTTGTGATACTTAATCTATAACACATATAACAATAAAATCGACAAAAGAAAAAGTTCGGAAAACCGCATTTCTGCGCAGTTTCGGACTTATATCATTCATTATCAGTCTATACCATGATGTCAATTTTTAAAAGAAGTTTCATGCGGCTATCAGATTATTTACCCATCTGCTTTGCAACTTCCTCAGCAAAGTTCTCTTCTTTTTCTCCATACCTTCGCCAGTCTCGAAACGAACGAACTTCTTGATTGTGATGTTTGCGTTATTAGCCTTAGCTACGGAAGCAACATACTGGGATACACTCTGCTTGCCATCTTCTGCCTTAACATAAACCTGATCCATCAGACAGAATTCTTTTAATTCTTTGTTGATACGTCCCTGGATCATGCCCTGGATAACTTTCTCTGGCTTAGGGAAGCTTCCTTAGGATCGTTCTGAATCTGAGCGATAAGGATTTCTTTCTCATGCTCGATGAATTCTGGGCTAACTTCATCACGATTTGTGAAGGTTGGCTTTCAATGCAGCTGCCTGCATTGCTACATTTCTTAGCCATCTCTTTGATTGCATCGTTTAACGTCAGTAACAACGTCTACCAGAACGCCGATCTTGCCGCCGGCATGGATGTAGGAAGCAACGAAACCGTTCTCTTCTGTTACCTTTCTCAAAACGACGGATGTTCATATTCTCACCGATAATAGAGATCTGGGAAGACAGAGCCTCTTTTACAGTCAGAGTCTCATCTTTTGCCCACTTTTCAGCCATAAAGCTGTCCATATCAGCTGCTGAAGTGCCAGTGCCTGAGCAGCAACATCTGCTACATATGTCTGGAACTTAGCGTTCTTAGCAACGAAGTCTGTTTCAGCATTTAACTTCAACTACTACTGCAGTTTTTTCATCAGCGGACATTGCAGTCTCAACGAAGACCTTCTGCTGCGATACGTCCAGCTTTCTTCTCAGCGCCTGCAAGTCCTTTTTCTCTCAGGAACTCAACAGCCTTTGTCCATGTCGCCATCTGTAGCTGCAAGAGCTTTCTTACAGTCCATCATACCAGCGCCTGTTCATTTCACGTAACTCTTTTACCATTGCTGCGGTAACTGCCATTTGTCATTTCCTCCAATTATTAAATTTAAAGTTTTTGATTACGCATTCTGCGTTTCTGCGCCATGAACGAAATCAGCTGGAACTTCAGACTCAGCCTCCATTGCGCCCTCAAAACTTCTGCCCTGTTTTGCTTCGATAACAGCGTCTGCCATTCTGGAAACGATCAGTTTTACGGCACGGATAGCATCGTCGTTACCCGGAATTACATAATCCAGCTCTTCCGGATCGCAGTTTGTATCGATGATACCGATAAGCGGGATTCCTAAAGTATGAGCCTCCTGTACGCAGATTCTTTCCTTCTTCGGATCTACTACGAAGATAGCGTCTGGCAGTCTCTTCATCTCTTTGATACCGCCAAGGTTCTTCTCTGAAGTTTGTCTAATTCTTTTCTTAAAGCGATAACTTCTTTTCGGCAGAACATCGAAAGTTCCGTCCTGAGACATGGTCTCGATTTCTTTCAGTCTTGCAATACGGCTCTGGATGGTTTTGAAGTTTGTCAGCATACCGCCGAGCCATCTCTCGTTTACATAGAACATACCACATCTCTCAGCCTCGGTCTTGATAGCGTCCTGAGCCTGCTTCTTTGTACCAACGAACAGGATTGTGCCGCCGTTCTGCTGCGATATCGGATACATTGCCTTATAAGCCTCATCTACTTTGCCTACAGACTTCTGTAAGTCAATGATATAGATACCATTTCTCTCTGTGTAGATGTATGGAGCCATCTTAGGGTTCCATCTTCTTGTCTGGTGACCGAAATGTACACCAGCTTCCAGTAACTGCTTCATTGAAATAACAATCCACAGACGTGTTTTTATCAACTTTATGACTATAACATAAAAAATGACAGTCTGCAAGTGTTTTTTACAGACTGTCTAATAGTTTTGTTACGGTTCAGCCATGCGCTGGCTTGAATGAGGGAGTGTGTTGCAAGCTTGGCAAGCACTTTCATCAAATCAGCATATGGTGGAATCACCAAGCTTCTTGTTTTCATGAATATGGAAACAAGAAGCTGTCATATGGCTGAACTGTAACATAGTTTTTGCAATATAAGCAGGAAATCAGTTATTTCAAGTTGGAATTAGAGGCTTTTATGGCTTTTAATTCGTCAAATACCACATCATTCAGAACCTTGATATAGGTACCTTTCATACCGGAAGAACGTGACTCAATAACACCGGCGCTTTCAAATTTACGTAGAGCATTAACGATAACGCTACGTGTAATGCCTACACGGTCAGCAATCTTGCTTGCAACCAGGATACCTTCATTTCCATCCAGTTCTTCAAAAATATGGATAATGGCTTCCAGTTCAGAGAACGAAAGTGTACTGATCGCAGATTTAACGATCTGCACCTTACGTGTTTCTTCTGCATTCTCTTCATTTACGGAACGCATCATTTCCAGTCCTACAACTGTAGTACCATATTCACTTAAAATAATATCATCAATATCATACTGACTGTCTGAACGATAAATAAATAATGTTCCCAATCTCTCTCCGGCAATATCGATCGGAGTAATGATAGCCTGATATTTCTTTACATTCTCCTCTTCAAATCCAAGAGTTGCCAGATTTACATTTTCCTTTGTAGACAATACACTGAGCAGACGTTCATTCAACATCTTATCTACATAACCGCCCACCTGATCTTCAATCAGCTCTTCTATTTCATCCACCCCAGGCCAGATACTTACACCAAGCACCTTGCCCTTTTTGCTGATAACAAGAATATTGGATAACAAAATTTCACTTAACACTTTGCATATGTCATTAAAAAACAACTTTATGAATTATTGTTATGCAATAGCTTGTTGATTTTTCTTGTTTTGTCCAACAACTGAACGCTCATGACTGAAACCCTCCTTATCTCAATTGTACACTCTACAAATATACTTTACTAATAATTTAATTTTAACACAATTTTTGTCCAATAACAATAGTTTTTGAAGATTTCATGTTTTTCCGAAAAATAAAAAGAACATGTAATGGCAAAAAAAAGTGCCTGCACATGGGAATGTTCCTGTACAGGCACTATATCTCTTTAAAAATCATATATTCATAGCTTTTTTGCTATTTCTGCTCTTCTGCCGGTTTATCCATACGATATCCGCAGGTTTCATTTGCACAGAGAAGTTTATTTCCCTTTTTCCACCATATAAGAACCACATTTAGGACACTTTAATATAGACGGCTTCTGCCAGGACATGAAGTCACAGTCAGGGGTTTGCCTCACAGCCATAGTATAAACGGCCCTTCTTTGTCTTCTTGCGTACTACCTTTTTCCGCATTTCGGGCAAGGCACACCTATTTTTTTCCAAATATGGTTTTGTATTCTTACATTCCGGGAAACCAGGGCATGCAAGGAATTTTCCATGAGGACCATATTTTACTACCATATGACGTCCGCACTGTTCACAGATCTCATCTGTTACTTCATCTTCAATCTTAACAGATTCTAATTCTTTCTGGGCAATGTTTACTGCTTCATCCAGATCCGGATAGAAGTTCCGGATAATAGTCTTCCATGCTACAGTTCCATCTGCCACACGGTCCAGTAAGGTCTCCATATTTGCAGTAAAGCTTAAATCCACAATACTTGGGAATGACTTCTTCATAATGCGGTTTACCACTTCACCCAGCTCTGTTACGTAAAGATTTTTATTTTCCTTTGCAACATAACGTCTGGCAATGATCGTTGTAATTGTAGGAGCATAGGTACTTGGACGGCCAATGCCCTGTTCTTCCATTGCTTTTACCAGAGAAGCTTCTGTATAATGAGCCGGCGGCTGTGTAAAATGCTGGCTTGGCTGAAGTTCTGCCAGTTTTAACTCCATTCCGCTTTCAATAGCTCCTATCACCTGTTTCTTTTCTTCTTCATCATCTGAAGCTACATAAACAGACATGAAACCATCAAAAGAAAGGCGGGATGCAGAAGTTGTAAACATATGTTTCCCTGCACGGATCTTTACAGAAGTCGTCTCATAAACAGCCGGAGACATACGGCTGGCTGTAAAACGCTTCCAGATCAGCTGATACAAACGGAAAAGGTCTCTTGGAAGAGATTCCTTTACCATAACAGGTGTCAATGTGATATCTGTAGGGCGGATAGCCTCATGAGCATCCTGGATCTTACCTGTATTCTTAGCAGAAGCTTCTCCTGCCGCTGCGTAATTTTCACCATAGTGTTCTTTTACAAAAGAACGTGCTGCTGCATCTGCTTCATCTGCTACACGGGTGGAATCCGTACGCAAATAAGTGATCAGGCCAATAGTTCCATGACCTTTTACTTCAACACCTTCATACAGCTGCTGTGCCAGACGCATTGTCTTCTGTGTGGAAAAGTTTAATGCCTTGGAAGCTTCCTGCTGTAAGGTACTGGTGGTAAATGGAATCGGTGCTTTTTAATACGCTCGCCCTTTTTTACCTCATCAGCCACATAGCTGACACCTTCCAGATCCTTTAAAAACAACATCTAGCTCCTCTTTGCTGTGTATCACTGATCTGCTGCCCTTTACGCCTTCTTCATTTGCCAGACCATAATACTTTGCATCCAATGGCTTTTTGCTTCCGGTTATATTTAACATCGCATCCAGATTCCAGTATTCTTCGGGATAAATGCATTGATCTCATCTTCTCTATCACATATCATACGAAGGGCTACCGACTGTACACGGCCTTGCACTTAAGCCTCTTTTAACCTTTGCCCATAAAAAGTGGACTGATACGATAGCCTACCATACGGTCTAACATACGTCTGGTCTGCTGTGCGTTAACCAGATTCATATCCAGCTCTCTCGGAGCCTTCAAGGATGCTTTTACTGCATTTTTTGTAATCTCGTTAAAGCTGATGCGGTATACCTGTTTATTTTTAAGTTCATCCAGCTTTAATGCTTTCATCAGGTGCCAGGAGCTCGCCTCTCCCTCGCGGTCCGGGTCAGTTGCGCGATAGATCTTATCTGCTTTTTTACTTCCTTGCGCAGTTTTGCAAGTACATCCCCTTTCCCCTGATAGTAATATATTTTGGCTCATAGTCGTGTTCCGGATCAAAGCCTAACTGGCTTTTTGGCAGGTCTCTTACATGACCGCCGGAGGCGTCTACTTCATAATTACTTCCCAAAAAACTTTTTTATGGTCTTCACTTTTGCAGGTGACTCTACGATTACCAGATGATTCGCCATTGTAAACTCCTTATTCCTGTTCCTATATTTATGCGCCTTATCCCAATAACCCCTTAATGTTCTCTCGGAGTCTTATATTATGGCAGGATACATCTGTAAACTGCAACAGACCTTTAAAACAGTTTTTTCGTATAATAAAGTCCTGCTGTCCTCACAGCATATCCGCCAAGTTCTAATTCAGAAGAGCATCCATAGACTGGCTGACAGACAGCCCTGTTTTTGATGCGATCTCCTCTATATGGCGCGGTTCGGAATCCAAGCAACTATACACCATTTTTTCTTTCTTTGCAAGTCCTTCTGTTTTTTCAGAAAACTGTTCTTTCTCTTTACAAAAATCCCCAGGTTTTCAAGAACTGTTTCCGGTGAAAAGAACCTGGGCGCCTTCTGCGATCAGCTGGTTGCATCCTGTACTTAAAGCATCTGTGATCCGGCCTGGAAGGGCATAAATTTCTTTTTCCCTGTTCTAAGCCTGACTGGGCAGTAATAAGCGACCCGCTTTTTTTCTTTTGCCTCTATAACGGAGGATAACATCAGAAAGACCACTAATGATACGATTGCGTATAGGAAAATTTCTGGGTACAGGAGGTGTTTTTAAAGGATACTCAGAAATCAGTCCCCCATAAAATGGGATATTTTCGTACAAGTCAAAAATTACTCCGTGGATAGCACTGATCTACTCCGCAACCAAGAACTGCATATGTCATTCCGCCAGCCGCCATTGCTCCCTCGTGACCTGCACCATCAATCCCCAATGCCATGCCGCTGATGATCTGAATACCGGCAGCAGCCAATTCTTTGCCATATAACCGGCTGCTTCCCTTCCATAAGCTGTACAATTTCTTGCACCGATCACTGCTGCAGTCGCTTTATCCTCCTTAGGAAGGCTTCCCTTTACATAAAGTCCTAATGGATAATCATATACAGAATACAGCCGTCTTGGATATTCTTCATCCAGAGGCGTAATAAAATAAATGCCTTTTCACTTAATTTATAATATTCCTCTTCCAATCTGGAAAATTCCCCTTTCCAGGCATCAAAGCGGAGGGCATTTTCTTCTTTTTAAAGATCCCCTTTTTCCATAATTGTGTTCCTTCTATATAATATGCCTGCTGAAAACCTCCTGCCGCTTCTCCTATGCGGCGTATCTGTAAAAAGCCCTGCATCCGGCAGATGACATAACCAGTATAAAAAATATTTTCTCTAATGCTTCTGTCCCCATATCCGTTCCTCCAACGCCCTGTAGCCAAAGGCTTCTGATAAATGTTCTTTCTGGATCCATTCTTCACCAGCCAGATCTGCAATTGTCCTTGCTGTCTTTAGTACTCTGTGATAACCTCTGGCACTTATTCCTCTCGCTTCATATACCCGTCTTGCAAAACGTTTCTCCGGCTCTTTTTAACTTACAGAAACGCTGTATCTCTTTCTGTCCCATACGGCTGTTGTTTCTGGATATCCGTTCCCTGAAAACGTGTAGCCTGTATCTTTACTGCTTTTTCCACCCGGCTTCGTATAACAGCTGAATCCTCATTTTCCGTTGTCTGGTCTTCTAACTCTGCAAATGTCACAGGTGCAGCTTCCACACATATATCAAAACGTTCCAAAATAGGTCTTGAAAGCCGGTTTAAATAATTTTGTATCTGCACAGGCGTACAATTGCATCTGCTTCTGTCGGAGGAAAAAGCCGCAGGGACATGGATTCATGGCTCCAAGGATCAGAAAATCTGCCGGAAATTCATAGCTTCCTGCCACACGGCTTATTGTGATACGGTGTTCTTCTAAAGGTTCCCTTAGTGCTTCTATAGCGCCTTTACTGAAATGAGGCAGCTCATCTAAAAAATAAAAACGCCTCCGGAAGCAAGGGATAACTCCCTGGTTTTGGCACTTTTCCACCACCGGTAAGACCCTGGGGAGAAATCGTGTGATGAGGACTGCGAAAAGGTCTTTGTGAAAGCAGAGGCTGTCCTTCTGGCAGCAGACCGCAAAGACTGTATATCTTGGATATCTCTATATTTTCTTCCCAGGAAAGATCGGGGAGAATGGTTGGTATCCGCTTTGCTACCATAGATTTTCCTGTTCCTGCACTTCCACATCAAAGACCATGTCTTCCGGCTGCCGCCACTTCTGCTGCCCGGCGCAGAACGTTCTGACCGCATATTTCCCTGAAATCAAAGGGATATTCTGATTTAAATGTACGATTATTTATTGTGACCGGCATTTTTTCGATCCAGCTTTCAAAATCCTCTTGAGATACCACTTCCTGCAAAAATGAAGAAGCGACTTTATACCTATGATTGTATCCTTCTACTAAAGCTCCTTCTGCCATATTGGTACTGGTAAAAAGCATCGGCGAAATCCCATTTTCTTGGCAGCCGATACCAGGACCAGTACGCCCCTTTACTGGTTTTACGCTGCCGTCTAACCCCAGTTCTCCGATTAGAAGAGAATCCTTCAGTTTTTCTGCTGCCAATAACTCAAAAGCTCCTAAAACTGCAGCTGCAATTGGCGATCAAAAGCCGTTCCTTCCTTTTTCATTCCTGCTGGTGACAGATTTACTGTGATTTTTTTTTTGCCGGAAGCTGAAGATCTGAGTTTTTCAGTGCTGTCCTGACCCGCTCCTGAGCCTCTCTTACCTCCAGTGCCAGCTGCCCTGAAATGGAAAAAATCCCGGCAGTCCATTCGATACATCTGATTCAACAGATACCAGAAAGCCTTCCATTCCATGGATCCCGGCACTGTTTATCTGCGTAAACATGCGCAACGCTCTTTCTGTTTTCCTGAGATTGTTTTTTTCCTGTGGAATTAAAAATAGAATTAATAAAGAGATGTAGATATCAAAATAATGCATTTAGAAAAAAATGAATTACAGATAGTTTCAGTTTATCCAAGAAAAGAATATAAATTGCAAGCACATATTTTAACATGGATATGAAATATAGTTACAGTTCAGCCATGCACCTTCTTGTTTCCATATTCATGAAAATAAGAAGCATGGTGAATCCACCATCCACAATAAAAAAGGCTTGCTCAAAATGATTGAAATTCCGTCATAAGGGACGAAACGTAAAGGCAGATGACTTCTCTGACAATCTGATTCTTTCTCTGTTCAATGGCAATGGCAGTAAAGAAAGTCTTCAGAGTTTTTTCCCAGTCCTTTTCATCACTTTGTATACATATTTTTCCAGTTCATCACTGGAAATCTCTGCCAGGAACCACTTTTCACCCTTTACATGGACCGCTGCCTTTCCTCTGCCTATATCACAGATCAGCCAGTTTTCCTCCGGCAGACGGTCTGCAAAAGTAAGGTGCTATCAGCTCTGCCACATCATTTTCGGCTGTATCTTTTCCTGCTAAAAAGCCTTCCGACATCTGGGAAAACGCAAAATTCAATAAACTGATGCTTTTCGTTATATACGCTTCGACACAGTTTAAAAACTTCATAAACAGCAGGGATCTGAAGCTGATCAGCAGCAGATGCACCCTGCAAAAACAATACCTTCAGATACCGGTATATCTTATCTGCGCGCAATATATCTTCGCTAAGACAGACCACATACAGCTGCTCCTGGATCCGGGAATTTAAATGCCTGCGTACAGTTTCCATCACCTTTTTTACTTTTTCCGATGATGGAACGCACTCTACATAGGATGAAAAAGTTCACATTCTGTCCGCTGTTTTGATCTCCAGGCGCAGTTCATCCTGAGGGATCTTACTCATTCCCGCATCATAAATACAGCTTAATATACCTTCGTAACCAGGCTCACATACAAAACCGTCATATCCGTCTCTCCTGTTCATACTACAGCTGGCCAAATACAGCACTGTTTGCTGCTTCTTTTACCAGCTGATCCTTTAAAATCACGTTTTTTCTTCTTCCAGGTGCATATCATCAAACAGGGATAATTGCCTGTAACTGTCCCTGTTTTCTATATCCCATACTTTCCGCCTCTCATCCCCTATAAGGGCGCTGGTGATGGAATCTTCATCCAGTCTGAAGGAAACTTCCATTTTCCCGGAACAGGTGATAAAATAACGGCCCGCTTCAAAACAACTCCTATCCGTTTTAAACCATCAAAATCCAATTTTCCCTGCTTTCTGGCAGAGATGATACGTCTGGCAGATTTCACCCCTACTCCGGGTATACGGAGAAGCTGTTCGTAAGAAGCTTTATTTATCTCTACAGGAAAATCTTTCAGATTCTGCAGTGCCCAGTCGCACTTGGGATCCAGAAATAAATTAAAATTAGGCTTTTTTCAGAAAGAAGTTCCTCTGCCTTAAATCCGTAAAAGCGCAGCAGCCAGTCTGCCTGATAAAGCCGGTGTTCTCTTAAAGAGGCGGTCCTCCCGGAAGGGATGGCAGATGGCTGTCCTCATTGACCGGAACATATGCAGAGTAAAAGACACGTTTTAAACCAAAATTATGATAAAGAGCCTGCGTCACAGAAAGCATCTGAAAGTCATTTTCCGATGTAGCACCTACGATCATCTGGGTACTCTGACCGGCAGGAACAAAGGCTTTTGTTCCATAATACCGCTCTGTAAGGGGCAAGACCATGGCTTTCTATCCCGCCGGAAAGTATCATAGAATCTTTTTTCTGTCGATCCGATGTATAAAGGAAGCACCGCCTGCAAAACCGGCTCTGTCAGAAGGATATAATTTCTTATATCCTCTGTCATATCCCAGCAGACGCCCAGACAACGCAATTCCCTGCTGTACCTGCCGCATAGGAGCCAGTATCTTCTCTCTTGTCTTTCAGGAGCCAGATTTCGAAGGCCTTCAGCTGTAGGCAGTTCCAGATTGATGCTCATACGGTCCGCAAGAAAGCCCATTCTCTCTACCAGTTCCCTGGAAGCACCGGGAATGGATTTTACATGAATGTAACCATTGAAAATTATACACATTCCTCAGCTTATGAAGAGTTTCATAGATCAGTTCCATAGTATGATCCGCTGTAGACAGAATACCAGAACTTAAAAACAGACCTTCAATATAATTTCTCCTGTAAAATTCCATGGTAAGTTTACAAACTTCATCCGAGTAAATGCAGTCCGCAGCGTATTATTGCTGCACCGGTTTACACAATACTTACAATCATAGATGCACTGGATTGGTAAAAGGATCTTTAGTAATGAAATACATCTTCCGTCTGCCGCAAAGCTGTGGCAGATACCTGCCTCTGAAGAATTTCCAGGTGTCCTTTCTTTCCTCTGCGCTCTACTCCGCTGGAAGTACAGGCAACGTCATATTTGGCTGCGTCCGTAAGTATTTTCAGTTTTCATCTATAGTAAGATTCTCCTGTATCAGCATCTCATCACCACCAGAACATTTGTTTGATTGTATTTTATCACAGTATCTCCGCAAATGCAACAGAAATCGAACATTTGTTCTTTTATCTGATGATCAGTGATTGCTTTATATGGATAATGTTGTATGCAGATAAACACTCTTTGAACCTAATGTGCCATACGATGTACTTAATTACCTTCCCAATATATACGACAAAAAACACGGCAGTGTGTACATTTTACACCATACTGCCGTGTTATCAGGTCATTTTACTTATGGAGTAACAGGTGATACCCTGTTACTATACTAATACTATATTAATGATGAGTGTCAAAAGTAAATATTGCCACTCACTGATGTAATTCGGATTGCTCCATTGCTATGCAATTCCTCGCAATCCTCGAACACCTCAAACTCCCATAAAATGGCGTGTTCACACCATTTTATTTCGTTTTCGGTGTTCGGCGTGTCAAACAAAGTATAAATTGCTTATTTGTGCGAGCACAAACGCAATTTATACTTTTGACACTTTACATCATATTAATTAATCTCTGTAACCGTTCGATTCATGCTCTGCCATTTCCAGGAATCAGCACACATCTCTTCAATTCCCTTTTCAGCCACCCAACCAAGCTCTTCTTTTGCCTTGGTGCAGTCAGAATAGCAGGTTGCAATATCTCCATCCCTGCGTGGCTGGATCTCATACTTTTAATGTTTTTTTGCAGGCCTTTTCGTACGCATGAAGAACATCTAATACACTGTATCCAACTCCGGTTCCCAGATTATAGATGCTGACGCCTTCTTTTGCTTCCAGTTTCTTCATGGCCTTTACATGGCCTTTTGCCAAGTCTACTACATGGATATAATCTCTGACGCCGGTTCCATCCGGGGTATCATAATCATCACCAAATACATTTAAATGATCCAGCTTGCCGATGGCAACCTGTGCAATATACGGTACAAGATTGTTAGGGATACCCTTAGGATCTTCGCCAATCAAGCCACTTTCATGAGCACCTATTGGATTAAAATAGCGAAGGAGCATTACATTCCACTCCGGATCTGCAGTATGCAGGTCTGTGAGGATCTGCTCTAACATTCCTTTGGTGCGTCCGTAAGGATTGGTGATCTCACCTTTCGGGCACTTTTTCTGTGATCGGAATCTGAGCGGATCGCCATAAACAGTTGCAGAAGAACTGAATACAATATTCTTTACACCATGATTTCTCATCTCATCACAAAGGATCAACGTTCCGGTAATATTATTGTTATAATATTCAAGAGGTTTGTGAACAGACTCTCCTACTGCCTTTAAGCCTGCAAAATGGATCACAGCTTCAATATCCTCATTATCAAAGATTTCTTTTACCTTTGGCTGGTCAAGCAGGTCCACCTCATAAAATTTCAGTTTCTTTCCTGTGATCTGCTCTACTCTGTCTAATGCTTTTTTGCTGGAGTTATAAAGGTTATCTGCTACTACCACGTCATAACCTGCATTTAACAGTTCCCACATGTATGACTTCCGATATATCCAGCTCCTCCGGTCACTAAAATAGCCACTGCGTTATCCTCCTTGTTTCTCACATCTTTCTTCCCAGAAAGTCCTTTCGACTTCTATTACTATTAGTATAGCGTTAAATCCCATTAATAACAATGCATATTTTTTTCTGTCTTTCTATGATTTTCTTTCAGGATCTTCTTTCTTCCGTATTTTTTTCTGCTTTCTTATTTTTATCCCTTACTTTTACAGAACCTGATGTTTTTCAAATACATCCCGCATTTTCCCAATAGCCTTTTTCTCGATCATGCTTACATAAGAACGTGAAATGCCTAAAACTCCGGCAACTTCCCGCTGGGTATGCTCCTTTTTCCCTAAACAGGCCATAGCGCATGGGTGATCACCTGCTTTTTCGCTTTCTGTCAGGCATGTGTCAAATGCTTCATACAGTTCTCTGATATCCTGATCTAATATAAGCTGGTCAATGGTCCTTGGATTTTCCATTTCGATCGCATCCACAAGATTCACTGCTTCTCCGTCTTTATCCGTACCAATAGGTTCAAATAAAGACACTTCCCTGGCCCGTTTTTTACCTGCCCTAAGAAGCATGAGTATCTCATTTTCCACGCACCTGGCTGCATAGGTAGCCAGTCTGGATCCTTTATCTGTATCAAAGGTGTTCACTGCCTTGATCGGTCAATGGTCCCCCACAGAAAGCAGGTCTTCTGTATCGTATTCCTGACATTGATATTTTTTTTACTACATGAGCCACCAGGCGCATGTTATGTTCGATCGACATATTTCTGGCGGTCTGGTCGCCTTCTTTGCAGCGTTTCAGGTACAGCTTTTTCTTCTCCGTGAGATAGTGGTTTCGGAAAAGTCTTCAAAAAGCCACCTGCATATTCTTACTTACATACTATGCGAAGGCGGCTTGCCCGGTGCTATTTCCATATAGATAGACTCAAAAAACACCTGCCGGATTTTGGAGCTTCTTACTGCTCATAATAAATATTTTTAAGAGATATCCTTCAAAAGCTTTTACTGTTTCTTTTACATATTTTTCCCGTTCTTCTTTATCTGCAAGACGGACTGCTCCAGGATTCATGTTTTTAAAATCTGCTGTATCTTTATAAGCATAATCGTGGCTTCCATTTGGATAACACCGGGCAAACCACCAGTCCTCCGGCAGTATTACCTCCTTCTTGATATATCCGGCAGCTTCCTTTGTAAGTTCATCTGTTATATGATCCACCTGACAGCCTATGGGAGCCCCATCCTGTGCCTTTGCTTCTTTATCAAAAGACAAAATCCTGCAAACAGGTCATGTTCTATTTCAATGCGAAACCACAGCTGTAAACTTTGTTTCTTAAACTTTGCCTTTTTACCACATAGTTTAGTCCTGGATATGTACTGTAACAATCATAAAATCTTTCATGATGAGGATCCTTATAGGAATAATACCCTGTATCTTTTTCAGGTTCCAGACCATATTTTGCAGCCAGTGGCTCCATTTCTTTTTCAAAATCCCCAAACACAAGCCGGATCAGCTTAAGTTTTGCCTGTTTCATGGATCTTTCTATCTGGATCCCCGCCTTGAAATACTGCGAAGACTCATACAACAGATCAACCGTTTTTTCCACCATTTTTATTTCCTTTCATCTGCCGTCATACGGATAGCATCTACATATTGCATAACCATGGATCTTAATGTTTCCTTCAGGCAAGGAAGCAATCCCGTAAGCCATGCGCAGATATTTTCTGACCAGGGAAATACAAAGGATCCTGTTTAATGACAGTATCCCTTTCCATTTTTTTTTCTTTCCTGCTGTATTCCGAAGGTGGTGTTCCAAAAGGTGTCAAATAAACTATGGGAGCATTTTTCGCATATTTAAAATAATCAAAACACTGCCCCTGCTGTTCTCCGGCATAAATCTTTACTTCCACCGGAATAAAATAATCTGCATTGCGTATTACAATATCGATCCGGCGATCATGATCAGTGACATATTCTTTTGTGACAACTGTATGCATAAGAAGCAGGTCACTCATGGATTTTTATTTTCAGCACATCCTGGACAAAGTTTTAAGAAACAGGACACCGCAGCCATGAGCCCCTGTATCTAACAGATCTGCCAGAAACCGGCACATGACTACTTTTTTTCCTGTATTCCTAAACCTGAAAAACATTATAGGACAGAAAAGGGCTGTGATCCGGGATTTTTCCCCATTCTTCGCTGACCCTGGATAACAGGTCTCTTTGATTTTTCCATTGTAACTTCCATTCTGCCATTTCCTTGCAATGCACTCTATCTGCAAAATTTATTTTTCTTCTTCCAGCGTAAACAGAGGTTTATATTTACGCCTGTCAATACTGTGATTATAGGCCATAGCCTCATAGTCTAAAATCTGTTTTCTGTTTGGATTCTCCCCTGATTCTGCCTCTGACCAGGACTGGTAATTTCCATCTTTATCATAAAATCCCAGAAAATGAAGGACCGGATAGATCTGTGACAGGTCTAACAGAAAACGGTTATAAGGAGTCATATCAAGACCTGCCAGTTTTAATACATAAGAAGACAGATACACTGCTCCCAGCTTTCCAATATTCTTTGAGGGCTGCTCATAATTAGTCCAGATGATAAATGGGGTCTCATACCACATTAAACGGTCTTTCGTAGGCACTTCATAACTTGGCGTGCCGTATATTTCATCAAAAAACTCATCTTCTACACTTGGTTGGCGATCTCCGAACATAACGATCATAGTCGGCTCATCACTGTGACTAAAATAATCCAGTAAATAAGCAAAAGCTTCATCAGAGCGCTTTACCAGAGAAAGATACTGGTCAGCCTTTGGATATTTTCCTTCCATATCACCAGTCAGCCACACAGTCTCCGATCAAACTCATCAAAAAGTCCCCCTCATAGCCACCATGGTTCTGCATGGTAACATTAAATAAAAACAGTTTTTCCTGGGGATCTTCTTTTTCTTCTACTACCTGGATCAGTTTTTCAAAATCTCCCCGATCACTGGTATAATAACGCAGCTGCTCACTGCCCTTAAAATATTCCCCATCTAAGAACTCATCAAATCCCATATTGGCATAACAGGCATTCCTGTTCCAGTTTTCTCCCCGGATATGGGTGCATAGCTACAGTGCGGTATCCCCTGGTCTTTCATGGTACTTACCATAGTCCTGGCATCCGGCTTTACATTAAACTGATAGGCAATAGAATTAGATGGGAGCATGGCAACTGAATCTCCTGTAAGAAACTCAAATTCAGAATTGCTGGTCATAGAGCCAAATACAGGCATGCACAGATTTCCCTTTATAGTATTTTCTGTCAGGCTGTTGATAAAGGGGAAGTATTCTGATTTGTGGAAAAATCTCCGGCTACCCCAAGTCAGAAAGACTTTCGTTCATAATGCAGATCAGATTGACTGGCTGGATAGTTACTTTGTGAGATAAAAATCTCATCATCTTCGTTTTCTGTTTTGTTTATTCCTTTCTCCTGCTCTTCTCAGAAATTTCCTTATAAATACTTTCCAGACGTCCCTGACTGTATTCTGCCGGCGGTTTCTTTACCACATACTGAAAAGACATGGCTGTGGATAAAATATACCCGCAGGATTCATAAGTATCATTAACTGCCCACATATTAATCCCCATCTGATGTGCAGGAACAATACTGTGGAAAAAAGCCATAGCAAAAACAAAAGCAGTTCCCACACAGGAAACACCCAAAAAGCAGCCTGTTTTTTAATCCTTTACATGAACCGGGAAAAACTATAAAATAATATTGGCAGCGACTACTGCTTTGGCAGCCTGTACCATTTTATCTGAAATAACAAATGCATAATTGCCGGATACAGTCATGGCTGTGCGCACTGCCAGCACATCCCAGATCATAATAGGCCGGTCCCGGAAGCCTACTACAAAGGTTTCAGCAAATGATATTATAAGCAATACAGCCGATCCAACTGGTACTGATATGCGGGTAGTTCCTGTAATACCTGTAAGGATAAGATACAGTACATAAACCCAGCATATATTTAATGCTGTCATAAAAGCGGAAATATTTGCCAGATTCCCCTGTCACATATTCAAATAAATAATACGACAGTATGGGAACAAGAAAGACACAGATAACCTGTGCCTTTTATTATGTATTTACATATAGTTATAAAAAATATTGCTGTTTTTACAACTGCCTTTTCTGTGATCTTTTCTTTTTAGTTCCGCTTTCCTCTGTATTTCTGATTTCTTCTGCCACCTGCTGTAATCCTTCTCTTCCCGTATCGCCACGTATCTGGGATATCTTTTCATATACTTTTTAGAATATCAACAGGAATTTTATCATATTTTGTAACCACTTTCAATCATCAATATGCAGAGATATGTCTTATTTTTTAGGCGGGATCACATATTTTCCGAAAATAATGCGGCGATAGAAAATAATAGTCAGAACCGTTGTTGCGATCCAGCCAAATGGCCAGCCATCCAAATACCTGTACTTCCAAAATACTTTGTAAGCAGCAATGCTACCAGGATACGTAAATCGGGGATCCGAACCGTTGCCATTTACAAAATAATGCATGGCACCTGCACCACGGATGATCCTGTCAGTCATTAGTTTAATAGAGATCATAAAATACATAGGACTTACAATATGCAAAAAACTCCTGTCCTGCATTAATAGCATCTGTACTGGACTTATTCAAAAACAGTCCCATCATCTGCCTGCTGGCAAAGAAATAAAGAACCACAAAAGGAATAGCGGCGATCAGTGACAAACGGATACCTGTACGAAATCCCATAGACAGCCGTTCTTTCTTTCCTGCGCCAGATTCTGGGCTGTATAGCTGGAAAGACAGCTTCCAAAGAGCCATAAAGGAATTGACGCAAAGGTATTTAACTTGATGGCGCCGGAATAACCTGCGATCACTGCAGAGCCGTAGCGGTTTACAATCTCCTGTACAAACATATTTCCAATAGATAAAACGCTCTGCTGCATAATACTTGGAATGGCAATAGCAGCAATCTGGGCTAAAAGAACAAGATCCAGCCACTTAAAAGTTCCTTCGCAGTTTATCCTTTTTAAACGTACTGCCAGAAATGTAAGAGCCAGGATAGCGGAAATACCCTGAGCAATAAAAGTTGCCCAGGCAACGCCTGCCACTCCCAGTCCTACACAAGCTACAAAATAATAATCCAGGATAATATTTCCCACAGAAGAACCGATCAGGAAATACAGCGGTGTTTAGAATCACCTAAAGCCGTAAAAATGCCGGTACACACATTATATAAAAGTAAAATGTGATGCCGTAAACGTAGATCTTTAAAGTATAACCGTCCATCTGCAAAAATATTTTCAGGTGTGTGGACGAGCCGCATCATACTGCCGCAGAAAAAATAGCCGATAAATGTGAGGAAAAAGCTCATAAAAGCACAGGCAATAAAAGCCGTACTTACTGCCGACTTCATTCTGACCATATCCTTAGCGTTAAAAAGCCTGGAAACCACAACAGAGGCTCCCAGGTTGGTTCCTACGGCAAACGCCATAAATATAACAGTAATAGGATAAGATGCACCCTACCGCCGCCAGGGCATCCTCTCCCTGCAAAACGACCGGCAATACAGCTGTCTGCAATATTGTATATCTGTTGAAACATAACGCTGACTAACATAGGCAGCAGAAAGCGCCATAAAATCTTATCCGGGTGCTCTCTGGTAAGGTCCCTTCATCATAAGTACTTCCCCTGAAATTCAGCCGGCGCACAAAACTCTGCTGCCTTAATTTAATCTTAACGTTTCCTTTGAAATCTTAAATTAATGGTGGAACAGACGGATACCGGTAAATGCCATTACCATGCCGTACCGATCGCAGGTTTCAATGACCTGATCATCTCTTACAGAGCCGCCGGGCTGTGCTACTATTTTACACCGCTCTTATATGCTCTGTCATGTTATTCCAAATGGGAAGAAGGCATCAGAGCCTAAAGCTACGTCTGTAAGACCGTCTAACCATGCTCTCTTTCTTCTCTTGTAAATACCTCTGGTTTCCTCCTTAAAATCTTTTCCCATCTTCCATCAGCAAGAACATCCATATAATCTTCACCAATATATAAGTCAATGGCGTTGTCACGGTCTGCCCTGCGGATACCATTAATAAACGGCAGATTTAACACTTTTTGGATTCTGGCGCAGATACCAGTTATCTGCCTTGCTTCCTGCCAGTCTGGTACAGTGTACTCTGGACTGCTGTCCTGCTCCAATACCAATAGCCTGACCGCCCTTTACGAAGCATACTGAATTGACTGGGTATATTTTAAAGTGATCAGGGAAATAACCAGATCCATGGCTGCTTCTTCCGTCATATCCTTATTTTCTGTAACAATGTTTTTCAGCAGTTCTTTATTGATCTTTAAATTGTTATGTCCCTGCTCAAATACAACACCGAACACCTGCTTACGTTCAATTCCTCCGGTACATAGTCCCGGATCGATCTGGATCACATTGTAATTGCCGTTTTCTTGGCTTTAAGATTTCTAATGCTTCCGGCTCATAGCCTGGTGCGATCACACCATCAGAAACCTCTCGTTTCGATCAGCTTTGCAGTCGCAACGTCACATACATCAGAAAGAGAAATGAAATCCCCAAAAGAAGACATACGGTCTGCGCCTCTGGCTCTTGCATAAGCACTTGCAAGGGCAGAAAGCTCTCCCCGATCGTCTACCCAGTAGATCTTGCGTAAAACGTCATCAAGTGGAAGGCCTACTGCTGCTCCAGCCGGAGATACATGCTTAAAAGAAGTAGCTGCAGGAAGTCCGGTGACTTCTTTTTAATTCTTTTACCAGCTGCCAGCCGTTTAATGCGTCTAAGAAATTGATATAACCAGGACGGCCGCTTAAAACAGTGACCGGCAGTTCCTTATTGTCATTCATAAAGATCTTTTAGAAGGCTTCTGATTTGGATTACATCCATACTTTAATTCCAGTTCTTTCATGTGAAGTTCTCCTTTTTTCAAAATGTGCTTTCAAAGTTTTACACAGCTTCAGTACATCGATGTACTAGTATAATCCACGATAATTACCGATCCATTACACGCAGGATAAATTTTCATGTGCAAGGAAGCTGAATGAGGCGATGCCGGTAGCATCGTCGATTGAAGCTGACGCGGCAGATGGAAATTTAGACAAGTGAAAGGGGCGGATAATTATTGTGGATTATACTAGTCCTTACTGATTTTATTTACAATACGAGTCTCCCATTTACCTGTTTCAATATCAATAAAACGCACGAACAGGGACACCTTGTTGTCTTCGTTTAAACTGTTCCATACCTTATCTGTAAATTCATCAATCGTACCATCGATTTCTACAGGCTTTGGTTCTCCTCAAAACTTGGAAGGGACTGCCGTCATGCATATATGTATGGATAAATGACCCATTCCAGGAACCGGATTCTCATATGCAAATGTAAAACGCAGACAGGAACGGATTTCCCTGGTTGCTCTTTAAAATGGACATTGCATAGCTGTATTTTTATTTTCCACATGGAGCACACCGGAAATACGTGGTGTATAGTTTGGAGCATCTGGCTCAAACTCACGGCTGCGAAGAGACTGTTCAAAGGTAAGCTGATGATCCATTCCCTCATAAATGGTATCAGTCTGATCGCCATTTGTAACAATAGTCTTATTTCCCAGTACGCGGACCGGTGCATAAATGATCAGGCTTGGATCTTCTAATTTTTGGGATCAAACGCCTGGGTACGGATGCCCCTCTCCTTCTTCCACAAAAACACGGTTACGGCTGTTTGAACTGCGCCCCATGATAAAATAAGCAGTGACAGCTGTTTTTCCGTCTTTGCTTTCAC
>VOFG01003377.1_pt1 | contig 64013 bp, 98 predicted proteins | sample 5384171 | NCBI WGS metagenome assembly VOFG01 (sample SAMN12384726, study PRJNA508395) | human gut metagenome | isolation source: healthy gut F | host: Homo sapiens
ATGCAGCCCGCCGCCGCACTCATGAGCCAGGGCAGTGCCGCCTGCACCCACCCGGCCAATGCGAATGCCGCCGACGCGCCCAGCGGCTCCACCAGACCGGATGCCGCCCCGGCCCCGAACGCCTGCAGGCGGGTGCGGCCGCTGTGCGCCAGCGGCAGGCTGACGGCGGCCCTTCCGGGATGTTCTGCAGCCCGATGCCTGGAAACTCAACGCCAGCGCACCGCTCACGGCATCCGGTTTCCCCGCTCAGGGCCAGCGCCGCCGCAAGGCCACCACCATGCCTTCCGGCAGGTTGTGCAGTGTTACCGCCAGCACCATACGGCTCTTGCCCCGCTGCAAAGCTGCCCGGCCATGCTCTCCAGCCGCAGCAGACCTGCCGCCCCCAGCACCAGCCCTGCCGAGGGCGGCACCCACACCGCGACGCCCAGCTCCCGGGTGCGCTCAATGGCCGGCAGCAGCAGACTCCACACGCTGGCCGCCAACATGATGCCTGCCGCCATCCCGCTGAGCACCCGCTGGGTGCGCGGTGCCGCCGACCGACGCAGCAGGAACACCCCGGGCCGCCCCAGTGTGGTGCACACCGCCGGGAACAGCAGCACCCCGGCCGCAAAACGATCTGGTTCAAAACGCATTCCCCCTTTGCCCATTTTATGTTCCGGCAGCGCAAAGGTGAACGCGCGGCAGAAGAGCCTGCAGGTTTTCCCCGCAGGCTCTTCTTCATGCAACAACTACAAAAAGAGGTTTGCGAATGTCAGAACGAGATGTCCTCTTCCCCGTCCTCTGCGGGTTCGGCCCCAAGCGGCACCTTCACTTTGCACACTACGGCATTGGCCAGCACATACTTCACCTTTGCGGTGGCAGTATTGCCGATCTTGTCGTAAAGGCGGCCGGCGCTGCAGCAGTTGCCCACCACCGTGTGGGTGCTGTTGGCCACATAGCCCACCTTGCCAAGGCCCGGCAGCTCGGCACGGATGGCCTCGCGGTCGCACTCATTTTCCGGTTCCTTGACGAGCTTTACTTTCTGTCCTACCTGGAACGGGGCGGTGCCAAAGCGGTAGTTCAGGCCGGTGAGTGTCACATAATACTTCATGGTTTTTCTCCCTATACTGTTTCAGAAATCTTCGTCGCTGTCGTCAGAGCTTTTGTCCTCCGGCAGATCTTCCGTGGTGCCGTCTGCATCAAAATTCCGCTCAAACGCGGTCATGTATTGGGCATAGCCTTCGGCACCTGTGCCAAAATAGCCAAAAATCGTCCTCTTTCATTGGTCCAACCTCCTTGTTTTTCTGGTCCGGTTTTCCTTCCGTGCCATTACTATACCGCTTTATCTGTCCAATAAGGAGGGCTTTCAAAAAGAATTTTCTGACTTTTTATTCCCGGCCCGCTTTTTTCCGGCAAGGTCAGCATAGTATATTCCGCTTTCCATATGGTAGACCGGCAGGCAACGATTTTGCACAAGTACCTTGAGCAGCCCGGTGTTCCCTTGTTCCCACGCTTTGGTTTTCATTCCATAGGCCGGACATATTTTCCGGGAAGCAGCACGACAAATCGTCACAGAACTGTCACAAGAATGTTGCTGTTGTTGCCGTTGTTGCTCTGGCACTGGCTGTTGGTATGACCGCTTGCGGCGGTTCTGCTTCTTCCACCCTCAAACGTGCGCGTCTGCCAGTTCCGCCACCCTCGCATACCTGTTTTACAGTTCTCCGGTTTTTGAGGTAGAAAACCGTTGGTGCGGACTGCTTGCATATAGTAACACATTTCCGGCGTTTCGTCAAGTGGTTTCTTTGTTTCTCATAAGTTTTTTTAAGTTTCATATCTATAATAGCAGCGCAGAGTGCGCGTAAAGGCAGCTTTTCTGGCAATTACACAGGTCATTTGTGCGCAGAAAATCTGCCTGCGGCGCTGCGCCCAGAGCAAAGGAGGGGTTCGTGTATGAAACTTTTTGTGCGGCGCACCGGCGGGCGCATCGGACTATGGGGCGGGCTGCTGGCAGCAGCACTGGCAGCGTTTGCGGCGGGGTGGCTGATGCCGGTACGCGCACCGGCGGGCTGCAAGCTGAACGAGCTGACCGCCGCACCAGATTTTTTCGCCCTTTTCTCCTGCCGCACCGGTTGTTGCTGCATCCGATACCGGTGCGCCCGCCGCTCCTTCCCTGCCGGAAAAATGGGTCTGCCTGACCTTTGATGACGGCCCCAGCAAGACCACTCCGGCAGTGCTAGCTGCGCTGGATGCCGCCAGGGTACACGGCACCTTTTTTGTGGTAGCTACCGGCTACAACGAGAAATATCTGCCCCTGCTCACGCAGGCTGCTGCCGCCGGGCATCAAATCGCGCTGCACTCTGCCTCCCATGAATACAGCGACATCTACCGCAGCAGCGCCGCCTACTGGAAGGATATCGCCCTGCTGAAGGAGCGCATTGCCCCCTATGTGGATGCAGAGAGCATCCGATACCTGCGCTTCCCGGGCGGCAGTACCAACACCATCAGCCACCGCTACGGCGGCAAGGGGCTGATGCAACAGCTAAAAACCGAGGTAGAGCAGCGCGGCTGGCAGTGGGTGGACTGGAACGTCTGCGCCGAGGACGCTGTGGGCGGGCACCCCAGTGCGGATACCATCTACCGCAATGTGGTGCGGGAAACCGGCGAGCAGACCCATTGCGTGGTGCTGATGCACGATTCTGCCACCACCCGCACCACCGCCGAGGCGCTGCCGGATATCATCCGGTGGTATACAGACAACGGCTACATCTTTTTGACTGTAGCCGAGGCGCTGCCGCTGGGGTAACGCGCCTTACAGCCACCTTTCCATGCAGCGCCCCAGCAGCACCCCGCCGGATGCCAGCGCCGCCAGCCAGAGCCAGCCTGCACCGCCGGTGACTACCCACCCTGCCGCCAGGATGGCGGCAAAGGTGCACACCGGCGGCACAGCGATGCGCAGGATGCGCAGCAGCTTCTCCCGCCGGGGCGGCAGTCCTGCGTCCAGCTGCTCGGGATGCACGGCATCGCAGCAGATCTCGTCCCGGTACTTGCCCGGATTGCGGTAAGCTTTATACGGAATGCCATCCAGCGAAAACTCCGGGTACATCCCCTCTTTGGTCAGGGTGAACTGTATTTCCCTTTTCCTCTGCATAGGTCTGCAACGCCGCCGTAAACTCCTGCGGGGTGTTGATGCTGCCCTGCGGGATAAAGAAAAAGTGCTTCTGATGCTGCACCTGCGCCAGCGTGCAGTAATCCTGCATCCAGCCGGAGAAGAAGCCCTGCTGCGGGGCGGGGCTTTCCATCCGGGTCAGGCAGGCGTCCACGTCCAGCGTTTCTGCCTGCGGCCGCTGCCGGGCAAGGTCGGCACAAAACTGCATGGCTGCCGCCAGATGCGCCGCCTGCTGCTCCAGCACGGTCTGCTGGGCTTGCAGCGCCTGTTGCAGGGGCTGTTCCCCGCGCAATACCGCCTTGATGGTAGACAGCGGCACATCCAGCATCCGCAGCATACGGATGAGCTTGAGGGTGCGGACATTCCCAGCGGTGTAATCGCGGTAGTCATTGCCCTGTCGGCGTGCCGGTGTGAGAAGCCCTTCTTTTTCGTAAAAGCGGATGTTCGGGGCGGACACGCCGCTTTGTTCGGAAGCCTGTTTGATGTTCATTTGCTTCACCTCCGCCCTTACATTACACCTTAAAGCCAGTTGAAGGTCAAGGCTTTTTGCGCAAAAAAACCGAGCCGCCGCACAAAAATGTGCAGGCAGCTCGGTTTTTCAATGCAAAATATCCGTCAGCGCGGGGGATCAGTCAGCAGACTGGCAGAACACAGAGAAGGTGCGGTAGGCCATGTACAGGTCGGTCTTATGGATGACCTCAAAGGGAGAGTGCATGGACAGCACGGGCACGCCCAGATCCAGCACCTTGATGCCGCGGTTTGCCACATACTTGGCAATGGTGCCGCCGCCGCCCAGATCCAGACGGCCCATCTCGCCGATCTGCCATGCCACGTTGTTGGCATCCAGCATCCGGGTGATGTCGCCCACCAGCTCGGCGTTGGCATCGCTGGCAGAGCTCTTGCCGCGGCTGCCGGTGTACTTGAAGATGGCAATGCCGCGGCCTGCGTAGGTGCCGTTCTGCTTCTCAAAGGCGCTTGCCCAAGGAGGGGTCGTAGGCGGCGGTCACGTCCGCAGACAGGCACACGCTGTTGCGGAAGGCGAGGATATCGTCCTGACCGGCAGCGCGGCAGAGCAGCTGCATAAAGTGGAACACATACATGCTCTGCATACCGGTCACGCCGTCGGAGCCGGTCTCCTCTTTATCGGTCAGCACGCAGATGGTGGTGTGCACGGAGTCCTTGATGCCGATCTCGGCCATCAGGGCCGGGTAAGCATCCACGCGGTCATCGTGGCCATAGGCACCGATCATGGAGCGGTCAAAGCCCACGTCGCGTGCCTTGGCAGCGGGCACCACTTCGATCTCGGCGCGGGTGAAGTCGCGCTCGGTGATGCCGTACTTCTGGTTCAGCAGGATGAGGGTGTTCAGCTTGACAGCCTCCTTGACGTCCTCTTCCTCCACGGTGTCAGAGCCGATGAGCACGTTCAGCTCCTCGCCCTTGATGCCCTCGCTGAGCTTGCGCTCGTTCTGCTCAGCACCCAGATGGGGCAGCAGGTCGGTGATGCAGAACACGGGATCGTTCTCGTCCTCACCGATGGCAAAGTTGACGCTGGAACCGTCGGCGCGGTTGAACACGCCGTGGATGGCCAGCGGGATGGTAGCCCACTGGTACTTGCGTATACCGCCGTAGTAGTGAGTGCGGAAGTAGCTCATGTGGTCAGACTCGTACAGGGGGTTGGGACGCAGATCCAGACGGGGGCAATCGATGTGGGCGATGACCAGACGGAAGCCCTCCTCATAGGACTTCTGGCCGATGGTAGCCGCCACAACAGCCTTGTTCTCCTGAATGAAGTAGACCTTCTCACCGGGGGCGTAGGCCTTTTTGGGCTCAAAAGCCTTGTAGCCGGCAGCCAGCAGCATCTGCTCGCTGACAACGGCAGCCTCGCGCTCGGTCTTGGCGCTGTCCATAAATTTCTTGTAGCCCTCGGCAAAGGCAGCAGCCTTTTCCTTTACATCTGCCTGCTTGTCGGCAGCGTATTCGGGGGTGTAGAGCAGCTTTTCGGCGTACTCTTTTGCAGTAAGTTTCTCACTCATGATTTTTTGCTCCTTAACTTTTTATCATTGACCTGCGTACAGACGCTGATAGGTCTGGTAGCAGGCGGTGATCTTGTTGACATAGTGGTGCATCTGGTTATAGGGGAAGCCCTGCAGCGTTTCCCCGTCTGCGGAGTGTTCCTCCATTTGCAGCAGCTGATCCACCGTGCCCCAGCCGCTGTGGTAGGCCGCTGCCGCCGTGGATACATCCCCTTTGTAGCGCACCATACACAGGTGCAGATAACAGCACCCAAACCGGATGGCGGTGTCGGGGCTGTACAGGTCTGCAAAGGTCAGCGGCTCCTCCGGGGCGATCTTGCTGCGCATCCAGAGAAAGGTTTCCTCGGTCATCTGCATCAGGCCCCGGGCGTCCACGCTGGAGGTAGCCTGCGGGTCAAAGCCGCTTTCGGTGCGGATAAAGGCGTAGGCCAGCAGCGGGTCCAGCTCGTAGGTTGCTGCCCATTTTTCCACCAGCTGCTCGTACTTGCGGGGGTACAAAAGCTGCTCTGCCCGGTTGCACAAAGGCGGCACCACGCACACCGTAAGCACCACTGCCAAGCACAAAGCGACCAGCCGCCGCAGCCATCCGGCGGCGGCGCTGCTGTTTGCGGCGGTGCAGTTTTTCCCGCGCGGCGCGGCGCTCCCGGGCGGCGATAGGGTCGTAGGCTTTTCATAATTTTGTTCGTTCAAAGCGCTGCCGTCACGCCCCCTTCTGCCTGCAGCCGCTCACACAGGCGGGCGGCTGCGGCTTGCAGCGCCTCCAGCCCGGCGTCGTTGTGCAGGGTGTAGTCCTGCCTGTGCGGTCAGGGTCTGTTCCGGGGTCTGGGCGTTCAGGCGGCGGGCAGCCATCTCCGGCGAGATGCCGTCCCGCGCCACGATGCGCGCCACGCTGGTCTCAAAGGGCGCGGTGACCACGCACAGGCGGTCGCACTCGGCCTGCGCCGCCGTGCCCACGATGACCGCACCGTCCAGCACAAAAAGGGACGCTCCGGCGGCCTGCGCCGCCTGCTTTGCGGCGCGGATGCGTGCCACGATGGCGGGTGGGTCAGACTGTCCAGCGCGGCCTTGCCCTCCGGGGTGGCAAAGGCGCGGTCAGCCAGCAGACGGCGATTCAGCGTGCCGTCCGGGCGGAGAATCTCCCCGCCGAACCGCGCCGCAAGCTGCGGCAGCAGCGGCGAGCCGGGCAACAAAATTTCCCGGCTGAGCTGGTCGGCGTCTGCCAGCGGCACGCCGTGGGCGGCAAATACCTCTGTGACCGTGGACTTGCCGCAACCGCTGCGCCCCGTGATGCCTAAAGTTATCATAGGTCGATCACCCGGAAGGCGGCGGCGCGGATCAGGCGGTTGTACACCGCCATGGACAGGCCATCCTTCTGCGGGCAGCGGGCGTAGACTACGCCGTCGCCCTGCTCATCCAGCGCCCGCAGGGAGCGGAAGATGTGCTTTGCCTGATCGGCACCGTCCCCCTCGCGGCCGTATTCCACGCAGGGCACATCCAGCTTTGCGCTTTCGCCGGTAAAGCACAGGCAGCTGGGGTTCTCGTTTTTATGGGCGTCCACATAGGCCTTAAACTGCTCAAAGGTGCCGTTGAGCAGGGTCACATCGGCCTTGGGAGCGTAGTGCTTATATTTCATGCCCGGGCTGCGCACCACAGCACCCTCCGGCAGCTTTTTCCAGAATAGCCTTGGACACCTCTACTTCTTCACCAAGGGCGCGCTCCAAGTCCTCCAGCGTGATGTGACCGGGGCGGAACAGGGTGGGTTTCTCCCCCACCACCGACACCACAGTGCTCTCCACACCCACATCGCACTCGCCGCCGTCCAAGATCAGCGGCAGGCGGCCGTCCATATCGGTGAACACGTCCTGTGCGTTGGTGGTGCTGGGCTTGCCAGAAAGGTTGGCGCTGGGAGCGGCAAAGGCGCAGCCGCTCTGCTGGATGACCGCCCGCGCTACCGGGTGGCTGGGCATACGGATGCCCACGGTATCCAGCCCGGCGCAGCATTCATCTGCCACCTCCGGCCCGCGCGGCATGATGATGGTCAGCGGCCCGGGGCAGAAGGCTGCCATCAGCAGCTGGGCGCGCTCCGGCACCTCGCTGACAAGACCCGGTAGCATCTCCGGCCCAGTGACGTGGACAATGAGGGGTTATCCTGCGGGCGTCCCTTGGCCACAAAGATATTGCGCACCGCCGCGCCGTTGCGGGCATCGGCGGCAATGCCGTAGACCGTCTCGGTGGGCAGGGCTACAAGCTGCCCCTGCCGCAGCAGCTGTGCGGCCTCGGCTACGCCTGCTTCATCGGCAGGCAAAACTCTAGTTTTGATTTCCATACGAATCATCGTTCTTTCTATCTGTAAAGTATAGTTGCTTTTCAGGCTTTTCTATCGTTTTACGGTCATTCTGCATCTGCTGAACCCATTTTATCCACCCAGCTTTTGCAGTTTCTCGGCCTGCTCACGGGTGGCGAGGGCGTCAATGATGTCGTCCAGATCGCCGTCCATGATCTTGTCGAGGTTGTGTACAGTCAGACCGATCCGGTGGTCGGTGCAGCGGTCCTGCGGGAAGTTATAGGTGCGTATCTTCTCGCTGCGGTCGCCGGTGCCCACCTGCCCCTGACGCTGGGCGTTGATGGCGTCCTGCTGCTCCTTCTGCTTTTGCGCAAGCAGACGGCTGCGCAGGATCTCCAGCGCCTTATCCTTGTTCTGGAACTGACTGCGCTCGTTCTGGCACTCCACCACTGTACCTGTGGGGATATGGGTCACGCGGATGGCACTGGAGGTCTTGTTGATGTGCTGACCGCCCGCACCGGAGGAGCGGAACGTATCGATGCGCAGGTCCTTCATGTCCAGTGCAAAGTCCAGCTCCTCTGCCTGCGGCATCACCGCCACGGTGGCGGTGGAGGTGTGGATGCGCCCCTGCGTTTCGGTCTCCGGCACACGCTGTACCCGGTGCACCCCGCTCTCGTACTTGAGGCGGTTATACGCACCTGCGCCATCCACCGAGACGATGGCTTCCTTTACGCCGCCAAGTTCGGTCTCGTTCAGGTTGAGCACTTCCAGTGTCCAGCCACGGTTCTGGGCGTACATGGTGTACATGCGCAGCAGGCTGTGGGCAAACAGGGCAGCTTCCTCACCGCCGGCACCGCTGCGGATCTCCATGATGACGTTTTTGCCGTCGTTCACGTCCTTGGGCAACAGCAAAATTTTGAGATTATTTTCCAGCTTTGCCACATCTTGACTTTTTTTCGCTGATTTCCTGCTGTATCATCTGCTTGAAGTCCGGGTCCAGTGAACCGGACTCCTCCAGCAGGCTTTGGCCTGTGCCAGATGATCCAGCGCGGTCTGCCAGTCCCGGTAAGCCTCCACCACCGGCTCGGTGTCGTGGTACTCCCGCATCAGCTTGCGGAACAGCGCCGGGTCGGCGGCGGTATCGGGCTGGTTCAGCCGTATGGAAAGTTCCTCAAAGCGGCGGCAGACCGCATCCATCCGGGAAGAAATATCTTGCATCCTTGCAGTTCTCCTTACAAATTCGTTCCGGTTCGGGTGCGTTGGCTGCGCTACTGCGCGCTGCCGGGCTTTATCACCTTTTTGATGTTCTTTTCAATTTTGGCGCGGGGCAGCATGACCTCGCGTCCGCAGCCGGTGCAGCGGATCTTAAAATCCATGCCCACCCGCAGTACCTCGAAGCTTGCTGCCCGCAGGGGTGCTGTTTGCGGGTAAGGATGGTATCGCCGACTGCAATGTCCATATTTATCCGACCTCTCCTTCTTTTCTGCCGCGCAGATGCCCGGCAGAGCCAGTGTGTGCCGCCGCCCGCATGGCGGGTGCTGCGCATACAGATATAGTATAATGCAAAGCCGCACAAAATGCAAATATCTGCGCACACTGCTGCATATCGTTGTAGCATCGCACAGAGACCCAAAAAACTATATAGAAAGAGGAATGAAAGATGATGCAAGCGTTTCGTACCGAAAACAGTTACCGTTCTGCCGCCCGCCTGTCCCCTGCCGAACTGCGGGCTGCCATGGCCAGCGGCGAGATTTTGCAGGCCACCGCCCTTGCCTTTGACACCCGGCGGCAGCTGCGGTTTGAGTTAGGCGGCGTAAAGGCGGTGATGCCCTTTGCCCAGTGCGCAGACGGTGCCGAGACCGGCACCGTGCGGGATATTGCGGTGCTGACCCGGGTGGGACGCCCCACCTGCTTTGTCATCGAAGGACTGGACACGGACGAGGACGGTGCGCCCTGCTACCGGCTATCCCGCGCTGAGGCGCAGCGGCTGTGCAAGGCAGAGTATCTGGACACCCTCTCGCCCGGGGACATCCTGCCCTGCACAGTGACCCACATCGAGCCGTTCGGCGCGTTTTGTGACGTAGGCTGCGGCATCAGCGCCCTGCTGCCCATCGACTGTATGTCGGTAAGCCGCATCTCCTCCCCTGCCGACCGGGTAAGCGTGGGGCAGCAGATCTTGTGCGCCATCAAAACCGGGACGCACAGGGGCGCTTTGTGCTGACCATCCGGGAGCTGCTGGGCACATGGGCGGAGAATGCCGCCCGGTTCACCGTGGGCGAAACGGTGGTGGGCATCGTGCGCAGCGTGGAAGAATACGGTACCTTCATTGAGATCGCGCCCAACCTGGCCGGTCTTGCCGAAAGCTGCACCGACCTTGCCCCCGGGCAGGCCGTGAGTGTCTACATCAAGAACATCCTGCCGGAAAAGATGAAGATCAAGCTGGTCATCGTGAACCACGCCCTGAGCCAGCCCCACCGGTTTGAGCTGCGGTACTTTCATCACCGAGGGACATCTTGACAGGTGGGTCTACTCCACGCCGGAAAGCCCGAAGCGTATTGAGACAGATTTTGCCGCTGCGGCTTGCAATCCGGCGTGAAAGCCTTTATACTAATAGAAAGAGTTTTTGTCTGCCCGCTGCCCGCCCTTTCCGCAAGACCTTTGATACCATGTAAAAATGCAAGGGGGATGTATGGAACGATGGCCGCTAATGATGCTTTTACCGCCGGTGTCCGTCCCGGCGGCCTGACCAGCAGCACCGAGATCCGGCTGCTGCTGTGCTATCTGGTGAAAAACGCCGGTCCCATTACCCGGCAGGAGATCGAGAACGCCCTGATGGAGGAAGCCCTTGTCAACTATTTTGAGATTGGCTCCTGTCTGGACGATATCACAAAACAGGCAGCTGGTCACCCTGACCGGCGACAGCTACACCATTACCGATAAGGGCCGCAAAGGTGGCGCAGGAGCTGGCCTACGACCTGCCCCGCAGCGTGCGGGAACGTGCGGTGGCCGCTGTGCTGCGCTGCCAGACCTGGGCCCGCAAAGGAGGCCAAGTACAGTGCCCGCATCACCGAAAAGGCGGACGGCCACTGCACCGTGCGCTGCACCGTAAAAAGGGCTGGACAGCGAACTGTTCTGTCTGGAACTGGGCGCGCCCGACCGGCTGAGCGCCGAACTGGTGAAAAAAGCAGTTCATCCTGAAAGGCAACGAGATCTATCAGCTTCTGGTCAACAAACTGACCGAGGAAGAAAAAATAAACAAAGAACGATCCCCGCCCGCGCGGCAGAACTTACGGCGGGCTGTTTTTTCAGATACACCCAGATCAGGATGCAGATCAGCCCGGTGCAGCCCTCATTGATGACCCGTTCCAGCGTTTCCTGCAGGCGGGGCAGCTTGTTCTGCAGCCCTTCGTTCACCAGCTCGTGCAGGCTCTTGCCAAAGATGTTGGATTCCCACAGCTTTTCCGGGTCGTCCTCAAAGCCGGCCAGCAGGCTGCGGGCAAGGTCCTCGCTCTGCTTTCGGTGCCCACGATGGGGCTGATTTCGGTGTGGATGGTGGCCTTCATCATCTGGATGGAGGGCGCGTAGGCTTCCAGCCGCACGCCGTAGCGCCCTGCCCTGCCGCACGATCTGGGGCTGTTCCAGTTTCAGCTCGCTGACCGTGGGCATCACGATGCCGTAGCCGGTGGCTTCCACCTGCTCCAAGGCGCTGCGGATCTTCTCGTATTCGCGCTTGGCCTTGGCCAGCTCGATGATGCAGGGCATCAGGCCCGCTTCGTCGCCGATGGCAAGGCCGGTCTGCTCACTGAGCACCTGATAGAAAATTTCCGGCTTCAGCTCCACCGTGATGCGCACACTGCCGGCGAAAGGTCGATGCCGCTGATGGCCGAGCGCTGCACCGCGTCACATTCCAGCGCAGGTGCGCTGTTCCCGGAGGGTACATCCTTCATGCGGGAGACCTTTGCTCCGCCAGCTGCATGGCCGCATCGTACACCTGCGTTTGCAGCCAGTGGCCGCTGTCCAGCATCGTTACCCAGCGGGGGATGGCGAAATCCAGCTCCCGCACCGGGAATTCGTAGAGCACCCGGCGCAGGATCTGCCAGCATGCCTCCGCGTCCAGATCCACGCAGCTTACCGGCAGAACGGGTGGTCGTAGTCCCGGGCCATTGCCCTCGGCCAGCTGCCTTCGTCTCCGGCGCTTCCGGGTGGGTGCTGTTGAGCAAGATGATGTAGGGCTTGCCCAGAGCATCCAGTTCTTCCACGATGCGCTTGCTCGGTTCTGGATAGCCCTCCCGCGGGATGTCACTCACCGAACCGTCGGTTGTGACCACGATGCCGATGGTGGAATGTTCACAGATCACCTTGCGGGTTCCTGTCTCGGCGGCAAGGTCGAAGGGGATCTCTTCGTCGAACCACGGGCTTTTGACCATCCGGGGCTTTCGTTTTCCTCGTGGCCCATGGCACCCTCCACCATATAGCCCACACAGTCGATGAGCCGTACCCGGCACTCGCCGCCGCCGCCCTCCAATTGCAGGGGCACGGCTGTTTCCGGGATGAATTTTGGCTCGGTGGTCATGATGGTGCGGCCCGCTGCCGACTGGGGCAGCTCGTCCCGGGCACGCTCCCGGGCGTCGCCGCCGGGCCGATGGCGGGCAGCACCAGCTGCTCCATAAAGCGCTTGATAAAGGTGGACTTGCCGCTGCGCACCGGACCCACCACCCCAATGTAGATATCTCCGCCGGTGCGTGCGCCGATCTCGCGGCAGATGGGTCAGACGGTTGGGGCCGCGGAACAGGAACTCGGCGTCCTTGATGGTCAGGCCGCACAGCAGCATGGTCAGGCGGTCGATGCCCAGACCGAAACCGCCGTGGGGCGGGCAGCCGTACTGGAAGAACTCCAGATAGAACTTGACATCGGTCGGCCAGACCCTTTTCGTACTGGAAGCCTGCTTCTTCAGCACCTCGTAGCGGTGCTCACGCTAGCGGTGCTCACGCTGGGCACCGGTGGTGATCTCCACGCCGCGCCAGATGAGGTCGTAGCCCTGCGGCACGCCGTTCTCATCGCGCATATGGTAGAAGGCGCGCTTCTCAGCAGAGTAGTCGGTGATGAACAGGAACTCGTGGCCGTAGTGCTTCTTCACCCACTCATAGCTCAGGCGCTCGGCCTCGGTGGTCAGGTCGCCCTTCTCGCTCTCGTCTACCGTGTAGCCGAATTCCTCCTCCAGAGCCTTGTACAGGTCGGCCAGCTTAACCACAGGGAACGGCGTGGTGGGGACGACGACTTCCTGACCGAACATCTCCTTGATCTGGTCGCCGTAGTTGTCCTTGACGGCCTGCAGACCGGCCTTCAGCAGCTCCTCTTCCATCTTCATGACGTCTAGAAGGAGGTGATGTAGCTGAACTCCAGATCGAAGCCGGAGAACTCGGTAGCGTGCTTGTTGGTGTAGCTCTTCTCAGCGCGGAAGACGGGGCCGGTCTCGAAGATGCGCTCAAAGCCGGCAGCCATCGCCATCTGCTTGTAGAACTGGGGACTCTGGGCCAGATAAGCGTTGCGGTCAAAGTAGTCCACCTTGAACACCTCAGAGCCGCTCTCGCTGGCAGCAGCGATCAGCTTGGGGTGTGGATCTCCATGAAGCTGCGCTCCAGCAGGAACTGGCGCATGGCGTTGATCATGGTGGTCTGGGCCTTGAACATCAGTTGATTTGCATCGGTGCGCAGATCCACCCAGCGGTAGTCGATGCGCTGGTCGATGCTGGAGCGCTCGACGGCCTTCTTCTTCTTGGTGGCAGCGATCTCCTTGCGGACGATGGGCAGTGCATTCGGCGGTGCTCTCCACCTCGATGCTCTCGGGGATCATCTCCACGCCGCCCATCTTGACGTAGTCGTTTTCCATCACCTTGCCGGTGACGGTGATGACGGAGTCCGGGGTGAGCTTGATCGATGGTATCCACCAGATCGGGGTGATCGGCCTTTTCGACCGTGATCTGCAGTTTGCCGGTAATATCTTTCAGCACGATGAATGCCATGTATTTGCTGTTGCGCAGGTTCTCGATAAAGCCCTGCACCTTCACCGTGCCGCCGATGGCCTTTTTGAGCCTCATTGATATAGGTGCGTTCCATAATACAGGAATCCTCCTTTAACGTCTTGTGTACTGTTTTATTATACGCTTTTCCGGGGATAAATCAAGAGATATGGCGATTTAGAATGGCCTCCGCTGCGCTCTGGCCATCTTCTGCGGAAGAATTATTTTTATTTTGTGTTTGTCGCGGCCTGCGGGCCGCTCCAAGCACCTTTTCACAAATCAGGACAAATCAGCAAAAATGCAGTTTCTGGTCACAGCCCTCCGTGAAAAAACAGTTCTGGAAAATCCGCAGATTTTCCAGAACTGCAAACATAAAATCTTTTTCCGCTGAAAATATTCGGGTTGCGGCACGCGGCGGCTATTCTTAATGGTTCTCTTTGCCTGTTTCTTCGTGCAGAGTGCCGGTGCCGCCCTCCACCACGCCATCGTGTTTCAGCACGGCGGCAATGGTGCCAAAGAAGCACCTCACGTCCAGCCCGAAGCTCAAGTGCTCCACATACCAGCCGTCCAGCTTTGCCTTTTCGGCGATCTCCAGCTCATCGCGGCCGTGGATCTGTGCCCAGCCGGTCAGGCCCGGGCGCACATCGTTTGCATGGTACTTGTCGCGCTCTGCCAGCAGATCATACTGGTTCCACAAAGCAGGCCGCGGGCCGATGACCGCCATATCACCTACAAAGATGTTCCACAGCTGGGGCAGTTCATCCAGACTGGTCTTGCGCAGGAAATGACCCATCCGGGTGATATACTGGTCCGGGTCGTGCAGCAGATGGGTGGGCATATCGTGGGGCGTATCGATGCACATGGTGCGGAACTTTAAAATGTAAAAGTGTTTTTTGCCAATGCCCACACGCTTCTGTTTAAAGAACACCGGGCCGGGCGAGTCCAGCTTGATGGCGACGGCCAGAATGAGAAAAAGCCAGGACAGGCAGATCATGCCGCACAGCGACAGCACCACCGCCAGCAGGCGCTTGATTCCATTGCGATACATGGGTTTCCTCCATTTTTCCGATTCAAAGTAGCGGTTCCAGTATAACAGTATGGCAATTGCATCCGCCGCCTGCCGCCGATATTTTTATGCTTTGGCTGCGTTCTGCCGGTTTTGTGGCAAAAAAGTGCCGGTTTTGTCTCTTGTTTTTGCAGCGTGGCCCGGGGTAAGATAAAGAAAATGAGAAGTCCACTCCCCCAGTCTATTTTTCGCTCGACAGCCCCCTCGGAGATGGGGCCTTTAGCAAAACCTCTGCCACTTTGAAAGAGAAGTGTCGCAGCGACCGAAAGTGGGGTTTGTTTTGACGGAAGCAAGGATGCTACAAGGAGGTTTCCCTATGATCCAGCGTTTCCGTTTTGGCCTGCCCCTGCCCACCGACAGTGTGGTGCAGGAGATCCCAGTTTCCGCCGGGCCGGTGCCCTTCCTCACCGCCGAAGAAGGCGGCTGGGCCTACCGGATGGCTCCGGATGCCATCGTGTACGGTCTGGGCGAAATGCCCCGCGGCATCAACAAGCGCGGCTGGCACTACGTGACCAACAACACCGACGAAGCCCGCCACAGCGAGGATAAGCTTTCCTACTATGGTGCGCACAATTTTCTGCTCATTGACGGCGGCGCAGGCCGTGAATGCTTTGGTGTGTTCATCGATTTCCCGGGCAAAGTGCGTTACGATATCGGCTACACCGAATACGATGCCCTGCGCTTTGCCACCGAAGAGCCGGATCATGAGCTTTACATCATTACCGGCGACGACCTGAACGATATCAGCCGCCAGTTCCGGCAGCTCATCGGCCGCAGCTATATCCCGCCCAAGTGGGCCTTTGGTCTGGCACAGAGCCGCTTTGGCTACAAGACCGCTGAGGACGTGCGGGAGGTGGCCCGCCAGTACAAAGAGAACGATCTGCCGCTGGATATGATCTGCATGGACATCGATTACATGCAGGACTACGCGGATTTTACCGTAAACAAGCAGCGCTTCCCGGACCTTGCCGCCCTGAGCGCCGAACTGAAAGGCACAGGGCATCCGGCTGGTGCCCATCATCGAAGCGGGTGTGCGCATCGACCCGGAAAAAACCCCGTCTGTGCCGAGGGCCTTGCAAACGGTTCCTTCTGCACCAAAGCCGACGGCACCCCTTTGTGGCGGCGGTGTGGCCCGGCAAGGCTTACTTTGCGGATTTCCTCCGCCTGGATGTGCGGGAGTGGTTCGGCGGGCGGTACAAAGTGCTGACGGACCTCGGCATTGAGGGCTTCTGGAACGATATGAACGAGCCTGCCCTTTTCTACTCCCCCGAGCGGCTCAAGGCTTTCTTTGAGAGCATGGACGAACTGAGCCGGAAGGACAACATCGTGCAGGATGAATTCTTCGGCAAGGTGGTGGGCGGTGCGCTGGGCCTGATGAACAGCCCCGAAGACTACGCCAGCTTCTACCACGAGGTAAACGGCCAGCGGGTGCGCCATGACAGGGTGCACAACCTCTACGGCGGCAATATGACCCGCGCGGCAGGCGAAGCCTTTGCCCGCCTGCGGCCCGGCAGACGCACCCTGCTCTACAGCCGTTCCAGCTTCATCGGTTCCCACCGGTACGGCGGCATCTGGCTGGGCGATAACAATTCCTCGTGGGGGCAGCTTCTGGCCAACATCCAGATGATGCCCAACGTGCAGCTGTGCGGCTTTTTTACACCGGTGCCGACCTGTGCGGTTTTTCCTACGATACCACGCCTGATCTGGCCCTGCGCTGGCTGGAGTTTGGCCTGTTCACCCCGCTGATGCGCAACCACGCCACCGACGGTTCCCGGATGCAGGAATACTACCGCTTTGCGGATATGCTGCCCGCCCTGCGGAAGATGCTCCGGCTGCGGTATGCCCTGCTGCCCTACCTTTATAGTGAGTTCATGAAGGCGGCACTGGAAAATACCAGTTACTTCCGGCCATTGGGCTTTGATTTTCCCTGCTGACCCCGATGCCCGCGAGGTGCAGGACCAGCTGCTGCTGGGCGAGGGTGTGATGGTGGCGCCTGTTTACACCCAGAACGCCAGCGGACGGCATGTCTACCTGCCGGAAGCCAATGAAGCTCTACCGCATCCGCAGTGTAGACGACTACGACACCGAGCTTCTGCCCGCCGGGCACCACTACGTCCGCTGCGCATTGGACGAAGTGCTGCTGTTCATCCGCCCGGGCCATGCGGTGCCGGTGGCAAGACCCGCCAGCTGCACCGCCCAGCTGGACGACACCGCCCTGACCCTGTGGGCCTGCCCGGACGAAAATGGCAGCGCCCGCTGCCGGATGTACACCGATGACGGCGAGACGAGCGATTTTGCCGCACCGGAGCACTGGAAGACGGTGGAAGCGTAAAGCTTATTTTATCAGAAGACCGCTGCCCGACAGGACGGCGGTTTTTTGTAGGATCTCACTTTTATTAGCTGCAAATTTTACGTTGAATTTCACAGCAGCATTTGTTATACTACAAATGAAGGGAGTTGATCTTATGCCGAACATCAAACCTATTTCTGACCTGCGGAATTACAACGAAGTCCTTCGCGATGTGGAAGCAGGATCGCCGGTTTTTCTTACCAAAAACGGCCGTGGAAAGTATGCCATTCTGGACATGGAAGATTATGAGAAAACGCAGGCTACCATCCGGCTTATGAATGAAATTGCAAAAGGACGGTGCTCTGGTGAGACGGAAAAGCTTTACACTCCGGAAGAAATGAGGGCGCATTTCCGCGCAAGAGCCAATGGAAAATAACCTCATTTATACAACTCGTTCCCGTCAGGACCTGGACGACATCTGGGATTATATCTCGTTCGACTTGCAAAATCTGCCTTCTGCAGAGCGCATTCTGAACCGCATCATGGATGCTGCTGAACAATTAAAGCTGTTCCCGGAAAGCGGTGCATTGCTTTCTTCCGTAGCTCCGCTGGATCATGAACTTTATTTGGATGAGCGCTTTCTCGTCAGCGGAAAGTATCTGATTTTTTATCATGCTTTTCGGAACGATATTTATATTGACCGCGTCCTCTACGGCGGGCGGGATTATCTACGGGTTTTGTTCGGGACGCGGGAATTGCCGTGCTTCAAGAAATGTTTTTGATCGTTTTATAAGCGGCACCGCCGGGAATTTGCATTTTTTCGGCGGTGCCACTTGTATTTTTCTGCGCCGCGCGTTATAATATGCCTTCGGTTCCCTTTATTTACGAAATATTTACATTTCAGATGCTGTCCTCCTAAGCAGTGTGCAATGCTTAGGAAAACGGCTTCTCCGCGTAAACGATAAAAAGGAGGCACTCTTCTCATGGCTCAGACAAGCCGCTCCGCTGACCTGACCAGCGGCCCGATGCTTCAAAAGATCATCCTGTTCTCCATCCCGCTGGCAGCTTCCAGCATTCCTGCAGCTGCTGTTCAACGCTGCAGACGTGGTGGTCGTGGGCCGCTTTGCGGGCAGCACCGCACTGGCCGGCGTCGGCTCCAACGGCTCCCTCATCAACCTGCTGGTGAACCTGTTCGTGGGGCTTTCGCTGGGCGCAAACGTGGTGGCCGCCCGCTGTTTTGGCGCAACCGCGGCGTTCAGGACACGGTGCAGACCTCGGTGACGCTGGGCCTTGTCAGCGGCGTGCTGCTGGCTGTGGTGGGGTTCTTTGCAGCCCGTGGCCTGCTGGAGCTGATGAGCTGCCCGGAGGATGTGATCGATCTCTCTGCGCTGTATCTTAAAATCTATTTTATCGGAATGCCCATGACCATGCTGTACAACTTCAGCGCGGCGCTGCTGCGTGCTGTGGGCGACACCACGCCGCCCGCTCTACTGTCTGGCCGTGTCCGGCATCATCAACGTGGTGCTGAACCTTGTGTTCGTCATGCCTCTTCCAGATGAGCGTGGCCGGTGTGGCACTGGCTACCATCATCAGTCAGACCGTCTCTGCCTGCATGGTGACCGGATGCTGATGAAGGAGGAGGGCGCGCTGCATCTGGACCTGCATCATCTGGGCTTCCACATGGGTGCCCTGCTGCAGATTTTGCTCATCGGCCTGCCTGCCGGTCTGCAGAGCACGGTGTTCAGCCTCTCCAACGTGGTCATCCAGTCGTCCATCAACTCCTTCGGTTCCGTCGTGGTCGCTGGCAACTCGGCAGCCTCCAATCATCGAGGGCTTCATCTACACCGGCATGAACGCCTTTGCACAGGCTGCCGTGACCTTTACCAGTCAGAACATGGGTGCCCGCCGGTACGACAACCTTGACCGCGTCATGCGGAACTGTCTGCTCTGTGCCGTGGTCGTCGGCGTGGTGCTGGGCGGCGGTGCGGTGCTGGCCGGTGACCCAGGGCTGCTCCGCTTCTATTCCACCGGATGAGACCGTCATCACCGCCGGTCTGGCGCCTGCGGGTCATCTGCACCAGCTACTTCCTCTGCGGCGTGATGGACACGCTGGCCAGTTGTCTGCGCGGCCGCGGCTACCGGTCTTGCCCATGGTGGTCAGCCTCATTGGGCAGCTGCTTGCTCCGTCTGGTCTGGATCGCCACCATCTTCCAACTCTTCCGTTCCACCACACCCTTTACATCAGCTACCCGATCAGTTGGGTGCTGACGGCTTCCGTCCACCTCATCTGCCTGTTGGTGGTGCGGCATAAACTGACCGTGAAACAGTCGGAAAGGGCTGCAGCCTAATAAAACTCCGTAACCATACAAACGTCCGGACCCTGCGCTGTGCAGAGTTCAGGCCGGTTTTTCAAATTTCTGCAAAAAGTTTGAAAAAGTGCTTGACAACTCCCGCCTTTTCCCGTATAATAGCACACGTTGAGCGGCTCGAAAGCCAAACAACAAAACAGATCTTGGGGATTTGCATAGTGGTAGTGCGGTAGACTCTGACTCTACTTGTGGGAGTTCGATTCTCTCATCCCCAACCAAAAGCCACCTGATGAAGATCAGGTTTTTTTTTTTTTCTCAGCCGCCTCTTTTTTACACCATTTTCTTCAGCAGATACCGGTCATACCGCCGTACATCTCCCGCCGGGCAGCGATGGTGAAACCGCTGGCGAGGGCATTGTTCAAACTGTACTGGTTTTCGGGGCTGACGGTGGCCCCGATGCCCACGATGCCGGGGCGGAGCAGGGGCAGCGCGGCTTCAAGGATTGCGCTGCAAGCCGTTGCCCCGCCAGTCCGGGTGGACGATGGCACTGTCAGCGTTGGCCCAGTGGCCCCACTCCCTCTTCGGGACGCCCAGAAACGCCGCGTAATTGTGCTCACTCTGGCCGCAGTAGCGCAGGATGAAATAGGCCCCCAGCCGAGCGCCGTCATACACGCCGAGGCAGAGATCTCCGGTCAGATAAGCCGTGATATTCTCCAGCGTATCGGGCACGAACTGCTCCGGGTGCGGCATGGCGGCGCGCACCTCATTTTGCAGCGCGTAAAGGCATCGGCATCCGCCGGGCCGCAGCGGCGGATGATTACACAGGAAGTGCGGCGGGCTGGCCGCATACCTTGTGCAGCAAAAGTTCCATTTTCAATCTCCTCCAAAATAAAATCATACTTTCTTCCGGATTCCAGTATAATTGCCGTTTGAAATCATCTTATCTTATGTTATAATGAATGCAAGAAAAATTGTCCAGTGAAACTTTGGGGTCACAGGGCAGTTTTCTGCATGTCCGGGCGGCAGCCCCGCCCGTGAACCGGAGGATACAACCTATGAAAGATTCCAGCTCTTCGTCTTCCATCCGCTTGGGCGGTGCGGTCATCAGTGACCGCATCGTGGCCGCGCTGCTGGAAGAACTGCGTACCGGCTGCTATGCCGAGGCGGACCGTCTGCCCGCTGAGGTCGATCTGGCCGCACAACTTGGCGTCAGCCGCACCGTCATCCGCGATGCGCTGAGCGAGATGGAGCGTGCGGGTTACATCGAGCGTGTGCGCGGCATCGGCACAGTGGTCAACCGAAGTGTCCTGAACCTGCGCAGCCGGTTGGACCAGAAGCTGGAGTATTACCCGCTGATCCGCAGTTTTGGCAGCTACCCCCACGCCGATGGCATCCAGATTTATCCCATCCGCGCCGGGGCCGAGCTGGCCCGCGATCTGGCCATTGCGCCGGGGATGAGGTGATCTGCATCAAAAAGCGGATCCTCGCCGATACCACCCCGGTCATCTACTCCATCGATTATCTGCCCCGTGCGCTGTTCGGCAACCGGGACTACACCCGCATCGACCTGACCGGCGGCGTGTTCGATATCTTGGAGCGGGAGTGCAGCCAGCAGATCTCCTCCAACGTCGCCCACCTGAAGGCCAGCTGCGGCGACGAAGCCATCCGCGCGGCCATGCGGCTGGCACCGGGCGAGGCCATGCTGCTGCTGGACGAGATCTGTTTCAATCGGCTGTGTCACCCAGTCATGCGTTCGCTGAGTTACTACACAAATTTCTTTGATTTTTCCATTCTGCGAAAATTACTTTGACGGAGGTAAAAATTCATGCGTCATCTGATCGACCCCTTGGATTTCAGCCCGGAAGAGATCGACTCCCTGCTGAACTTAGCGGACCGCATCCGATCCGACCCTGCTGCTTATCAGGACGTTGCGGCCCACAAAAACTCGCCACCCTGTTCTACGAGCCGTCCACCCGCACCCGCCTCTCCTTCGAGGCGGCCATGCTGAACCTCGGCGGACACGTGCTGGGTTTTCCGAGCGAGAACGTTTCCAGCGCTTCCAAGGGTGAAAGCGTCGCCGACACCATCCGCGTAATCTCCTGCTACGCCGACATTGTGGCCATGCGCCACTCCAAAGAGGGCGCACCGCTGCGCGCTTCCCGCTACTCCCGCATCCCGGTGATCAATGCGGGCGACGGCGGCCACCAGCACCCCACCCAGACCCTGACGGACCTCATGACCATACGCCGCCGCATGGGACGGCTGGATGACCTGACCATCGGCCTGTGCGGCGACCTGAAGTTCGGCCGCACCGTCCACTCTCATCAAGACAATGGCCCGCTGCAAAAACATCCGCTTCGTGCTCATCAGCCCGGAGGAGCTGCGGGTGCCCGATTATATCATCAACGACGTGCTGGAGGCCAACGGCATCCCCTACAAGGAGACCCGCAGTCTGGAGGAATCCATGCCGGAGCTGGATATCCTGTATATGACCCGTGTGCAGAAGGAGCGCTTCTTCAACGAGGAAGACTACATCCGCCTGAAGAACAGCTACATCCTGACCAGCGAGAAGATGGCGCTGGCCAAAGAGAAGATGGCCGTGCTCCATCCCCTGCCCCGTGTGAACGAGATCGCGCTGGACGTGGACGACGACCCGCGCGCCGCCTATTTTGAACAAGTGCAGAACGCTGTCTACGTCCGTATGGCGCTGATCATGACACTGCTGGGTCTGCAGGACCCCAAGGCCAAGGAGGGCAACTGAAATGCTGAACATCGATGAAATCCAGAATGGTATCGTGATTGATCACATCAAGGCAGGCACTGCCGTCGGCCTGATGGATCTGCTGGGCATCAAAGACAACCGCACCGCCAGCGTGGCGCTGATCCAGAACGCCCGCTCCCACAAGGCGGAGGGCGGCCGCAAGGACATCATCAAGGTGGAGGGCGATGCTTCGTGGCTGAACCTCGATGTGCTGGCCTACCTTGACCCCAACATCAGCGTGACCATCATCAAGGACGGCAAGGCGGTCAAAAAAGGAAAAACCCCAGCCCCCCAAGCGTCTGGTGAACATTGTGCGGTGCAAGAATCCCCGCTGCATCTCCAGCATTGAAGAGGAGTGCGACCAGATCTTCGAACTGAGCTCCAACGGCAAGTATCGCTGCATCTACTGCGAGCAGGAGCAGGTCAAAAAAGAGTCTCTATAAACAGCAATCCCCCGATCACCGTCAAGAGCTTCGTCAGGACTTTTCACCAGACAAGGCTGCAAACAGCACACACGCTCTGCTCTGCGGCTCTGCCCTCTCCCCCGCCAGCACCTCCGAATTGCTTCGGGCCGCAACGCACTGGCTCTGGAGTTCCGCCTTGTTCTTAACCAGATTATACCAAATGCCGCCGGGCATTTCACCCGAAATGTCATATTCTGCGGGGGAGGATGTCATATTTTGCGGACGGGCACCGAACAGGTGAACCGGAACCATTTTTCCCGGCAGCTGATGGTGTATTCGCCCTGATATTTGCGCAGCACGTCGGTCACGTTCCACAGGCCCATGCCGTGCCCCGGCTCCTTTTTGGTGCTGCGCGGGAGCTGGCCGTCCGGGAGGTCGAGGTTCTTCTGCACCCGGTTCCGCACCGAGACCAGCAGCTCCGCCTCCGTTTTGCGCATCCGAAAATACACCTCCGGCGGGTCGGCTTTTTGCAGCGGCATCAATGGCATTGTTGAGCAGGTTGGACACCACCATCACAAGGTCGGTGTTGTCCAGCGGGATCTCCCGCAGATCCGGCAGGTCAAAGTAGAGCATGACTCCCTTTTGCGGCTGGCTTCCTCATACTTTTTGCTCAACAGGGCATCCAGCAGCGGGTTGCGGGTATCCATGATGGTGGTGTTGGCCGCAATGGTCTTGGTCACCGTTGCAAGATACGCCTTGGCCTCCTCGTACTCTCCCTGCTGCTGCAAAAGCAGGGCCAGCGCATCGGTGTGGTTGGTAAACTCATGGGTCAGGCGGCGCTGGGTGGTATAAGAGTCCATCAATGCCTCGGCGCGCTCCCGCTCCAGCGCTGCCTGAACGTGGAGCGCTTGCTGCTGCGCCATCTGGTCGTTGAACATCTGGACGATGCCCATATGGATGAGCACTGCCACAGTCAGGCCCAGCGTCAGCAGAAGCATCAGGAAATCGGCGGGCTTGTCCTCGGCGGAGATCATCAGCACCACGTTCAGCACCACCGATGCCGGGAAAGAAGGACATCACCAGCGCCTGTGGGGATTCCAGCGCCCGCTCAGTCTTCCATTTGTGGGCAAAGTAGGCCACCAGAACGCCCACAATGACATTCGTGATGGTCATTGCTACAAGGCAGTCCATCCGTTTCCAGATCATCAGAAGCGAGGTATGCGTCGCCCACGAAGCCACATACCGGACGGTATTTTCCGCCAGCAGGCACATGGTGCCGTTGATGAGGGCCGCCGTCAGCTTCTGGGCCAGCGTGCCGCCGAACAGCAGCGTGGAGACCAGCACGAAGCCGACATTTTCCCAGATGCTCAGCAGGGTGAAGAAACCGATGTTGAGCTTGATGCCAAGGAACAGCTCCCCCGCCACCAGTACAGTCGTCCAGAGCCAGAGCGGCCGCACCCGACCTTTGCCGAGGTAGGCGTAGTCCACCATGATAAAGGCGCACCACTGCGAAATGCAGACGATGTGGCCGATCAGAAACCACGATTCAGGATTCATCGCTGAACTGCCCCTTCCATTCCAGATAGGTCGCCCGGATGGCCGCATAGCCGTTCCGGCTGACGCTCAGTTCCACCCCGTTGCGCAGCGTTACCTTGTAGCCGCTGATCTGGCGGATGTAGCGCATATTCACCACATCGCTCCGCCCCACCCGCAGGAAGCCGTTCTCGAACAGCTCGGCGGGCAGGTCGGTCAGCTTGCCGTAATAGGAGCAGAGCGGCTGATGCGGCACGTCCCCGTAGACGTTCACCTTCCGCAGGTCGCTTTCGAGGCAGTAGATGCTGTCATAGGGCAGCTCCATTTCGGTGCGGTTCTGCCGGATGGTCAGCACCTTGCGGCCGCTGGCCGTCTTTTCGTGGAAGAGGGCCTCCAAGCAGTTGGGCAGCATCCGCTCCATGTCCCGCTTGAGGATGTAGCGGAACGCATTGACGGTGTAGCCCTCCGGCGCAAATTCCAGATAGGCAGAGATGTAGATGAGGGCGATGTCCGGGCTGGACTGGCGCAGCTGGCGGCCCAGTGAGATGCCGTTCATGGTGTCAAGGTCCACGTCCAGCAGCGCCACTTGATAAAGCTCCAGATGCGGGGTGGCAAGGGCCTCCTCGCCGCGGGTGCAGACGGTGATCTGGGCCGGGATCCCGCGCTGGGCCAGCTCGTCCCGGACTTTCTGCTCCACCCGCGCGGCAAACCGTGCATCGTCATCGCAGATCAACAAGTACATAATGGAGTCTCCTCCCTCTCGAAAAAAGCGGGCTTCCCCATAGGAAGAGCCCGCTCTCTGGTATTGTTAGGCGAAGAATTTGTCGTAGATGCCGAAGGCAAAGATAAACAGAACGATCAGCGGCAGACCGTAGGACAGATAGCCGCGCATCCAATCCTGCATCTTGGGGCCGTCGCCGGTGTTGACTTCCTTCTTGTAGTTGTTCCAGCCCCAGCCATAGCGGGAGACGCAGAACAGCAGGTAGACCAGCGAACCCAGCGGCAGGAACAGGTTGCTGACGAGGAAATCCTCGAAGTCCAGCACCGCGCCGCCGAACACAGCAAAGCCGTCCCAGCTCCAGATGTTGTAACCCAGCACGCAGGGCATGGACAGCGCAATGATAAGGAACAGGTTGACGATGCTGGACTTCTGACGGCTCCAGCCGGTCAGGTCCATGCAGCAGCAGATGATGTTCTCGAAGACGGCCAGGACGGTCGAAAAGGCCGCAAACGCCATGAACAGGAAGAACAGGCTGCCCCACAGACGGCCCATGGACATATTGGCAAAGATGTTGGGCAGGGTGATGAAGATGAGGCTGGGACCGGCGGTCTGGTCCACGCCATAGGTAAAACAGGCCGGGAAGATGATCAGACCCGCCGTGATGGCTACGAAGGTATCCAGCGCCACGATGCGGATGGACTCGCCCAGCAGCGCGTGCTCCTTGCCGATATAGCTGCCGAAGATGGCCATGGCACCGATGCCGAGGCTCAGGGTGAAGAACGCCTGATTCATGGCGCCCACCAGCGTGTTGACCACGCCGACTTCCTTCATCCGGGCGAAATCGGGCACGAGGTAGAAGCTCAGGCCCTCCTTCGCGCCGGGCATGAACAGACTGTTGACCGCGAGGACGACCATGATGACGAGCAGTGTGATCATCATGACCTTGGTCACCCGCTCAAGGCCGTTCTGCAGGCCCGTGGCGCAGACCAGAATGCCGAACGCGACCACGAAGATCATCCAGAACGCCATGACGCCGGGGTCTGCCAGCATCTCGCTGAAGGCATTCGTCACCTGCCCGGTGCTCAGGCCGGACAGCTTCCCGGCCGCCGTCATGTAGAAATAGTGCAGCATCCAGCCGGCCACCGTGGTGTAGAACATCATGTGCAGATAGCAGCCAATGAGGGTAAGGTAGCCGTGGATATGCCACTTCTGGCCCGGCTTTTCCAGTGCCTGATAGGCCCGCACCGGGCTCTTTGCGGCTGGCGCGGCCCACTGCTGCTGCGGGTCTGGGCGCGGCCCTTGGCGGCAGCGGCACGCAGACCGTTCACCTCGGCCTTGGTGAGCTCGCGGTAGGTACCGGGCTTGAGCATCCCCAGCTTGACCACACCCTCAGCGTTGCGCTTCAGGCGCACTACCTCAAGACCCACGCTCTCGCACATCCGGCGGATCTCGCGGTTCTTGCCCTCTTTCAGGGTCATTTCCATCACGGTGCGGCCGGGCTCATCCGTAACCACGTTGATGGCACAGGGCATGGTCTTGGTCCCATCATCCAGCACGACGCCGCTGCTCAGCTTCAGGATCTGGCTTTCATCGGCGCGGGGCTGCACGGTGACGCGGTACAGCTTGGAGATGCCGCCCGACGGATGGGTGACAGCCTGCGCAAAGCGCACCATCGTTGGTCATGAGCAGCAGACCTTCGCTGTCCTTATCCAGACGGCCCACCGGGTACAGGCGGGCGGGGATATCGCTCACCAGCTCCATCACGGTCTTGCGGCCCAGCTCGTCGCTGGCGGTGGTCACATAGCCGCGGGGCTTGTACAGGGCCAGATAGTACATCTGCTGATCCTGGTTTTGCGGATATAGATGCGCTCGTCGTCCACATGCAGCACGTCACGGTTGGGGTCCATCTTGTCGCCCACCTTGACCGGGTGGCCGTTCACCTTGACGCGGCCCTCGGCGATGATCTGTTCGGCGGCACGGCGGGAGCAAAGCCCCTGCTCGGCCATGATCTTCTGAATACGTTCTTCTGCCATAATCTTACTCCTTGTGCGCCTCACGGCGCTCAAAACGCGCACCGCTTCCCTGCTTTGGGGTGCGGGTGCGCCTGCCTGAGTTGGAAGCTCACAGTTACGGCGATAGTAGTTAGCAGGCCACAGGGAGCTTTCTCCGCGAACAGCCGGGTTGCGGCTTTGCTTGCGGGGCGCCGCTGGCGGCGGTCGTTGCCGTTGCAGGACTCCAGTCCCGCCCCAACCTGCGCGCGCCGGGGCCCCACCCCAGGACATTCGCTCGCTGGAGAAACTCCCTGCCGTCCTGCCGGGATCGGCACCGGATACTCCGGCAAGATGCGCGAAGCCATGTCTAAAGTGCAGGCTGCGACTAAAATCGACAGAAAAGCCCGTCGGGAAGTGCGAGGGGCTACACCACGCTGGTGGTCTGGCGAGCGCAGGCGGGACAGTGTCCGGGGCCCTCCAGCTTACTGCTCCGCAGGAGCAGCAGGCTCTTCCTTCTTTTCGTCCTTCTTGATGAGGGCGGCAACCTTGTCCACCAGCTCGGGCAGCATGGTCAGGGCACGGTCGATGCTGTTGGAGCTATCCGACAGCTGGATGGTGCGCACGCAGCCATCCTTGATGACCAGAAATGCCACCGGCTGGATGTTCACACCCGCACCGGAGCCGCCGCCGAACAGATCCTTGTTGGCGGCGTTCTTGCCGTCAAAGTCGGTGCCGCCGGAGGCAAAGCCAAAGCTCACCTTGGACACCGGCAGGATGGTGATGCCGTCCTCGGTGATGATGGGCTTGCCAATGATGGTGTTGGAGTCCACCATCTGGTGGATCTTCTCCATGGTAACGTTCATCAGGCCCTGAATGGGATGCTCAGCCATAAAACAGCTCTCCTTTATCGGTTTCATTCGGGCAGACGTTCGCCCGCCGGAAAGATTCTGATATTTAGATTTAGTGTACCACATTTTACAGGAAGATGTCCAACACTTTTTTTGCACCAGAATTCGTACAGCACCCGCACCGCCGCAAGGACGATGAACAATGCCTGCGCGCTCACCCGGCAGGACACCCGGTCTTCTACCGTGGGCTGCCCGCTGCCAAAGTCCGGCAGGATGCGCAGCTCATCGAACTGCAGCCAGAGGAACCGATCCAGGACGCCCAGCACCGGGTACAGCCACGCCTGCAGCTTGCCGTAGCTGCGGGCAGCGGCGGCGGGGTCCTCCCCGCGCACACCAAGGCGCACCTGATTTTAGTGATGCGCAGCGCACCGAACACCGCCCGCATCAAAGTGCCCGCCCCCGAGCATGGTGCAGAGGATCTCCAGCGTGATCTTTGCCTTTTGCGCGGGGGCGGGCTTTTTTCCTTGGCGGCAGCGGCGGCTTTGCGGGCCTTTTTTCTGCCTTTTTCCGCTTGCGCTCGGCCCGCCATGCGGCAACCTTTGCCTTGACCTTGCCGGTAAAGCCCCTGGGCTCCTCCGGGTTTTCCGCTGGGCGGAGGCTCCGGCTTCGGGTATAGGAACACCGGAAAGATGATGCCCAGTGCCCCGGCCTTTACGATGAGCACACCGTGCTCCCAGCACAGATCCGCACAGAAGGGGCACAAAAGCAGCAGCACCACAAGCACCAGCACCACCAAAAGCAGGATGCCGACGGCCTTGAGGATGAACAGCAGACAAGCGCCCACTGCGCGAAAGGAACCATGCCCATGGGTTACCCCTCACTTTCTGTCGGTGGATCATCTGCCGGTGCGTCGCTGTGCACCGGCGGCAGATCCGCCAGACTGGAAAGGCCGAACACCCGCAAAAAGGTATCGGTGGTGCGGAAGCTCACCGGGCTGCCCGGCAGGTCAAGACGTCCGGCTTCCTCGATGAGGCCTTTTTCCAGCAGGCCGGACACGCTGGACGAGGAATCCACGCCCCGCACCTGCTCGATAAAGGAGCGGGACACCGGCTGATTGTAGGCGATGACGGTCAGGGTCTCCATGGCGGCAGGGCCCAGCGGCACGGCGCGGCGGCTGTCCAGCAGGCGGCGGATGCAGTCGGCCCACTCAGTCTTGGTCGCCAGCTGCCAGCGGGTGTCCAGGATGGAGCAGGCACAGGCCGCTGTCCTCCTGGCTGGTAGCGCGCTCCCGCAGGGCTTCCAGCGCGGCTTCCACGCTGGACTGCGGCAGCTGCACCGCCTGGGCCAGCTTGTCGGCGCCAATGGGGTCGCCGCAGGCAAACAGCATGGCCTCCACGGCTGCACGGATCTGTTTCTGGTTCATTCTTCCTCCTTATTCACGTTGGATGCGGCCCCGCTGCATGGTCAGCTGGCCCCGTCGTCCATCTTTACGCGGCCGCCGCGCACCAGCTCCAGCAAGGCCAGAAAGGTGGCCACGTTGGTGCTGCGGGTCTGCTGGCGGCTGAACAGCTGGCTCATTTTTGCCGCTGTACCGGTAATCAGGTGCCGCAGAATGTACACCACCCGGCTCGTCACCGACACCATGGGCGCTGTGACCAGCGGCTCGAACTGCTGCTGGGTAGGCTCCCGGCGCAGTTCTTGGTGCGGCCGGAAAGTAACGGCCCAGTCATCCGCCAGCACCTGCGGCGCATGGTGCAGGTCGTAGGTGTTATCGAACTCCTCCATCTCCATGGGCGGACGCACAAAACACCGGCGCAGCTTCGGCCTTTTGCGCGCAAAAGCGCAGCCATGCGACGGCACTGGTCGTACTCGATCAGCTGGCCGGTGAACTCCTGCTTCATGCGCTCGCCCTCTTCGCTGCGGGGGGCAAAAGCAGGTAGCTTTTCATCTCCACCAGCCGCGCGGCCATCTCGATGAAGGCGCTGGCGGTCTTCCGGGTCCGGGTCGGCCCGCGCCACCGTGGCGGTGTACTGGTCGATCAGCTCCAGAATGGGGATGTTGTGCAGGTCCATCTTATGTTTGGCCACAAGAGCCAGCAATAATTCCAGCGGGCCGTCAAAATCTTCCAGATGGAAGGTCAGTTCCTCTGCCACGCTCAGACCACCGTCCCAAGGCCTGCGTAGTAGATGGAATAGGCGATTTTATCGATGTATCCGGTGCCCTTGCCCAGCAGAGCGACCCACCAATGTTGTTCAGGTAGTACAGCGGCACATCCAGCGCGCCCCACACCGCCGCCAGCAGGGCGATCATGATATAGCGCTCGTACTTCATCAGGCCAAAGTAGATGCGCCGGGGCAGCGGCACCAGCAGGATGCGGCTGCCGTCCAGCGGCGGCACCGGGATAAAGTTGAACACCGCCAGGCTCACGTTCATCAGCACCAAGGTACTGCAGGAACATGGCAATGTAGATGGCGGCATCGTTCACCGGTGCCCAGTAGTACATGAGCTTCCACACCACCATGCCCACATAGGCAAGGAGGATGTTCGCCGCAGGGCCTGCCAGCGCGGTAAGGGCCATGCCCCACTTGGGGTTTTTGAAGTTGCGGGGGTCGGTGGAGACAGGCTTTGCCCAGCCCACGCCCGCAAACACCATGCACAGCGTGCCCAGCAGGTCAAAGTGGGCAAAGGGGTTCAGCGAAAGACGCCCCTGCCGTTTTGCGGTGTCGTCGCCCAGCAGCCATGCCGCCAGCGCGTGGCCGCACTCGTGGAAGGGGATGGCCACCAGCGCCACCAGCGCGCGGATGAGATAATAGATGCCCTGAGAGGTCATTCGATATTCCTCTTTGTCAAAATGAACTTCATTTATAATACTATTTTTTTGCCCTGCACAAGCCCCAACAGCTTCTCCTGTTTCCGCCACTGGCGGCATCGTAAAAAAAAAGAGTGATCGGGGCAGGAAATTTTTTGAAAAAAAGGCTTGCATTTTGCCCGGCAATCTCTGGTAAAATAGTCAAGCTGATTATTTTGATTCCTTACTTCACTGCAGGAGGTGCAAGTACCATGGCTAAATGTGAATGCTGCGGCAAGGGTGTTACCTTTGGTATCAAGGTTTCTCACTCCCATCGCCGTGCGAACCGTACCTGGAAGCCCAATGTCCGTCGTGTCAAGGCGGTCGTTGAGGGTTCTCCCAAGTACGTCTACGCATGCTCCCGTTGCCTGCGCGCTGGCAAAGTTACCCGCGCTGTCTAATTTGGTGTATGTGGCCGGTCACTTTGTCGAGTGGCCGGCTTTTTTTTGTTGCTGTAAGGAGGGAAAAACAAATGGCTTTGCCCTGTTGATCCCATCATGCTGCTGAGCGTGGTGAACCTGAAGCTGCGTGATTTTACAAAAACCTCGATGCTCTGTGCGAAGACATGGATGCCGACAAGGGCGACCTTTGCGCAAAGCTCCGGGCCGTGGGCTACGAGTACGATGCCCAGCGCAACCAGTTCGTGTGATGATTTTACCAGAAAGCTTTCTTTTGATCGCCAACGACCGGCACCGGTGTGCAGCGACTGCGCCCGGGCCGGTGAATATAGAAACAAGGAGTGCTTGATTTATGATCCAGGGTACCTATTACAAAGAGTGGAGCAGGTGCTGAACCGCGAGATGGAGTTCAAGGTGTACGGCAATGCCGGTGTGCCGGTGCTGGCTCTGCCCGCCCGCGGCGGCCGTTTTTATGATTGGGAGAACAACGGTATGCCCGATGCCATTGCCCCGCTGCTGAACGAGGGCAAGATGCAGTTGTTCTGCGCCGACAGCATTGACGGCGAGGCCGTACTGAACGGCGACATCCCGGTGCGCCGCCGCGCCGAGATGGAGGAAAAGTACTTCGTCTACCTTACCGCCGAGCTGGCTCCCCGGGTGCTGGCCCTGAACGGTGCCGCAAAGGGACCCGGATGTGGTGTGTGGGCATCGATCTGGGCGCTGTGCACGCCGTGAACTGCCGCCTGCGCCGTCCCGCCCTGTTTGCAGGTGCCATCGGCCTTTCCGGCATCTACGATCTGGCCCGCTTCTGGGGCACCGAAGCGACGATCTGGTGCTGCGCTGCTCTCCCCTGCTGTATCTGGCAGGAGAACGGCATTGCCAACAAGCTGGCTCTGGCCAAGGCCGAAGAAAACAGCCTGATGCTCTGCGCCGGTCAGGGTGCCTACGAGGACGATGCCAAAGCCGACACGCAGGCGCTGGCCGACCTGCTGAAGGCATCAGGGCCTGCCCGCACATCTGGAGGTCTGGGGCGGCGATGTCTCCCACGAGTGGTACTGGTGGGGCAAGATGCTGGGCCTGTTTGTGCCGCGGATTCTGGAAAGTAAAAAGTGATTTTAACGAGGGAAGTCATTTGCGCAACGTGCCTGGGTTCTTTTTGAATTTTTTGTATACCCCGCTACCCATTTGGAAAATTTCAAATTCCTACTTGATTTATCGGATATGCGGCGTGTGCTATACCATTTTTTGTTGTAAGCACCATTTTATATACCCCATTGGGTGAAAGGAGATTATTTTATGGTTAACGAGAAAAAAACCCCTGCTGCTGTTGCGGCACGCCCGCCCAAATGGCCTGCAAAAAGCAATGTTGCTGCCGGCCGCCAAAGGCGGACGCTGTGCGGACACTGAAGCTGTGTCCAGCCTGCTGCCGCCACAAAGGAGCGCAGCCCGGAGGAATACAAAGCCCTGCTCAACCGGCTGAACCGCATTGAAGGGCAGGTACGCGGCATCCGCGGGATGCTGGAAAAGGAAGCCTACTGCGTGGATATTCTGGTTCAGGTGGCCGCAGCAAACGCGGCGCTGAACAGCTTTTTCCCGGGAATTGCTGGCGCAGCACATCGGCAGCTGCGTGGCGGACGACCTGCGTGCCGGCAGCGACGAAAAGCTGGAAGAACTGCTCCGGCTGCTGCCCAAGCTCATGAAATAAACCCCCGCCGGGCATACTGAACGCAGGAGTGAAATTTTATGGAACAATTCAACGTTACCGGGATGAGCTGTGCGGCCTGCTCTGCCCGCGTAGAAAAGGCCGTGAGCAGCGTGCCGGGGGTAACGGCCTGTTCGGTAAGCCTGCTGACAAACTCCATGGGTGTGGAGGGCACCGCAGAGGATGCCGCCATCATCAAGGCCGTGCAGGATGCCGGTTATGGTGCAAGCCCCAAAAAGGCGGGCCGCGGCGGCGCCAGCTCCACCAGCGCCGACCTTGACGCGCTGGCCGACCACGAGACCCCCAGGCTCAAAAGGCGGCTCATCGCCTCGGTGGTTTTTCTGCTGGCGCTGATGTACTTTTCCATGGGCCACATGATGTGGGGCTGGCCCCTGCCCCGCTGGTTTGACGGCAACCACATTGCCATGGGCCTTGTGCAGCTGCTGCTGGCGGGCATCGTGATGGTCATCAACCAGAAGTTTTTCATCAACGGCTTCAAAGGGCTGGTCCACGGCTCCCCCAACATGGATACACTGGTAGCCATGGGCTCGATGGCAAGCTTTGTGTGGAGCACCTACGCCCTGTTTGCCATGACCCGCGCGCAGGTGGACGGCAACAATGAGCTGGTCATGCACTACATGATGGAGTTCTATTTTGAGTCTGCCGCCATGATTTTGACCCTCATCACGGTGGGCAAAATGCTGGAGGCACGCTCCAAGGGCAAGACCACCGATGCACTCAAGAGCCTGATGAAGCTTGCCCCCAAAACCGCCACCCTGCTGCGGGACGGTGCTGAGGTGACCGTGCCCATTGAACAGGTGCAGAAAGAGGACATCTTTGTGGTGCGCCCGGGCGAGAACATCCCCGTGGACGGCATTGTGCTGGAAGGCAGCAGCGCCGTGAACGAGAGTGCCCTGACCGGCGAAAGCATCCCGGTGGACAAGGCCGTGGGTGATAAAGTAAGCGCCGCCACCACCAACCAGTCCGGTTATTTGCAGTGCCGGCCACCCGCGTGGGCGAGGACACCACGCTTGCGCAGATCATCCGCATGGTCAGCGATGCCGCCGCCACCAAGGCTCCCATTGCAAAGATCGCAGATACGGTATCCGGTTTTTCGTGCCTGCGGTCATCACCATTGCGGTGGTCACCACCATTGTCTGGCTGCTGCTGGGCCGGGATGCTGGGCTATGCGCTGGCCCGCGGCATCTCCGTGCTGGTCATCAGCTGTCCCTGTGCGCTGGGTCTGGCTACGCCCGTTGCCATCATGGTGGGCAACGGTCTGGGTGCAAAGAACGGTATCCTGTTCAAGACCGCGGCTTCGCTGGAAGCTGCAGGCCGCACCCAGATCGTGGCGCTGGACAAGACCGGCACCATCACCAGCGGTGAACCAAAAGTGACCGACATCCTGCCCGCCGGTGGCGTTTGACCGAGACGGAGCTGCTCACCCTTGCCGCCGCACTGGAACACAAGAGCGAGCACCCGCTGGCCAAGGCCGTGCTGGCCTGCACTGACGAGCAGAAGCTCTCCGCTGCCCCCGAGGTATCCGACTTTACCGCGCTGCCGGGCAACGGTCTTGCCGCCAAAATGGACGGCAAGGAGATCTTTGGCGGAAGCGCAGCCTTTACTGGTACCAAGGTCACCGTGCCTGCACAGCTGCAGGAGAAAGCCGCAGCCCTGGCTGCACAGGGCAAAACGCCCCTGTTCTTCGGCGGCGCAGGTCGTCTGCTGGGCGTTATCGCGGGAGCTGATACCATCAAGGCGGATAGCCCGCAGGCCATCCGGGAGCTGCAGGCCATGGGCATCCGCGTGGTCATGCTCACCGGCGACAACCGGCGCACCGCCGAGGCCATTGGCAGGCAGGCCGGTGTGGACGAGGTGATCGCAGGCGTGCTGCCCGACGGCAAGGAAGCGGTCATCCGCCAGCTGCAGGCATCCGGCAAGGTGGCCATGGTGGGCGACGGCATCAACGATGCCCCGGCCCTGGCCCGCGCAGACGTGGGCGTCGCCATCGGCGCAGGCACCGACGTCGCCATCGACGCGGCGGACGTGGTGCTGATGAACTCCAAGCTGTCGGACGTGCCCGCCGCCATCCGCCTGAGCCGCGCTGTCCCTGCGCAACATCCACGAAAACCTGTTCTGGGCGTTTATCTATAACATCATCGGCATTCCGCTGGCAGCCGGCGTGTTCATCCCCTTGGGGCTGACGCTGAACCCCATGTTCGGTGCTGCTGCCATGAGCCTTTCCAGCTTCTGCGTCGTGAGCAACGCGCTGCGGCTGAACCTGTTCGATCTGCACAGCACAAAGCACGATCGTGCGGAAAAAATGCTGCTTCCCTGCCCGCTGTCTCCGCACAGCCCGCAGCGGTTGCAAATAAAGAGAGTACCAAGGAGGACACTGCTATGAAAAAGACCCTGAAGGTGGAAGGCATGATGTGCGGCCACTGCGAAGCCCGCGTGAAGAAGGCTCTGGAAGCCCTGCCCGAGGTGGACGAGGCCGTGGTGAGCCACGAGGCCGGCACCGCCATCGTCACCCTGAACGCCGAGGTCGCCGACGACGTGCTGAAGAAGGCCGTTGAGGATCAGGACTACCCTGTGACCGGCATCCAGTAAACCGCCGCTGAATACTCCCCATCAAATGGAAAGGCCGCTGCATGTGAACCGTGCAGCGGCCTTTTTATCGTGTTTACAGGCTTTTAAAATTGATTCAGAATATCATGGTGTCCAATGTCCAACAGCAGAATGATCGTATCACCGTCGTACTGCCAGATGACCCGCACATCCATGTTTACGCTGAACTCGAACAAGTCTACCGTGCCTTGAATACGCTTTGTGCGCAGCGACGGATACAGCGGGTCCATTTCCAGAATTTCCAGCTTCTTGTCGAACACCGGCTGCTCCCCTGCCGCAATTTTGGCCTTTGCTTCGTTGATCTCGCTGCGCAGCTCGTCCAGATACTTTTTGGGGTAAACGGCTACCGGCATCAGCTCGATCACGCCATCCTTCTCCACGATCTCCAGCTTGTCGCCCTCACGCAGGCCCATCTTCATTACAATATCCTTTGGAATGGTGATCTGGGATTTTGTCCTCAATTCCGTCAGCATCCTTCATCCTCCTTTGTGCGATTTTCTTACTTTCTTACTTTTATTATACTCTGCTTTTTTCAAAAAGCAACCATGCACCATAAAATTTTACAAAGCGTCGTTTCTGTGGGTTCTTATTGTATTTCGTCAGAAAGTATGTTAAACTAAAAATGCCGCCCCAAAGGGTGGCGTTAAGGTGCTGTCTGCAAGCACAGGTGGTCATGCTTTCCTCCGGCAAGCGTCCGGGGGACGTAAAAGCTTATTGTTTGTTCCCCGTTCGCAAACGCGGAAGGGGGATGCATCATGGTGTTGAACGATGTTCTGCAGCTGTTCGTCATTGTTGGCGGCACAGTTGGGATTACATTTCAGATCGCATGGGCAATCTTCAAAGAGATCCATAACAATAAGAAATGACCGCCCCAGTCTCCAAACGGTAGCGGTCATTCTTATTGATCCAACCGGAAGGAGCTGACCATTGCGGACAGCACCTTTTCTATTTGTAGTATAGTTATTTTTTGCCGTTTTGTCAAGAGAAGGTGCCTGCCTTCTCTTTTTTCTTTCCCCATTTTCCTGTGCATTTTCACCCCGGAAGCTGTGGCTTTTTGCGCAAAAACTATTTGTTGACACGTTGTTTTTTCAGAGTTATACTTATAGCAACAACATTTGGTTTTGCTTCCAGTTATAAACCACAGCGAAAGGAGAAATGTATTTTGGGAGTATCCATTCAGGACCGCACAGACTTTCTGAACATGCTGGAAACCTGCCGGACCGAGCAACAGCTGTTCAGCCGCCTGACCTTGCGGTAATGTTCCACCAGACCGACCCGGATGCACGGAAGACCTGCTGGACGACGTGCGCGGCGCAGCCTGCAAGCATGCAGCTGCCCGCCGTCAATTACAAGATCGATCAATGGCTCAACACCTGCAAGCAGGCGCGGCAGGCCGACCCGCAGCCTTTATGGCAGCCGTGAACGCGGACGCAAAGCAGCGCAAGCTTGCGCTGGAGGGCAGCGCGGCGCAGCCCGGCCTGTTGGCCGATGTGCCCATGCAGAGCGTGGCGTGGCTGGTGCCGCAGCTGCTGCCGCTGGGCGAAGTGTCGCTGCTGGGTGCCGACGGCGGCACCGGCAAGGGCATCTGGCAGGCACAGCTCATTGCCTATGTGACGGCGGGCAAGACCTCCGGCTTTTTTTCCGCTGCCGCCGCAGCAGACCGGCAGGTGCTGCTGCTTGCGGGCGAGGACGACCCCGGCAAGGTGCTCAAGGCCCGTCTGCTGGCGGCCGGGGCCGACATGAACCGGGTGCTGGTGCTGACCGCCGACGACTACTTTGGCAAGACCGGCCAGCCCCTTACCCTCAAGGATCAGGCACTGGCGGATTTTGCCGCCAAGGCCGGGCCGCTGCTGCTCATCGTGGACCCGCTGCAGAGCTTTCTGCCCTCCGATGTGGAGATGGCAAGCCGCAACCAGATGCGCAGTGCCCTGCTGCCGCTGCGCGCCATTGCCGCAAAACAGGGCTGCGCGGTGCTCATCGTGATGCACTCCAACAAAAAGCAGGGCGTTTCCGGCCGCGCACGTCTGGCCGACAGCTCAGATATCTGGGACATGGCCCGCAGCGTGCTGATGATGGGCCGCGCCAAGAACGACGGCAAAATTTATCTCAGCCACGAAAAACAGCTACGCCCGCCCCCAGCAGACGGTGCTGCTGCACATCGACGATGTGGAGGTGGAGGGCGTAAAGACCGCGCGGGCCGTGTTTGACGGCTACACCGACAAGAAGGATGCCGACTTCATTGAGGAGCGGCGGGTGCGCACGGCGGAGACCCGGCAGGACACCCGCAGCGCCATCCTGAACGTTCTGTCCGAGAGCCGCCTTGGGTCGATGCCCAGCAACGAGCTGCGCGCCGCCGTCCTGCGGGAGGTCGGGTGCAGCGACAGTACATACAACCGTGTGTACAGTGAGCTTGTAAAATCCGGTGAGATCGCAAAGCACCAGATCAATCAGGGCGGCAACGTACGCAGTTGGTTCACTGCCATGCCCTACCGTGGAGAAACAAGTGACAAAGTGGCAAAATTATAACGCATCTATGTTTATAATTGTCTGTTTGTCAATTTGACAAAGTGACCCTTGCTGACAAAGTGACTCTGTTTGCCACGCTGTTGTCAGTTTATCAGCTTGACAAAGTGTCTTTTTTTACGCTCATTCGTCAAAAAAATCAGTCACTTACTCAGATAACGCTCCTACAGTAGCACCTGATAAAGTTCCCCGAAACCGCAGGCTGCACCTTAACTCCTCGCCAACTCCTCCACCGTAATGCAGCACACGGCAAAGGCCAGCAGGGCGCAGTCCAGCGGGACACGGCGCAGCACCACCACCCGTTCGGTCAGGGTGGTAAAGGTCTGCACGGCCTGCACCGGCACGGTGCTGCCCAGCCAGAACAGCGCCACCGAAAGCGGCAGATGCACCGCCCGCGCTGCCAGCAAAGGCCGCAGCGAGATCTCGGCCGGGCAGATGGTGCGCACCTGCAAAAGCACCGAGGCCCCTGCACGCTGAGGGCTGCACAGCAAAGGGTGCTGGCCCACAGTCCGGTGCGGGCGGCCTGATCGCAGCCGGAACACACTTCCAGCAGCATGGCGGGCAGCGCCGCCCACGGCTGTGGCAGCAATGCCCCGCACCCTGCCGCCAGCAGCCGGAAGTACAGCACAAAGCCGCAGAGCTTCAGATAGGTCACTGCCGCCTGCGCGATCACCGCGTCCAGTGCGGGCAGCTGAATGGTTTCCCCCTGCGCGGGTGGAGCCTGCCCGGCACCGCCCTGCATCCGGCACAGCAGCGCCGCCGTGAGGTATCCCGCCAGCAGCTGGGCCGCAAACAGCCGCACCCCCAGCGCGCGGCTGCCCAGCATCTGCTGCCCTACCGTGAGGATGACAAAGGACGGCCCGCTGCACACACAGGCGGGCAGCAGCGCCGAGGCCTGCCGGGAGGTGAGCTGACCGGTGCGCACGGCTTCGGACGCAGCCACCGCCGCCGGTGCAAACCCCCCAAGGCCCCAATGAGCAGCACGCCGCCCGCACCCTTTGCCCGGATGCCCATGAGCCGCGCCGCAGGCCGGAACACAAAGCCCAGCCACTGCCCGGCCCCGCAGCCTGCCGCCAGCGCCGATACGATGAGGAACGGAAACAGCGATACCAGCAGCGGCCCGCCGCACAGCCGCAGCCCTGCCTGCAGGGCATCGGCGCAGCGCTGCGGCGCGGCAAACACCAGAAACGCCGTGTACCCTGCCAGCGCCAGCAGCACGCCCGCCGGAAATTCCAGCTTCGATTCATAACTCAGCCCTCCGCATCCATATATATGTAGCAGCGCGCCGCGGGCAGAACTGCGGGATGGGAGGGAGTGGCATGTGGGCCAAGCGCAAAAAGCGGCTTTTGCTGCAAAGCTGGCTGGCCCGCTGTTCCGTCAGCCGCCGCAGGGCTTTTACCACGCCCCTGCCGTCTACCTGAGCGGGGGCCGATGGAGGTGGAGCACTTTTGCCGCATCCTGACCTACAGCCCGGCCTGCCTTTGCCTGCAGATGCCCCATGGCCGTTTCACCGTTCACGGCGATGAACTGAAGATCATCACCCTCACCGCCAGCCGCCTGACCCTGCGGGGGCGGTTCGTGCGCACGGACTTTGCGGATGACTAGGAGGTGCCCATGGAACCGGTAAGCCTTTGGGCCGCGGTGGAGTTCACCGCATGCAATGGCAGCACCGAAGCCCTGCTCACCGCTGCCGCCCGGGCCGGGCTGCATCCCTACGGGGTAACGGCCCTGCCGGGGGGGGGTTTGGCGGGCGGTGCGCCGCGTGGCAGTACCCGCGCCTTGCCGCGCTGGCCCGCAAGCACCGGGTGCGGCTGCGCATCCGCCGGAAGCTGGGGCTGTATTTCCGTCTGCGCCCCTTGCTGCGCCGGGCCGGGCTTTGGGCGGGGCTGGCGGTGTTTGTGCCGCTGCTGCTCTTTGCGCAGCAGTTCGTCTGGTATGCGGACACCTCTTCCCTCACCACCGGACAGGCTGCGCGGGCCTGCGCCGTCCTGCGGGAAGCGGGCCTGCAGCCCGGTGCGGCTGTGACCGAGGCAAAGCTCACCGCCGGGGAGTACGCCCTTTGCACAGCGGCGAGTTCTCCTGGGCCAGCCTGAATTTTGCCAAAGGGCGGCTGGTGGTGGAAGCCGCCGCGGCCAGGCCCAAGCCGGACATTGCCGCCGGAACGCTGCATGGCATCCGGGCAAAATGCGGCGGCACTGTTCTGCGCACGAACCTTACCAGCGGCACCATGCTGGTGCAGCCGGGCCAGCAGGTGGAAGCCGGGCAGGGCCTCATTGGCACAGCCCGCGCCGAGCGGGACGGCACCCTGATCTTTGCGCCCGCCGCCGGAACGGTGGTTGCTCAGTTTGAGTGGAGCGACACCCGCACCGTGCCCTGGAAGAGACAGTGCAGCAGTACACCGGCGCGTGCACCCGCGCATACCGGGTGACAGACGTTCGGGCACACCTTCCCCCTGCCCGCCGCGCCTGCGCCGGAACACGGCGGTGATCCGCCCGGCATTACCAGCCGGAGGTGCCGCTGCTGGGCCTTGCCCTGCCCTGCTCTGTGGAGGAGACCTGCCGCTATGTGCAGCAGCCGGAAACGCTGCTGCCGCACCGAGGAGCAGGCAGGCCGCCGCGCTGGCCCGGCTGCAGAGCCTGCAGGCGCTGTACGCCGCATGGCCGGATGCGGAGCGCATTGCCCGCAAAGAGGACTGCACCGTGAACGATGGCAAGCTGAATTACACCGTGACGTATACCGTTGTGGCAGATATCTGCGGGTGAGATGCAAAAAGGGCCTTCCCATTTCCGGGAAAGCCGTTTTTGCATTTTGCGTCTTATTTGTTTTCCGCCGCCTGCGCGTCGTACTCGGCAAGCAGGTCGTTCAGGTCGTACTGGTACTTGCTGTGGCAGAAGTGGCACACCACCTCGCAGGCGGGGTCCTCGTCGCGCATCCTCACCAGCTCCTTGCGGCCAAGGCTGAACAGCATCTCCTTGGTGCGCTCGGCGCTGCAGTCGCACTGGTAGTGCACATCGCGCTCGTCCAGCACGTTGGGGGCAAAGCCCGCCAGCGCCAGCTGCATCATGTCCTCGGGGGTCTTGCCCTCGTGCAGCAGGGTGGTGACGGACGGCATGGCCGCGATATTTTTTTCCAGCTGATCGATCTCCGCATCGGTGGCACCGGGCAGCAGCTGCACCATAAAGCCGCCTGCGCACAGGATGGACAGGTCCTTGTCCACCAGAACGCCCAGCGCCATGACGGTGGGCACCTGCTCGCTGTAGGCGTAGTAGCTGGTGATGTCCTCGGCGATCTCACCGGACACCAGCGGCACCTGACCCACCGTCGGCTCCTTCTGGAGCTTGTTGTCCCGGATGACGGTCAGAACGCCGTCTTTGCCCACAGCGCCGCCCACATCCAGGTGTCCGTTCGGCTTTGCGGGCAGCTCCACCAGCGGGTGATCGATGCAGCCCTTCACGTTGCCGGTGCCGTCGGTGCAGGCAATGACCACGCCCGCCGGGCCGCCGCCGGACACACGCAGGGTGATCTGGTCGCGGTCGTCCTTGAGCATGGAGCCCATCAGGGCTGCGCCGGTGAGCAGACGGCCCAGTGCCGCGCTGCAGGTGGCGCTGGTGGTATGCAGCTTTTCCGCCGTGCGGACGATCTCGGTGGAGTCCGCGCCGCAGAACACGACACCGCCGTTCTCCGACAGGCCGCGGATCAGATTTGCCATAAAGTTATCCCTCCAGTTGGGTATACTGTTTGACTGCACAGAAGAAGTAGCGCTCGCTCTCGTCGGTCAGAGGGCCAAAGCTCTCACCGTCGCAGACACTCTCCAGCGCAAAGCCGTGCTTTTCCAGAGCGGCGCGGATGGTGTCAAGGTCATAGGTGTACTCGTAGAACTGCTCGTGGAAGTGTTCCCCGGTCTCGTGGTAGTCGATGTCCACGGTGATCTCCACGCGGCGGTTGGCGGCATCGTAGTGGTTGCGCCACACACAGGCGGCATCCTCTTCCTCAAAGGTGAACGCGTTGTCGCCCAGCACGTTCTGGTGCTTGTAGGGCGTGTTCATATCGAACAGGAACACGCCGCCCTTCTCCATAAAAAAGCCCGCGTTGGCAATGGCGGTGTCGAGGTCCGGGATGTGGTTGAAGGTGTCAAAGGTGGACACTGCGCCCCGGATGGTGCCGTACAGATCCAGCTTGAGCAGGTCCTGCCGGAGCAGCAGCAGCCTGCCGGAAAGGCCCAGCTGTTCGGCCTTGTCGCGCACAACGCAGAGCATCTCCTCGGACTGGTCAATGCCGATCATATCATAGCCCGCCTGCGTGAGCATCAACGTCAGCTCACCGGTGCCGCAGCCAAGGTCGGCAAGGATGCCGTCGTGGATGCCGTGGGCCTTGAGTTTTGCATGGATGTGGGCATACAGGGCATCGTAATCGGCCTCGCCGTTGAATTCATCGTAGAAATAGGCAAATTCGTTGTAGGCCATGGTTTACTCCGCTTCCTGTTCCTCGGCCACAGCGGCATTGAGCACCGCCTGCAGCTCCGGGATGCCGTAGCCGTTCTCGCCGCTGGTCAGCACCACCTTCTGGCAGCCATAGGGGCGGCAGAGGTTTTCAAAGTCTTCCAGCGTCTTGGCCAGCTGGCTCTTTTTGAGCTTATCAGCCTTGGTCAGGGCCACTACATAGGGAATCTGGTGATAGTGCAGGTAGCGCAGCATCTGCTCATCGTCAGCGCTGGGTGCATGGCGGCAGTCCAGCAGCTGCACCAGCAGGGTGTGGTGGCGGGGTGCTTCAAAGTAGCTGTTGATGAGGTCGTCCCAGCGCTCACGGTCGGCGTTGCTCACCTTGGCGTAGCCGTAGCCGGGCAGGTCCACAAAGTAGCAGTCGTCCACCGAATAGAAATTGATGGTGGCCGTTTTGCCCGGCGTGCTGGACACGCGGGCAAGGTTTTTGCGGCTGCACAGCTTATTGATGAGGCTGGATTTGCCCACGTTGGACCGCCCCGAAAAGCTCAGCTCCGGGCGGTCGCTCTCGGGCAGCTGGCTGGAAATGCCGTAGCTGGCAATGAAATCAGCTTTGTTGTAATTCATGGAGCTTTCCTTTCTTTGATAGGGGAATCGTCACCGGACACTCCGTCCCGCCTGCGCTCGCCAGACCACCAGCGAAGGCAAGCCCTCGCACTTCCCGTCGGGCTTTTCTGTCGATTTTAGTCGCAGCCTGCACTTTAGACATGGCTTCGCGCATCTTGCCGGAGTATCCGGTGCCGATCCCAGCAGGACGGCAGATAGTTTCTCCAGCGAATGTCCTGGGGTGGGGCCCCGGCGCGCAAGCGTTGGGGCGGGACTGGAGTCCCGGGCTGTTCGCGGAGAAAGCCATCTGCCGCCCTGCCCTATTCTCAGCACACCGCGCCGGGCTGGGGCTTTTCTGCGGTGGGCGGCACAATGGCGGCGTCTGCCGCCTTTTTCTTTTGCATGGGTGCGGCTGGGAGCCTTGGCCTTCTTTGCGTTCTGGGGCTTGAGCAGGGCCGCGTTCAGCACCTGTGTCAGGCTCTGCATGGGCAGGAAGGTGAGGTTCTTCTTCACCTCGTCGTCCACCTCGTACAGGTCGGGCTCGTTGTCCTTGGGGATGAGCACGGTCTTCATGCCCTCGCGGTAGGCTGCCATGCTCTTTTCCTTCAGGCCGCCGATGGGCAACACATTGCCGTGCAGTGTAATTTCGCCGGTCATGGCCAAGTCATGGCGCACCGGGATGCCGGACAGGCAGGACACCAGCGCCGTGGTCAGGGTGACACCGGCAGAAGGGCCGTCCTTGGGGACTGCTCCCTCCGGTACGTGGATGTGCAGGTCGCACTTCTTGAGCTTTTCCGGGTCGATGCCGTACTCGGCGGCGTGCACGCGCACCCACGTAACGGCCAGCTGAGCGCTCTCCTTCATCACGTCGCCCAGCGAACCGGTGACGGTGATCTTGCCGCTGCCGTTGTCCATGACCTGCACCTCGATGGGCAGGGTCTCGCCGCCCACGCTGGTCCATGCCAGACCGTTGGCGATGCCTACCGCGTTGGTGCGGTTGAGGAAGTCGGGCTTGACAAAGCGGGGGCCAAGCAGCTGTTCCAGCATGGTGCCGGTAACGGAGACGCTTTCCACCTCGCCTGCGGCGATCTTTGCGGGCGCACTTGCGCAGCACGCTGGTGATGGTGCGTTCCAGATTGCGCACACCGGCCTCGCGGGTGTAGCCGTCGATGATACCGTACAGCGCGCTCTGGCTCAGCGTGACCTTGCCGGTCAGGCCGCAGGCCTTGAGCTGCTTGGGCAGCAGGTGCTTGCGGGCAATGTTGTATTTTTCCACGCGGGTGTAGCTGGGCAGCTCGATGACGTCCATGCGGTCACGCAGGGGGCCGGGGATGCTGCCCAGATCGTTGGCTGTAGTAATGAAGAACACATGGCTCAGATCAAACGGGATATCGATGAAATGGTCGTTGAAGGTGCGGTTCTGCTCCGGGTCCAGCGCTTCCAGCAGGGCTGCGGCCGGGTCTCCCCGGAAGTCACCTGCCAGCTTGTCGATCTCGTCCAGCAGCATGAGAGGGTTCGCGCTCTTGGCAGTGATCATAGCATTGATGATCTTGCCGGGCATCGCCCCGATATAGGTGCGCCGATGGCCGCGGATTTCGGCCTCATCCCGCACGCCGCCAAGGCTGATGCGCACATACTTGCGGCCCAGACTTTCGGCGATGGAGCGTGCAATACTGGTTTTGCCGACGCCCGGAGGGCCCACCAGACAGATGATCTGGGCTTTGACGTCCGGTGCCAGCTTGCGCACGGCCAGCGTTTCCAGAATGCGGTCCTTCACCTTTTTCAGGCCGTAGTGGTCGCGGTCCAGAATCTGCTGCGCACGGCCGATATCAAGGTCATCTACCGTGAAGGTGTTCCACGGCAGGTCCAGACAGGTGTCCAGATAGGTGCGGATGACCGTTGCCTCCTGATTGGAGCCCTGCATCTTGGCAAGGCGGTCCACTTCTTTGAGCAGCTTCTTCTCGCTGTCCTCGGCAAGGTGCAGCCCGGTGATCCTGCGGCGGTACTCGTCGGCCTCGGCGTGGGTGTCATCGCCCTCGCCCAGCTCGTCGCTGATGATGTGCAGCTGTTCGTGCAGGTAGTAATCGCGCTGGTTCTTGTCCATGGACTCGTTGACCTTTTCCGCGATCTCCTTTTCAATTTTCATCACCTGACACTCGCGGCGCAGCATCTCGACCAGCTTTTTCAGCCGCCCGTTCAGGGTGCCCTCATCCATGACAGCCTGCTTGTCCTCGTAGCGGAACAGCAGGTTTGCAGGCATGTACTCGCTGAGGAAGGCGGGGTCGTCGCTGGAAACGATGGCAAACACCACGTCCTTGCCAAGGCGCGGGTTCATGCCGAGATACTCGTCAAACCCAGTCTTGAGGGCGCGCAGCAGCGCTTCGGTCTCCACGGCTTCCTCGGGCTTGCCGGGGCGCACCGGGGCCGGGCGCACCTCCGAAAGCAGAAAATCGCCGCTGGCATCCAGTGCACTGAGCTTTGCGCGGTACTTGCCCTCCACCAGGACCTTTACAAGGTCCCCGGAGACGCGCAGCACCTGCTTGACCTCGGCCACCACGCCGTAGCTGAACAGGTCTGCCTGCTGCGGCTCGGTGGTGTCCATGGACTTCTGTGCCACCAGAAACACGTTGGAATTATTTGCCATTGCCCACTCCACGGCGGCAATGCTTTTTTCGCGGCCCACCTCAAAGTGGACAAGATTGTTGGGGAACACCACCAGCCCGCGCAGGGCGATGGTGGGCAGATGCAGCGTTTTGCGCTCCACCTTGATGGTACCTTTTTCACTCATTGTGCAAACACCTCCCGGCTGCCGCGCACTTTCCCACGGCGGCAGCGCTGTATGCAAGAGATTTTATCTTTAAAATAGCAGGTTGTTTCCTTATTATACTGATTTCCGGCCAAAATGCAACTGTGATGCCGGGCCGGTTGGTTATTCGCCGCGCTTTTCCTGCGTGGAAAAGCCCATTTTGCCCAGAGCTGGCAGCAGGGCCCTGAGGGTGATGGAGGTCAGTGCGCCCATCACAAGGCCCAGCACCAGCATGACCGGCGCATAGTACAGTGACAGCGACGACGAGATGATAACGCCGGCCCCCAGCAGCTGCCCCACATTGTGGGCCAGTGCGCCGCAAACCGACAGGATGAACCATGTGGGCCGCACCGGCAGCAAATAGTAGAGCACCCACATCACCAGCAGCGACAACAGGCCGCCGCACAGCGAGAGGAACCCCGCCGTGAAGCCGGACACCAGAAAAACGAACAGTGCCTTGAGCACGTCCAGCACCAGCGCCTGCCTTGGCCCCATGAAAAACAGCGCGTACATCACCACGATGTTGGCAAGGCCCAGCTTCATGCCCGGCAAAAGGCCCGGGATGGTGAGCGTGCCCTCAATGAACGAAAGCGCCATGGCCAGCGCAAACAGCAGGCCGGAAAGGGCGATTCGGCGCGTTTTTTTCGTAACTGCGTCTGTTTTGGGGCATTCTGCCCCTCCTTTATTCTTCGGTCTGCTGGCTCTGCTCGTAGCTTTCCTGCTCTTCCATGGCAGCTTCCCACGCGGCAAACAGCTCTTCCTGATGGAAGCGCAGGTCGCTCAGCTCGTCGCTCTTCTGGCGCAACAGGTCGGGGTCGTTGTACACCTCCGGGGAGTTGATCTCGTTGTCCAGCTCCACCTTCGCGTGCACCGCAGGCTTCCATCTCGTCCTCGCAGGCCTTTGATCTTGGCCCGCAGCTCGGCGCGGCGGCGGCGCTGCTCCCTGCCGTAGCCGGTCTTGGCCGGTTCGGCGGCCTTCTGCACGGCAGGGGCCGGGGCGCTGCGGCCCATCAGGGCGTCGTAGCTGGGGTAGATGGTGGCCTTGCCGTCCTCAAGGTAGAGGATGGGACAGGCCAGACTGTTCATCAGGTGGCGGTCATGGGTGACCAGCAGCAGCGTGCCGGTGTAGGCCATGAGGGCCTCGGTAAGGTTCTCGCGGGTGTAGATGTCCAGATGGTTGGTGGGCTCGTCCAGAAACAGCAGGTTGGGCCGTTCCAGCACGATCTCCGCAAAGCGCAGGCGGGCCAGCTCACCGCCGGAAAGCGCCTCGCAGGGCTTGAACACCGTCTCGCCCCGGAAGCCCAGCTTTGCCAGATGGCTGCGCACCTCCAGCTCGGTCATGCGGGGGTACTTGTTCCAGATCACATCGATGACCCGGCCCTGCCCCAGACGGTTCTGCTGCTGGGCAAAGATGCTGGGCCGTGCGCCGGTGCCCAGCCGCACCATGCCGCCGGAGGGGCGGCGCTTGCCGTCCAGCACCTGCAAAAGCGTGGACTTGCCTGCGCCGTTGGGACCTGCGATCACCAGCCGCTGGCCGCGGCACACCGTGTAGGTGAAAAGGGTTCCAGCAGGGTGCGCTCCCCGATTTTGATGGTCAGGTTCTTGAGCAGCACCAGCTCATTCCACGGTTCTACGTCATATTCAAACCGGAACTTGAGCTGGTTGGTCTCGTCCTTGGGCGCTTCGGTGATCTCCAGCTTTTCCAGCTGCTTGCGGCGGCTCTGGGCCATTTTGGTGGTGGAGGCGCGCACAAGGTTGCGGTCCACGTAGTCCTGCAGCTTTTCGGCCAGTGCCACATCTGCATCGTGCTGCTTCTGGCGCAGGGCGTCGGCGGCTTCCTTCTGGGGCAGATAGGCCGAGAAGTTGCCCTTATAGGTGGTCATGGTCTGGAACGAGACTTCCCAGATCTTGGTACAGACGTTGTCGAGGAAATAGCGGTCGTGGCTGACCACCAGCACCGCACCGGAATAGCCCTTTTGAGGTAGTTTTCCAGCCATTCCATGGTGGCAAAGTCCAGGTGGTTGGTGGGCTCGTCCAGAATGAGCACGTCCGGCTTTTCCAGCAGCAGCTTTGCCAGCCGCAGCCTCGTCAGCTCGCCGCCGGAGAGCACCGCAATGTTCTTCTGCCATGTATCCTGCGCAAAGCCCATGCCGGACAGCACCTTTTTGATGTTCACATCCATGTTGTAGCCGTCGGCGGCATCCACGATGTTCTGCAGCTGGTCGTGCTGGGCCAGCAGGGTGTCGTCCGGCTGCGCGGCCATTTTGCGTTCCAGCACCTGCATCTGGGCCATGGCATCCAGCACCGGGGCAAAGGTGGAGCGCATCTCGCCGTAGAGATCCAGCGTGGCATCCAGCTTTGCGTTCTGTTCCAGATAGCCCAGCGTCACGCCGTGGGTCACGCTGAACTCACCTTCGTAGTCCTGGTACTCGCCGGTCAAAATCTTGAGCAGGGTCGTCTTGCCTGCGCCGTTCTGGCCCACGATGCCGATGCGGCCTTCTTTTTCCACGCTGGCGCTCACGTCGTGCAGGACGACTTTCTCGCCAAAGCTCTTTCCGAGTTTTTCCAAATGTATCAGCATAGTTTTATGATCCCGTTCTCCATCCGCTTATTGGCTCAGCACTGGTGGCGGCGGTTCTTCAGGCCCACATTGGCCAGCTCTTCCTGCTCCATCACCAGCGGGTACAGCTCTTTCAGGTCTGCGATCTCGTAGGGGGGGCTCACCTTGCCCGGGTTCTCGGCGTGGCCGGGGTTGAACCAGCAGGTGTCGAGGCCCGCGTTCACGCCGCCCTGAATGTCGCTGCTCAGGCCGTCGCCCACCACCAGCACATGCTCGCGGTTCTCCACGCCAAGGGCGCGCAGGGCCGCATCAAAAATTCTGCGGTTCGGCTTTTCGCTGTCCATCTTCTCGGAGACGAACACGTCCTCCATAAAGTTCAGCACACCGCTCTCGGCCAGACGGCGGATCTGCACCTTCTGGAAGCCGTTGGTTACAACGGCCAGCGTTGCCACCTCGGAAAGCTCCCGCAGCACATCCAGCACTTCCGGCCCCATCAGGTCCGGGTGGGTGGAGAGCTGTTCCAGATAGAAGCGGTTCATCTCGGCTCCGTCACCGGCGGCATCAATGGCCTTGAGGAAGCGGGTGAACCGCTCCGCCATGAGCTTTTCCCGCTTGATCTGGCCTTTTTCCAGCTGCCGCCACAGCTCCGAGTTGATGGTGCGGTAGGTCTGCACCGTTTCTGCATCCGGCTCAATGCCGTAGTTCACCAGCGTTTCGGCCAGTGCCTTGCTTTCGGCTGCGTCAAAGTTCAGCAGGGTGTTGTCTGCATCGAACAGCACGCAATAATATTTTGCCATAAACCTTCCCTCTTTTTCCTTCTGCCATGGCCTCAGCTGCCATGCGCTCAACAACAGGCAGAAGCCAGCCCTGCCCCTGCCGTAAACAGAGCTGGCTTCACATCATTCTGTTACAATTTCGTACGATGGTACGTCCGTCTGCTCCGGGTCGTTGTCCGGGCAGGTGGTTTTGACATCACAGGGGTGGCAGCACACTTTGCCATTTCCTCTTCCAGCGCGCCGTTGTCCACGTTCTCCCAGTCGGTGCCGTAATCGTCCACGCTGCCGTCGGTCACGTTCTCTTCCCCGGGCAGCGCCGGGATGCGGGGTTCCTCGTAGTACATGCAAAACGCCTCCCTTCCTGCCAGCCTATGCGGCACGGCAGGCCGGGGTGACAGCCTCAGGACGCGGAGTCCGTGGATGCGGACTGCTCGTTGGCGGCTTCCTTGCTGGCATTGGATTCCGAAGCCGCATGGGAGCTGCCAGAGCTTGCAGAGCTGCTCTCGCTGCTGGAGCTGCTATGGGAAGCCGAGCTGCTCTCACCAGAGTCCGCGTGGGACGAGCTGGTGCTGGTGCTGTGGGAAGAGCTGGCTGTTCCGTTGGAAGCAGAAGCCGAGCCTGCCGGGGAAGCCGTGCTCTCACTGCTGGAAGAGCTGTGAGACGAGCTGTCGGAAGAGCTGTGAGACGAGCTGTCGGAGGTGGATGTAGCCCCGGAGGATGCCCCGGAGGTGGTGCCGGACGATGCACCGGAAGAACTGGTGCTGCCGGAAGAACTGCTGCCCGACGTGCTGCCGGAGCTGTGAGACGAGCTGCCGGAGCTTACGCCGCTGACCGTCACATTCAGAACGTTGCTGGTAACGGTGCAGCCGTTGTAGCTTGCCACTGCGTACACCTTAAAGGTCGCATTGAGCATGGAGGGTCGATCTCCACCTTGACGGTGGTCTTGCCCGCCGCCTGTGGCACTTCCGCACCGTTGGCGTACCAGCGGATGCTGTCGGCAGTGAGGTGCTTGCCGCCCAGCTTTGCGGTAAAGGTGTAGGAATCGCCCAGCACGGCCTTGCCGGTGCTGCTGATATGCACGGAAGCCGCTGCAAACACGGCGGTCACGTCCACGTTCTGCTTGAAGTTCGTATCGGTGCGGGTCTTCTGGGTCACGCCGTCGCTCCAGCTTGACGAACACATAGCCGTCCTGCGGCACAGCCGTCACGCTGATGGACTGGGCGGCGCTGGTCACTTCATAGGAGAGGGATGTCTTGCCGCTGTCGCTGCCGCTGGAAAGGGTGCCGCCGGTCTTGTCCACCCGGTAGCTGGCCTGATACAGCACACCCTGCTCTTCGGAAGAGCCTGCAGCCTCCGAGCTGCTGGGTGCTGTCACCGCAGAGCTGGGGTTTGGGGTATACTCGGCGCGGGTGGGGATGTTGGCGGTGTCGGGCCGACGGTCGTCGGTCTGGTAAGCGTGGGTGCGCAGATAGCTCAGCATGGCCTTCAGGCCCACGGGCTTCAGGTGGATATCGCCGGTCTGGTAGTAATCCTCGCGGCCATAGCCGTTGGCATCCTTCAGCACCTCGGCCGTATTGAGGAACTTCAGGCCCATCTGCTCACACATGGACAGCAGGGCCATGTTGAAGTCGTCGATCTTGGTCTGATCCATATTGGGATAGTTAGAGTGGTTTGCAGGCACCGGCGGCACCGTGTTCACGATGATGTCGGTATAGGGGTAGCTTTCCTGAATGGCCTGCACCAGCGCGGTGTAGTTCTTGATGAACTCTTCCACGCTCATGCCGGTATCGTTGGTGCCCAGCATGATGACCACGCGGCGGGGCTTCATTTTGGCCACGGCCTGCGCGATGGTGTAGGTGCTGCTGTCCTTTTTAAAGGTAACGATGCCCTCGTTCAGGGCGGCATGGGTGCCAATGCCCTCCTTGGCGCAGAACTGCTGCAGGCTGATCAGGCCGTTGGCATACAGGCGCACCGTGTTGGAATCGCCGATGAACAGGGTCTCTTTCTGATAGTCCTCGCCCGCATCGGCGGTCTCCGGCAGCAGGGCGGCTAGAGGTCTCGCTGATCTGGTAGTGATCCGAGATATCCTCTTCGCCCGGCACCAGCACCTCGCTGGAGGGCTGTTCCCCCGGGGCTGCAGGGGTCTTGCCGCGCTTGAGCAGCGTCATGGTAATGGCAATGGTCAGAATGGCTGCCAGCGCGCACACACTGCACACCAGCACAGCCTGCTTCTGCATAGGAGTAAGCGATTGCTTTTCCGGTCGTGTATTTTCATATCTCTCACCATTCACTTAGTTTCCGGTACAGGGCCTTCCGGTCATGCCTGTCCGTTCAGGATCTGGTCTGCAAGGCTGGCGCAGCTTTCGGCCAGCAGCACCGGGTGGAAGGGTTCCAGCTCTTCCCTGCTGCCGTAGCCGTACAGCGCACCGGCGGCATCCAGCCCGCAGTCCGCAGCGCCGCGCATGTCGTCGTTGCGGTCGCCCACCATCAGCACCCGCCTGCCCTGCATCATGGGCTGGGCCAGCACATGGCGCACCACGTCGGTCTTGGTGTCGCGGCTCTCGTCCATGGACGCGCCGCCGATAAAATCAAAATAGCCTGCAAGGCCCTTTTCTTCCAGAATGGGCGTGACGACCTGCGTGGGCTTGGAAGTAGCGGTGCACAGGATCAAGGCCCGCGTCCTTCAGGCGCTGCAGCATTTCCGCTGCACCGGGGTACGCGGCGCATTCGTGGCTGCCCTTCACCGCGTAGCTTTCGCGGTAGAGGTCGGTGGCCTTTTCAATGAGGGCCGGGTCGGTAAAGTGCTCACCAAAGCTCTTGCGCAGCGGCGGGCCGAGGTAGCGGCGCAGGTTCACATTTGCGTGGTGTCCACGCCCATCTTGGCAAAGACTTCTTTTAATGTATTTATGATACCGGGGCGGAATCGATCAGGGTCCCGTCCACGTCAAACAGGATGGCATCGTAATGCAGCAATTGGTAAATTTCCTCACTTTCATGGTGATACAGTCTATAGTATAGCACAGAATCCCGTTATCAGCAATTCCAACAAATGGTTTTTACAAAAATTATGCATTCAAGCAGAGAAAAGGCCCGCCCGGCATCCGGACAGGCCTTTCAGCATCTTCTTACTTCGCTGCGGCATCCGCAGGCGGATAGTACAGGTTGTTGGAGACGAACTCCAGCTTATCCTTGAGCACCAGTTCCAGATTTGCCACGGCGTGCACCATGTTGGTGGCCGAATCGTTCACTTCCAGCAGCTTGCACAGGTCCAGACCGTCCAGTTTCATGGCGGCGTCCATCTTCCGGCTCTCGGCGCACAGGATGTGGCTCAGGGCATTTTCCTGCAGAGCGATGCTCTCCACCAGGTCAATGACCGCCTGCTCCAGCGTCACCTTGGGCAGGCAGGGGCAGGGGCAGCGGGTGGTATCGATACAGTTTTCAGCAGACATGATAAAACCTTCCTTTCGTTCATCAGGTCAGGGGCGGTGTACGCCCCATTCTATGTCTGCCGGGTGTGCCGGTGTTACTCCTGCTTTTTAGGGTTCTGGGTGCCGCGCACCTTTTCAATGGTCGCGCGGTAGCCGCCGGAGCCGTACTGGATGCAGCGGTTGATGCGGCTGATGGTGGCCGTGCTGATCTCCACCGCCTTCACGATCTGGTCGTAGGTTCTGCCGTCCAGCAGCATCTTTGCCGCTTCCAGCCGCTGCGCCATATCCGAGATCTCCTTTACCGTGCACAGGTCTTCAAAAAAATTGTAGCATTCTTCCCGCGTTCTCAGGCTGAGGATGGCATCAAACAGTGCATCGGTGGTCTGGTTTCTTCTGGAATTTTTTATCTGCCATGAATGTTCTCCTTGCCGCCGCAGCGGACTGTCCGGTTTTGGGGCGTTCCCTATTTTAAATGTTCCGGAAATGTTCAGGTTCTTTCTTGCATCACCACTTTAGCACATCAAAGTGTGAAAGTCAAGCCCTTGGCGTGAACTCTTTTCATTCGTGAACGTGTATAGTTTTTTTTCGTTTCACGCATGAACAAAAATCACCTAAAAATTTTTGCAGAACGCTTTTTTCTGAATTAGTGCATCCTCCGAACTTGTTCCAAAGATATTGACAATTTGTGAATTCCGCACTAAAATACGGACAATCATTCGGCAAATGCGATGAACAGGACATGATTCTTTTGCAGCACCCTCTCCCAGAGAGCCGCCCATCTGATGCAAGGCGGCAGTCAGGAGCAAAGCGTTCTCCCCTGCGAGCAGCCTGTGTGAACCGGACGCCGACCCCGTCCTTCCAGTAATGCATGGCCGTTTTGCCCACGTTACGGGGCTGCGTATGTATGTACGCTGGGGTGGCTGCCCTGTGCAGCAAACGAAGTGGTACCGCGGAGTATTCCATACACGATGTGCAGTGTATGTGAAGGCCTTCGTCTTCGATGGTTCGTCCCAAATGGAACGAACGCGGGAGGACGGGGCCTTTTTACCTCCTGCCTGCCCCCATGCCGCTGACATTTGCCGGATGCCAAAAAAGGAAAGAGGTAAAAAACAATGAATACGCTGGTCATCGTATTGATCGCAGCCGTGTGTCTGTTTGGCGCTTATATGCTTTACGGCCGCTGGCTGGCAAACAAGTGGGGCATCGACCCCTCTGCCAAGACCCCGGCAGTTGTCCATGAGGACGGCCGGGACTATGTTCCCCACCGACGGCTGGACCGTGTTTGCACACCAGTTCAGCTCCATTGCCGGTGCAGGCCCTGTCACCGGTGCCATCCAGGCCGCTGCTTTCGGCTGGCTGCCGGTGCTGCTGTGGGTGCTGCTGGGCGGCATCTTCTTCGGTGCTGTCACCGACTTCGGCGCTCTGTATGCTTCCGTTAAGAACGACGGCAAGAGCATGGGCATGCTGCTCGAAAAGTACATCGGCAAGACCGGCCGCAAGCTGTTCCTGCTGTTCTGCTGGCTGTTCTGCGGCATCGTCATTGCCGCCTTTGCCGACATGGTGGCCGGCACCTTCAATGCCTACGGTGCTGACGGTGCTCTGGTGGAGGCTGCCCAGACCACGGTGCTGCCGGCATGGTCTCCATCATGTTCATGGTGTTCGCCGTGGTCTTTGGCCTGCTGCAGAAGAACCTGCACTTCACCGGCTGGAAAGAGAATGTGATCAGCATCGTATTCATCGTGCTGTCCTTCGTGGTTGGCGCAAACGCTCCTGTCATCCTGGGCAAGGCTGCATGGAGCTACATCACCTTGGTTTACATCTTCTTCGCTGCCGTCCTGCCCATGTGGCTGCTGAAGCAGCCCCGTGACCACATGACCACCTTTATGTTTGTGGCCATGATCGTGGGCGCTGTTCTGGGCCTGATCGTCAACCATCCCGTCATGAACTTGCCGGTGTTCACCGGCTTTACCAACGCCAAGCTGGGCACCATGTTCCCCATCCTGTTCGTTACGGTGGCCTGCGGTGCCGTTTCCGGCTTCCACAGCCTGGTTTCTTCCGGCACTTCCTCCAAGACTGTTTCCAATGAAAAGGATATGCTGAAGGTCGGCTACGGTGCCAGGTGCTGGAAAGCCTGCTGGCTGTCATCGCCCTGTGCGTGGCCGGTGCTTCTGCTGCTGCAGACGGCACCCCCGCAGACGGCACTCCGTTCCAGATCTTCAGCCGCGGCGTTGCCAGCTTCTTCGTGGGCTTCGGCCTGGACCAGCACTTTGCCTCTGTGTTTATGACCATGTGCGTTTCCGCACTGGCTCTGACCAGTCTGGATGCTGTGGCCCGTATCGGCCGCATGAGCTTCCAGGAGCTGTTCAGCGTGGACGACATGGAGCATGCTGATGGCTGGCGCAAGCTGCTGTGCAACGTGTACTTCTCCACCTTCCTGACTCTGGCTTTCGGCTTCCTGCTGACCAAGATCGGCTACGCCAACATCTGGCCCCTGTTCGGTTCTGCAAACCAGCTGCTGAGCGCTCTGGTTCTGGCCACTCTGTGCGTGTTCCTGAAGGTCACCGGCCGCAGCAACAAGATGATCTTCCCTCCGCTGATCATCATGCTGTGCGTCACCTTCACCGCTCTGGTGCAGCGCCTGATCGCTATGGTCAAGGCCATCAGCAATGCCGCTGCTGTCACCATCCCCGCTGGCGAGACCACTTGGGGTGCTGTGTTCATTGCAAACGGCCTGCAGCTGATCCTGGCTGTCCTGCTGATCGTTCTCGGCCTGAACATCGTGTTCCACTCCTTCAAGGCCTATAAGAATGCTGAGCACAACAGCGAAGCAAAGGTCTGATCTCTCAGGTTTGATCGGCATCGCTTAACAGAATAGGCAAAATGCCGCTGACGGGAAAAAAGCCGTCGGCGGCAGTTTTTTTTATTTTAAATGATTCGTGTTTGTGGCGTCCTGCGGGCCGCTCCAAACACTTTTTTCACCAGAAAAGTCCCATCGATAAAAGTGCATTTTGACAAAAATGCCATGGATCATGGCACCCTTCCGTGAAAAAGCGAAACCAGGAAATCCGCAGATTTTCCGGGCTGGTTTCAAATATAAAAAATAATACTTCCGCTAAAAATAGCCATAGCGCCGGCGGCTATTCTAAATCAAAAAATCAAACGTTCGTTTCTTCCCACGTTTGAAGGACCGCCATCTGCACTGGGGTATGGAACCAGTGCTCCCCGCCTTCCATGATCGTCAGATGCGCCCCGCTTTCCTGACGGAAGCGTTCGATCATGGTGCGGCTGGTCAGGGCATCCCGTCACCGTACAGCACCTGCGTGCGGCCATGCCAGTTCAGCGGATGTTCCCGCACCCAGCACAGATACGGCCATGAGAGGGTCTCCCCAAGATCCGTGGGGATCTCCCCTGCCCGCTGCAGCTGTTCCTCGGTCACATGGGCACATTGCATTATATTCGTGATGAGAGCTTCCATATCCACCACCGGAGAGACCAGCAGGGCCTTTTCCGGGCGTCTCCCTGCAGCGCCTGCATGGCAAGCCACGCGCCGATGCTCACCCCATACAGCCGGATATGCGCCCACACCGGCTTCATGCGGGCATATACGCCTTCTATCTCCGGCACCAGCCACCCACGGCAGAAGCTGCTCGGGCTGTTTTTCCGTGCGCCATGCTCGGGCAGGTCGATGGCCAGCACCTGCCAGCCTGCTGCACAGGCTGTACCGGCAAAGCGCTCTGCCTCTTCCTTGCAGCCGTTCTTGCCGTGGACATAGAGATAGACCCTGCGGCTCCGGCTGCCGTACAGGACAGCCGGGATGCCGGCAATGGTCATGGTTTGTTTTTTCATAAGGGCTTCTCCTTATCCGATCATGCTCTCCATTCGGAGAGACGTTTTGTTTACACTGCGCATTGCTTTTCGTCCTCCCTTCTTTCCGTTTTCTCTATGATAGCACATCCGCCCGCCAAACACAAACAAAAAAGGAGCCGCAGCGCCCTGTTACGGGTACTGCAGCTCCCAGATTCAACCCAAAGGTTAAATTACTTCACCATGCTTGCAACTTCAGCAGCGAAGTCGTCAGCGCGCTTCTCCAGGCCCTCGCCCTTCTGGAAAGCGAGCAAACTTGACGATCTTGATGTCGCCGCCCAGGTCCTAGCGACCTTAGCGGTGTACTGAGCAACGGTCAGGTCGCCGTCCTTGACGAACTCCTGATCGACCAGGCAGTTCTCCTTGAAGAACTTCTTGATCTTGCCCTCGATCATCTTCTGCTTCACAGCCTCGGGCTTGTTGGCGTTCTTCGGATCCTGAGACATCTGAACCAGCATGATCTCTTTCTCCTTGGCAACGACCTCAGCGGGGACAGAAGCCTCATCGACGTAGCTGGGGTTGGCAGCTGCGACCTGCATGGCAATGTCCTTGCCGTAAGCGACGAACTCGTCCTTTGCCTCGATGCCATTGGTGGTCTCGAAGTTGACCAGGATGCCGTGGGTGCCGCCGCCGTGGACGTATGCAGAGCAGACGCCCTCGTAACGGGTGAAGCGGCGAACCTTGATGTTCTCCTTGATGACCAGGATCAGCTCTTTCAGAGCCTGATCGACGGTCTCGCCATCGCCTCGGTCTTGCAAGCCATCAGGGCCTCAACATCAGCGGGGTTCTGCTTCATGATGACCTTGGTGGCCTCCTTGACGAAGGCGACGAACTTGTCGTTCTTGGCGACAAAGTCGGTCTCGGCGTTGACCTCGATGACAACACCCACCTTGCACTGGGGGCAGTAATCAGCGTAGACCATGCCCTCGGCAGCCACGCGGCTTGCCTTCTTGGCAGCGGTAGCCAGACCACGCTCACGCAGGATCTCGATCGCCTTCTCGAAGTTGCCGTCAGCCTCGGTCAGAGCCTTCTTGCACTCCATCATGCCGCAGTCAGTCTGCTTGCGCAGCTCCATAACGTCCTTTGCAGAAATAGCCATTTTAGTTTTCTCCCTTACACGTTATTAGATTGGTTGCGGAATGGGAAATCAGGCGTTTGCTGCGTCCTCGGCGGGAGCGGCCTCCTGGTTGCCCTGCTTGCCTTCCAGCACAGCGTCAGCCATAGCGCCGGCGATCAGCTTGATGGCGCGGATGGCGTCATCGTTACCGGGGATCACGTAGTCGATCTCATCGGGGTTGCAGTTGGTATCAACGATAGCAACGATGGGGATGTTCAGCTTGCGAGCCTCAGCAACAGCAATGCGCTCCTTGTGGGGGTCAACGATGAACATAGCCTTCGGCAGGGTCTTCATGTTCTTGACGCCGCCCAGGTACTTGTCCAGCTTTTCCATCTCCAGCTCCAGCTTAGCTACTTCCTTCTTGGGCAGCAGCTCGAAGGTGCCGTTCTCCTTCATCTTAGCCAGCTGATCCATACGGTCGATCCGCTTGCGGATGGTGCGGAAGTTGGTCAGCATACCGCCCAGCCAGCGAGCATTGACATAGTGCATGCCGCAGCGCAGAGCCTCGTCACGGATGGACTCCTGAGCCTGCTTCTTGGTGCCGACGAACAGGATGTCGCCGCCCTCAGCTGCAACTTCCTTCACGTAGTTGTAAGCCTCGTCCAGCTTCTTCACGGTCTTCTGCAGATCGATGATATAGATGCCGTTGCGCTCGGTGAAGATGTACTTAGCCATCTTGGGGTTCGAACGGCGGGTCTGGTGACCGAAGTGCACGCCTGCTTCGAGAAGCTGCTTCATAGAAACGACTGCCATAGTAAAAATACCTCCAGATATTGTTTTGCCTCCGCACACCGTGATCTGCGCCGTACATCGGTACCGGCGGACTGCCCTCCACCCAAAATTTGGGCACAAAAGGGCATAGTGATGCGTGTGTAATGCCTTGTTATCGTACCACAAAAAGAATGCGGTTGCAAGAGTTTTTCTCTGTTTTTTACAAAGAAAAGCGTTGTTTTTCTCTTATTTGCCCGTATTCATCCCGCTCAGGCCCGCAAGGCCCATGCGGTCCAGGGCGTATCCCCTTTGCCAAACATCAGGTCATATTGCAGCATCCAGTGCTCCTGGGTCCAGCGCTGCTGGAACTCCGTGGGCTGCTGGGTAGTGGTGCCGTCTAAGTTCATGGTGGTGCCGCGGGTGCAGCTGCGGCTGGCGACCCGCAGCTGCCGGTTGAGGAATTGGAAGTACAGCGGCTGCTTCCAGACCGTAAACAGTTCCATCATCACCGGCGAGATATCGTAGGCGGCAATGGTGCCAAGGTCCACCTGCTGTCTGGCTGTAGTTCGACCACATCAGCAGCGTGGTCTGGTGCAGGCGGGGGTCTGCGCTGGAATCGCTGGCATAGCCGGTAGTGGTGTAGACATCGTAATTGGAATCGATGGGGTTATAGTGGTCGCCCCAGAACACCAGAATGACCGGCTCGTCCACCTGCGAGAAGTATTCCGTCAGCTTGCCCAGCATGGCATCTGCATCCCGGATGCCGGTAGCAAAATCTTCCAGCGCGCCCACGGTGCTGGGCTTGAGGCCCGCCGGGATGGGACAGCACCTTTCACCCGCTCGTCGTCCGGGTAGTTGTCTCTATTATAATTGGTATGGTTCTGCATGGTGACCGCGTGCAGGAAGATGGGCTTATCAGAGGCAAGTGCTTCATGCCTTCTCGTACTGCTGAATGATCTGGTCGGCCATGGAGTCATCGGTCACAAGGCCGCTGGTCCAGTAGTGCTTGCGCACCTTGGTAACGCCGTGCATATCTTCCAAGACTGATAAAATCGCTGAAGCCGAGGTTGGGGTAAGCCTTGTCGCGGCTCCAGTATCTGGCCCAGAAGCAGTGGACCGCCGCCGTCTGATAGCCCTTGCGTCTTGAGGTAGCTGGGCAGAGCAAACATGGGCTTTGGTCACGTGCTGCTGGTAGGGCTTGCTGCCGTTCGGCAGATACGACACGGAGTAACCCGTCAGCGCCTCGAACTCCACGTCACAGGTGCCGCCGCCGAAGCTGGGGCTGTAGACCCGGCCATAGGCGCTGGTCTGCTGCAAGGCGTGCAGGTTTTGGGAGACATCGGTATCAAAGGTGATGCCGTACTGCTCCAGCTCCGAGACATCCCAATAGGATTCGTCCATCACATAGAGAATGGTGGGCTGCTTCACCTGCTCGTCCTTGGGGGTCACGGCGCTGTAGCTGGTGGAGTACAGCGGGCTGGTGGAGAACTTCTGGCTCTCGTCCACATTGTCCAGCAGGGCATCCACTGCTTCCTGCGAGTATTCCTCGGGCTTGTCGATCTCCAGATTGGTGAGGTTGGTCATAAAGCCGGTGATCACACCGTAGTAGCGGTAGTAGCGGTCCTGCATCCATGCATCCGGCGTAATGCCCAGCACCTGCGTGACGGCGGGCTGCAGGTACACGCCGAACACCAGCAGGCAGAGGGCCGCTGCCGTGGCGGCACTGCCCGCCAGCCGGGGCAGCCAGCGCTGTTTGTGACGGCCGCGGAACAGGAAGAAGCTGCCCACCGTCAGTGCCAGCACCACGATGATGGTGACGACCATGCTGGGCTGGATCTTGAGGCCCGCAGCGGATGCCACACCGGCGGCCTCCGACACCTGTCAGATCCCACGGCAGGAAAGGGCTCGCCGCGCAGCTGCAGGGTATAAAGTTCACCGCGCAGGGCGCACAGCCAGCACCGCCATGCCCAGCGTGGACAGCGGCGGGCAGCGGAATACCCAGTCCAGCAGCAGCCACACCAGAAACAGCAGCAGCCATGCCAGCAGATAGGCCCCGATATGGGGGAAAGATAAACTTGCAAAAACGTCTGCGCTCAGGCTCCCGCGGGCGATCCCTCGCCCAGCAGCAGCACGATCAGCGATGCCGCCAGCGGGAATACCATCCGCAGCGCCAAAAGCGGTTTGGGAGCTTTCATAATTCCTGTTCCTTTCCTCATCCTTGAAACCTCAGATCAAACGCAAAAGCACATTTCTTTTACGCTTTTTGCACAAAGCTTCTGCGATTATTATAGTCACTTCCACAAAAAAGTCCACCCCTGTTTTTGCAAAAACTTTACAAACCCATTTTTTCACGCGCAGCAGCTTTGCCACCAGCTGCTGCTTTTCCGGCTGCGGCGGTGCTTCCGGCAGGGCCGTGTGCACCAGCACCGCATCCGTGCCAATGGTCTCGATCTCCTGCCATGGAATGGTCAGGCTATCGTCCCGGCCAAGCAATCCGAACAGCCGGGGCCGCCCCAGCAGGATCAGGCTCTGCAGCCGGGCGGTGGCGGGGTCAAAGGCCAGATCATCGGCCCGGCCAAGGCAGACCCCTGCTCCAGCTGCACCACCTCCTTTTTCACACAGTTCCCGGATGGTCAATGCCCTCTCCCCTTTCTGCCACAGCTTATGCAGCCGCCGGGCGCATCATGCAAAAAGCAGTGGAAACCGCATGGCAGATTGTGGTATACTGTGGGCAGAGCATTCCATGAGAAACAGAGGAAATTTTAAATGTATAAAAGCATCGTGTTTGATCTGGGCGGTGTCATGGTGGATTTTGACCCCCCGCGCCTATCTGGTAGACCGCATTTGCAATGAAGAGATCGAGGAGCAGGTGTACGACCTGACCTTTGGCAGCGAGGAGTGGAAGCAGCTGGATGCCGGGCTTGTCTCCCGCTTTGACGGCAATCAGGCCATGCTGCGCAACGCCAAGGCCGCCGGGCGCGAGTTTGAGGTGCAGGGCGTGCTGGACGACTGGCTGCACATCCTGCGCCCGCGCCGCCGGATGCAGGAGCTGGGTGCGCCGCCTGAAGAACCATGGCTACAGCGTGTACTATCTCAGCAACATCCCGGAGGACGTGCTGGCCCTGCTCAAGGAGCGCGGCGTGCTGGACCGCTTTGACGGCGGCGTAGCCTCCTGCGAGGTGCACATCAACAAGCCCGACCCCCGCATCTATCAGGCCCTGCTGGATCAATACGGCCTGAAGGCCAGCGAGTGCGTGTTCATCGACGACAATCTGGCCAATGTGCAGGCCGCATTCACGCTGGGCTTCGTGGGCATCCGGATGAAGGAGAGCGTGGGCACCCTGATCCGCAGCCTTGCCACCTGCAATGTGGCCCTGCGCTGACCTCCGTGACCCAAAACAGCTCCTGCCGGAAATGCTCTGGCAGGAGCTGTTTTGCTGCTTTAGGAATTACTTTTCTCGTAGTTCTGGCAGTAGTGCGGGGTGCCTTCCTGCTGCGTATTGCAGGTGCACTGCTCGGTCACTTTGATCTGGGGCAGGTCGCACTTGCAGCCGCTCACATTGTGGCTGCACTCGCAGACATCACAGGTAACGCCGATGTTTTCCATATTTATCACCTCACTGCCCTTAGCATGGCCCGCAGGCCGCGGGTTTATACCGGAAATATCATCCAGTCGTTTTTTTGCTTCGCGCTTAGACCGGAGTGTGACTGCCACATGCCGGATGGAAAGCACCGGGTGCACCGGCAGCATCCGCGGGCCTGCCCAGCGCATCACCGCGCGGATCTTCTCCCGCATTTCCGGCTTGTAGCAGTGCACTTTGCAGGCCGAGCAGAAGGTCTTGGTCTCCATGAACGGGCATTTATCAATGCGGGTCAGGGCGTAATCGTGCAGCTGCCGGCACTCCGGGCACAGGGTTCCTTTGGGTGTTTTGTGCTGCCTGCGGCAGTAAACGATCATCTCGCTGACCAGCAGCTTTTCGTCTGCGCGTTTTTTGATCCAAGATCCTTTGGGGTATCCTGCATGGGACGGGGCCTCCTGCTGCCTTATTTTTTCTACGGTCCGACCGCATTGCAGCGCGGCGCACCGCACGGCGCGCAAAATGCAAAGCCTACCGTAACACCAATTGCTGCAGCCACTGCCATATACACCGCCTTCTGAAATCAAAGCGGCAGGAGCACAGACCTTTCCGTCTGCCGTCCCCTGCCGCAGTTTTGATGCATCCTGTACAGAGGCTGCTGTTTTTGCGCAAAAGTTAGTTTTTACTAACTTTCTGTTCTGCTGAAAACACCGTTTTGCGGTGCTTTCATAGTTTATCGCAGCAGTCTCTGTTTGTCAAGAGAAGCTTCTCCTGTTTACCATGCAGCCAGATCTGCACCCAGCTTGCGGCATGCAGCCTGAACATCATCGTCCGGGGCCTCGTTGCAGATCAGGCCCTCACCGTTGAGCACCTGTGCGCCGTCGCCCTGAGCACGCTCCACCCAGTCACGCATCCACTGGCCGTCGCCCCAGCCGTAGGAGCCGAACAGGGCGATCTTCTTGCCGTTCAGAGAACCCTCCAGATCAGAGAACATCGGCTCGAACTCGCTCTCCTCCAGCTGCTCAGCACCCATTGCGGGGCAGCCAAAAGCCACTGCATCAAACTCAGCCAGCTTTGCGGCGTTCATCTCGCTGCAGGGCACGATGGTGCCGTTTGCGCCCTCTGCCACGCAGTTTGCCATGGTCTCAGTGTTGCCGGTTGCGCTCCAGAATACGACTGCTACTTTGCTCATAAAGATCGTCCTCTCAAATCAATATTAGTTAGATATATCTAACTTTATGTTCCATGAAAATGCGTCCAACCACGCAGACGCATCCTCATTTGGTTAGTATTTTCTAACCACCGATAGAATACCACAGCTTCCCGGCTGTGTCAAGCCTTTTATGCAAAAAAGAACTGCCGCGGCCGAAAGTACGCCGTAGATCACCGGCTGGTGCAGCAGATACAGCAAAAGCGAGTGCCGGCCCATCCAGCCCAGCGCCGGGCAGACCGAACGGCGCAGCGGTTCCATGCGCTGCCGCCCACCGCCTTGTGCAGGTAGTACCCCGCCCAGAAAAAAACAGCCACGGCAGCAGGCCAAAGTAATCGGTGGAGTAGAACCAGTCCGGGTAAAAGCCAAAAATGCAGTAAAGTAGTTGCATATACAGGCTCTGCGGCAGCATCAGCTTCCAGCCGCCAAGGCCCACCCAGCCCAAGCCGACCGGGTAGCACACCGCAAACAGCACCGCCGACACCGCAAGGCCCACAGCGGGCATCACTTTTTTCAGCAGCGGTTCCAGCACACCGGTCAGCAGCATGGCCGTACCCAAAAAAGTAAGCACGCCAAAATGACCCGGCCTCCCGGCATGAACACCAGCGTCACCGCCGTTACCAGTGCTCCGGCGGCAAACACGGTAACACCGCGCCGCAGCATATGCCGCCCAAAGGGCGCACAGAAGCCGGACAGCAGAATGAACACCCAGCAGATGGTCTGCTGCCACAGACGCCCCGGCATTCCCGCGTACCAGTCCATCCAGATGCCGAACAGGAACATCATGTCCCAGCAGGCATGGTACAGCATCATGCTGACCAGATCCAGCCCGCGCAGTTCGTCCAGCAGGGCATAGCGGCTCGCCGGGGCCTTTTGCTGCACTCGTCGTTCGTTTTCCATTATCCATATTCCCCTTTGCTGTGTTTCGCAATACGATATGACAAATTATAAACCGCACTGCGGCACCTGTCAACCAGACATCTCAGGAGGTTGAAGGCAGCAAAAAACCGCTGCACAGCGGAAAAGCCATGCAGCGGTCAGCATAGATAACCGGGGAACCCTTATCAGACTTCAGTGTTGAAGTAGCGCTTCAGCAGGCCCTCGAAGCCACGGCCGTGACGGGCTTCGTCCTTTGCCATCTCATGAACGGTATCGTGGATGGCATCCAGATTCAGGGCCTTTGCCTTCTTGGCCAGAGCCATCTTGCCTGCACAGGCGCCGCACTCGGCCTCAGCACGCATCATCAGGTTCTTCTTGGTGCTGTCGGTCACGACTTCGCCCAGCAGTTCTGCAAAGCGGGATGCGTGGTCAGCCTCCTCGTAAGCATAACGCTTGTAGGCCTCAGCAATCTCGGGATAGCCCTCACGCTCTGCCACACGAGCCATTGCCAGATACATGCCGACCTCGCTGCACTC
>VOFG01000694.1_pt1 | contig 64001 bp, 65 predicted proteins | sample 5384171 | NCBI WGS metagenome assembly VOFG01 (sample SAMN12384726, study PRJNA508395) | human gut metagenome | isolation source: healthy gut F | host: Homo sapiens
AATGTGAGTTTAGAGTATCTTTGCCAAAGACAGAAGCTGGTAATCGTAGAATACCTATGATGCAGCAGGTATATGATGTGCTTCAGGAAGAATATGAGAGCCAGAAGCAAGATGGCTTTTTGCGTTGAGAATGTGGATGGAATGACCAATTTTGTATTTACAAACCGATTTGGGATGCCACATAACCCAGCAGCAGTAAACCGGGCAATCAAGAGAATTGTGGATACACATAATTCAGAAGAAGAGGTGGCTGCTAAAAAGGAGAAGAGAGAACCTGTTATGATTCCAAGATTCTCCTGCCATATCTTCAGACATACGTTTGCATCAAGATTTTGCGAGAATGAAACAAACATCAAAGTAATTCAAGAGGTAATGGGACATGCTGATGTATCAACTACCATGAACATATATGCAGAAGCAAACCCAGATGTTACCAAATCAGTAATTGAGAAATTATCAAAAAATATGGATATTTTTTAGAAAAGAGTCCTGCGATTGAACTCTTTGAAGATTGAAAATATACCTATTCATACTGAGATAAATATGCTATACTCATCTAGTATTGAAGTGTTTGACACGGCAGTACATGTCTTAAAATAAAAAGACGTATTTTAAGGCGAATGACATCTTTTAGACGCACAAAAGTCAAAAAAACGTCCAAGAGTATCCAAATATATAGAATCCGGGAAAGCCCATTTTCCAAGGGTTTGCAAGGATATACAAGAGTTAGCTTAGCAATCAAAAAAATTCCCGACGATGAAAACTTTGAGTAAAGAAAACCAGTAAAATCAAGGGTTTCAGCGATTTTGAGTTGTGATTTACTACAAATTTACTACAAATTTGCTACGTATAATACGGAATAATACTTGATAATACGTTTTGTGCGACATTTAATTTTATAGGGTATGTACCTTTAGGACACTTTCCAAGTGAGAATTTGGGAGTGTCCTTTTGTTATGGTCAAAAATAAAATTTGGAGGTAAATACAATGAACAGTACAGCGTTAGGAGCAGAAAAGGAAGAAAAGATTATTTTTATCAGCGATGCACATGAGAAATTCTACTACGAGAAGTTAAAGGAAGTCCGGTATCAGGATGTTTACCACAAGGCACTCTGCTATTGTCTTGGGATCAGCGATGATACCAGAAGAAATATTAAAAGCATTTATGATTTTAAGACAGGCTGCGTGAAAACGGAATGCCTGCAGGAAGGCTGGCAGACCAGCGGAAGCGTGAAAGTAGTCAGAATGGCATTTAATCTGTACTGTAATGGTACACCGAGTGTTTTTGACTATGAGGATATGGAGGAGCAGATTGACGAGTGCAGGAATTACACGGTGGAGGAACTGTTCTGCTGTGCCTACGCACCATATTTTTGGCAGGCGGTACAGATTCGTTATCCGGAGTATGCAAGATACAACCGGGAGCTGTATGCCCTGTTTGGAGGAGCAGACTAATGTTAAAGGTCAGACTGATGGGAACGAAGAACGATATTACTTGGTTCGGAAAGATATTGAACAATAATTCCAAAATTGAAGTTACCGAATTTTCAGATTTGTACCCGAACAAGGGGACAAAGAAGTTTTACAGAGCGTATGTGGAAGTAAGAAAGAGCAATGTAGCAGAGAAATCATAGAAAACAGCATAGAAAAAGGAGAATGTATCATGTGTAAAGTTATATCAATTGCAAACCAAAAAGGTGGTGTGGGTAAGACCACCACCACAAGCAACTTAGGAATCGGGCTGGCAAAGCAGGGAAAGAAAGTCCTGCTGATCGATGCGGACGCACAGGGGAGCCTGACTGCAAGTTTAGGCTTTTACGGAACCGGACAAGCTGGAGGTCACGCTTGCCACGGTCATGGCAAATATTATCAATGATGAGGAAATGGAAAAGGGATACGGCATTTTGGAGCATGAGGGAGGGCATTTCCCTCATGCCGGGAAATATTGAGCTGTCCGGTCTGGAGGTATCGCTTGTGAATGCCATGAGCAGGGAGCTGGTGCTGCGTTCCTACATAGAGCAGGTAAGGGAGGATTATGATTATATTCTGATTGACTGTATGCCCTCCCTCGGCATGATTACCATAAATGCCTTTGCCTGTGCCGACAGTATCTTAATTCCCGTGCAGGCGGCATATCTGCCCGTAAAAGGTTTGGAGCAGCTTATCAAGACCATAGGCAGGGTAAAGCGGCAGATCAATCCAAAACTGGAGATAGAGGGGATTCTGCTGACGATGGTGGATAACCGCACCAACTATGCAAAGGACATCAGTGCATTACTGATTGAGAATTATGGAAGCAAGGTTAGATATTTCAGAACAGTATCCCGATTTCCGTAAGGGCTGCGGAAATTTCAGCAGAAGGTGTCAGCATCTATCGGCATGACCCGAAGGGGAAAGTGGCGAGTGCCTATCAGTCTTTGACGGAGGAGGTGCTTCGTGATGAGTAAGGCAGGAAGTGCATCAAAGGTCAAAATAAATAGTTTTGATGATCTGTTCGGAGCTTCCCAAGCTCCGGCAGGCACAGAGCAGGTGCGGGAGATACCGCTTTCCGAGCTGCATGAGTTTAAGGGACACCCGTTCAAGGTGCTTGACGATGAAAAGATGCAGGAAACCGTGGAGAGCATTAGAAACTATGGTGTGTTAATGCCCGGTATTGCAAGACCGAGGGCAGGGGGCGGCTATGAGATCATTGCCGGGCACCGCAGGAAGCACGGGTGCGAGCTGGCAGGGCTTTCCACCATGCCGATGTTCGTGCGGGATTACAGCGATGATGAAGCAACGGTTATCATGGTGGATACCAACATTCAGCGTGAGGATATTTTACCCAGCGAAAAAGCAAGGGCTTATGCAATGAAGTATGAAGCCATGAAACATCAGGGCAAAAAGGGAAGCGGAAGCAGCCTTGACGAAGTGGGGGAAGCTGCCGGAGAGAGTGGAAAGACGGTGCAAAGGTATATATGGCTTGCCCGTCTGTCTGATGAATTGCTGGATATGGTCGATAAGAAGAAAATCGGTCTGGTGCAGGGCGTTGACATATCGTTTCTCACGGAACAGGCGCAGGAATGGGTACAGGTCATTCTGGAGGAAACAGGTGCAGCAATTTCCACCCACCAGTCGGCAAAACTGAAGGAGTATGGAAAAACGGGGAGCTGACCCTTGCAATGGTAAGGCTCATTTTGACGGAGGAAAAGCCGAAGGAAAGAAAGGTCACAATCAAAGGCGAGAGGATCAGCCGATATTTTACGGAGGAGTATTCCAGTGAGGAAATAGAAAATATCATCTATCAGCTATTGGAGGAATGGAACGCCGCAAATGGCGTGAGCAAGCAGTAAAGGAGGCACGGAAAATGGGCGGTACAATCAAATTCGATTATTACTACGGAATCGAAGCGGAGCAGTTTTCGTTTTACCGTGTTCCACGTCTGCTGATTAAGGACGAGAGGTTTAAGGGGCTTAGCAGCGATGCTAAGCTCCTCTATGGACTGATGCTTGACCGTATGGCACTTTCCATGAAAAATGGCTGGCTTGATGATGAAAACAGGGCGTATATCATTTATACGGTGGACAGTATCATGGAGGATTTGGGATGCGGCAAGGATAAGGCGATAAAAGTCCTTGCCGAATTAGATACCAATAAAGGGATCGGTCTGGTGGAACGGATACGCAGGGGACTTGGCAAGCCGGATATTATTTATGTGAAGAACTTTGTTATTCCAGAGGAAAATGATGAGCAGCCGGATAAACAGGGAGGCGATAAAGGTGACTTTTACTGAGGACGGAGAAGCCGACTTGCAGAAGTCGGAAAAACCGACTTCAAGAAGTTTGAGAAGCCGACTTCAAGAGGTCGGAAAAACCGACTTCAAGGATTCGGATAATCAGACTTCAGGAGGTCGGGAAAACGAACTTCAAGAGGTCGGAAAACCAGCCCCTAATTATACTGACTATAATAATACTGACATGAGCTATAACAATCCTATCAATCAATCAGGAGACCCGGAGCAGAGAAACGATAAGATTGATGTGATGGAGGACGTGAACGCATACATAGAGCTGATTAAGCAGAATATTGAGTATGAGCATCACATGAAGTATGATAAAAGGCAGGACAGGGATTTGTATGAGGAGCTTTTTGAGGTCATCTGTGAAGTGGTATGCGTAAAGCGTAAAACGGTCAGAATAGCGGGAGAGGATTACCCATATGAGCTTGTAAAATCGAAATTCCTGAAGCTCAACAGCGGGCATCTGGAGTATGTGATCGGCTGTATGCACGATACTGTCACAAAGATAACCAACATTAAGGCATACATGATAACAGCACTTTATAATGCTCCCTCAACTATGAACCATTATTATCAGCAGGAGGTACAGCATGATATGTATGGCGGCGGCTGGGAGGAAAAAGGGATTGTCTGAAAGAATTGGAAAGATTTTTGCGGAGATAATAAATATATTCACAGGCAGCTTTTGGACAGAGTGTCCAGAGGTGGATAATGGTTTAAAAAATAGATTAGGCGGTGCGGTATGGAGAAGAAAGTATATATCACGAAAGAAGAACAGGAAAAGTGCAGAAGGGTTGCGGAGGCGTTTGCAGAGCTGTATGGGCTTGAGAATATCCTTGTCATGGATGCAGGAAGATACGGCTTTGTAAAATTGCAGTATTACAAGGAGCCGCAGGGCTTTGATGATGTGATAACCTTCACGGATAGTCAGAGTATGTTTGAAAATCTGTGGCAGGAATGGCTTGATACAAAGCTCTATTTAATGGCAAAGGGAACGCCGCTGATGGAGAAAGGTTATGGCGGCGTATTAAAAAGTCTGCCGGAGGAAAAACAGAAGGAACTTACAGACAGAAAAGCCGACTTTGCAATAAAGGCAGGAATTACATTATAAGCAACACAGCGTAAGGGCAGTTATGAGCAGACAGCTTGTAGCTGCCTTTTTATGTTCAATGACTTTTGGACACGATGTCTAAAGGTGGAAAGGAAGATAACAATGGAATCAATGAGAGATATCAACAGGGTAATGGAGAGGGAGGTTGCAAAGGGGAGCTGTCCGCTGGCTTTTGAACGGATGGAATTTGGCAGTAAGCCTTTTCAGTTTATCATATCAGAGGAAAAGTTAAATGAAGTTCTTACATATCTGCTGCGGATCAGAACCTTCGGGCAGTATGCAGGGAAAAGCATAATCAACAATGTATATATGGATTTGGATATGCTCTGCAAAAAGCCGCAGTTTAAGCGCACCCGTTCCGTCGTGGAACGGGAAGAAGTTTACACAAAAGTGCAGAGATATAAAAGAAAACTGAAGCCGGAATATGACGGCAGGGTGTGTCTGGAAACGGTACAGTGTATTTTCAGCCTGCCGGAGAAAGAAACGGACAGATACAGAATGATCTATGAAGGGCAGGAAACCTATGGTTTTATTATGTCAAATAAATATATCCTCGGTCTGTTTGCTTATTGTGAAGCCGCAAGAAAAACTATTGTGTGGGATGGCGTGGAATTTGAACACCTGACGGAGCAGGAGCAGAAGATCGTTTTGCTTGATAATGTGCGGGATGTGCTGTTTCAGGCATTGCTTTTCGATAATGTTTCAATGGAGAAGAATCATATCCGGGCAGATATGTGTACGGTTATGTTATTGGAATAATAAATACAGACAAAATATTTTATGATAAAAAGACTTCTGTTATAATAATTGAAGCGGAATTTATTTTAAAGAGGGATTATATGAAACAAAATCATCATTCGCTTGCATATAAGCGGCAGAAGCAGCCAAATAAAACCTATAAGGATTTAAAGCAGAAGCAGAAAATGAAAATTGCTGACCAAATGTTTCGGGAAACCTGCTCTTATTATAAAGAAAACGGGGAAATGCCCACAGAGGAAGCAGCAAGGGAAATTACGGAACGTATTTATAAAAAGCTGGAATCACAGGCGGTATGGGTTGCCTTTTGATGAGGTTTACCAAGCATATCTTTTAAAGATGCCTCGTTATGAAATCCGTATCAGGGAAAACGGAATACCGGAGGAAAAGCCCGCAAAGGAGAAAAAGCCTGATTTACCAAAGAAAAAGAGGGGAAGCAACAATAAGATATGCCCGGAGTGCGGCAGGAAAATGAAACAGCAGTTTATCGGTTTGCAGCATTGCAAATGCGGTATGAGCTGGAAGAAAGATATTGGATATTTTGAACGTACCGGGGATATGGTGTTTGCTTTGGAACGCAGGAAAACAGGTAAAAAGACAAAGCAGTGTCCGGTAATCCGGTACAGATAAATTAAATATGGTACACAGCGTCAGGGCAGTTATAGACCATAAAGGTTTATAGCTGCCCTTTTTGCGTTTACAGACTTTTGGACACGATGTCCAAAAGCGGAAAGGAGAGCTTATGAAATATTTACTGCATCGGCTGTATGTTCCACCTTAGCGGAGCTTACAGTCAGATAACAATGGATCAGGAGGTACTTATGCAGGAGGAAGTAACGCAAAAGACAATCGCCCTTGTGATTAAGACCTCAAAACTAAGTGCCAGCGTACTGAAAGCTGCAATGCGGATTTATCTGAATCATCAGAAGCAGAAATCACAGAAATCGCATGGTAAAACTTCTGTGAAAAAGCTGGTGGGAGAGGGCGTGGGAGTATCGTCTATCGAAGTGACGGACAGCAACATCAAATCCTTTGAGCGGGTAGCTCGTAAATATAATGTTGATTTTGCTGTCAAGAAAGACAGGACGTGCGAACCGCCCAAGTATCTGGTATTTTTCAAGGGCAGGGATGCCGATGCACTGTCGCAGGCATTCAAGGAATTTGTTTATGGTAATGAGAAAAAGAAAGGCAGGACTTCCGTAAGGGAGAAATTAAAGCATTTCAGGGAAGCAGTGTCACAGGATAAGAACAGGGAGAGGAGCCGGGAGAAAAATAAGGACAGGGGACAGAGCCTATGAGCAGCATCATTGCAGGCATAACCAAAGACCTAAAGGCTGTCCCGGAAAATCTGAAAGCAAAGGCGAAAGGTGCGGACGCCAAGAAGCTGCTGCTTTTGAATGTCCCGTATATCCTTGCAGGCTATTTCTGTGACAAGGTGGCGTGGCTGTGGAGAGTATCGGAGGGAGCAGATGCTTCCGCCAAGATGATTGCAGCCATGAACGGCTTTGATACGCTTTTTTCCAATCCCCTGCCCAGCTTCCACCCAAGAGATTTACTGATTGGAGCAGGCTGCGGCATAGCCCTCCGGCTTGTGGTGTACTACAAAGCCAAGAACGCCAAGAAATTCCGGCATGGCAAGGAGTATGGTTCCGCAAGGTGGGGAAATGCCAAAGACATAGAGCCATACATGGACTCTGTGTTTGAAAACAATGTCCTTTTAACCCAGACGGAGAGGCTGATGATGTCAGGCAGACCAAAGCAGCCGAAGTATGCGAGGAATAAAAATATTCTTGTCATCGGCGGTTCCGGTTCCGGCAAGACGAGATTTTTTCGTGAAGCCGAACCTGATGCAGATGCACTCAAGCTATGTCGTCACTGATCCGAAAGGAACGGTATTAGTCGAGTGCGGAAAGATGCTGAAAAGGGGCAAATATAAAATAAAAGTCTTAAATACCATAAACTTTGCAAAATCCATGCACTATAATCCTTTTGCCTATCTGCGGAGCGAAAAGGATATTCTGAAACTTGTAAACACGATCATAGTCAACACCAAAGGAGAGGGACAGCAATCCGGTGAGGACTTCTGGATCAAGGCTGAAAAGCTCTATTATACGGCACTGATCGCTTATATCTGGTATGAAGCTCCGGAGGAGGAGCAGAATTTCGCCATGCTGATTGATCTGATTGATGCAAGCGAAGCCAGAGAGGACGATGAGAATTTCAAAAATGCCGTAGATTTGCTGTTTGAGGAGCTGGAAGCAGAGAACCCGAACCACTTTGCAGTACGGCAGTATAAGAAATACAAGCTGGCTGCGGGAAAAACAGCTAAATCCATACTTATTAGCTGCGGTGCAAGGTTAGCACCATTTGATATCAAAGAGCTGCGTGACCTGATGGAATATGATGAACTGGAGCTTGACACGCTGGGAGAGGAAAAAACAGCGTTGTTCGTTATTATTTCTGATACGGATGCCACATTTAATTTCGTGGTGTCAATCATGTATTCACAGCTCTTTAACCTGCTCTGCGATAAGGCAGACGATGTTTATAATGGCAGGCTTCCGGTTCATGTGCGGTGCCTGCTGGATGAGTTCAGTAATATTGGGCAGATTCCACAGTTTGAGAAGCTGATCGCTACCATTCGTAGCCGGGAAATATCAGCTTCTATTATTTTGCAGTCAAAGTCCCAGCTCAAGGCGATTTATAAGGACAACGCTGACACCATTGAAGGGAATTGTGATACCACCTTATTCCTCGGAGGGAAGGAAAAGACCACCTTAAAAGAGATGGCGGAGATTTTGGGTAAAGAAACAATAGACCTTTACAATACCTCAGATACGAGAGGTACAAGCCAGTCCTACGGTCTGAATTACCAAAAGACCGGAAAAGAGCTGATGAGTCAGGATGAGATAGCGGTCATGGACGGCGGGAAATGTATCATGCAGCTTAGGGGCGTAAGACCTTTTTTCTCAGACAAGTTTGATATAACGAAGCATGACAGATACAAAGAGCTGTCCGATTATGACCCGAAAAATGCCTTTGACATTGAGGACTATGTGAAGCATCTGCATCACATGAAAGTCACGCCTGCAACAATGGTAGACGATGCCTTTGACTGTGGGGAAGTAAACGGGCAGGAGGATAATTCCTCAATGACAACTGAATAGCGGCTTTTGGACAGAGTGTCCAAAAGTGCAGATTGACAACTGAATATGAAAATCTGTTTAGACATGCACAGGTAATGCAAAGCAAGTGTGCAAGTTTACTTGCAGACACGCAGATTTGCATTTAGCTGTATTTGGCGTTCAGCCGCAGCGAGATGAAGCGAAGCATAATCGAGCTGGCATGGATAAACACAAATCAAAGGAGTTTTGCAATGTATCTTTGTGAGAATAGAAAAGCACCCGGCACAGCCTATCGCCAAACAGAATGTACCGGATGCCAGCAGGGTTCTCCAAAGGATTTCCCTGCCCTTATTTTACCACAAAGGGCGGGGATTTACATACAAAGCTCTTTCTTTATCAAAAAATCAAATCTTAGGAAAGAAAGAGGTAAAAATCATGAGTTTTTTTACAACAGCAGTAACAGGATTAAAGACAGTCGTAACAGCAATCGGAGCAGGCGTGGCAGTATGGGGCGTTATCAACCTTCTGGAAGGCTATGGAAATGACAATCCGGGTGCAAAATCACAGGGCATCAAGCAGCTCATGGCGGGCGGCGGCATTGTCATTGTGGCGCAGACGGTGATTCCACAGCTCACTTCCCTTTTCTCATAATTCATGGGAGCGATCATTGACAAAATCACTGAATTTATAAAGGAAATGCTGCAGGGCTGGGTGCTTGACAATCTTTCCACGATGTTCACGGACGTAAATGATAAGGTCGGGACTATCGCCGGGGAGGTGGGGAAAACACCCAGCTCTTGGAACTCCGGTATCTTTTCCATGATACAGAGCCTTTCAGAAAACGTCATGGTTCCCATAGCGGGAATGATCATCAGTGCGATTCTCTGCTATGAGCTGATTACAATGGTAATGGACAAGAACAACATGCACGAGATCGGGAGCGAATTTTTCTTCCGTTATCTTGTAAAGGCATGTATTGCAGTGCTGTTTGTCAGCTATACCTTTGACATCACAATGGCGATTTTTGATGTGGGAAACCATATCGTGACAAAGGCTGCGGGTGTCATCACGGGCAATGCAAGCATAGATGTGACAGCCACTTTACAGACCATGTTCAACACCCAGCTTTCCACTATGGGCATTGGCGAACTGATCGGGCTTGGTATCGAAACCATGATCGTCAGCTTATGTATGAAAATCATGTCCGTCTTAATCACCGTCATTTTATATGGGCGCATGATAGAAATATACCTTTATGTTTCAGTGGCTCCGGTTCCGTTTGCGACTTTGAGCAACCGGGAATGGGGCAGTATCGGAAGCAACTATATCAAGGGACTGTGTGCTTTGGCATTTCAGGGATTTTTCATTATGGTGTGCGTAGGTATTTACTCCGTGCTGGTATCCGGCGTGGCAGTTGCCGGCAATCTTCACTCGGCTTTATGGTCGGTGGCAGCCTACACCGTAATCCTATGCTTCAGCTTATTTAAGACAGGCTCCCTTAGCAAATCAATCTTCAATGCCCATTAAAGGGGCATTGCATACGGGAAAGGAGGTGCAGCCGGGAGATGGTTTCCGGCTGCAATGCTTATGGCTATATCAGTAGCAGTGCCAAAAAATCTAAGCGGCATCAAGACAAAGGTGGCAATGAACTTAACAAAACGCCAGCTTGTCTGCTTTGGAAGTGCGGGTGCGGTGGGCATCCCCTTTTATATTTTCACAAAAGGGGTTATCGGCACACAGGCATCGGCACTGATCATGGTAGCCCTCATGCTGCCGTTTTTCTTTTTGGCAATGTATGAAAAAGACGGGTTCCCCGCAGAGAAGATTCTGTATTTTATGTTACGGCAGAAAATCCTCACGCCGGGAATCCGTCCCTATAAATCAGAAAATCTTTACAGACAGTTGGAGGAGAAAGAGAGAATGAAAAAGGAGGTGCGCTATCTTGAAGAAAAAGCCGCAGGCAGAAACGCAGGGCAGGCAGGTTAGAGCTGCAAAGCCCAAAGCAGGATTGAGCTTTTCAGAAAGGAAAAGGCTTATGGAGCTGAAATGTACTCTCTCCGGAAACAGCAAAAAACAGGAAAAGCCAACCACGGCACAGAATACCATTACCTTTAAAAAAGATGTTTCAGGACGGTATCTGTCAGGTGACTTCCACTTTCTACACGAAAATGGTGGAGTTTTTTGACATCAACTATGACCTTTTAGAGATAGAAGATCAGGGGGAGATTTTAGAGGAGTACAGCAAGCTCATCAATTACTTTGATCCGTCTATTAAGTTTGAACTGTTCCTGTTTAACAGACAGGTCAACGAACAGACTTTGATAGAGCAGTTTGACATTCCTTTGCAGGGAGATGAATTTGACGATATCCGTGAGGAATATACGGAAATGTTAAAGAAACAGGCAGCAAAGGGAAACAACGGCATCATCAAATCGAAATACCTGATTTTCGGTATTGAGTGCAAAGGCTTCAAGGAAGCAAGGGCGAAACTTGCAAGCATCGAAGCCGATGTGATAAAGAACTTTTTAAATCTTGGCACACACGCCAGAAGCCTTGACGGAAAGGAACGGCTGCGTATCCTGCATGAATATTTCAACCAGGATACAATGGAGCCTTTCCGTTTTTCCTTTAAGGAGCTGTCAGAATCCGGTAAAAGCGTAAAGGACTATATCGCACCGCCGGGCTTTGACTTCCGTTATCCGAGCCGTTTTAAAGCGGGGAAGATGTATGGCAGCGTCCACTATCTGGACATCATTGCACCGAGATTTAATGATGAGCTGCTAAAGAAGCTCCTTGACATTGATGATAACCTAACCATTACCATGCACATGCAGACCTTTGACCCGGTAAAGGCGATCAAGATGTTAAAAGGGGCATTGACAAATATTCAGAAGATGAAGATTGAGGAACAGAAGAAAGCAGTACGCTCCGGCTATGACATGGATATTTTACCCACGGACATCATCACTTATGAAAAGGACACGCTGGAGCTTTTGGATGACCTTAATACCAGCAACCAGAAGATCATCAAGATGACATTCCTGATTACCTGCTACGGCAGGAGCAAGCGGGAGCTTGAGAACATCACGCAGAGGGTGTCCGGCATTATCCAGCAGGCAAACTGCAACCTGCGCTGTTTACAGTATCTGCAGGAGCAGGGGCTTATGGCTTCCGCACCGATAGGCTGCAATGAAACCGGGATAGAGCGTGTGCTTACCACAAAGAGTACCGCTATCCTTGTTCCGTTCTGTACGCAGGAGTTATTCATGCCTGCTCCGGCGATTTATTACGGTCTGAACGCCCTCAGTAACAACATGATCATGGCAGACCGGAAACGCTTAAGAACACCAAACGGCGTGATACTCGGTACGCCCGGCTCCGGTAAGTCTTTCAGTGCAAAGCGTGAGATTTTATCCTGTTTTCTTATGACAAGGGACGATGTGATTATCTGTGATCCGGAGGGAGAATATTTTGCCCTCGTGGGCGCACTGCACGGGCAGGTGGTAAAGCTTGCCACCAATTCAAAGGATTATTTAAACCCGATGGATATACAGCTTTCCCATAAGGGGGACAAGGAAGCGTTAAAGCTGAAATCGGACTTTATCATTACCTTATGTGACCTGATCGCCGGAGGGAAGGACGGGCTGGAGAACGATGAGAAAGGCATCATTGACGAGTGTATCCGTCATATCTACGATGGCTACTTTGAAAATCCCGTGCCGGAAAATATGCCGATCCTTGAAGATTTGTATAATGCCCTCTTGAAGCACAAGAACAAAAAAGCGGAGCGTATCGCAAACAGCCTCGTGCTGTATGTGCATGGATCGCAGAATTATTTTAACCACCGCACCAACGTGGACAGCCATAACCGCATCATGTGCTTTGACATCAGGGACTTGGGCAACCAGCTAAAGGAGCTTGGAATGTTAATCGTGCAGGATGCGGTCTGGAACAGGGTTTCACAGAACCGGGAGCGCAGGATTGCCACCCGCTATTACTGTGATGAGTTCCATCTTCTCTTAAAGGAAAAGCAGACAGCCATTTACAGCGTGGAAATCTGGAAGCGGTTTCGTAAGTGGGGCGGCATTCCGACAGGCTTGACGCAGAACGTGGGCGATTTTTTGAAATCAGAGGAAATCGAGGGCATACTCGGCAACTCTGATTTTGTTTATTTACTGAATCAGAACGCAAAGGATCAGGCGATACTTGCAGACAAGCTGGGGCTTTCCGAAAAGCAGCTTGCCCATGTGACAAACTCTGAGCCGGGAAGCGGACTGATTTTGTTTGACAACGTGGTAATCCCGTTTGTGGATAAGTACCCGAAGGACACCAAGACCTATGCGATCATGAATACCAAGCCGGAGGAAAGCGTAAAGCAGGAGGAAAATAATGTATGAACGGAGGAGGAAAGTGATGGAAACAGACACAATTATCCATAATGACTGTCTTGACGCCTTAAAAGATATGCCCTCTGAAAGCGTCCACTGCTGTGTCACATCGCCGCCTTATTACGGGCTGCGTGATTACGGCATGGACGGGCAGGTCGGCAGGGAAGCAACGCCGGAACAGTATATAAGGAAACTGACGGAAATTTTTTCGGAAGTTTACCGTGTACTCAGGGCGGACGGAACCTGCTGGCTGAATATTTCCGACACATACTGCGGTACGGGGAGCAAAGGGGGCTATAAAGACCCGAAGAACCCGGAAGGCAGGAACGGTCAGAATGTTTCCATAGTCCGGAATGTGGAAGGGTGCAAACATAAAGATTTAATCGGCATCCCGTGGATGCTGGCATTTGCACTCAGGAACAGCGGGTGGTATCTCAGAAATGATATTGTCTGGCAGAAAGGGAACGCCATGCCGGAAAGTGCAAAGGACAGGCTGACACGCAGCTATGAGCATATTTTCCTGCTTGCCAAGTCACAGAAATATTATTTTGATGCGCTGGCGATTTCGGAGCCGATAGCGGCGGATACGGCAAGGCGGTACATGGGAGGACGTGGAAGCAGCCATAAATATTCCGGCGAAGTGCCGGGGCAGGCAGGAATACAGAAGCTCAACAAGCCACGGAAAGCGGGGGAAATTAAGAAAAGCGACATTTCTCCTGTCAGGAACTGCCGGGATGTGTGGCTGATCAACACAGTGCCTTACCGGGGAAATCATTTTGCAGCGTATCCCCCGAAGCTGGTGGAGAGGTGCATCCTTGCAGGCTGTCCAAAGGGCGGCATTGTACTTGACCCGTTTTTTGGAAGCGGCACAACAGGGCTTGTGGCAGTAAGAAACGACAGGCATTATATCGGGATTGAACTGAATGAGGAATACTGCGTCCTTGCAGGAGAACGGATAGGAGGCGGATATGAAAATAAGGCTGATTGACATGAGTAAACGATAAGAGGCTGTTTCATTCCGTAAAGGATTTTAAGAATCATGACACAGGCGGTACAGAAAGGGGCAGGCATTGGATAGCAGATAGACATGGAGGAATTTTAATGGCAGAGATAAAGAAAGCACAGGCGGCTGGGTTTGCAGAGGATAGCAATGCTTTTGCCGGGGGCAGCTCCGTAAAGGGAACTGCCGCACCGAAAAAGGCACAGCAGAAGCAGTCCGGCGTACACCAGCCGAGAGATGCAGACGACACTTCCGGACAGAATGTCCAAAGGTCGGGACAGGCGGAAACTTTTGGACAGGATGTCCAAAAGCAGACAAAAACATCTGACAGCAGGAAGGCAAAAGGCGGGCAGAGAAAGCAGCACCGGAAGCAGGGTGCTTTTGGGCAGAGTGACAAAATGTCTGAAAATGCGGATGCCGGAAGTCAGAAGAAAAGTGATTTTACAAAGGAAAACAGTACCTTTACGGAGGACAATGGCACAGCGCAGGAAGAAAGGCAGTCCGGCGATGATTACCGCCGCAGGGACACCTATCATCAGGCAGAGAAAAGGGGGCATTACCGCAGGCGGAAACAGCGTGAGCATACGGACAGGGAACGGACGAAAACCTCTGATTTTGAACAGGATTTCAATACAAAAGACAATGCCTTTACAGAGGGAGAAAAAACGGAGTTTCAGGGCAGCAAAAAGCTGGATAAGTTACAGAAGAAAGCGGAGAAAGCCGGAAGAAAGACAGAAGCGGCAAGACGGAAGCTGCCAAAGAAAACGGAGTATTCCCTTGAGCGTGTCTTTGATGAAAAGACAGGCAGGGCAAAGTATGTGCTGACCGCCGTAAAAAAGGAAAAGCCCTTTTAAACCGGACAGCCCGGTAAAGAGGATGGCGGGCAGAGCCGGATCAGAGTTTACCAATTATGCACATGGCAAGGTTGCCGAAGTGGAAAAGGAAAACGCAGGCGTGGAGGGCGCACACAAAAGTGAGCAGAAAGCCGAAGATGCGTACCGCTTTGTGAAGCGGCACCATAAAAACAGGCTGCAAAGGCGGCGTGAGAAAGTGGCGAAGCTGGAGAAAAAGCAGTTTCAAAAAGAGGTCAATTTCCGTTACCGGAAGTTTTTGGAAGAAAACCCGGAAATGCAGGAAAAGACGTTAAAGAAGCAGCTGCAGAAAAGACTGCAGAAACAGCGCATCAAACGTGAGTATGCAAAGGCAAGGCGGGCAGGGCAGGCGGCGAAGAACACAAAAGAAGCGGCGGTAAAATCTGCCAACTTTACCACAACGGTTGCAAAGAAGTTACAGGAAGCCGCACAGAAACACGCTGCCCTGCTTGTGACGATAGGAGCCTTTGCGGTGCTTTTGATTATGATTATGACCTCCATATCGTCCTGCGGGGCGATGTTTTCGGACGGCATGAGTACCACGCTGGCAGGGAGCTATATGAGCGTCCCGGCGGAGATGGATGCGGCAGATTTGGCATTTTCCGAGCTGGAAAAGAACCTGCAGGCAGAAATTGATGCCATAGAAACAGATTATCCGGATTATGACGAATACCGCTACAATCTGGATGCCATAGGGCATGATCCCTTTGCCTTAATCAGCTATTTATCCGCAGTCTATACGGAATTTACGGCGGCAGAGGTGCAGGGTGAAATAGAAAGCCTTTTTGACGAGATGTATGAGCTGACCCTGAATCCGACCACGGAAACAAGGACAGGCACAAGAACGGTCACAGACCCGGAAACGGGGGAGGAAACAGAGGAGGAATATGAGTACGAAGTCAGTATTTTAGAGGTCACGCTTACCGCAAAGGATTTGGGTGTGGTGGCAGCCGGACACATGAATGAGGAGCAGAAAGAGATTTATGCTTTTTATAACGAAACACACGGGCTGGTACAGCAGTTTTACACACCGCTTGACCTTTACTGGTACAACTATGTATCGAGCTATTACGGCTGGCGCATCAATCCGGTCACGGGGCAGGAGCAGCTTCACAGGGGCGTTGACATTGCAGTGCCGACAGGAACCACGGTCTATGCGGCGATGGACGGCACCGTCACAACAGCCGCTTACGATGATTACTACGGCAACTATGTGGTAATTGAGGACAGCAAAGGATACTGTACGAAATATGCCCACATGGACACGTTAAGCGTCAGTACCGGACAGGACATTACACACGGAACGGTAATCGGAACAACGGGAAACACGGGGAGCAGCACCGGAAGCCACCTTCATATCGAATGTCTGTATAACGGGGAATATTATAACCCGTTATTTTACTTTGAAGCAGGAGAAAAAACGCTGTACGGGGAAACACCGGGAAGCGGAAGCGGCGGGGGAGGTGCCATACCGCCTGATTCTTATAATGATGAAACCGTACAGGCACTTATGGAGGAAGCAGCAAAATATCTAGGCTATCCGTATGTATGGGGCGGTTCGTCACCGTCAACGAGCTTTGACTGCTCCGGCTTTGTCTGCTGGGTATTTACCAACAGCGGCGTACACAATTTTCCAAGAACCACGGCACAGGGCATTTATGACCAGTGTACTCCGGTTCCGGCAGCGGACGCAAAGGCAGGAGATATTATCTTTTTTACGGGTACATACAATTCAGGCGGTGCAGTCAGCCATGTGGGAATTTACTGCGGAAACGGTGTGATGATACATGCAGGCGATCCGATTAAGTATTCCAATATCAATACCTCGTACTGGCAGAGCCATTTTTATGCGTTTGGCAGATTGAATTAGAAATAAATGCCCTTTAACGGGGCATGGAAAGGAGAAATGATGTGACAAAGGAAAGGATTGAAAAGGAGCTTCAGAAAGTCCGGCAGCAGCTTGCAACGCTGCAGGAAAGGCAGAAGGACTTGGAGGAGCAGCTTCAGATGGCAGAGGACGCAGAAAAAGATGAAATTCATTGAGAAGAATAAAATCTCTTTGGACAGGCTGATTCTGCTGAATAAAGTCAGTGAGGAAGAAATCCTGCATCTGTTAAAGCAGAAGGAGCAGGAGGAACAGACAAGACAAACAGAAAGGGAGGCAGTAAGCCATGAAAAAATTAAGTTATCAACTAAAGCGGTGTTATCGCTTGGTTTATCAGCAGTATTATTCTGTATGCCCGCAGTGGGCTTTGCCCTGAACGGGAATTATGCAGTGAATGTCCATGCGGAGGATTCCAAAGAGCAGGAAGCAGTATCAGAGGAACCTGCGGAAAGCACAGGGCAGACGGAAGCCGACACAGAGCAGAGTGCAGAGGGCGGCACGGAAGAAAGCACGGAGAATACAACAGAGGAAAGTACGGAAAACGGTACGGTTTCCGGAAATGAAGTAACAGAGCCGGTGTGTACCTGTGAGAAAAAGTGCAGCGCATATGACTATGACAAGGATTGTGAAGTATGCGCCGCAGATTACAGGGACTGTGAATACAAGACTCCGAATGTAGTCATTAACATCAACAGTCCGGGCGGGTGGTACAACGAAAGGGCAACAGTTACGTTTACCGTATCCGATACGGCACACACGGGCAACTTTGAAATTGCCATGATACAGGCAAAAGTAGGGCAGAACGGGAGCTGGACGGACGTGACGGAAGATAAGAAGCTGGAAATTTCTGAAAACTGTACCGTCTATGTGCAGGTCACAGACCAGAAAGGCAATACATATGAGAGAAACCGGGCAATGAAATGTTTTGACACCACGAAGCCCACCCTCAATGCGGCGGTCAGTGACGGACTGTTAAGTATTCAGGTGCATGATACGGATTCCGGCGCAAAGGCGGTGTATGTCAACGGTTATGAGTTTACAGACCTGACAAACGGAACCCTGAATATCCGCTTACAGCAGTTTGATGCAGGATACGAGTATTTTACCATTTCCGCAATGGACAATGCCGGAAATATGTCGGAAGTTTATAAGACGAAAAATCCGTATTACAAAGACCCTGCCGATGAGAGTGATGAGAATCCGGCAGAGCAGCTCCCGGTCAACGCCGAAGCCACCAAGCCGGGGAGTGCCACGGGAACGGTGACAGAGCATACAAAGACGGACAGTGACGGCAATACCATTTCACAGACACCGGAGGAACAGAAGAAACAGGCTTTTGCTGAAGCAGATGCTGCGGAAGCGGCAGAAAGCGGTGATAAGGAACAGTCTGAACAGGGCAAGGAGTTTTACACTATTCAGACCGCATCGGATAAAGTATTTTATCTGATTATTGACAGGGACGGGGAGGAGGAAATGGTTTATTTCCTGACGGAGATTACGGAAAATGACCTTCTGAACACCACTTCCGACAACAGCGAAACCTTACCGAAAAACTCCGCTGCTCTGGAATCTGCAATCCCGACAACGGAGAGCGCACTGCCAAACAACAATACCGATAAGGAGAGCGAGCCGGAGGAAGATACGGAGTCAGAGAGTACCGAAGAAGAAAGCACGGAGGAAACGGAACCTGAGGAAGAAGCCGGAGAGGAAGCCAGCCCTATTGCTTCTTATATCATCATAGGTATCCTTGCCATTGCCTTTATCGGCGGAGCTTATTATTTTAAGGTAGTCCGCAGGAAGAAAGAGGATTTCATCGAGGACGAAGATGAGGACGAGGAAGATACGGAAGAATATGAGAATGAAGATGAGGAGCAGGAGGACAGCTCCGATGATGATTTCTTTGACGATGACAGGGAAAGCGATGCGGCGGATACCACGGAATAAGGAAAAGCAGGAGGAGCATTGAATGGGAAAAGAAACAGGAATGAAAGAAACGGTGGACAACGTGCTTGATGACATTGCCGCAAAGCGGGCTGCGGCATCGGAAAAAGCAGGGCAGGAGAACAGAGAAACAAGCCCCAAGAAGGAATTTAAGGAGATCACGATGAAATTCGGCAAGGGCTGTGTCGGGGAGGAATTTCAGGGGAAGGACGGGAATAAGTACAAGGAAATACTCGTTCCCAATCCCGATAAGAATGATCACAGACCGTGGCAGACTTTTGTGGTAAAGGCAAACCATGTCCACGAGGATAAGTTTGGTAAAGGGATGTGGATCAAGCTCCCGGCGGAGGGGCATACAACGCTGCGCCGTCCGGTTGTGGTCGGAGAAAAGCCTGACGGCAAAAAGGAATGGGGGACAGAGAAAAACAGCATTGCCAATGCCGATTTAAAGAAAATGGTGGAGGCTTATAAGGAGCGTCCGAGGGAGTCGGTAAAGGGCAGGCTTGCAGAAAAGAAAGCGGAAGCTGTCACGCAGAAGCCCGCCCAAAAGACGCAGAGTAAAAGTAAATCTAAGGAGGCGGAGCTGTAGGAATTATGAAGAAATATTCAGTGATACTGGCAGACCCGCCGTGGCAGTACAAGGTTTATTCCAAAAAAGGATTGGGACGCAGTGCAGAAAGCCACTATCCCACCATGAATATTGAGGACATTAAGGCACTTCCCGTAGCTGACATAGCAGAAAAGGACTGTGCCTTATTTCTTTGGGTGACATTCCCCTGCCTTTTGGAAGGCTTTGAAGTCATAAGGGCATGGGGCTTTACCTATAAAACAGTAGCGTTTGTGTGGGTAAAGCAGAATAAAAAAAGAGCGATTCCCTGTTCTGGGGCATGGGGTACTGGACACGCAGCAATGTGGAGCTTTGTATCCTTGCCACAAAGGGAAGCCCGAAACGGGTGGATGCGGGAGTGCATCAGGTTGTGGTTTCCCATATCGAGGAACACAGCCGCAAACCGGGAGAAGTCCATGAGCGCATCAGGAGGCTCATGGGCGATGTACCAAAGATTGAGCTGTTTGCCCGCAGAAAAGCGGAAGGCTTTGACGTGTGGGGAAATGAAGTGGATTCAGACATTGAATTTAAAGGAGGAAACAGATTATGCAGTTAGTGATAGCAGAGAAGCCCAGCGTGGCACAGCAGATTGCCAGTGTCATCGGGGCAGAGGAGAGAAAAGACGGATACATGGAGGGAAGCGGCTCTATCGTTTCGTGGTGCGTGGGGCATCTGGTGGAATTAGCACAGCCGGATGCCTATTCTGATGCGTGGAAAAAGTGGACGTATGAGAGCCTTCCCATGATACCGGAGAACTGGCAGCATGAAGTCAAACGGGATACTGCCGCACAGTATAAGGTGTTAAGGGAGCTGATGCACGATACAAGAGTGGACAGCGTGGTGTGTGCCACCGATGCCGGACGGGAGGGAGAACTTATCTTCCGTCTGGTCTATGAGATGGCAGGCTGCAATAAGCCCATGAAGCGGCTGTGGATTTCATCAATGGAGGAGAGTGCAATCCGTGACGGCTTTGAAAATCTAAAGCCGGGCAGCGATTATGACTGTCTGTATCAGTCAGCCCTTTGCAGGCAGCGGGCAGACTGGCTTGTGGGACTGAACGGAACACGGCTTTTTACGGTGCTGTATGGCGGCAAGGTGTTAAAGGTGGGCAGGGTGCAGACGCCCACCCTTGGCATGCTGGTTGAGAGGGAAACACAGATCATGAATTTCAGGAAAGAACAGTATTTCATGGCACATATCCTCTGCGGCGGTGTTGACGCAGCCACGGGAAGGATTAACAGCAGGGCGGAAGCGGAAACTGTTGCCGGGGCGTGCAAAAACGGACAGGCAGTTGCAACTTCCGCAGCTAAGGAGCAGAAAAGCATTGCCCCTCCGAAGCTCTATGACCTTACCACGCTTCAGAGGGACGCTAACCGCTTGTTTGGTTTTACCGCAAAGCAGACCTTAGAGTATGTGCAGAGCCTTTATGAGAAAAAGTTAGCCACCTATCCAAGAACGGACAGCCAGTATTTATCTGATGATATGGAGCAGACTGCAAAGAGCGTGATCGAAGCAATTTTTGGTTCCATTCTTTTTCAGGAAGATGTGATGTTCAATCCGAACATCAAGCGTGTGCTGAACAGCAAAAAGGTCACAGACCACCATGCGATCATTCCCACAATGGAGATTGCAAAGGCTGACCTTTCCACGCTGCCGGAACCGGAGCGAAAGATTTTATCCCTTGTGGCCAACAGGTTACTGTGTGCTACGGGGGAAAAACATCTGTATGAAACGGTAAAGGCAGAGCTTTCCTGCGGCGGTCATACTTTTCATGCTTCCGGTAAATCGGTCACGCATAACGGCTGGAAAGATTTTGAGGATGCTTTCAAGCGTGCCTTTAAGACCATAGAGGAAAAAGAAAGCACCGAAGAAAAGAAGCTGCCGGAGCTTACAGAGGGACAGACCTTTGAGAACATGCAGACGAAGATCAGCGAGCATTACACGACACCGCCGAAGCATTACACGGAGGATTCCCTGCTGTCTGCAATGGAGAGAGCCGGAGCAGAGGACATGGGCGATAATGTGGAACGCAAAGGGCTTGGCACGCCTGCCACCAGAGCCGACATTATCGAGAAGCTGGTGAAGGACGGTTTTGTAAAACGTGAGAAAAAACAGATGCTCCCCACGGAGGACGGCATGAAGCTGATTACCGTGCTTCCTGATGTGGTGAAGTCCCCGAAGCTCACAGCGGATTGGGAAAATGCCCTTACCCTTGTGGCAAAAGGTGAATATTCCATGCAGGAATTTATGGGCGGTATTGAGGATATGGTGCGTGACCTTGTGCAGACCTATCACAGTGTCAGCGAGGAGCAGAAATCCATGTTCGGAGGCGGCGCACAGGGAATCAACGCAGGAACTGCGTTAGGCAAATGCCCGAAGTGCGGCGGTGATGTGGTAAAAGGGAAGTTTGGAGCCTACTGTAAGAATAAATGTGGCATGAATGTTGGAAGGGCAATGGGAGCCGTTCTTTCCGACAGCCAGATTAAGAGTATGCTGGAGGGGAAAAAGACCCTTGTAAAAGGCTTAAAAGGGAAAAAAGGCACCTATGATGCCTATCTTATCCCGGAAGGCATTGAGGACTATTCCTACACCAAAGACGGGAAGGAAATCAGGGGATCACAGTATAAGGTTAGGCTGGAATTTCCGAAGCGTAAGAAATAGAAACAGAATAACAGTACATACAGGGCATACGGGAACAGTCTGTATGCCCTTAAATTTCAGGAAAAACGGAGGAATTGAATATGAGTGAAACTATGGAAAATGCAGCTTTAAACAGCGGGGAAATTGCAGACCGCACACCTGCAGCAAAGGCAGAGGAAACCAAAGCGGATAAATTTATCCGTCTTGGGGAGTACCGCATGAATAAGGCGATTGATGCGATTGGAAGGATAGAGAACCTTGCAAACAGGTCGGCTTATGAGTATACGCCGGAGCAGGTGGAAGCCATGTTCTCGGTGCTGGAGTCTAAGGTGGCAGAGGTAAAAGCAAAATTTACCGTAACAAAGAATAAGGAAAATGCAGCCTTTTCCTTTGGGAATAAGGCAGGGCAGGAAAATTGAGAAGGAGGATAAGCGGTATGAATACAGCAGTTTACAGTACAGGGGATAAGATTTTAAATGTGATGAAAGAAATGGATATGAGTATTCCGGGGCTTGCGGAGCTGTCCGGCATCCACGAAAATACCCTTTTAAATATCCTTGCCGGGATAAAGGAGCCGGACATCGGGACAGCGTGCAGGATTGCGGACGCACTCGGCATCTGCGTGCGTGAGCTGTGTCCGGATGAGGAACAGTATGCGGTTTTCATAAAGAAGGATACCCTTGCAAAGCTGATTGTGATTAGTGAGATCAACGGAGTGGAACCGGATGAACTGATTGCTTCCATTCTGGAAAAAAGGCATTGAGGAAAACGGATTTTATGATTAAACAGGGCGGCGGGAGCAGTCCCGCCGTCATTTTTGGAGGAAAGCCTATGACAACAAAATATCAGATGATTTCCATGCTGGCGGAGGAAACCGCAAAGCAGATCGCAAGGAACGGGCAGGAATGGATGAAATATCTTGATACGGCTGCAAGGCTGTATAAATATCCTTTTAACGAGCAGATGCTCATCTATGCCCAAAGACCCGATGCGAGTGCCTGCGCTTCCCTTGAAACATGGAATGAAAAAATGAACTGCTGGGTAAACCGTGGGGCAAAGGGGATCGCCCTGATTGACACGGACAGCGAGCGTCCGAGATTAAAATATGTCTTTGATGTATCCGATGTGCATAAAGCAAGGAGAATCGGGCGTGATCCATACCTGTGGGAACTTAGGGAGGAACATAAGGATGTGGTGCTTGCTCGGCTTGAAAATATTTACGGAGAAACAGACGCACAGATGCCCTTTGAAAAAAGGCTGATAGAGCTTGCGGAGCGGATAGCGTCCGACTATTATGAGGAGCTGCTTCCGGAAATCGGTTATGTCAGAGAGGGCAGTTTTTTAGAGGAGCTTGACGAGCTGAATGTGGGAATCCGGCTGCGTGACACGCTTGCATCAAGCATTGCCTATACCATTCTGTCACGCTGCGGTGCGGATATGGAGCAGTGGAAAGAGGAGCTTGATTTTGACAATATCAGCGAATTTAATACCACAAAGACCTTATCCGTGCTTGGCAGTGCCACAACGGAAATGTGCAAGCCGCTTCTTATGGAAATCGGTAATACAATCAGAGCCTATGACCGTCAGACTGCCCGGAAAAGGGCAGAAGAAAAAAGCGGCTTTAGAGCAGTCCGGCACTATTTTAAAAAATGCCGAAAATTTAGATGAAATTCCGCTTGCAAATACAGCAGAAGCGGACTATAATGCTTTAAAGCGTGAAAGCGAAACACAGATACAAAATGAAACGGAAACTACTGACCATAAAGAAACGGAGGGCATTGCCAATGAAACTGACATACGAGAAGAACGGGGATTATCTGATCCCGAACCTGATGCCGAACGAGGAGCCGGAACAGGCACTCACGAAGTACGGGCTGATGAGAAAGAAATTCTTGCAGGAACACCGGAAAGGGATTTATCAGGGCATGGTGCTGACGGGCGAGCTGAAAGCACACTGCCTTCAGATACAGGAGCAGGCAGAGCAGAGAATGGACTTCCTGACACAGCAGATGGCAAAAGCAGAGGGAGTGGACGAGGCACTGAAAGCAGCCGATCAGATGAAATGGGTGGGACTGATGAACAGCATCAGACATTCAGCGGAGGAAACCGTGCTGACGGAGCTGATCTACAGTTAGAAAACAGTACACAACAGAATAAAGAACAGCAGGAGCCGGATAGTGAAAACAATTCATTATCCGGTTCTTTTTTGGATAACGATCAGGCTGTTCCAAATGAAGATGTTACCGGGCTTCGGAAAGGCATTTTATGTTCTGATGAATTTCTGATCCATAAAAGACCGGAGATTGCAGGCTATTTTGCAATGGAGCAGGATACAAGGCTGCAAACGGAATATTTTAGGAACTGCTTTCCATTCGGCACATATTATGCGCTGGATGTGGCTGGTACTTCCGTAGGTTTCCATGCCGGTGAAGAAGGGCTTTACATCAACATGACGGGAAAAGCCGGGGCAGAAAATGAAACGCTTTTGTCATGGGAAGATGCCCGTTTCCTTGTCAATTCCTATATGGAGGACGGTGTGTATTTACTGCCGGGAGAAGTGGCGGAGCAGATTGATATGGACGGAATGTATAAACAGCTTGACCTCTTTACCATGTTTAGCGAGCAGGTAGGAAATATCGCCATGAAGCAGGCTGAGGAAGTGTCTAAAGTGCCGCCTGCAATGCCGATACCGCAGGAGCAGCTTGACGCAATCCTTAGAAGCGGGGGCGGCAGGGACAACAGTCGGAAACGTATCTATGCCAAGTATTGTCAGGGCAAGACGCCGGAGGAAATGGCGGAATTTCTGAAAAAGGAATACGGAACCACCGGAAAAGGCTTTGAGTTTGACGGAAAACAGACAGCGGTATGGTTTGATGAGCAGGGAATGACAGCCGGATATGGCACATCGGCATTGGAAAATCCCAGGTTTACCATGAGCTGGAAGGAGCTGGAAACACAGATACGTTCACAGGTGGAGAACGGCACTTATATGAGTGCAAATGAAGTCTACCTTGTAGACGAGGCGGAGCGTGGGCGCATTGCAAACCACTTGTATTTCTTTTTCCGTGACGGTATGGAGGAAATGCCGGAAGAACTGGAATTGAAAGCTGCAAATTATCCGGATTCCCATGCAGGATTAGTGGAGCTTCTATCGACACCGGAGGGTGTGGATATGGCAGCTTCGTACATGGATAAGGCACTGCACCAGCTTGAAATGGGGGAAAAGAAGCTGCGTTTCCGTTCTGTCATGCCCAAAGAGGAACTGCGGGATGAGCTTGATAATCTGCTCCTGAAAAAGAAAACTTTTCCGGCAGATGACCGGGTGGAAGTGAAAAAAGAGGATTTCATCACGCAGGACGAGATAGACCACAGGCTCGGCAGGGGGAGTGGTTATCATCATGGCTCATTCCGTATCTATGATTATTTTATGGAGGGGCATAACAGCAAAGATGCTGCTGATTTTTTAAAACATGAGTATGGAATAGGCGGCAGCTCCCATGCGCTTGCCGGGGCTGACCACAGTTGGGAGGATCACGATTCCAAGGGCATCAGTCTGAAAAAAGGAAATTTATCAGAACCTTATTCAGAGGTGCTGTTATCCTGGAAAGTGGTGGAGAAACGTATCCGTAAGCTCATTCAGGAAGATAAGTATTTATCCCCGAAGGGAAAAGAAGCATTTGCGGCATATAAAGAAGAACAGGCGCAGAAAGAGCTTGAAAAGGCACAGGAAAAAATAGAGCGTGATACAAAGGCTGCCTGTAAAGATGCCATAGACAGGGCAATCACTGAAAACTTTGACGGATACCGTCTGCCAAAGGAAACAGCGGAGGGTGTCATAAAGGAATACGGGATAGAACGTGTCAGCTATGTGCTTGCAAATACTGTCATGCACCGCAGACAGGAGGACAGGATTTCCCCGGAAAACAAAGAATGGGCAAAGTCTATCACGCCTTATGCAATGTATGAAAGCCGGGATATTGTTGCCGCTTCACACCCTGCTGTGCTGAATGGCTTTATCAATCAGGCAAGAAGATATATTGAGCATGAAAAGGAGATTGCGGTACAGGCAGAAGCAGAGCAGGTGCAGGAACCGGAGCAGAATGATGTTTTGGATATTTCTGAAGGGGAATTAGAGTGGCATATCATACATGAGGGTGATGATGAAAACGGACAGCCTACGGAGTGGAGCGCAAAGCTGCCTGACGGGGAATTTCTATGGATTGACAAGGAAGCGGAGGGGTATGCCTTATATAATACCCACCATACAGATGCAAGCCCGGTTACTGTTTCGGAAACATTGGATGGGGCAAAGGAAAGCGGCGAAGATTACGCCTTAGAATTTGCTGCTGTTGATGTAGAAGAAGTGGAGAAAACCACAGTTGCGCTGGAATCGTCAGAGGATTATTCAGAGCCGGGGATAGGTTTTTATACCCACCAATATGCAGATGGCAGGGATGGAGTGCGTTACCGTCTTGTGACACAGGGGGAGGACGGGCTTCTTGTACCCTACCCGGAGCATAACAGGTTTTTATCAATCGTGGGCTGGCGCAGGAATATATAGATACCCATGCAGATCTGATTGATGTGATCGGATATGATGAGATGGTATTCAGCTCTATGCAGAAACAAGGCGAATACAAAAAGGGAGCAGGCAGGAAAGGAAACTTATGGACATGATGTCAATCCTTCTGTAATGCGGAAGGATTTGGAACCGGAAACCATTTCCATTGACGGGCAGAAGTGTATAAAAATAGATGAATGGAAGTCCGGTGAGGACAGTTATCTGCTTTGCAATTCCACAGAGGACAGCGATTTCTTCTATGCAGAGGTAAACGGGAATACGCATTTTGAATATGACCATAAGCCGGACAGGGAGGAAATAGAAGATGATTTCATAGACATCGAAGCCATGAGGGACATTGACCGACACGAAGCGGAAGTATTTTCACGCTTTGAGGGCAGTGATGATTTCCCTGATATTGACACCGATGCAGTCCGTGAAAAGCTGGAGAATGGAGAAGCTGACAAAGAAGCGGATGCCATGCTTGCTTTTGCGGAGCAGGCTGCAAAGGAAAACGAGGTTGAGCCATACAAGAGATTTTCCGTAACAGAAACAAGCGACGCCTTTGCACCGGGGGAGAATTTTGCCATTTGGGATGATGTCCGTGAGGAGTATTATCACGATGGGGACGGAACGGTACATACCTTTGCTGACAGAAAAGAAGCGGAGGAATATCTTGCACAGGTTGAAAAGGAAGTATCGGAAAAGGAAGCTGCCGAGTGGAGTTATGTGGAGGCTGCCAAGACGCCCTTTTATGAAAATGCAGAACCGCCATTGACAGCGGAGGACGTACAGAATCTTGTACTGATCAGTCAGGATTATAACAGAGGTTCCCGGACTACGGTATATGATTTTGAGTGTGATATTCGTGGAGAGCATGACAAACTGCAATATACCTTACAATACCATGATGACGGCGAAGGTTTTACCATTCATACCGAAAAAAATGATATTTGGGAGCGTATGCCGGAGCCGGAGCTTAGCAGGCTGGAAGGCATACTTGGCAGGGAAGCGTTATATTACCAGCTCCATAACAAAATCGCAGGGGCAGAAAGCCTTGAAGAACTGAAAGAGATTGAGTTTGACATTATGGAAAACCAATCTCCTTATTTTTCTGCCGTATCAGGGAGAGTATGGGAAGATTTTAACCGTAAAAATGATGAGCTGTCTGGTGTTTCGCATGAAGTGCCGGAAACTTCCGGACAGAATGTCCAGAAGTCAGAACCGGACACTTTAGGACACAATGTCCAAAAGCAGGAGCCAAAGACCGACAGGCAAAATGCAGTCAATTTCCATATCACGGACGATGCCCTCGGTATTGGCAGTGCAAAAGAGAAATTCCGCAGGAATGTGGAAGCCATACGCACCCTTGAAAAAATCGAGAGCGAGAACCGCACCGCCACGCCGGAGGAACAAGAGATTTTATCACAGTATGTTGGCTGGGGCGGTCTTGCCGATGCCTTTGATGAAACCAAAGCGAACTGGCACAATGAATATCAGGAATTAAAGGGGATTTTATCCGATGCGGAATATGCTTCCGCAAGGGAAAGCACCTTAAATGCCCACTACACAAGCCCCGTGATTATCCGCAGCATCTATGAAGCACTGGAAAACATGGGATTTGAAAAGGGCAACGTATTAGAGCCTTCCATGGGCATCGGCAACTTTTTTGGTATGCTGCCGGAGAAGATGCAGGAAAGCAGGCTTTACGGCGTGGAGCTTGACGGAATTACCGGAAGGATTGCAAAGCAGCTTTATCCCAAAGCAGATATTAAAATCACAGGCTTTGAAAAAACGGATTATCCAAACGATTTCTTTGATATTGCAATCGGCAACGTGCCTTTCGGTCAGTATAAGGTGGCAGACAGGCAGTATGACAAAAATAACTTTCTGATACACGATTATTTCTTTGCAAAGGCTTTGGATAAAGTGCGTCCGGGCGGTGTGGTTGCCTTTGTGACAAGCAAGGGCACAATGGACAAGGAAAGTCCGGAAGTCAGAAAGTATCTTGCACAGAGGGCGGAGCTTTTAGGTGCGGTCAGGCTTCCCAATACAGCGTTTAAGGAGAACGCAGGAACGGAAGTCACTTCCGATATTTTATTCTTAAAGAAGCGTGACCGGGTAATGGACTTGGAGCCGGAGTGGGTGCATCTGTCGGAAGATGAAAACGGCATTGCCATGAACAGCTATTTTACTGAGCATCCGGAGATGATCGTGGGAAAAATGGAAATGGTAAGCGGGCAATACGGCATGGAAAGCACCTGCACACCCGATACCACCAGACCCTTTGCAGAGCAGTTAAGGGAAGCGGTAAGCCGCATTGACGGGAAAATTGAGGAAATGGAGCTTGATGAGTTTGACAGAGAGATGGCAGACCAGACCATTCCGGCAGACCCGGACGTGAAGAATTACAGCTATACGCTTGTGGATGATAAGGTTTATTACCGTGAAAACTCCGTCATGAAGCCTGTGGACATGAAAGATTCCATGCTGGAGCGTATTAAAGGAATGGTGGGCATCAGGGATTGTACGCAGGAGCTGATCAATGTGCAGCTTCAGGAATATCCGGATACCGTCATTAAGGAGAAGCAGGCAGAATTAAATTCACTGTATGATGCTTTCTCCAAAAAGTACGGACTTATCAATTCACAGACCAACAAAGGGCGTTTAACCAGGACAGCAGCTACTGCCTGCTCTGTTCGCTGGAAAAGCTGGACGATGAGGGCAATTTTAAGGGTAAAGCGGATATGTTCACCAAGCGTACCATTAAAAAAGCCGAGGTTGTCACAAGCGTTGACACCGCAGCCGAAGCCCTTGCGGTTTCGCTGTCGGAAAAGGCGAGGGTTGATCTTGACTATATGGCGGAGCTGTCAGGAAAAAGCACTGACACGATAAAAGAGGAACTGACCGGGGTAATCTTTAACAATCCCGTAACGGACAAATGGGAAACTGCGGACGAGTATTTAAGCGGCAATGTCCGTGACAAGCTGGAAACAGCAAAAGTCTATGCGGAGAACCACCCGGAATATGCCGTCAACGTGCAGGCACTTACACAGGTACAGCCAAAAGAGCTTGATGCAAGCGAGATTGAGGTGCGCATCGGGGCAACATGGATAAAGCCGGAGTATCTGGAGGATTTCATGCGTGACACCTTTGAAACGCCGCAGCACTTATTTGACAGGAACATCATGGGCGTACAGTTTTCGGACGTGACGGGGCAGTGGAACGTAAAGGGCAAAAATGCGGATTACGGAAATGCGCTTGTGAACATGACCTATGGAACCAGCCGCAGGAACGCCTACCAGATTTTAGAGGATTCGCTGAATCTGAAAGACAGCCGGGTATATGACACCATAGAGGAGGACGGGAAGGAAAAGAGAGTCCTCAATAAGAAAGAAACCACCCTTGCTGCACAGAAGCAGGATACCATCAGGGAAGCCTTTAAGGACTGGGTTTTTCGTGACCCGGACAGGCGGCAGGACTTAGTGGCAAAGTACAATAAGCTGTTCAATTCCACCAGACCGAGGGAATATGACGGTTCACACCTGAAATTTCCCGGCATGACACCGGACATTGAGCTAAAGCCACATCAGAAAAGTGCAGTAGCACACGTTTTATACGGGGATAATACCTTACTGGCGCATTGTGTCGGTGCGGGAAAGACCTTTGAAATGACAGCGGCGGCAATGGAGAGCAAACGGTTAGGCTTATGTCAAAAGAGCCTGTTTGTCGTGCCGAACCACCTGACAGAGCAGTGGGCGAGGGATTTTTTGCGCCTTTATCCGGGAGCTAATATTTTAGCCGCCACGAAAAAAGATTTTGAGCCTGCCAACCGGAAAAAATTCTGTTCGAGGATTGCCACGGGAGATTATGATGCGGTCATTATCGGACATAGTCAATTCGAGAAAATTCCCCTGTCACAGGAAAGGCAGGCGGCAATGATCGAGCGTCAGATAGACGAAATTGAAACTGCGATTGCAATGGCAAAAGCGGACAATGGGGAGCGTTACACAATCAAGCAGATGGAGAAATCAAGAAAAGCACTCCAGACAAGGCTTGAAAAACTCAATGATACATCAAGAAAAGACAATGTAGTGACCTTTGAGCAGTTAGGCGTTGACAGGCTTTTCGTGGACGAGAGCCACAACTATAAAAAAATCTGTTCCTTTACACTAAAATGAGGAATGTGGCGGGCATTGCACAGACAGAGGCACAGAAGTCCTCGGATATGTTTGCAAAGTGCCAGTACCTCGATGAGATAACGGGAGGCAAAGGAGTTACTTTTGCGACAGGCACACCGATCAGCAACAGCATGACGGAATTATACACCAATATGCGCTATCTCCAGTATGGCACGCTTCAGAAGCTGGGGCTGGGGCATTTTGACAGCTGGGCATCTTCCTTTGGAGAAACACAGACAGCCATAGAGCTTGCACCGGAGGGAACAGGTTATAGGGCGAAAACAAGGTTTGCGAAGTTCTTCAATCTGCCGGAGCTTATTTCCCTATTCAAAGAAAGTGCAGATATTCAGACGCCGGATATGTTAAAGCTGCCTGTGCCGGAAGCAGAGTATGAAAACGTGGTGTTAAAGCCGAGTGAATACCAGCAGGATATGGTGGCATCGCTTGCGGAACGTGCGGAGGCGGTGCGTGACAGGAAAGTGGACGCAGCGGTTGACAACATGCTCAAGATTACCAACGATGGGAGAAAGTTAGCGTTAGACCAGCGGCTTATCAACGATATGCTTCCTGATGATGAAAACTCAAAAGCGAGTACCTGTGTCAGAAAAGCATTTGAGATATGGGAGCAGACAAAGGAGCAGAAGTCCACACAGTTAATTTTTTGTGACCTTTCCACACCGAAGGGGGATGGCACATTTAATGTATATGATGACATAAAAAACAAATTGATCGGGAAAGGAGTACCGCCGGAGGAGATAGCGTTCATACATAATGCAAATACGGAAACAAGGAAAGCGGAGCTGTTCGCAAAAGTAAGAAGCGGGCAGGTTCGTTTTTTATTGGGTTCCACGCAGAAAATGGGAGCCGGAACCAACGTGCAGGATCGGCTTATTGCCTTACATCATCTCGATGTACCGTGGCGTCCGTCCGACATCGAACAGCAGGAGGGGCGTATTTTAAGGCAGGGCAACATGAATCCAAAGGTAAAGATTTACCGGTATGTGACAGAGAATACGTTTGACAGCTACTCGTGGCAGCTCATCGAAAACAAGCAGAAATTCATCGGGCAGATCATGACGAGCAAATCCCCGGTCAGAAGCTGTGAGGACGTGGACGAGGCTGCACTGACCTATGCGGAAGTAAAGGCTCTGGCAACGGGCAATCCCTATATAAAAGAAAAAGATGGATCTCGATATTCAGGTGTCAAAGCTGAAGCTGATGAAAGCCAACCACACCAGCCAGAAGTACCGTCTGGAGGACAATATCGCAAAGCACTATCCGCAGCAGATCGCCATTCTGAAGGAGCGTATCAGCGGTATGCAGGCGGACATTCAGACCGCAAAGGCAAAACTTCCGGCAGATAAAGAGCAGTTTTTTATGAAAGTCGGGGATAAGGCTTATACGGACAAAAAAGAAGCCGGAGCTGCACTTGTGGAGATGTGCAAGGAAATGAAAACAGTCAATGTGCCTGCAACAGTCGGGGAATATGCCGGGTTTAAAATGGCGGTGTCTTTTGATTCGTTCAACCACAAATTTGTGATGAACTTAAAAGGGCAGTTAAGCCATAACTTGGAAATCGGTTCAGACCCACTCGGCAACATTGCCCGTATCAATCACGCTCTGGAATCTATGCCGAAACAGCTTGCCGAAGCGCAGACCAAACTTGAAAACGTGGAGCATCAGCTTGAAACAGCAAAAGCGGAAGTGCAGAAGCCTTTTTCACAGGAGCAGGAATTAGCGGAAAAGTTAGACCGTCTGTCTGCCTTAAATGCCCTGCTTAACATGGACGAAAAGGGCAATGACGGGATCGGCATGGAAGATGAGCCGGAAACGTCAGAGGGAGATAGAGAGGTTGCAGACCGTTCTGCAAAGAATATCCCGCTTGCGGAGAAACTGACGGATACGGGGCAGAATAAAGGCGGCAGGCAGTATACGGATGTACCTGCAGCAAGGGTATCCTTAAAGGAAAAGCTGGAAGCGTTCAAAGTCAAAGCTGCCGAGGGAGATGCAGATAAAGCCACGCCAAAAAAAGCAAAGGATAAAGCAGAAATTTTATAATTATTTTGAACGGGTAGCTGTGAAAAGCTGCCGTTTCCATTAAGCAGACAGGAGGGAGAAAGAGAACATACATTAGCAAAATAAAAAGAGGGAGCATGTTTATAACAGTTATTCTTCCTCTTTTTCATCAGGCGTAAACTCTGCAATATCATTAAGGGTAAATCCCTCGCCTAAAATATTCAGTATCACATTCAGCGTGTGGGTAGTGACAGACTGGTTGGTTTTCAACCGCTGAATCTGCGCCCTGCTGATACCGTAATGGGTGTAAAGACTGTACTGGCTTATACCGTTTTCTTTTAAGGTTTTAAAGAGTTTGTCGAATTTTATCATTATTTGCGATATTTTCCTTCCGGTTTTCTATTGAATATGTTTTATTATGCTCCTATAATGGAGATGATTATAGTTACCAAAATCGGAGATTATTATGCAAAAGGAGAAAATATGGAAAAGGAACAAATATTGCAACAATTATTTTCACAGACGAAAGAGGATAAGGACATACTGCTGGAACAATTAGTGTTCTGCAAATTTGCAAATGAATATGATTTTGAAAATTATTTCAGAATAGGGAAACTGAAAGAAAGTGATCTGTTCTGCTTGATAAGTTTCCTGTATCATCAGGATTGCTTTTTAATGATGCTGGACATTATGAACAGATACAGGGACAGATTTGTTTCACATGACGAGTCTTTATTAAAGGAACTGGATTTTTCAGAGCAGTTTATGTCAAGGATAGAAAAGATAAAGGGTGTTGCAGAGTGTTAAAAAAATATGGCAGTACGAAAAAAGCAGTCAGAAATGGCTGCTTTTATTGTGAATAAAAACAGATGGAGGAATCAGGAATGGAAACAGCAAAACAGAATACACAACAGAACATAGAGGAAAATGATGCGCTAAAGCAGTTCATGGGACTGCTTAACCGGCAGGGCATGGGAGAACAGTCACAAGATTTTATGGAGCTTTTTCAATATGTGGCAGGTATGCAGCTACAGCTTGCCGTGATGACAGACGAGCTGCAGGGTGTCAAGGAGCAGCTCTCACAGTTGCGGGAAAACCAGCCCAAAACGGTCACAGAGAGCCTTGTGGATAAGGTGACACACCTTCAGGAGAAAATCGCAAACCTGTCGGAACGCTTGTCAGCAGTAAAAGATCATTTAGCAGAAACAGCAACACAGGCATTCAATGCTTTTAAGGAAAAAGGAAAGGCGGAAATGTGCAAAGTGTTACAAAAAGGAATTTCTGGCGTGAAATCAGTGCTTGCAGACTGCCGGGAGCATCTGGTTGATGTGATGATGGACTACAAAAAGACAGCTAACCAGATAGACAGTATTGGAGATGAATTAAAGCAGATTGGGAACAGCGTTTCCAACGTGGGCAGACTATTGGCTGGAAAAGGCACAAAAGAGGCGTCTGACGAAAAGTCAGGCGTTGCCCTGACAAGGGCAGTTAATAAGCCTGTAAAGAAAGCCATTGCTAGGCTGGAAGAGAATCTTGACAGTATTGATAGAATGTCTGAAAAATTGGATAAAATCTACAGCAGGCTTGAGCCACAGAAAGCAGCGGAAAAGGGTACAAGAACTTCCTTAAAAGAAAAGCTGGCACAAATGCAGGAAAAGGCAGGAACGCAGAACAGGCAGCCGGATATGGAAAAGAAGAAAGAAAAGGGAAAGGAGGCAGTCATATAAAATTCATAAAAATTTTGTTGCAAAAACGGCAGTTGGATAATAAAATATAGTTAGAGAAGTATGTTTAACCGAAGATGAGCCATACTAATAAAGGAGGTGTTTATATGGCAACTTCAAGTATCACGAAGAATTTTGTCATTTCCGGCAAGGAGCAGGTGGAGATGTTCGTCAATGCGATTGAAGAATCTGCCAAAAACCGTCCTGTCCGTACTCCGGTAAATGTAAAATTCATTGAAACTGAGGATGAATTGAGAGAGTTTATGAGGTTTAGAGAAAAGAAAGCAAAGGAGAAATTAAATGCCAATAACGGATAAGTTTTTTGCAATCAATATCCGTAAGTATTTGGCATTGGGAGATGACCATGAAGCCGGGGAGCCTGCGCTTATTCAATTGCTCTCCGGATTTTCTTGTCCAAAGAATCCGGATGTAGAACATTTTTTGAAAAAAAATGCAATAGAGTTTACCAAAAAAAATCAGTCGGTTACATATCTTGTTTTTTCCAAGGATAATGGAGAAATGTTAGGTTATTTTACGCTTGCATTAAAGCCGTTGACAATCCGTGGTGAAACAGTAAGCAATACCACGAAACGAAAATTGCTGCGGGTTAGTGAATTAGATGTAAAGTCGGATACCTATACCATGTCTGCTTATCTTATAGCTCAGCTTGGGAAAAATTATGCAGATGGCAGGAACAGAGAGATTGCCGGAAAAGAGCTTATCGAACTGGCTTGGATGATAATTGAAAAAACACAATATATGTTTGGCGGAATGGTAACATTCTTAGAAGCAGAAAAAGAGGAAAAATTATTATCGTTTTACCGGGATAACAGTTTCTCACAGTTTGATACACGTCAGACTGCATCGGGAACAACAGAACCGCATGAGCTTGTGCAGCTGCTGCGCTTGCTCTAATACAATTTAATAGCAACTAAAAGGTGTATGGAAAGAGTATCAATAGCCATGCACCTTTTTTATTTCAGGAATACCGTCTTGTGAATTTACAGGGCGGTATTTTTGCGTGCAAAAAGAGTAAAAGCTCTGGAAAGGAAAAACTATGGTAGATAATAATACAAACACGGTCATCAACACGAACACAGTTCATATGACCGAGAAACAGAAAGTAAAAGAGATCACCGACAGACTGGAGGAAGGCTTAAAAGAGCTTTTTGAGAGTGAAAAGTATAAAAGTTACCTCTCCACTATGTCAAAATTCCACAATTACAGCTTTAACAATACGCTTCTGATCGCCATGCAGAAGCCGGAGGCGACTTTAGTGGCAGGCTACAAGGCGTGGCAGAAAAATTTTGGCAGACACGTCAACAAAGGCGAAAAAGCAATCCGTATTCTTGCCCCGATGCCTTACAAGATCAAGGAGGAACGGGATAAGTTAGACCCTGTGACCGGAGAAATGACCTTTGATGAAAACGGTATGCCGCAGAAAGAGGAAGTGGAGGTTACAATCCCGGCATTCCGTGTGGTATCTGTCTTTGACGTGTCACAGACGGACGGCAAGCCCATACCGGAGCTGGAGGCGCAGGAGCTTTTGTCTGCAGTGGAAGGCTATGAGAACTTTGTGCAGGCACTTATGAATGTGGCTCCGGTTCCCATTGGCTTTGAGGACATTCCCGGAGATTCCAAAGGATATTTTCATACAACGGAAAACCGGATTGCGGTGCAGGAGAACATGAGCGAGAGCCAGACACTGAAAACAATGGTGCATGAAACCGCACATTCTATGCTGCATAACAAGGAAATCAGCCAGGATATTGACGCACCTGTAAAGGACAGGAATACCAAAGAGGTGGAAGCGGAGAGCATCGCTTATACCGTCTGCCAGCACTTCGGCATAGATACGTCAGATTACTCTTTCGGATATATTGCCGGGTGGAGCAGCGGAAAGGACATGAAAGAGCTGAAATCTTCCCTTGATACAATCCGCAGAACTTCATCGGAGCTTATTAAGGGCATTGAAGGGCAGCTTCAGGAAATACAGCGTGACCGGGATTTGATGCAGGATAAGTCCATAAATGGACTGGAAAAGGAGAGCCGTCTGCTGATACAGAACAGTGATCTGTCCGAGTACAGCCTTGTAAATGTCAGGGGAATGGATGCGGCGGAGATTATGGAAGCTCTCTCTGCCATGAACGATGATGACAGGCTGAGTGTTGCTGCATATTTGGAAAGTAGAGGTGCATGGACTACGGAGATTGCCAATGAGGAAACAAGGGAATTTGGGGAGTACCACCTTGATGTCCGGTACATTACCGATACAAATGAGATAATTGACTTAAAGAAAGAAATGGCATGGGAAGAAAGGGCAAAGGAGCCAATCGGGGCGGATGATGTGATTTTGAAGATTACCCATGCGGAAGGTTTTGAGATAGAGCGCATTACCAATAAGACACCGGAGGAAGTACAGGAAATCATGGGTGCGCTTACAAAGCTGGAAGAAAAGGACAGGAAGAATATCCATGATTGTCTGGAAAGCTATGGGGCTGATTATATCCCTATCATTGTGGACGGCGGCAGAAATTCCGGTATGCCGCAGTTTAATGACTTTGAGATTGACCTGAATAAAAAAGAGGTAGTAATGATGAACCACCTTTCCCCGGCACAGCAGGCGGAGGGTATCATCAACCGTCTGGAATATGCAAAGACCGCTTTTTCCGATGATGAGCGTAACTTGATTGTAAATTATGCCTATAAGCTGAATGATATGGAAAAGACAAGGGAGCTTGCGGAACATATCTATTATGAGGAAACGGAAGGCAATCAGGGAGCAGCCCTTGCGGTCATTGATGCACAGGCAGAGATTGATGCACTTCCCGACCCTATGATCGGCTTGTCGGAAATGGAGGATTACGGATATACATGGAATGAGATGCTGCCGCTTACGAAAGAGAGGGCATTGGAATTATTTGAGCATGATTTACCGATATATGTACTGCATGAGGACGGTTCTGAAACAACCGTGGAGGACAGAACGCAGATAACGGAGCATGAGGGAATCTTTGGCATTGAAAAAAAGGATTGGGAGAATGAGAGAAATTTCCTCACAATGCAGGAGGAGCTTTCGGAGAATGAAGCGGCAAAGGAAACCCGGCTTTTGTATGGCAGCACGGATAAATACGGGATATATCAGTTAAAAGATGATCCGGAGCTAAGACAATTCCGCTTTGAGGGGACGGAAGCACTGAAACGCATGGGCATTACAAAGTACAATTTTGATGCCATTAAACGGGAGAATTACAACCTGATTTATGTGGGTGAACTGTCCGAACTGCAAGGACAGACGCAGGGGGAAACGCTGGAAGCAGTCTTTGAAAAGTTTAATATAGATCACCCGACAGACTACAAGGGACATTCCCTTTCCGTCAGCGACATCGTGGTGCTGCATGAGGACGGGGAAAATACTGCCCATTTTGTAGATTCCTTTGGATTTACGGAGCTTCCGGAATTTACAAGGACGCTGGAGGGCGAAAAAACGCAGGAAGCAGACAAAGCGGAAATGGAGCTTACCGATGAAGAAAAACAATTCCTTGAAACTGACAATGCACCTTTGATTGCGAAAAAGTTTCTTGCATGGGATGAGATTGAAGATTTGGGGTATCGTTTTTTTGAGGACGGGTATATCGACAGATTCGAGCCGAGCGAAAAAGCGTTGTATGGCGATGGCATGGTGCCGGAGCCTGAAATATATGATATAGCCCGCCGTATGCATGGCGGCGAGGATATTCGCAAGGAGCTTGCAAAGGCTCTTATCGGCGGATATGAACGGGTAATGGGAATAGGCGAAGATGATGCCGTTGCAGTGTTTGGGAATGATGCGGTGACTGTCACTTTCGGGAATGCCAAAAAGCAGATTTCCTATGAAGAAATGGGGACGGCTTTTCTCGGTCTGATTGAACGAGAGTACAAAGACGTTGAGCAGGCAAGAGCCACTGAGGAGCAGGAGGAAGAAATTGCGGAAGATGCCACTTTTGGACAGAGTGTCCAAAAGCCGGAAACGGAGAGCATAGAGGACGGGGACGAAATTATTGATCTAGGAGAGGAAAGGGAACAGGTGCTTGCAGAGATGAAAAGGCACAAGGAGAAAGGCAGGACACCTCTGGACACGATGTCCAGAAGCCGGGAATGGAAGATAAGGAGGAACCTCACGAAACAGAGCTTGCATTTCAGATAGCAGACCGCTATATCACCATACAGGAAACAGAGGGCGGCTATGATTATTCCATTATGGGTATGGATTATAAAGAAATAGACGGCGGCGTGTATGACAATCCTGATATTAGTATCAGGGAAGCACTGAATGACATAGTGGAGGATTTGAAAGCGGAACCGGATCATAACGGTGCAAAGGGAAACATTGAGAAAGACAGCAAGCTGATACCGATGGATTTTGATGAGCTGCTTGTTAAAAATATGTACGCTGACCGTGTGGAAGGCTCCACTATTACGAATATGCAGAACACACAGAGCAGTGTGGTGGCAGATTTTAAGGCAAAGACGGATGAGCTGTTCCATGAAATAAGCGAGATGAATCCGGCAGAGATTGAGGAAACCGTCAAAGTCCATGTGCAGGCGAAAATAGACGAATATGGCATTGATGCACAAATAGTGGATGCTGCAGTAGTCGGGAGCAGATGCCGGGGATTGGAGCGTGAAGGCTCTGACCTTGATGTGGTAGTGGAGCTTTCCACAAATGAGCGTGAGGACGATTTATTTAACACTTTTAATGAGGACGGACTTCATATCGGCGGGATAAAGGTGGATATTAACCCGATTACTGAACAAAGGACGGGAAGCCTTGAAACCTATCTTCCACAGGTGGAGGAGTATCTTGAAGGTATCAGGATGGCAAGGGAGCAGGCAGAAAAAGAAGTAGAAGTAACCTTAATGGTATCGGAGTGCAGCGAATTTCATAATTACGGGGAATTTTATGAGAATATTTCCACCGTGGAGGAAGCCATTGCAATCTGGAAGCAGATACCGCCGGAGCGTTTGAACGCCATACCCGCAATCGGTATCAATGTCCATTTACCGGGAACAGAACCCTATGAGGATAGTGAGATTGACATTTTATCGGGCAGACGGATAGACCTTGAAATCCTAGAGCATATCCCTGATATTAAGAACAATCCGAAGGCTATGGAGGTTATTGCACAGCTTGTGGCAAAACTGCCGGAAATGGAGATAGACGGTGTGATGTCAGAGGAAATGGAAGCGAGGGTTTGGGAACTGCGTATGCCGGGGCTGGATAAGGCGGGGCAGCTTGCAGTAGAGCTTGACCGTTTTGTGTATGATTATGATATATATAGTTATCGTAATGATGTGCATAGTATGACCGAGAATATAGCGGAGCTTACAGAGATGTTAAATCAGGGAGATACGGAACATATCACAGAATGGCTAAATGAAGCGATTTCTGAAGGAGCTGCACCGGAGGAAGAAGAACGGGCAAAAGAACTGCTTGAAAAGCTGGCAGAGTATACGCCCCTTGCCAAGATTGAAGAAAATGCCATAAATGGCATGGAAGAACAGAACTATAACATGGTCGATGATGTGCAAGGAACTGGGGACAGTTCCTTTAATAACGGTGTTGGTGAAAAAGCACAGAAGGAAGCGGCAAAGAGAGAGCAAGAACAGCCTGCCGCAAGGATTTCTCTAAAAGCCCGCCTTGCCGAGAAAAAAAGCACAGGTGGCAGGACAGAATCAAGACCATGATGCACAGGAAAACAGTAAAAATAATCAGAGGGAGATGTAAGCAATGAAAAATGAATTTACCGTGGAAGAAAGCAATTTAATCAGTATTTATACGGAAGAAGGTACAGCTTCCGGTTTGGGAAGCAGGGCAAAGGTCATAAAAAGAGTATCAGTGATGCAATGGAGCATTTGGAAGATGATGAGATGATGGAATTATCGCTTCGGGTGATTGTAAAACTGATTGACTTGACGGATCAGGAATTTGCGGAGCTGGAGTTTATAGTAGCAGAGTAAAATTTGAATGGGCAGAGCATGGCTTTTGTGGCTGTGTTCTGCTTTTTTATTGTATGAATATCTTTGAATAAGAGCAGAGGGAGCAGGCAAGGCAGAGAATATTGTCGGTTAATTCAAGCCGATAAATTGAACCCCGAAATGATTTATTGCCGGAGGAATTTTTTTCACAACAAAATAAGGGTTGTTTACAACATACATAAGCAGATGCGGAATTGTGTGATATAATTTAAGAAAAATTATAGAAGGATGTGATGCATATGGAGCATACGATTGCCAAAGACGCTTTTTCTGGCTTGTCAGGCAATAATGCAGTTTACAATGCAATTTGCATTGCAGTTTGTGATGATGAACAGTTTATGTGTGATATGATTGAAGAAAAATCAAGGAGATGCTGCCGGATGCGGTAGTATGCAAATTTTTTCGGCGCAGGAACTGCTTGACAGCGAAACACAAATAGATATTCTGTTTTTAGACATACAGATGCCGGAGATGGACGGAATGGAAGCGGCAAGGCTTTTTCGTAGAGATTGGAAACAGGCACTCATCATATTTGTTACAGCGGCTCCGGAATATGTCTTTCAGGCGTTTGATGTAGGTGCATTTCATTATCTGGTCAAACCTTTGTCAGATGATAAATTCTGTGAAGTTTTTGAAAATGCGGTGCAGGAGATTGAAAGCAGGAAGAAAGGAAATGGAGAACTTGATGAAGAATATATGATGATACAGGCAGGAGGAGTCCATACGAAAATACTGCTGAAGGATATTATCTATGCGGAAGTGTTCAACCGAAAAGTCATTATCCATACCGTAAACGGCGATACAGAATATTATGGCAATCTGTCAAATCTTGAGAAAAAGGCAGGGGAGGATTTTTTTAGAACGCATCGGTCATATCTTATTCATTTTAGATTTGTACATAGATATGATGCTGCATCTGTTACTATGGAAAAGGGAACAGTGTTAATCGCTAAACAGAATTATCCTGAATTTGTGAAACAGTATTTGAAATATAATCAGAGGAAAGGCAGGGAAATCAAGTGAGTCCGATAGAATTATGTTGGAATATCACATCTTATATATCAATTATTGTGCAGCTTATCGCTGCCGGCGTTTGTTTTGGAGTATTTGTATTACCCTATATGCAGGGCAGAGATAAAGCAGTTAAGACGGGAAGTGTGTATGGGGTGGTAATGACGGTTTTATATATCATGCCGCCACAGATAGACAATATTCTTGCATATTTCATTGGAACAGTGGCGGCATTTGCCGTGATGTATGTGGAGGACAGGCAGAATATAAATCAAAAAATATTTTTGTCGGTCACTTTCTTTACGCTGCGTTGGCTGTCCTCTTCTATGGCAGGGATTATAGATTTCTTTCTGGATATTGTTCTTTTCAATTCGGCGATAGCGGCGATGTCATGGCTGCATTATGGACTGTATGTAATGACAAGAATTATGGATATACTGTTTTGTTCGCTACTTTTGCTGTTGTCCATTCAGACTGTCAATAGAGCTTATGAGTACAAGAACAGATATATGGGAAAAAAGGAACTTTTGATGCTGATTGTGCCATCGTTGTTAGGCATGGTTGGCTATATGATTTTTCATTTTTATCAGGTAAAATCCGAAATGACAGGATTTTATGATGTGCTGTGTTTCCTATATTATTTAATGTCCATAATAGCAATCCTTGTGATAATTGTATTCTTTCAGAACTGGAAAAGCTTACAGGAAGAACAGTTAGGTCAGGAACTTTTGGAAAGCCAAATAAACAATATAAAAATGCATATTAAGGAAGTTGAAAAATTGTATGGAGATCTCCGTGCTATGCGCCATGACATGGGAAACCATATCCAGATGATAGAGCGTCTGATGGGTGAGGATAACAGCAGCGAGGCTTTTGCATATCTCGGAAGGCTGAAAAGTGAATGGCAGGAGCTTACGCCAGAGATCAGGACAGGTAATCCGGTTACGGACATGATCCTTCTGGAAAAAAGCAACGAAGCACAGATGCGTGGAATCCGGTTTGAATGTGACTTCCGTTATCCGGAAAATACAAAGCTGGATGTTTTTGATGTCTGCATTATCTTATATAATGCATTAAATAATTGCATGGAATCGGTAAATGGAGAAAACCTTATATCAAAGTCCATGCGTTCCGTAAAAACAGTATTTTTATGTTGATCATCAGCAATAGTTTTAAGGGCAGGCTTCGGATTGACCCGGCAGAGGGAATTCCGTATACTGCCAAGAAGAATGGTGAGCATGGAATCGGCTTGAAAAATATGCGTAGAGTGGCAAAAAAATATATGGGTGACTTGTCATTTGAGCAGAATGGGGATGAGGTGACGGTGGGAATCATGCTCCAGATTGTATAAATGGTTTACAACGAAATAAGGGCGGTTCACAACATATCGGTTGATTAGCACAAGTAATTTTCCGATAAATTTGTTAGAGAATAGAAAATCTATAACATTAATTATAGGCTACTTGGGAAAGGGATTTCAAATTTATTTATCAAGGAGGACGAAACAATGACAATTAACGGAATTAGTGGAGCAAATACGCAGGCAGCGCAGATAGGGATGAATCAGGCAATGGATTCTTACAGCAAGAACATTCAGAACCAGATTGCCAATGCACAGAAACAGTTACAGGAGCTTTCTTCCAACGAGGAAATGACGTTAGAAGAAAAGATGAAGAAGCGTCAGGAGATTCAACAGCAGATCAGCGACTTGAATATGCAGCTTAGACAGCATCAGATTGAGCAGAGAAAAGAACAGCAGTCTAAGGGTGCATCTATGGACGATATGCTCGGCGGAAATCGAACAGCAGCAAAGTCGGGAAATAAGGGAAGCGGGCTGTCACAGGCAAGTATGCAGGCAATGATTTCCGCAGATTCTTCCATGAAGCAGGCAAAAGTGCAGGGCAGCGTGGCAACACAGATGCAGGGCAGAGCGAATGTTTTAAAGGCAGAAATAAAGCAGAGTGGAAGTACAGAGGCTAAGGAAGCGGAGCTGGCGGATTTGGAACAGAAAGCCGTAAATGCAACAGCCTCACAGATGAATACACTTGCAGAGGCTAATAAGGCTGTCAGCGAAGCTGCAGCAGCAGAACGCACTGAGAAGAAAACTTCTGATGCAAAAGAGGAAAAAGAGGCACAGGCAGAAGGCAAGACCGAAAAGACAGCAGACAGCGGTGCAATAGGAGAGAAAGCGCAGGATGGCATATCAGGTGCAGATGCACAGACAGGAAATATAGAAAATGTGCAGCAGGATAACGGCGCACAGGCACAGAACATACAGCCTGCCCAAACAGCCGTTCCAGAAACTCCGGCGGCACAGCCAGCAGTTTATACCCATGTTGATGTCCGTTTGTAAAGGAGGTAAGGCTTATGTCAGAAATAAACAGTTTCAGCGACTACGCAAGTAAATATAACACAAATATGGATTATTCTTCGTTATTTGGCGGCGGTGCTCCCTATATAGATAATGGCATGGGCGGGATCAATGTGTCGGACTATGCCATGATTAAAAACGGAAGCTATGGAAAACTGATGAAGGCTTATTATGCGAAACAGGATGCGGATAAGCTGTCACAGTTCGGTGATTCTTCCAAAACACTGACGCTGATGCGTTCCAGTGCGGACTCGCTGAAAAAGTCTGCGGAAGTGTTGGGCGATGTCTCGCTTTATGAGAAAAAGAAATTCAAGAAAAAGGACGAGGAAACCGGAGAAGAAATCGAGGTCGAGGATTATGACTGGGATGCGATCACAAAGGCGGTTAAAACCTTTGTTGACGATTACAATTCGGTGGTAGAACAGGCAGGAAATTCAGAAACGAAGAATGTGCTGCGCAATGCGGCATGGATGACCGGTATAACGGAGAAGGCGGGCAATCTGCTCTCGAAAGTAGGCATTACCATTGGAAAGGGCAATAAGCTGGAGTTTGATGAGGAAGGCTTGAAGAAAAAACAACGTTAGGAGAAAGCGGTATTGAGTTTGACAATATTTCTACTTTAAAATCCCTGTTTACAGGGTATGGCTCATTTGCTAGCCAGATTGAGCAGAAAGCTTCGGCGATATCCAGCGCTGCGGCGAGGACAAAGGGAGTGGATCAAACCTACAATAAGAGCGGGGCTTATTCCGACACGCTGTCGAAGCTGTTTGGTAGTACCGTGGATGAAAAAGTGGGTGATAAGTTCAAAGATAAAGATACGGTCAAGGACAAAAACAAGGATAAAGAGAAAGATAAGAGTTCTGATAAAACTTCTTAAATCCAAGACAGATAAAAAAGCGATGAGAAAGATTGAGTTTGCGCTAATCACAATGGCTTGATATACAATATATATTAACCATAAATATATTGTAGTAGGAAGGAGCATTCCTGTTAAGTAACAAATAACCGGTTTGCAAAAAATGAGTGCCACCCATAGAATAATGATTGTTAACTTGGCGGTTAATAAGAATCATTGTTCAAAGGAGACACCCACAAATGAATTATAAGCAGAATCAAAAAATCAATCAAGTAAAAGAATCAACTTTGGTAGTCGGAATCGATATCGGAAGTACAACACAGTACGCCAGGGCATTTGACTGGAGAGGCATTGAGCTTGGAAAAGTCTTTCCGTTCAGCAACAGCAGAGAAGGATTTGAATCTTTCAAAGCATGGATGCAGCATTTACAGGACAAGTATAAGAAGCTGGATGCAATCGTAGGTATCGAGCCGACAGGTCATTACTGGTTTGACCTTGGCGCTTAGCTTGAGGATGAGGGCATCCTCCTGGTTATGGTTAACCCTTATGCGGTAAAGCAGACCAAGGAACTGGATGACAACAGCCAAAGCAAGAATGACAGGAAGGATCCGAAGGTGATCGCAAAGCTGGTTACCGAGGGCCGGTATTCTGCACCATATACACCGGATGGTGTGTATGCTGATTTAAGAATTATGGTGGCCAATCGTAAGAGACTCATCAGGGAGATGACCCAGATCAAAAACAGATTTGCCAGATGGTTCGCCATATATTTCCCCGAGTACACAGATGTGTTTGGGGACTATGAAGCACAGAGCAGTATGCTGCTTCTAAAGAAAGTTTGTACTCCGGAAGCAATCGTGGAACTGGGAGCTGAGAAAATCAATCAAATCTGGCGTGATGCAAAGCTTAGGGCTGTGGGAATGAAAAGGGCAACGACCCTGTGTGAGACAGCAAAACGCAGCATCGGCTTAAAGAAAGGCTCTTCGGCGGCCCGGTATGAAATGAAACTGTTGCTCGAGGATTACGAATACAAAAAGGCACAGCTGGACGCCGTTATGGAGGAGATAGAAAAGCTGTGCAGGAAGATACCCGAAAGCGAGCAGATGCTTGCCATCAAAGGTATAGGAGTGATCACGGTAGCCGGATTTCTGGCAGAAGTGGGTGATGTGAGGCGTTTCGAATCACCCAGACAGATACAAAAGCTGGCAGGACTCTCATTACGGGAGAACAGCTCTGGAAAGCACAAAGGACAGACGACCATAAGCAAAAAGAGGTCGGAGTAAGCTGCGGGCAGTGCTGTTCAATGCAGCAATTCCGCTGATAGCGAAGAACCCAGAGTTTAAGTCATTGCATGAGTATTACACGACAAGAGCGAATAATCCGCTCAAGAAGAAACAATCCGTGATTGCGATCAGCTGTAAGCTGATACGGGTCTTTTATGCCATCCTTGCAAATGGAGTGACCTATGATGCGCAGAAGATGCTTTCTGACATTCACAGGCAGCCGTAGGCAGCATAAAAAGAACGACTGTGAGATTCAGGAGACGTCCGCCGCAAGGTGCTGAAAGGAACAGAAGAAATTCATAAACATAGAGAGCCAAGTCAGATTTCTTACCATCAGAGCAGAGACTCAGCGACGGAGCATCATGACGCCCCTTTATGGATAAGCAGAACGAAGGAATTAAGGACCCAGAAGTAAAGGAGATCCTGTATGACATGGGAGGTTAGGCTGCCGTAAGGAGTTGGGGAAAGAAAGGCCGATCATAGCAGAATAAGACGACGTCTTGTTTTGTGTACCCTAAACATCCGAATATCCATGATTTATGGCCAAGGGGAATGACATAGACTTAGAAAATATCTCTATGAAGAAATGAAAATGTGAGAAAAAGCGAGTTAACAAGAGAAAAACAAAGATTATTATGGGAGGTGACAAAGATGAGGAAGTTAGGAAAAAAGGTTACTCTGGATAAGAGGTCCTTGCAGGCATACAAGTTCTGCGTATGTTCAAATTGCCCATGCCCTTCAGGCACGAGCAGCTATAGCGCAAAGGCATCTGATTCAGAAAGAAAAGCACCAACGAATTAGGGCTTGAAGTAGGCGACATCTAAACTCTAGATGCCATATGTGAAGGAAGCATATATTCAGTACCTATGCGTATGGCATTTGGAGCGATGATAGAGCGGAGGTTTCTGATTACGGAAGAAGATGACAAAGATGAGCAAGCTAGGGGGACATGTCCTTCAGGCACGAGTAGCTATAATGCAAAGGCATCTGATTCAGAAAGAAAGACACCAACAAATTAAGTTTAAAACATGCGGCATCTAATCTTGGATGCCGCAATGCTATAGGAGAAAAAATAAATGTCAGTACCTTATATTCATACTTTTTATACTCCGAAAGGATATTATTTTTATGACTTTAATACCAATGCAATAGTCCGAATTAATAAAAGTGTATATGATTTTCTGAATGAATGGGAAAAAACAAGGATTGTCCTAATTCGCAATCCGAATGTGGAAATATAATAGATGAACTAAAAGAGCGGGTTTTCTGTCGGAACGTCATTGGACCAAGATTGAACATCCTGCAACTAAGATGTTGGATAGATATTTGCATAGTTCTGTGGAATCAATTACTTTACAGGTAACACAGCAGTGTAATTTAAAGTGTAATTATTGTCCCTATTCAGGGAGTTATTATAATAGAGAGCATAGTAACAGGCATATGTCATTTGAAACAGCTAAACAAGCAATTGATTTTTATATTGCACATTCTTTTGATATTCCTGTTGCTCATATTGGATTTTATGGAGGGAACCTTTAATAGAATATGATTTGATTCGCAAAATTGTTGAATATTGTAGAGAAAAATGTTTTGGCAAAAAATAATGTATTTTATGACTACAAATGCGACTCTTCTTACAGAAGAAGTAATTGATTTTTTAATGGAGAATGAATTTAATTTATCAATAAGTTTGGATGGACCGAGGAATTATCATGATCGCAATAGGCACAGAATTGATGATAGCGGTTCGTTTGATATAGTAATGCAAAATATTGAAAGATTATATAAACGATATCCTGAGAAAAAAGATAATGTCCAGTTTAATTGTGTGCTTGATCCCACATCAGATATAAAGTGTATAAATGATTTCTTTATGAATGAAGATATGCTTAAGGAATATAGGGTTCTTTTCAATTCTCTTTCGAGGGAAGGGATTAAGGATAATGATAAATTTGTTCCTAATAAAGATTATCTTGAACAATTCGAATATGAGTTGTTTAAGATGTTCTATTCAAAATCAGAAAAAATAGAAGGAATAGATGTATCAAAGGTTGTGGAGTCATACTATTTGCAAATCAAAACTGTGTATGCACAGAGAAAAATGAGCAGTTTTGTTGAAGATTTTTCGCATCCCGGAGGACCATGCATTCGGGTACACATAAGCTGTTTGTCAATGTAAAGGGTGATTTTTATCCATGTGAGAAAGTTTGTGAGTGTTCGGCAGATACAATCATAGGGAATATAGATAAGGGATTTGATTTAGATAAGGCTGAGACGCTTTTGAATGTTGGAAAACTGACTGAGGAACAGTGTAGGGACTGTTGGTGTGCAAAATATTGTTATATATGTACTGCACATTTGGATCAGGGCGATGGGTTATCAAGAGAATTAAAACAAAAACATTGTGCTGGAGTAAGAAAAAGCATAGAAAATGATTTTAAAGATTATTGTCTTTTGCATGAAATGAGTGGATTGGACGATGATGTGATCTATTTGAACTGAGAAGGGAGTGAAATAGATGGCAGCTGCAAGCAGGGCACTGATGTATCCGTATGATATATCGCTATTACATATGATTATGCACAAATTTCCAGATTTTGAAATTATTGAAGTGGCATCACCAAATGGCTGGGGGTATGTAGGCAAGGATGCTGGAAGTAAGATAGGAATAGAAACAGGTATTATAGTGAAGCATGAACAGGAAATAGAATTCAATCAGATTGAAAAGCTGTTCCTTATGCCATCAATTATATCATTAGACGATAAATGTTTCAGAACGATTATTGATAAAGCAAAAAGTTTGAATATTGAAATTATTGATATGAGGAATAATGGAAATGACGTTTGCTTAAAAAGAGATGATAAGCTGTATGGAACAGAGATTAAGAAAATAGATAAGCCTGTTGTCCTTGTGATTGGAACTGGGGACAGGACAAATAAGTTTGACATCCAGTTGATTGTAAGAGAGTGCTTTCAAAAAAAAGGATATACTGTTTCGCAAATAGGAACAAAAGGATATTGTGAATATTTAGGTTTCCACAGTTTCCCCAATTTTATGTATTCCAATTTGCAGGTGACGGACAGGATACTTGGGTTCAATCATTATATTTATGAGCTGTCTAAGTCTGAAAATGCTGATGTTATCATTATAGGTGTGCCTGGTGGATTAATGCCCTACAGCGAGAAATATAATAATGATTTTGGCTATTTGAATTTTATGGTATCAAACGCTGTTGTTCCCGATTATGTTGTATTGGCGACAACGTATGTAGATTATAATAGGGATTATATCAATGCTATCGTTGATTCGTTGCGGTATAAATATGAATATGATGTGGATGCGGTTTTTATTGGGAATAGTTCTATTAATTGGGATGTAACAGAATCGTTGGATACTCTTACTTATGTAACACTGGATAAAAATTTTATTGATGAAGAAGTAAGGAAATGTAATGCTTACTCTGTGTATGATTCAGATAGTATTAAACAGTTTAGCGAGCAATTAATTAATACATTGGTGGGATATGACAACTATCCGACACTCTAAGGAGGAAAAGTATATGGTGGAAGAATTGAAACCAATGTTGGAAAATATTTCGGGAAAGAAACTAGACGAATTGTGTGATGATGAATGCCTTTTTTCCAGAAAGTATGCAATGAATGCAAGAGATATTGTTTATTTTCTAGTCGAAATAGAAGAACGATATGGTGTAGTATTCGATAAAGAAAAAATAAATAATCCGGATTTTTTTACTCTGAAAAATATTTCAAATGAACTATTAGCGAAAAGGGAATTGAAAAATTGCTGACCAGTTTTTTTAAGATTTCGGAGAAATACAATAATTCTGTGAAAATTGTGATTATGATATAGTGAGTGCAAGTGGCACAAGCACTTCTTCACTTTTTAACGGATATGTTTTTGGGGAAGCTGGAAAGTGTAGACTTTGACTATGAGAAATGTTTCAACATCCATTTATGGATGTTGATATAAAAGTTTAAAGTATATTGAAAATTTATAAGATAGGAGGAATTTTTTATGGCAATTTCTAGTGTAGGAAGTTATACAAATAGTTATGAAAACTTGTATACTTATAATCAGACTAAAAAAAGTGAAACAAGCGAGATATCTGAGGTAAAAACGGAAACCACAAAGAAGAGTAACAATGAAGAATATCTCAAAAGTTTGCAAAAGCAAGTGCCCTATATGAAGTTGCAAATTGGATATGGGCTTAATACAAGTAATGACGGCAAAGTGAATGTTGTAGATGTCAACCCCAAGCTTGTGGAGAAAATGCAGAATGATCCGAAAGCAGCAAAGGAGTATACACAGAGATTAAAGGATGTAGAATCTGCTTTAAAATGGCTCGATAATTATAAAAAATCAGTAGGGTCCACTGTAATTGTAAGGCATGATTATATTGATGAAAACGGAAATCTTTCTCATTTTTCTGTTTCGATAAGAAAAGATGAGATGAACGAAAGACTCCGTAAAGAAGCGCAGGAAAATGCCGAAAAGCAGATTGAAAAAACCCGTGAAAATGCACGTAAGAAAGCAGAACAGATTGCGGAAAAGCTGGAAGAAAAAGCTGAAGAAGCTAAAGAAGATGGTGAAAAAATAGCAATATCTGAAGGTATTCAGGATGAAAATGAAATTGTGAAGGACAGGGCGGAAAAACTGCTTTCCGAGAAGTTGGAAAATGCGACTGATGGGGAAGTGTACCTTGACAATGAAGATATGCAGGTAATTATTGATGCAGCCCAAAATAGAGAAGCTGTTACAACCAACACATCTTCAGAAGTTGGAAAAAATTTTGATTTTAAAATCTAATAGAGGAAGAAATTTGATTTTCTGATTATGCTTAAATAATTAAACAGCAGATGGTAAAGGCTTGACTTTTGTCAGGTATTATGACCATAAATTTATAGAAGAGGAGGTGAAAAAGATGAAAAAATTAGGAAAGAAGGCAAAAGTACATGAAAATAGCTTGTCTGCGTATTGTTCTTCGGCATGTACCTGTCTTACAATTACATGTACATGTTCAAGCACAAGTCATGATCCGACTGGAAACTATTTTCAGGGAGATGTAAAGGCTGATTCAGCAGGTACAATTGTATGGCTGTAATGCAGGTTACTGGTAAAGTCATTTTTCAATGAATAGGTAGATTGTTGAAAAATGACTTTTTCAGTGCTTTTTGCTACAATGTGCAAAGGGAGTTAGATTGTGCTTGTTTTTGACAATTTAACTCCCTTTAATAATAGGAGGTACAAATGAAAGTAGAAGCACCATTTATCCATTTGATTAAGTTACATACGAAGTATTATCTGTATGATGTAAATTCAAAAATGATTGTAAATATAAGCAATGATTTATTTGATTTTTTCAAAAGTAATGAAAATATAAAAGCAGAAATTGAAATTCCTCATAAATTGGAAGATGAAGTCCGTAGGCTTTTGAAATATGATTTGTTCAGTAAAACAGATACTGGCTATGAAATAGAATATCCGCAAGGTACGAATTTAGAAGAAATTTTAAATAACTGTATGAGGATTATGACATTGCAGGTAACGCAGAATTGTAATTTGCGCTGCAAATATTGTGTCTATTCGGGTTCTTATCCCAACCGGGTTCACAGTAATAAACGAATGTCATTTGAAACGGCAAAAAGTGCCATTGATTTTTTGTATGCACATAGCAGTATGACTGCATCAATAGGCATTGGTTTTTATGGAGGAGAACCTCTACTTGAGTTTGACTTATTAAAGAAATGTGTAGAGTATGCGAAAATGAAATTTATTGGCAAAGATTTAAGTTTTACACTGACAACGAATGCTACATTATTGACAGAAGAAATTATGAAATTTTTTGTAAAAAATAACTTTTTTGTCACCATTAGCTTTGATGGTCCTCAAGTAATACAAGATAAGAATAGGGTTATGGCAGACGGAAAAAGTGGTTCTTTTGAGACAGTTATGAAAAATGTAGAAATGTTTTTAAATAAGTATCCTGATTTTTCTTGGCATGTCAGTTTCAATGCAGTATTGGACCCAACGAATGATTTTAGTTGTTCAAATGATTTCTTTATGAACTTTGAAACGGTAAAAAGTATAACAGCAAATGGAGTGTTGTTCAGTACAGATGGATTAAAGAAGGAATTAGAAAAGGATGAAACATTTTCCATAGCTTATGAATATGAAATGTTCAAGAATTTTTTATGTAGTTGTGGTAAATTAGATAAGATAGGAAGCAAGCTGTCTGTTGCCTATATTGAACAGTTGGAAAAGCTAGTTGCAAAAAGGGAAGTAGGAATTGAAAAAAATAAGAAATTTGCGCATCCTGGAGGACCCTGTTTAATCGGAGTGCATAAATTTTTTGTAAATGCGGATGGTAATTTTTACCCATGCGAGCGTGTTGATGAAAGTGCAAATGTTACGAAGATAGGTAATATTAAGAGTGGATTTGATTTTGACAGAATCAGGGAACTGCTAAACATTGGTAAATTAACGGAGAATGAATGTAAGAACTGTTGGGCATTTCAATTCTGTATCCAATGTTTCCGCTCAGCGGTGGATGGTGATAAACTGTCAAAAGAAAAAAGATTAGCTAAATGCAAAAGTTCAAAAATGAATGCAGAGGAAAGTATAAAGGATTATATTGTACTAAAAGAATATCATTCAAAATTTGGAGAAGGATTGAGGGGGAATTGATATGAATACGAATGAGCCATGTGCGGCAGTTTTTCCTGTAGATGAGGATTTCATGCGCTTGCCGAATAATGATGTGATACAACTGGAAGGAAGGCAACAAAAAATAACATATTATTTGACATTGGGTGGCTGGAATATTTCAAGTCCCAATCATATTATAAATGTTATTGATAAGTTTGATTTCAGCCAGTTAGATGTGCTTGTTCTTGTTAATTCCTACCATTTCTTAGAACATAGGGTTATTGAAGATATTATTAGAATAGCAGCACAGAATAACATAGAGATTTATTGGGCTAGGGATGATCGAGATGTAGACAGACAGGCTATAGAGGAAATGTCGGACGAATTAAAGGTGTGTACATCGTTTATTTGCAATGAAGTCGCTGCTGATATAAGTACAGTGTTACATAACTTTGATATACCCATTGTAAGCATAGCGGGGGTTGGTCCATATGTTCAGAAGTTTCAGGTAGGACTCAAACTTAGAAATGACTTCGTGAGTGCTGGATACAAAACCTTATATATAAGCTCCCGTAGGGAAGGTGTGTTATTTGGAGCTAGGATATTTCCAGAGTTTCTCTTTGAGAATGGCATGAGTTTTTCAGAAAAAATTTATGGAATTAATCACTACATCGAAAAATTATGCCGGGAAGAACAGCCGGATGTTGTATTGATTAGTGTTCCTGGTGAAACAATGGAATTGAGCCAAAAACATAAATTGGATTTCGGGTACTTAGCCAGCATTGTTTTTTCCGCAATCAAGCCAGATGTATCCATATTAAATTTATATAATCTGAAATATACAGATGAATTTTTTTAGAAGAACAGAAGAGTTATTGTAAATACCGTTTTGGTGCAGTTCCGGATTTGTTTTATGCTACATATACAGGAATTGTTGAATCGTCTTTACAGGAAGCATGGATACAATATTATCATGGAGATAAAATATATGATGATTTACTGACAAAAACAAGCTGTTTAATGAAGCAGATGTGATGAATGGTCTATTTTTTGAGCGGGTTATGGAGATATTGGAAGAATATGGTTCATTAGATTTTATGTGAGGTGCATATGGAAGATAACAGAACAAGCATAAAGAAAAGGTTAGATGATATTTTTATAGAAAAAATGGGTTACTTAGTTAATAGACTTACAAACGATCAGCGTTCAAAGAGTTTGTTGAGTGATAGTGCTGGTATGCAGGCAAGGGATTTATTGAAACTTTATATGGAATTAGAAAACGAATTTCATATTGACTTTAATCCACTTGTATTAGACGGAAACTTTGATAAATATGATTGCCTATTAGGATATATTGTAAGAAAAACCGGAGAGAAGAATGTCAATTAAGAAGATTCATATTTATGTCATTGATGACGGAATATTAAACCGAAAAACGAATTTAATATATGCTTTAAGGTTTTAGTATTGCAGAGAAATTTTGATAAATAAAGTTGTATCATTGGATACGTAAAAGAATATGGTGATTTTAATGGTAAACAATAAAGTACATGTATGCATTATAGATAACGGAGTATTTTGCGGACAAGTTCATTTATATAAAAATATGGAAGTTGTTGGTAATGAAATCAGATTGGTTATATCTGAAAGTGATAAATTGTCGCATGGATCATCCTGTGCCAAAGTAATAGAAGCAAACATAGAAAAATCATATGAACTGAGCAGTATCACTATTTTGGATTCATATGGGAAGGGTGAAGTAGGGAGTTTGCTTTTGGCACTGGAATGGTGTAAAAATAATGCTGTTGATATTATCAATCTGAGTTTGGGAAGCACATACTTCAAAGACAGAAGATTGCTGCAAGAAATCATTAACGAGTGTGCGTATTCAGGTTTGATTATTGTGGCTGCCCTGTCTAATTCAGGATTTGCAACATATCCTGCCGGATTTACGAACGTGATTGCAGTGAGAAAATCCGATGTATTAAAAAGGCGGGAATATAAAGTAAATTATAGTGCAGGGCTTGGATTTGGCATTGTTGAAACATATGGGAGCGATACAGTTCTTGTTGATGGTAAAATGCATCAGACAAGAGCTAGTAATAGTATTGCAACGCCTTATGTAACTTCTAAAATTGCTGATATTTATTTTAAGGGTATTACTCCATTTTATATTAGACGATTTTTTCACAGGAGCAAATAGATATAAATTGTTTTTATGTTGATTGGATTAGAACAGCGTATCTTAGTCATGTGCAGTTGCCTTCTAGAATATGCAGTTTTTGTGTTTCAGATGATTTAGACAGTTCTGATACGGTTATTCTTGGAGAAATGGATAATATTGAGCATTATCTTGATGCAGGGAAAAATATAATATACTTGGGAAATGATAAGTTGGAAATGACAAGCGATCATTGTTATATTTGGTCAAGATATAATAGGGAAAGGCAAATAGAACTGAACTCATATACTGATAATGAAGATATTGAAATACCAGTAATTTTTGTTAAAGGCTGTGATTCGCTAAATAAGGTTCGGGAACTATGCCGCAAAATGATTGAGCAAGATTACAACGCATATGGTATAACTGACAAAATTGTTGGGGAACTCATTGGACTTAGATATATTCCGGTAGAGAAGAAAAAAGGAACTGATATAAAAAAATATATTTGCAGTGAAATATTTTATGGACAATATGATATTTTAATCTGCGATTTGGGTAATTACTCAAAAGAGGATATTCAAACGGAAATTTGTATAGAGCCTGATGTATATATATATGCAGATGATGCAGAAATCTCTGTTTATAGTGAAGAAGAAAGCAAGGTGTTTAAGAAAATTAAAGGTATACCAGAGCAGTATATTATTGAACTGCTTACAAGGGAGTAATGATTGAATGACAGAAAAGGATATAATTCATAAATTAACATATTTGCTACATGGGCACAGAAGAAAAATTTTCATAATATTTGGATGTCTCTTAATATCTACCGGATTAAATTTATGTATTCCGTTTATTAGTAAAGAAATTATGGATGAGGGATTTATTGGCGGCAATAAAAATATTTTGTTATATTTGGTAGTAGGCTCTTTTGCTATATATATGCTCATATCAGCTTTGAATATTATCAAAGAGAAAGTGCGTGTGGAAATTGTTGCTAAAGTACAGTATTCATTATGGCATCAGGCATATGAACATCTGATGAGGATGAAAATAAATTATTTTGATGATAGAAATGCTGCGGAAATATTTAATAATCTTAGTGTAGATATTGCAAATATGGTATCCGTTGCGGATGAAAGTGCATTTTTTGTTGTGACACAGGCATTCAGCATGGTTGGAGGGGTTATTGGTCTTTTTATATTGGATTACCGTATGACGATTTTAGTATTGCTGTTTATTCCAATCAAGGCTGTTGTTATGAAATATTTTGCAAAATACCGTAAGAAAGTCATGGATGAATTTATCCTTGACAGTGAAAAATATTCTAGTTGGTTTGGAGATACGGTGGGCGGTGTAAAGGAGGTAAAGCTCTTTGATATACTAGACAACAAGCACAGAGAGTTTGATGAAAAACAAAGGGTAGTGATTCGCAAGCAGAAGAAAATGAATATGCTTAGTCAGTGGAATAGTGCGGCGGATGATGTATTAGTACATTTGTTGATAACGCTGATATATATAGTTGGCTCTAATCTAGTATTCAATATGCAGCTTTCGGTTGGTAGTATTTTTGCATTTATTACATACAGCTCATATGTGACAGGACCAATTTCTGCCATCTTGAACATCGGTTACTTGCTGTCAGGGATTATTCCATCGACAAAAAGATACTATATGTTTATGGAACTAGACGAAGAAAACAGTAACCAGAAGATAACAACATCCCCACAGTTTGGAGATATAGAGTTAAAGAATATATCATTTGCTTATGAGGAGGGAAAGCCTATTTTAGACGGTGTGAGCGTTATATTTACAAAAGGAAGCAAAACGGCTATTATAGGCAGGAATGGTTCTGGCAAGACTACTATTATCAACCTACTTACGAGGCTCTATGAACCAGAAAATGGGCAGATATTACTGAATGGAACAAATATTGCGGATATGTCGTTACAGGCATATAGAGAAATGGTTTCCATCGTCAGCCAGCAGATATATCTTTTTAATGACAGCATAAGGAATAATATCTGTCTTTATAAGCAGGTAAGCGATGCTATGCTAAAAATAGCTTGTAGAGACAGTGGATTAGAAGATTTTATAAAAAGAAGTATCCTTAGATTATGTGGTAGGTCAAAATGGTGCAATGCTTTCTGGCGGACAGAAACAGAAGATAGCCCTTGCAAGGGCATTGATCCATGATAAACCTATCATTATATTTGATGAAGCTACTTCCAACACCGATGCATATTCAGAGCAACAGATTAATGCATTACTGCACACTGGGCTTAGAGATAAAACGGTAATAGTGATTACACATAAAAAAGAAGTATTAAGTGAGGTGGATCAGATTGTGGTATTAGACGATGGAAAGATAGATATAGTTGGCGGATATGAGGCAGTAAAAAAGAGTAAATATTGGTTGCAGTTAAGGGATGATTATGTAGATATTTAAAAAGATGTATATAAGGGATAATGTAGAAGTTGTGAAAAGAAGAAAACCAATAGCTCCGCAAATGGGATTCTATTGGTTTTTCTTATTGTTCTGAATCGACAGGATACCGGTTTACCGGGTATATCAGAGGGCTATTGATTTGGAGCTTTACCATGCCTTTGCCGAATTGGTAGTACAGACTTCTCTGGACGATACGGCGAGAAGGACTTACCGACAAACAAGGGCGATGCAGATATGGCAGGTGGAAACGGATGTGTCCGGCTATTTTGAACCATATCATCTGCGTTATCCTGGCGAGGTGTTGGAGCGGTTTGAGGAAAAACTGGGCAATGATGTCCGAGTTCTCCGCGCTCTGGCCCTGGCGCTGGGAAATACCTGTGCGATCCAGTCTGACAATATGTTTGTGGGCAATCAGCGGGGAGCGTTCCTCCAGAAATTGCGGCGGTCTGCCGGAGAAGATGTGTACCTGCAGGGCGCTCTGTATCTTTTGGAAACAGATGCGGCACAGCGCCATGCCCTGTTGGAGAAACTGGCAGAAAGGGAGTGTACGAGAACGGAAGAAGCCCTGTTTGTACTGTCGTTATTTGATGATAGGGAACGCGGCTATGAGGTGATGCATACCCAACTCAGTCATCTATTCACACAAAATCGGACACTTTCACTGGTATATGATTTTGGTGTGCTGGAATGGTTCATCCGGTTCTATGCAGAGCAGGCAAAGAAATACCGCGGGAAAGCCGACCTGGTGCTGCGCACGCTAATGAAACTTCTGCTCCAATCTCCGGTTCCACACCAAGGGCTTTCAAAGCCAGTTCGGTAGTAGCAATTTCATTTGCCTTTTCCGGTGCTGAACCATGCGTTGGCACACAGAATGTCAGTTCCTGCTGTATGCTATCAGCATAGTTTAATTCAACAGAATGACCCAGGGCGTTGCTTGCATATCCAATCGTCCGCCGATGACCTGCCTGCTCCACAAAATCACTGTTTTTCAGTTGCTCAAACTGTTCCTCGGTCATGTACCCAAAGGTTCCATCTGCCTTACTGCCTTTCTGCATCTGCATAGAGAGCTGCATGGAGGATACCATGTTAAATGCCAGTGAAGTGATGGATGTAAACAAAAATGCTGTCAGAACGATCGCAAGAATCGCCGCCAGATTACGAACCTTATTCTTCATGAAATATTGTTTAGACAGCCGTTTGATGGTTTTTGTACTATTATTGCCAAATAGAATGTCATTCATAGTCCCGCCCCCTTTACTGTACGATTTTGCCATCCTCAATCCGAATAATACGGTCGGCGAGCTGGGCGATCTCATTGTTATGAGTAATCATTACAAGAGTTTGTTGAAATTTCTGGCTGGTTACTTTCAAAAGCCCCAGCACATCACTGCTGGTCTTGCTGTCCAGGTTGCCGGTAGGTTCGTCTGCCAGAACGATAGCGGGCTTTGACACCAATGCGCGGGCGATGGCTACACGCTGCTGCTGGCCGCCGGAGAGGTTGTTGGGCATATTGTTCAGCTTATCCTCCAGCCCCAGCATCTGCACTACTTCTTTCATAAACTTCTTGTCTACCTTGTTTCCGTCCAGCTCCACAGGCAGCACGATGTTTTCATAGACATTTAGCACCGGAACCAGATTGTAGTTCTGGAAGATGAAGCCAATCTTTCTCCTGCGGAAGATAGTAAGCTGCTCGTCTTTCAATGTAGAGAGGTCATGTCCATCTACAATGACCTTGCCGGAGGTAGGCACATCCAGCCCGCCGATCATGTTTAGCAGAGTGGATTTGCCGCTGCCAGAGGTTCCAACAATCGCTACAAATTCCCCCTGCTCAACAGAGAGGTTCACACCATCCAGGGCCTTTGTGATATTCGGCTTTGCACCGTAGTATTTTTTTAGTTCAGACGTTTGCAAAATGCTCATAAAGAACACCATCCTTTCTTTTTGATAAGCCCATTGTAGCGAACAAACCTCACAGAAATGTCACGAGCCACAAAAAATTTCCGCTAAATTCAACCCCAAATGTCACAAGTTCGTGACATTTGAAAAACCGGGAGAAAAATCCCCCGGTTTTCCGTGTCCCACAGTCGCATACAGTGGCGTAGGAAATATTCACTTGATATGGCCGCTCCTGTTATTCATTTACCCGAAGCCGCTCTACGACACTTCGATTGTTAAAGAGCCGGAGTGCGACAACAGGGACAATAAACGCCAGTACCAGAAAGAGCACCAGCATAATCAGCGCAGGGAGCAGCGTCATCTGGAATGTCATCATGATACTGGTTGGACCGTTTTCTACAAAAGCCCTTACCAATGTTATGCCAAGCGCCCCCGCAGCCAGTGTACCAACAATCCCTGCCAGCAGCACATAGGAGAAACTTTCAGAAATCATCATCTTTCTGAGTTGTTGATTCGTCATACCAATACTCTGCATGATGGCAAATTCATGACGGCGGGTAACAATATTGGTCATAACCAGATTGATGAAGTTGATCAGGCCCACCAAAGCAAACACAGCACCGATCACTCCACCGATCAGCAGGACGACATTTTTTACACTGGAAACAGTTGCTTTCATCATCAGAATGGAGGTATAGGAAACATCTGTATCCTGCGTCAGATAGTTTTCCATTTCCTGCTGGTACTGTTCCTCTACATCAAAGAGAAAACCGTACAAGGTAGGAGTTTCATAAATCTCCTTGAATTTATTTTCAGCCATAAAGATTTTCGGACCATCTATTATTCCTGAGATATTTGAACCGCCGCCAGTCACAGTCGTTTCGCTATGAGTAGCTGCGGCTTTTGCGATAATGGTAAATTCCGCGGTTGGAGTTCCATTTTCATAAAATTGAATGGTATCTCCAACTGATAATCCACGATAATCGGCGGCATTCGCCCCACCAAAGTTACCATGGTCGTTATATTCGCCCATTAAAATTACATTGTTGCCATTCCAAAGTTTGTCTTTTAAGGCAGATAAATCAGTTTCACCTTCGATAATGTCCAGCCGATTTAAGAAGTTTTCCGAAAAGCCAAATACATTTCCGAGAGGGTGGCTATCCGCAGTCAGGACAGCATAGTCCCTTTCTGTTCCTGTTTGGTAGACACCTAAGTTAAGGTGTTCCGGCACCATTCGTTGCTCCTTATTTGTATTATCAACCACATAGGGCGTTCCCCAGTCACAGGAGATATGGTCATCTTCAAAAGTGTTTCGGTATAGGTAGACTTCGTTTGTAACTCCAGGCTGTTCCTTGATTTCCTCCACTGCCTTCTCTGGAACAGTACTGTTATGCCCAAAGTCATTTCCAAACGCCGCCTGAATGCCGGGGCTATATACCATAAAATCACTTCGGGTCTGTTTTTCGATATAGGCATCTTCATCAAAGCTGCCACTCACTATGAACACCGAGTTCAGAAGGACAATACTCAAAGTCAGAGAAATCACAATAAAGACTGTTCGGCGCTTATTGCGCTGAAGATTTGCCTTCGCCATGTGGGGAATAACTGCCCCGGAAATTGTCTTTTTTCGCTTTATGGAAACCGTGTCCTGCTCTACATATCGGATAGCTTCGATAGGGGACACACGGGAAGCTTTCTTTACCGACTTTCTGGTGCTGATATAAACCGTAAGCCCGGAGAACAGGATCGCACCTGCGATAATCCCCAAATATGGGAGTGTGCCGACCTCAATGTTTCCTCCGCTGAAATCAACCGCAAATATCTGGAGTGCAGCAGGCAGAATACTGCGGCCAAGCAATGTGCCCAAAAGCAGACCGAGTGGTGTACCGATCAGGAACAAGTACAGTGCCTGCCGATTGACCAAACGCTTGATCTGCTGGGAAGTAGTCCCCACAGTCCTCAGCAAGCCGTATTGCCGAATATCATTTGTTACAGCAATCTCAAACACATTGTAGATCAGCAGATACCCACAGAACATGAACAGGATACCGAAAACACCGGCTACCAGCCACATCATAAGACCGCTTTCATTAGAGACAATGGGATTAGGGGCAACGCGAACCGCATTGGCTGCATTGACATCATCCGGATTACCGCCGATATTGCGGACAAGCTCTGAAATGCGGTCCTTTACCATATAACTATCCCGCATTACTACATCGGCTGTATAAATACCACAGCCAACACGCCCCAAAGCAATATCGCTCATCATTTCTGCGTTTTCTTCCAGAAATGCTTTGGAAACAATGACCGATTCTGATTTTTCATTTGGTGTGTCGTAAATACCGGATACGACCATATCAAAATGATAAACCTGACCACTTTGACGAACCTTCAATTCAACAGGAATTTCTGCCCCGATTTTTTCTTCGATGTTCAGATCCTTCAGTATATTGGCAGAAACCAAAACCTCATTTACTTTTTGAGGGGCAGAGCCTGTGCGTGGTGTCAGCATCCGAATTTCCAACTGAGTCTGGTCGGCATAATCGACCTCTGCAACACGCCGGTTTGTGTTGGTCATAATTTCGACTGGTATCCAGCAGCCCACCTTTTCAAACATGGCGTTTTCTTTTAACTGCTGAAACTGATCCTCGGAAAGTCCCTGTACCAGAGCATCCGCAGATGATCCCATCATTTTTGCCATGCTGTATTCCAGCGTCCCACTGGCACCCATGCCAATGGTCAGGACTGCCGTAAAGAGAAAAGTTGTCAGGGCAATCGCAATGGCTGCAATCACATTCCGCATTTTGTTACTGCGGAAGCTGCGGTTTGCCAGCTTTTTGATGGCAGCCTTGTTGTTATTGCCAAATAGAATGTCATTCATAGTTCCGCCCCCTTTACTGCACGATCTTACCATCCTCGATCCGAATAATGCGGTCGGCAAGCTGGGCGATCTCATTATTATGGGTAATCATTACAAGGGTCTGGTGGAATTTTGTGCTGGTAACTTTCAGCAGGCTCAGCACATCGCTGCTGGTCATACTATCCAGATTGCCGGTAGGCTCGTCCGCCAGAACGATAGCAGGCTTCGATACCAGAGCGCGGGCGATGGCTACACGCTGCTGTTGGCCGCCGGAGAGATTGCTGGGCATATTGTTCAGCTTATCCTCCAGCCCCAGCATCCGCACCACTTCTTTCATAAACTTCTTGTCTACCTTGTTTCCGTCCAACTCCACAGGCAGCACAATGTTTTCAAAGACATTCAGCACCGGCACCAGATTGTAGTTCTGGAAGATGAAGCCGATTTTTCTCCTGCGGAAAATGGTCTGCTCATCTTTCAATGTAGAGGTCGCGCCCATCCACGACCATTGCCGGAGGTAGGCACATCCAGCCCGCCAATCATGTTCAGCAGAGTGGATTTGCCGCTGCCGGAGGTTCCAACAATCGCTACAAAATTCCCCCTGCTCAACAGAGAGGGTTCACACCATCCAGGGCCTTTGTGATATTCGGCTTTGTGCCGTAGTATTTTTCAGTTCAGTCGTTTGCAAAATGCTCATAGAGAACACCATCCTTTTTTTTGATAAACCCATTGTAACGACCAAACCTCACAGAAATGTCACGAGCCACAAAAAATTTCCGCTAAAAAAACAGAAAAGGTTGAGCCTTTTCCCAACCTCAGACGCTACCCGGATATAACCGCCCTGCAAGGTCACAATCTCACGGGCCAGATACAGACCGATTCCAATACCGTCCACATCATGCACCGCATCTTCCCGGTAAAACCGCTTGAAAATCGTCCCCTGGTGCTGCTCCGAAATGCCGATGCCGGTATCGGCAATGTCGATCTTCACATACATTTCCCAGCCTTCCACCGACACACGGATCTGCCCGCCTGCTGGGGGTGTATTTCACAGCATTATCCAGAATGTTGAACAGGGCTTCGCTTGTCCATTTTTATCATGGCGTGCATCCAAATGCTCCGGGCATTCCACCTGCACATCTATCTTTTTCATTTTTCGGCATTGAGCAAAAATCCCGCCCAGGGCAGCGGCAAGGGTATCATAAACCGGCTGCTGTTTTTGCTCCAGCGAAATGACTCCCGTTTCCATGGGAGGTTTTAATCATGTCCATATCATTTGCGGTCAGGAAGATCACCGCCGTGTCCGGCCGACGATCCTTTACCTCACGGCAGAAATCAAAGCCGTTTCCGTCCGGCAGGTTTACATCTAGCACGATCAGGTCATAGTCCTGCCTGGTCAGAAAATCACTGGCTGCTGATTTTGTCAGGGCAGAGTCCACAACATAGCCCGCAGCTTCCAGGTTATAGCACAAAGTATTATTCAAAAGTCGGTCATCCTCGACTACTAAAATTCGCATTGTATCACACTCCTTCATTCTTAGTGTAGCATCCAAATGTCACAGAAACCTCACGAGAGAATTATTTTTTTGTATTTTTGAAACGGCGGTCTGCCGGTTTCTCTGCATCCTTGGGAATCAGCCAAATGGTAGCCATCTTCACAGCGCCGGGGATACGCCCTCCGGCGCATAAATAATTGCTCTGCCTTGTTACACCTTATTTTTCTGCTGTTTTTCATAGAATATAAGTTATGTGGATTCCTATGATTCCTCAATTATAAGTTCTTAGCTTAATCAACGCAAGGAAGCAATGCCTACAACCTTATTTTATACAAAGCGAAACGCCG
>VOFG01000322.1_pt1 | contig 64000 bp, 69 predicted proteins | sample 5384171 | NCBI WGS metagenome assembly VOFG01 (sample SAMN12384726, study PRJNA508395) | human gut metagenome | isolation source: healthy gut F | host: Homo sapiens
AAAACTTGCCCGCCTCGATGAAGATATCGATGTCGGCGAAGACGGCAATACTGCTGTTACACCGCAGGAAAATCGTGCTTTTATGCTGCTACAGGTTTATTGATTGTTATGGTAGTAGGTCTTGTGGCTTTGCTTTTACCTGCTGATTCTATTTTCCGTGATGATCAGGGAATGCTGGCAAGCTTTAAAGCTCCTGTTATGCAGTCCATAGTTTCCTTTGCTTTTTGTTTTACTGGTGCTGTTGGTTTGACTTACGGTATTTTAGTTGGCAAATTCAAATCTCCACAAGATGTTACTAAAGCAATGGAAGATATTACCAAAACTTTGGTACAATTAATCGTATTTTATTTCTTTGCTGCCCAATTCCTCTATGCTTTCGGTGCGTCTAATATGGGTGCGTTGATTGCAGTTGCCGGTGCAGAATTTTTAAAATCTTTGGCACTGCCGCCGCAGGTTACAGTGTTCGGTATCATCATTTTCGTTGCAATGCTGAATTTGATTATTACTTCTGCTTCTGCTAAATGGGCGATTTTAGCACCGATTTTCGTACCTATGCTTATGGCAGTAGGTATTGCTCCAGAATTAACCCAAGTTGCTTTCCGTGTCAGCGACTCTGCGGTAAACGTTGTAACACCGATGTTTGCTTTCTATCCGCTGATTATTCTCTATTGCCAAAAATATGTAAAAAGCTCTGGTATCGGTACTTTAAGCTCCATGATGCTTCCTTATACTATTGCTTTATTGATTAGTTTGACGGTCATGCTGTATATTTATTGGTTTATGGATATTCCTTTAGGTTTACAAGCTGATTATGTATATCCCCGCCGCATGATGTAATGTGTTTTTAACCGTTGAAGCTGTTTATGCTTTCTGCTATGGACAGCTTCAGCGGATATTTTGTTATTTAAGATTCTTTAGCTTTGAAAGGATGCGTGTACAATGAAATCTATGCAAGAACGCCTTACTGAACGCTTTTTCCGTTATGCCGCAGTAAGCACCGAAAGTATTGAAGGTGCAGCGGTTGTTCCGTCCACACCTGGCCAGCGTCAATTGGCAGAGCTGCTCAAAAGTGACTTAGCGGAATTAGGTTTGGTTAATCTGGAGATTAGTGAATATTCCGTATTAACAGGTTATCTGCCATCCAATCTGCCTGCCGGCTATCACAAAGTGCCGACTGTCGGCTGGGTAGCACATTTAGACACTGTTAATGTTAACCTTTCTCCTGACGTACATCCGCAAGTAATTAAAAATTACCAAGGCGGCGACGTACTGCTGAATGCAGAAAAGAATATTTCTATAAAAGTAAGCGAACATCCTGAACTGGAAAAATATATCGGCAATGATTTAATCGTCAGCGATGGTACTTGTTCTTGGTGCTGATAACAAGGCCGCTATTGCTAATATCATGGTCGCTTTAGAAACCTTGGCACAAGATAAAACCATTCTTCATGGTGATATTTACGTGGCTTTTGTTCCGGATGAAGAAGTAGGTCTGTGTGGCAGTAAAAAAATGGACTTCAGCAAATTCCCTGTCGATTTTGCTTATACCATCGACTGCTGCGAGTTGGGTGAAGTTGTTTACCAAACTTTTAATGCTGGTACTGCTATTATTAAAACCAAGGCGTAACAGCTCACCCCATGTCCTCTAAAAAATACTTTGGTAAACCCTGTTTTAGTAGCAACTGACATTATTAACTGCTTCGACCGTATCCAAACCGGAACACACCGAGGGTACTGAAGGCTTTATCTGGGTACAATCCTTAAACAGCAATGTTTCTGAAGCTGTTTTGGATATTAAAATCCGTGACCATAATAAAGCACTGTATGAAGCACGTAAAAAATATATTCAGGATGCTGTAGAATTTGTTAAGGTGAAAAATCCGAAAGCTAAAATCGAGTTGGAAATCACAGATGTTTATGCTAACATTGCTGATGCTATCAACGAAGATAACAAAGTCTGCATTGACCATATCTTTGAAGCAATGAAAGAGCTGAATATCAATCCGAAGGATATTGCTATGCGTGGTGGCACTGACGGCTCCTTTATCTCTACTAAAGGTATTCCTACTCCTAACTACTTCACTGGTGCTCATAACTTCCACTCCTATGCAGAATTCATGCCTATGGATGCAGTGGAAAAAAGTTGTCGCATGACCTTAAAGCTGATTGAGCTGATTACTAAATAAGCGAATAAGGGTTTTACAAATTTTAATAAAAGTATTTTAAACTGCACTTAAAAACTGTAATAGTTTTTGAGTGCAGTTTTGTTATGGGTGGCATTATTCCGTTAGTGAGTGAGAAGAACGGAGGAGTAATACATCTCCGTCAGTTCGCTAAAGCTCACTGCCACCTCTCCTCGCGAGGAGAGGCAAGCCAGTTAAGCTGTAGTGAGAAATTCTAATTTACTGCGATAGAAATAATTAGTGTAGAGTGAAAGAGAACACGTCAGTAACTACTTTTGCCAAAGAAAATCAGTAGTTGCTTGGCGCCAACTGAGAGGTGGAAAGGGACGGCAAGGGTAGAAGTGCTAATGAAGTGTGGCGTAAGCTGACTGAGGGGTGTGCTATGTTAAGTATGCTTTCCACAACAACAAAGATGCTTCCTGCAATATACAGAAAGCATCTTTGTTAAAATAATCTATTTTAGTTTTTAAAAGCAGCAAGGCTGATTAGTCAGCACAGAGAAGCCTGCTTCTTCAAATTTAGCTTTGATTTCTTCGATTTGTTCTTTATCACGAGTTTCCAGTTCCAACTTCAGATAGCAGCCTGTAATCGGCATTTTGATATCATTGCGGTTGTGGTGCACACTGATAACATTGGCGCCGCATTGGCTGACGATTTCGGTTACCAGACGCAGTTGACCAGGGCGGTCATCTAGGGCAATGGCTAAATCAACCTTACGGCCGCTGGTAATCTGACCACGGGTGATAACACGGGAAAGAATGTTTACGTCGATATTGCCACCGGAAACCAAGCAGACAACTTTTTTCCTTGCAAGGGTAACTTGTTAAATAAGGCCGCAGCAATAGGAGTAGCACCTGCACCTTCGGCTACTAATTTTGTTTTTCCATTAAAGCTAAAATACCGGCTGCGATTTCATCTTCGCTGACAGTAACAATGTCGTCAACATATTTATTGATTAATTTATAAGTGTTTTCACCAGGGGTTTTTACGGCAATACCGTCGGCAAAGGTTTTTACTTTATCTAAAGTGCAGTAATGATGCTCATGGAAGGCTTTAAACATACTGGGAGCACCGGCAGCTTGTACACCATAGATTTTAACCTCCGGACGCAGGCTTTTGATTGCAAAAGCTACGCCGCTGATTAAGCCGCCACCACCGATAGGAACAATAACAGCATCAAGGTCGGGCAGCTGTTCTAAGATTTCTAAACCGATACTGCCTTGGCCGGCGATAACAAGCTCATCATCATAGGGATGGATAAAAGTCATACCGCTTTCTTCCTGCATCTGTACGGCACGGTCATGGGCTTCGTCATAGGCACCGGGAACAAGCTCTACTTGTGCACCTAAGCGTTTGGTGTTTTCTACTTTCATAATCGGTGCACCACTGGGCATACAGATAACGCTTTTAATACCCATCTGTGTGGCAGCTAAGGCTACGCCTTGAGCATGGTTGCCGGCACTACAGGCAATAACGCCTTTATCACGTTCTTCTTGGGAAAGCTGGCTGATTTTGTAATAGGCACCACGTACCTTAAAACTGCCCGTTACTTGCAGATTTTCGGTTTTCAGATATAAATCAAGGCCCGGTGCCAGGTTCGGTGCGGCAATCAGGTCGGTCTTACGGGCGATTTTTTTCAAAACGAAAGAGGCATGATAGATTTTGTCCAGTGTCAGCATAATAGCCCTCCTACACTCAATATTGTTAATGTCCACTACCAGTGGAAAAATTCGCATTTGTCCACGGATTATCTTTAAGCATATTATAGATAGGGAATCATATTAAGTCAAGCAGAAAAGCGGGTAATTCTGCATATTATGCTCATCCTAAAAAGAAGGGTGAAATACTGATGAACTTTTCGTGTTGTGCCAGGTACTGCTCCTTTTCAATATTCCTAAAAAATGGTATGATATGGTATACGTAAGTTTTATTTTTGCTTGTGTGCAGGCAGAAAATTAAGGATAAGTTTATGTGCGAAAGGAGATTGAAAGATGAGCAATTGGATAGAAGTAAACGTAGCTGTAACCCATGAAGCAGTGGAGGTAGTTTCTGAAATTTTGACTGAAGCAGGTTCTAAAAGGTGTAGCTATTGAGGACCCGCAGCTGATTAATGATTTACGCAACAGCGGTACTTGGGAGCTGTGTGATATTCCGGAGCAGCAAAATACAGAGGTGGTTACTGTCAGCGGTTATTATGCTGATGATGAAAAATTGCAGAATCGCCTGGCAGAGATTGAAGCAGGTTTGGCAGAGGTGGAGGAACGCATTGGTAAATACCGTTTCGGTAATACTCGTTTCCGCAAGGTTTCCGAGCAGGATTGGGCTAATGAATGGAAACAGTATTTCCATGTTACTCATGTAGGGCAAAGCTTGGTTATTAAACCTAGCTGGGAGGAATATATCGCCAAAGAGGGTGAGCACGTTATCGAAATCGACCCGGGTATGGCTTTCGGTACCGGTACTCATCATACTACTAATATGATGATGGAGCGTTTGGAAAAGGTTATGCCACAGGATGCAACTGTGTTTGATGTTGGCACCGGCAGTGGTATTTTGGCTATTGCAGCAGCTTTATGTGGCGCGAAAGCGGTTAAGGCTGTGGATATTGACGGCGTTGCTGTACGTGTTGCCCGTGAAAATGTAGCTGATAATCATTTGAGCGATAAAATCGAGGTACGTGAAGGCGATTTACTCCATGGTACCGAAGGTAAGGCGGATGTTATTATTGCTAATATTATTGCCGATATTATTATTATGCTGATGAAGGATATTCCTGTGAAGCTGAATGATAATGGTATTTTCTTGGCCAGCGGTATTATTGAAGAGCGTGTGGCTGATATTGAAGCCGAAGCTGCCAAAGAGGGCTTAAAGGTTGATGCAATCGACCACCGTGGCGGCTGGGTTGTTATGCAGTTCAGCAAGAAATAAGTTGTGAGGGAGAAGCAAGATGCATCGTTTTTTTGTACCTCAGTTATATAATGAAGAAATGACTATTGAAGGCGTGGATGCCCGTCATATTAGTAAGGTATTGCGTATGCAGCCAGGTGCGCAGTTGCAGATTGTCAGTGATGATGGTGTCAGTGCTTTGGCGGAAATCAGTGCTATTGACAGTGAGAAGGTTACTGTACGCTGTTTAGAAAAATTAGCAGAAAGTCATGAGCCGTGTGTTAAGCTGACTTTAGCACAAGGATTAGCTAAAGGCGAAAAATGGATTTTATTATCCAGAAGGCTGTGGAGATGGGTGCTTATAGTATTGTGCCTGTGGCGATGGAGCATTCCGTAGTTCGTCTTGATGGTGCTAAGGCTGCTAAAAAGGTGGAGCGTTGGCAGAAAATTGCCGAAAGTGCTGCTAAGCAAAGTAAGCGTGATATTATCCCGGTAGTGCAGCCTGTACAGACTATGCAGGAAATGCTGAAGGGTAATAATTGTGTTACGAAGATTATTGCTTATGAATGTGAGGACCGTCAGAGCCTGAAGAATGCTTTGCAGAGTGCAGAAAAGAAAGCACCTATTACCGATTTGTTGTTGATGATTGGTCCTGAAGGCGGCATCAGCGAGCAGGAGCTGGGAATAGCTCGTGAGCATGGTGCTGTGCCTGTAAGTCTGGGACGCCGTATTTTACGTGCAGAAACAGCAGGCTTGGTGGCTATCAGCGCTATCTTTTATGAAACAGGCGATTTAGGAGATTAATATATAATGAAGAAAATTGCTTTTTATACTTTGGGTTGTAAGGTCAATCAGGCAGATACGGCCAGCATGGAGGAGATTTTCCGTGCCGCAGGCTATGAGATTGTAGACTTTAATAAGCCTGCTGATATTTATTTGATTAATACTTGCGTTGTTACTAATACCGGTCAACGTAAATCACGTCAGATTATTAATCGTGCTGTTCGTAATCATCCCTTGTCTTTAGTGGTGGTTACGGGCTGTTATCCACAGACAGCGGCGGATGAGGTGCGTGCTATTGAGGGTGTCGATGTTATCATAGGCAATCAGGAGCGTGGACGTATCGTCGAGCTGGTGGAGGAGTCTTTGCTTTCTAAGGAAAGCAAAGTGCTGGATAATGTGCAGAAAATGACGGTGGATACTAAGTTTGAAGAATTAGGTGTCGGTACTGAAACCGATAAAACTCGTGCTTTTCTGAAGATTCAGGAGGGTTGTAATCAATATTGCACTTATTGCATTATTCCGTATGCTCGTGGTCCGTTGCGTAGCCGCAGCTTGGACAGTATTCGCGAGGAGGTCGGAAAATTAGTGGCCGCAGGCTATAAAGAGGTTGTGCTGATTGGTATTCATTTGGGCTGCTATGGTAAGGAGCTGGTGAAAAACGGTGAGCATATTACTTTATATGATGCAGTGCAGGCTGCTTTGAGTGTAGAGGGTGTACGTCGTCTGCGTTTAGGTTCTTTGGAATCTGTAGAGGTAGAACCGCGTTTGTTGGAATTGATGGCTAACGAACCGCGTTTATGCAAGCATTTGCATTTGCCGTTGCAGAGTGGTTGCGATAAAATTTTAAAGGCTATGCATAGACCTTATGATACTGCGCGTTTCCAGGCTCTGCTCAAGGATATTCGTGCCCAGGTGCCTGATGTGGCAATTACTACTGAGATTATTGTAGGTTTCCCTGGTGAAACGGAGGAGGACTTTGCGACTACTTTAGAATTTGCCCGCCAATGCGGATTTGCCAAAATGCATATTTTCCCCTATTCTAAGCGGAAGGGAACTCCTGCCGAATCCATGCCTGATCAAGTGGATGAAACAGTGAAGAGTGAGCGTGCTGCTAGATTGGCTGCCGTTGATGAAGAATTGCATCAGGAAATGTTACAAAGTATGCTCGGCAAGACGGAAGAGGTTTTATTTGAGCAGCCTGCGGATGTCGGCTATATGGAAGGCTTATGCGGTCCTTATCTGCGTGTTGTTGTACCTGCGTCCCCGGAGCTGGCAGGAGAAATCTGTCAGGTGAAAATCACCGGCGTGCAGGATGATTGGTTACGCGGAGAAATTTTAGATAATTAATAAATAATTAGCAGGATAATTTTCATAAGCATAGAATGTAATACTTATTAACGATATGAGAGGAGGGAGAAAATGGCTGAAGATTGCATTTTCTGCAGAATTATCAAGGGTGAAATTCCGTGCGATAAGGTTTACGAAGACGATAAAATGCTGGCTATGCGTGATATTGCTCCAGCTGCACCGGTGCATGTACTGTTGCTGCCGAAAGAGCATACTGATAACATCACTACTGCTGATCCCGAACTTGTTGCATATATGTTGGGAAAAGTAAAAATGATTGCTGAAAAAACCGGTATTGCCGAGAAGGGTTTCCGCGTTGTTATCAACACTGGTGACGAAGGCGGACAGACTGTTAAGCATCTGCATATTCACGTAATTGGCGGTAAAGTATTAGGCTGGCCGCCGTGCTAAAATATTGACAAGGCTTGTGTTTTCTTGTATAATATTTTAGTAAGTGTTTTTATGTGGTTACACAGAAAAACTTAATTTGCAGATACACTTCCCTAAGTGTGTGGAGGGAGGGAGAACAGATGGCAGAAATTAAAGTTGGCAAAAAACGAAACTTTAGACAGCGCACTGCGCAGATTTAAAAAGAGCAACCCAAAAGGCAGGCATTCTTTCTGAGGTAAGAAAACGCGAACATTATGAAAAACCGAGCGTTGCCCGTAAGAAAAAATCCGAAGCAGCCAGAAAACGTAAAACCAGATAATTGGAGGCGGGCTGTATGTCTATAAAAGACCAATTGACTGCAGATATGAAGCAAGCCATGAAAGACAGAGAAGCAGGTAAACTGCGTTTAGCTGTTATCCGCATGGTTCGCGCTAATATTAAAAATGTTGAAATCAATGACAAGAAAGAGCTTACTGATGAAGAAGTTCTGTCTGTATTGATGAAAGAGGTCAAAATGCGTCAAGACTCTGTTGAAGAATTTAAAAAAGCAGGTCGTGACGAATTGGTTGCACAAGCTGAGGAAGAAATTGCTATTTTAAAGAAATATCTTCCGGAAGCACTCAGTGATGACGAACTGAAAGCCATCGTAGCTGAAGTTGTTGCCGCTGTCGGCGCTACTACCATGAAAGATATGGGCAAAGTAATGCCGGCTGTTATGGCCAAAACAAAAGGCCGTGCAGATGGTAAACGTATTAACGCTATCGTTCGTGAATTACTCAAATAATTACGATAACCGTGTTAGAGCAATCTGGCACGGTTATTCTGTATTTTGAACAAAATTTATGCAGGAAGATGTTGTTGTGCCCATATGTTTGTAATAAACGTTGCATAATAGCATCTTTTTTTTGTTCACAAAATAATAATTTTCCTTTAACGCTTTTCAATGGTATAATGAAAGAAAATAAATAAAGGAGGTTGGGCTATGCCTCTAGAGGCTTGGTTATTGCTTAGCGGAATTATTTTGCTGATAATCGAAGTTATAATTCCCGGCTTCGGAATTTTTGGTATTTCCGGCTTATTTTGCCTGACAGTGGGCTTGTACTGCCTGATGGGAGGCGGTGTAGTGTCCATGCTGGCAGTTGCAGGTATGTATATTATCCTGGCTTTAGGTGTTTTGTTTCTCTGGTTGTATCTGCCTCGGGAAAGCAAGTGGAACCCGTTCGTGCTGTGGGAGAAGCAGAGTAACAGCACCGGCTATACAGGTAGTGATGATTTAACTGCTTTGTGTGGGCAATGCGGTACTGTCTTAACACCTCTGCGTCCTGCAGGAACGGTGCAGATAGGCAGAAAGCGTTTTGATGTCAGCAGCTTGGGAGAGTATATCGACAAGGGAACTGCTGTACAGGTAATTAAAGTAGAAGGAAGTAAAATTTTTGTTGAAGAAGTAAAGGAGTAAACGTATGGATTTGTTGTTTAATTTTGTGTTTGGCAGTGGGTTTATGTTCATCATTGTTATTGCCTTAATTGCCGTATTTTTTAACTTTGTACCTTTGGGCTTGTGGATTAGTGCCATTGCCGCAGGTGTTAATGTCGGTATTTTCACCTTAATCGGTATGCGTCTGCGCCGTGTGCCTGCATCTCAAATCGTTCTGCCGTTGATTAAGGCTAATAAGGCAGGTTTGGATGTTAATGTTAATCAATTAGAAGCGCATTATCTGGCAGGCGGTAATGTTGACCGCGTTATTGATGCTTTGATTGCTGCTCATCGTGCCCAAATCGAATTGAGTTTTGAACGTGGCTGTGCTATCGACTTAGCCGGTCGTAATGTATTGGAAGCTGTACAAATGAGTGTTAACCCTGAGGTTATTGAAACTCCTGTTGTTAGTGCAGTAGCCAAAGACGGTATCGAGCTGAAGGTTAAAGCACGTGTTACAGTACGTGCTAATATTGACCGTCTGGTAGGTGGTGCCGGTGAAGCAACCATTATTGCCCGTGTCGGTGAAGGTATTGTTACTAATGTAGGCTCCAGTGATGATCATAGCAAGGTATTAGAAAATCCTGATTTCATTTCTAAAACTGTTTTGGATAAAGGTTTGGATGCAGGTACTGCTTTTGAAATCCTCTCCATTGATATTGCGGACGTTGATGTAGGTCGTAACATTGGTGCTGCTTTGATGACAGACCAAGCAGAGGCTGATAAACGCATTGCACAGGCACGTGCAGAAGAGCGTCGTGCAATGGCTGTAGCTAAGGAACAGGAAATGAAGGCTTATACGCAAGAAATGCAGGCGAAAGTTGTAGAAGCGCAAGCAAAAGTTCCTACAGCTATGGCAGCAGCTTTAGAAAGCGGTCGTCTTGGTGTTATGGATTATTATCGTCTGAATAATATTCAGGCTGATACCCAAATGCGTCGTAATATTGCCGAAGCAGAAGATGCAGATGGTAACGATAAGCCTGTAGGTAAATAAACGAGGTCACTATTATGAGTGATTTATTTGACGTATTGATACCCACAATTATTTTGGGGATGTTGTGTAAAGGTGTTTTAAAGGTGCTTTTGGGCGGTAAGAAAAGAAGAACGCCGGAAAAAATTCCTGAAACGCCTGGAGAAACCACTCTGCCTGATTATGGTACTACTGAACAGGAAGGTAGCATCAAGCCGTATCAGCGCGAGAATCCGGCAGAAAAATTTAATCGTGCTCTGCGTAAACATGAGCAGGAGAAGCTGGAACAGCAGGCTGACAAGGTTTATGATGAAAGTAAGACTCAAAGTGCAAAGCAACGTATTCACCGTGATGATGAGCCGGTTCATGAAACAAAAGGCAGGATTTATCATGACAGTGTGCCACCGTCCCAAGGTAAGTCCACTGTCAAGGAAGTTCCTGTTGTTCATGATAAGGGTAATATTTATCAGGAGAATAAATTCCGCGGCTATAATAATTATCAGCCGTCAACAATTACTGCTGTGGATAAGTTTACTGTACAACCCATGCAGCAGCAACAGCCGAAGCCGAAGGTGAAATTAAAGCGTGCGGCCTTGGTGCAGGGGTTTATCATGGCTCAGGTGCTTGACAAGCCACGTAGCTTAAAACCTTATGGTATGGAAGAAAATCTATAAATCCGGATTTGGGATGGAGATGTTTTACAATGCTGGAAAATTTAGATTTGAGTAAAAAGGTTTCAAAAGAAGATTTCAACAAAATCATGGATGATTTAGGCGAACGTTTAGGTCGTGCTCAAAGATTGTCAAGAGATGCGAAAAAGCCTGTAATTATTATTTTTGAGGGCTGGCGCGGTGCACGTCGCAGTTCCATCATTAATACGATGATGCAGGAAATGGATGCCCGTGGTTTTAATGTTTATTCTAGCGTCCATATGGTAAAAAAGGATTATAAGCAACCGTTTTTCGCTTTCTTTTGGCAGCATTTACCTGCTTTTAGGTAATATTGCGGTATATCACCGTAGTTGGTACTATTTGAAAAATGCTTATGAAACTGCCGATGGCGATTTAAAAGGTGCTGATTGTGCAGATTTGTCTTTTGAACATATTAATCGGTTTGAAAAAATGTTGACCGATGATAACTACATCATTCTGAAATATTTCTTGCACTTATCTCCGAAACAGCAGAAAGAAAATCTGGAAAAGAATGCTAAAACTTTAGGCCGTGCCTGGAGAGAAATCAATCCTGCTCTTGACGACAGCAAAGAGTATAATAAATTCTTGAACCGTTATGAAAAAATGCTAGAGGCTACTGATAAATCCAATGCTCCTTGGCATTTGATCGCGGCTGATGATCGTCGTAGTGCAGAAATCGAAATTATCACTTCTATTGTTGACAGTATTGAAACTGCCGTAGCAGCACCTAAAGAGGAACCTGTAGAATCTGTGCATAATAATGCTCAATATGATGTTTTAAGTCAGGTTAATGCTTCTCAGGAAATGTCCAAGGCTGAATATAAAGAAAAGCTGGATAAATATCAGAAACGTTTGCGTCAGCTGCAGATTGAAATGTTTAAGAAGCAAATTGCTACTGTTATCTGCTTTGAGGGTTGGGATGCTGCAGGTAAGGGTGGTGCTATCCGTAGACTGACGGCGGCTTTAGATCCTTTAGGCTTTAGAGTACATCCTATTGCTGCACCGAATTTGGTAGATAAGCAATTCCATTATCAATGGCGCTTTTGGATGAATCTGCCTGACCCTGGTACTATCTCTATCTTTGACCGTTCCTGGTATGGACGTGTCATGGTAGAACGTGTAGAGGGCTTTGCTAAGCCTTATGAATGGCAACGTTCTTATGACGAAATCAAGGATATGGAGATGCAGTGGGCAGAGCATGGTATTGCTATTGCTAAATTCTGGCTGCAGATTGATAAGGACGAGCAATTGCGTCGTTTTAATGACCGTCAGGGAGATCCGATGAAGCAATGGAAGATTACTGATGAGGATTGGCGTAACCGTGAAAAATGGGATGCTTATGAGGATGCAGTTAATGAAATGCTGGTACGTACCGATACATCTTATGCTCCCTGGACTATTGTTGAAGGTAATAATAAATATTATGCTCGTTTAAAAGTATTAAAAACAGTGATAGATTTGTTTGAAAAGAAATTAGCAGAGAAAAATTAAGTGTTCATAAAGAGGAGAATGAGAAAGAATTTTGTCTTGGAAAATTAAAAATTATTTACAAGAAACACGTGCAGAGGAAACAGGTGCGCAGGTTTATCCTCCGGGACTGCGACAGCCTATTGCCTTTGTTTACCCCAATGTGTATCACTTAGGTATGTCTAACTTAGGTATGCATATTTTATATCAAATAATTAATCAACGTTCTGATAGTGCCTGTGAAAGATTTTTTTGCCGGATAAGCAACTGTTGCAGGAGCATATCAAAAGCAGGACTTCTCTGCTAAGTATTGAAACAGGTCGTCCGTTAGCCGATTTTAAGGTTATTTTTGTGATGCTGTCCTTTGAGATGGATTATGATAATTTGCTGACAGTGCTTGATTTAGGTAATATTAAGCTGCGTGCGGCAGAGCGTAACGAAAAAGAGCCACTGGTGATTATCGGCGGTCCTTGTGCTACTTTTAATCCAGAACCTTTAGCAGCCGTTGCTGATGCGTTCGTTATCGGCGAGGGCGAAGAGGTGGTACAGCAGATTTTAGATATTGTTTATGCTGCTGATGATAAACATACTGCTTTAGAGCAGTTGAAAAATACTGACGGTGTTTATGTACCTAAATTCTACGAGCCTGAGTATGATGTAGAGGGTAATTTCTGCAAATTACAGCCGTTAGATGATGCACCGGCGACTATCAAGCGTCAATGGGTACGTGATATTGATGCTTATCCCCATACCTCTGCCATTGTGACTAGCGGTACCGAGTTTGAGGATATGTATATTGTTGAAGTAGCACGTGGCTGCGGACGTCATTGTCGTTTCTGCATGGCAGGATATTGTTTCCGTAAACCGCGTCCGCGTAAGCTGGAAAATATCTTGGTTGATATCGCTAACCGTCCGTCGCGTACAAAAAAGGTCGGTCTGATGGGTGCTGCTGTTTCTGATCATCCGCAGATGCAGGAGCTTACAGAATATCTGGTGGAAAATAAAATTCCTTTCAGCGTAGCTTCCATGCGTGCTGATATGCTGACCCAGCCTTTGGCACATGCTTTAGCAGGCAGCGGCCAACGGACTATGACTGTGGCACCGGAGGCAGGTAGTGAGCGTATGCGCGCTGCCATCAATAAAGGTATTACCGAAGAGCATATTTATAGTGCGATTGAAATGGCTGCAGTTGCAGGTATGCGTAATATTAAGCTGTATTATATGATTGGTCTGCCTGGTGAGGAAACTCAGGATATTGTCGATACTGTAGATATGATTTTACGTATCCGTGAGAAAATGGATGCTATCGGCAATAAAGGTGAGCTGGTTATCAGCGTCAATGGCTTTGTGCCCAAACCATTTACGCCGTATCAATGGGCTTCTTTGTGTGATGTACGTACTTTTAAAACAACGTTTTAAAATGCTCAATGACGGCTTAAAGAAGATTAAGCATATTAAGCTGATTACCGAGTCCTTAAAGGAAACTGTTATTCAATCCGTATTGGCTCGTGGTGATCGTCGTATGGGTGAATATTTGTTGGAAGCACATACTAGCGGTCAGAACCTGAAAAGTGTGTTGCGTGGTCATAAACTGAATGCTGACGAATTGGCCGAGCGTGAGCTGGATATTGATGCACCACTGCCGTGGGATCATCTTGATATGGGTGTGACTAAAGAATATCTGCAAAAGGAATTACAGCGCAGTAATAAGGGTAAGTTTACGCCGATGTGCTTTTGATAATTGTAAACGCTGTGGAGTGTGCCGCTAATGAAAAAATTTTGTACTTGAACAAAAGAAAAATATTTGGTTCGGTACTTTTCCTTTATTAAGTGAGGCAGGTGTGGTAAATGCCTGCAGCTGCCGTCTGCATGGACAGTCGGCCTTGGTGGAGGATACTTTGAATCTAGCTTTGCATGTTCATGATGTACCGGAGCTGGTGCGTGCTAATAGAAAGCTATTTGCTGATGCTATCGGTGTGCCGGCGGAGAGATTTACGACTTGTGCACAGGTTCATGGGTCTAAGGTGCAGTTGGTTACAGAAGAGCTTGTCGGTGCAGGTGCTATTGATTTTGCCGATACTATTGCCGATACTGATGCTTTAGTAACGAAGCTTACCCAAGTACCGCTATTACTATTTTTTGCTGACTGTGTACCGGTTCTGTTAGTTGACCGTCGCTTAAAGGTCATTGGTCTGGCACATGCAGGTTGGCGTGGTACGGTAGCAGATATTGCTGCTAAAACTGTTCGCACTATGCAGGAAGCTTTTGGTAGTCAGCCGCAGGATATTGTGGCAGCCATCGGACCGTCCATCGGCAGTTGCTGCTATGAGGTGGATGATTTTTGTACGTGATAAGGCTGAAGGCTACGAAGAATATTTTACCCTATAGCTTCTAAGTCAGGTCATTATATGCTTGATTTATGGGGGTATAATATGGCTGTTTTACGTGATGCAGGTGTTCCTGCTGAGCAGATTGTTTGTGCTGAGGTCTGCACAGCTGATAATCACGAATTGTTCTGCAGTTATCGTGCAGAAAATGGCGTAACTGGACGTATGGGTGTCTGTCTGATGTTGAAATAGTGTCAACGTTCTTAGTTTTGTATCATTAAAAAATGAGCTTGTGCAAAAACAATGTTTGCTAAAGCTACTAAAAAACGCTTAACTAGTGTGATATATACCCTCTTTACTGGACAAACCGGTAAGGAGGGTATTTTTATTTCAAACTTAGGAAAATAGTTAGAGGTATAACTTATGAAATTAGGAGTAATATAATGTGCATAAAAGTAATAATCTGTTATCTGCTTCAGCTATTTAAGCAAGTTTTTCTAGTTATTGTATAGTAAAAATTAATATTTATAAAAGGTCTATGCCTTTGATGTACTTAAACAAACAACATATTAAAATAATAGTATATACTGTATAATTATATAAAAATCACATTGAGATATACTATTCGTGGGCGATTCATTGCTTACAAGATATAGTGTACATTTAAAATATACGTGTATACAATCTTATGAAGTATTGTCATGTTTTTGTTGCTGTGTTACAATATAACCCATAGAGCTAGAGGAGCTCTTGGAATTACTCGGTATATTAATTTTTATTTAAATTGAGGGGGAAATAAAATGTTAGACTTTTTGACTGCTATTGATACCTTTGTTTGGGGTCCGCCATTGATGATTTTGCTGTTGGGCACAGGCATTTTATTAACTATTAGATTAGGCTTGCTGCAGATAATGAAACTGCCGAAAGCGATTGCCCTGATTTTACCGCCCGTAACAGCGGCAGCGGCGATGTAAGCAGCTTCCAAGCCTTATGTACTGCTTTGGCTGCTACAGTAGGTACAGGCAATATCGTCGGTGTTGCTACTGCTATCAAAACAGGCGGTCCTGGTGCTCTGTTCTGGATGTGGATGGCTGCTTTCTTCGGTATGGCAACTAAATATGCTGAAGGCGTGCTGGCTGTAAAATATCGTACTGTTGATGCGAATGGTAATGCGTCTGGTGGTCCGATGTACTATATCGAACAAGGTTTAGGTAAATCTTTCAAACCGTTGGCTGTACTATTTGCTGTATTCGGTGCATTGACTGCTTGCCTTGGCTCTGGCACCTTTACCCAAGTAAATGCAATTACTTCTATTACTAACGTTTCTTTTGATATCCCTGTTATTTATACTGCTGTTGTTTTAACTATTCTTGTTGCGGTCGTAACTATCGGTGGCTTGAAATCCATTGCCAATGTAGCAAGTAAAATCGTGCCTCTGATGGCAGCTCTGTATATCGTCAGCACTGTGTCTGTACTGGTATTTTATGCTGATGTTCTGCCGTCCGCTATTCGTCTGGTGATTGATAGTGCGTTTAATACTACTGCTGCTACCGGTGGCTTTTTGGGTGCTTCTGTAATGCTGGCTATGCGTAGTGGTGTAGCTCGCGGTATCTTCTCTAACGAAGCAGGTTTAGGCTCTGCTCCTATCGTTGCCGCAGCGGCTAAAACTAAATGGCCGGCTGAACAAGGCTTGATTTCCATGACAGGTACCTTTATTGATACTATCATCATCTGCACCATGACCGGTCTGACCTTGATTGTCAGTGGTGTTTGGTGTGGCGATGTAAATGGTGCTGCTATGACTGAGGCTGCATTCTCCTCTGCTTTCCCTGTGGCTGCTAAATATATTCTGACCGCTGGCTTAGTACTCTTTGCTTTCAGTACTATCATCGGTTGGAACTACTATGGCGAACGTTGTGTGGAATACCTCTTCGGTGTAAAAGGTATCAAACCGTACCGCATTCTGTTTATCGGTCTGGTTGCTATCGGTGCTTTCCTGAAACTGGAAACTATCTGGATTATTGCTGATATAGTTAACGGCTTGATGGCTGTACCGAACTTGATTGCCCTCTTAGGCTTGAGCGGTGTGGTTGTTGCTGAAACAAAAGCATACTTCGCTTATTGGGAAAAGGTACATGCTCGTCATAAAAGTATTAGTCAGGTTGCTGACAACAGCTTTGTTGAGGGTAACGAATATTCCCTGTAAATAAAATTAATCGCTGTCTTGTTTAAGGCAGCGATTTTTGTCTATTTAAACGCGGAAATATCATTCTTTTAATTTTATGCTTACTAATAACGGTATGCTGTAAGATAATTATAACCAAGGGCTTTTGTTTCATAGACAAAAGCTCTCTTTCTATGCTAAAATAATATGATAAGAGTGGGTTATATTAAGAAAAAAAGACAAAATTTTCATATTTTTCAGTAGAAATAATTTACGCTGAAAAATCATTTTTGCACTGGATGGGGGCAAAAAACTTGTTAGCAGAAAATTTAAAGTTGGTGCAGAAACATATTGCAGATGCAATTGCTAAACGTGCCGAAAAAAATTGGCTTACAGGAGATAAGGTTACTTTAGTAGCCGTAACCAAAAAATCATCCGCCTGAGGTTATTACTGACATTCAAGCTCTGGGTATTCCTAATATCGGTGAAAACAGAGTGCAGGAAGCAAAGCATAAGCAGGAGGCTTTAGGTCATAATGGTTATTGGCATTTAATCGGTCATCTGCAGACAAATAAAGCACGTCAGGCAGTAGCACATTTTGATTTAATCGAATCAATTGACAGCGAGCATTTACTGGCTGCTGTGAATAAAGAGGCAGCACGTATCGATAAGGTACAAGATGTTTTACTACAGCTGAATATTGCCCATGAAGAGCAGAAAACAGGCTTTGAGAAGGATGAATATCTAGCCTTGCTATCTGATTTATCATCTTATAAAATATTCGTGTACGCGGTTTAATGGTAATTGCACCAAAAACAGAGGATACGGCTTTAATTCACAGCATTTTTGCTGCAGGTTATCGTGCCTTTACTCGTTTACAGGCGATGTATCCGAAAGTTGATTTGTTATCCATGGGTATGAGCGGTGATTATCGGATTGCTGTAGAAGAGGGTGCCAATATTGTACGTGTAGGTACGGCTCTTTTGGTCAGCGTGACTATAGCTTAAAGTTTTAAAAAAATCATAAAGCAAAAAGGTTGGTGGCTTATGAAAATATTAAATGATTTAGTGGATCGTGTTATGGACTCCTTGGAGTTATTTTCTGAAGAGGATGAACTGACAGAGGAAGATTTAAAACCGAGTAAAAGCGAAGCTCCTAAAGAGAAAAAAGATAAATTATCTATATTCCGTAATAAAAATGTGGAACAACAGGAAGCTCCTGCTGCTGCGGAAAAAGGAAGCGAAGAAGCTCCTAGTGAACGCAGATCCAGACTGGGCTTGAGAAATCCTGCGGCTAAAGAAACAGAGCCTGCTAAAATGAGCAAAAAGACTCTGACTATGCCTATTGCTGATAAATTAATCGGGGTAACTATTTTTAAACCAATTAATTTTGATGATGTTAAGAAAATTGCTGACTGCTTGAAAAATAGCCAGCCTATTGTAGTTAACTTTGAAGATACTGATAATGTTGTTACTAAACGCATGAGTGATTATATTGCCGGTACTATTTATGCTTTAGGTGGCGATACTAAAAAAGTTGGCCGTAATATTTTGATTTGTGCACCGAAAAACGTTGATATTGATGCCGGGGTAGATTTAGGCAGTGATAAGGATATGCCCCATGCTTGGAAAAATAATTTTTGAATATAAATTGATGAGGTGAAGCTGTATGGAAAAGAAGCCGCTGAATTTGCAGAAAATAGCTTTCGTTGGCGGCGGTGCAATGGCGGAAGCGATTATTAAAGGGATTGTCGGTAGCGGTTTGTTAGCTCCGGAAAATATTTTTGTAGGTAATCCTACCCAAAAGCGTTGTGATTATCTGAATGAAAAATATCATGTTCAGGCTATGTCTGACAATAAGGCTGCTGTTGCGGATGCAGATTTAGTAATTTTTGCCGTGAAACCTCAGGTAGCACCTGTAGCTTTGACGGAAGATTTGATGGGAGCGATGAAAAAAAGGGTGCTTGGGTACTGTCCATTATGAGCAGTATTTCTATTGAACAGCTGCATAAATATGCTCCTGACTGTCCTGTTATCAGAACCATGCCGAATACCCGCTGGCTGTTGGTGCAGGTATGACTGCTATTTGCTGCGATGAGTTGGTTACTGAAGAAATGAAGGCTGATGCAGCAGCTATTTTCGGTTGCTGCGGTGAAACCGAATTTGTTGCAGCAAGTGCTATTGCAGCAATTTCTGCTATTTCCGGTTGTGGCCCGGGATATTGCTTTGTGATTATCGATGCTTTAGCTGATGCCGGTGTACGTGCAGGTCTACCTCGTGCCTTGGCTATTAAGCTGGCGGCACAGACATTGGCCGGTAGCGGTAAGTTATGTCTGGAAAGCGGCTTACATCCTGCACAACTGCGTGATCAGGTAACATCTCCCGGCGGAACTACTATTGCCGGTATCCATGCTCTGGAAAATCATTGCCTGCGTGGTGCTTTTTACGATGCGGTACAAGCAGTTTTGCAACGCAGTAACGAATTACAGGGTAAATAATTATGGCAGACAGAGAGAAAATTTTACGTTATTTCAAGGCTAGCGGTGATGAAGAAATTGCCGCTAAGTTTATAGATTTAGCCGAGGGTGCTAATAAAAGCCGTAAATTCCGTGTCAGCGAATTTGTCGATCCCCATGCTTATAATGTTGCAGAAATTATTGCAGCTAACTTTGAAAATATCCGTCTGGAGGCTGATGGTGGCTTTACTAATGCTGAACGTGTAAAAGTTGCCTTTGTTTCTGAGGACTTTTATGGTCAGACTGATTTTGCTATGAGCTATTTTCTGGCAGCTTGGGATAAGCGTTATTATGATTTATCTCATCGTGATGTTTTAGGTGCTTTTATGGGTACTGGCTGCAAACGCGGTGCTTTAGGTGATATTGTTTTTGTACCTGAAGGTGCACAGCTGGTTGTGGATAAGACATTGGCCAATTATCTGACAGGTAATCTTACACAGATCGGTGCAGCTCCTATTACCATGAGCGAAATCGCTAAGGAAGATTTGCTGCAGAAGGAAGAAAAAGTAAAAATCATCAGCGCTACTGTTGCTGACCTGCGTCTTGATGCCGTCGCTGCTGCCGGCTATGGTGTATCTCGTAGCCGCATGGCAGATGAAATTAAAGGACTGAACGTCAAGGTTAACTGGAAAGAAGTGAAAAAGCCTGCACAGGCTGTGGAAATGGGTGATGTAATTTCTTTTCGCGGACGTGGTCGTGTGGAGATTGATGAGATTCGCGGTACTACTAAAAAAGGACGCATTAGCGTTACTTTGAAACGATATATTTGAGCGGAGGAATAAAGGATGCTAACTCCTGAGGATTTAAAAAAGCAAACCTTTACCAAAGGTTTTCGTGGTTACGAAACTGAAGAAGTAGATAAATTTATGGCTATGATTATCAAAGAGTATGGATATCTGTATCTTGATAATCTAGAGCAAAAAGAAACTATTGAACGTGTAAGCTCTAAATTGGAGTATTATCAGCAGATGGAGGCTACTATGCAGAGTACTCTGACTGTAGCTCAGGAAACTGCTGATGAGGTAAAAGCAAGCAGTGAAAAGAAGGCAGCATTGCTAGAAAAGGAAACTGCTGTAAAATGCGAACAGATGATAGCAGAAGCTAAAGCAGCAGCACAGAAGATTCATGATGATACGATGAATCATGCAGAAGCATTATATAATCAGACAAAAACCAAAACTGATAATATGCTGCAGGCGGCGATGGCTGAAGCTAATAAAATCCGTAACGAAGCAGCTGCTTATTCTGATAGTGTTCGTCATGCTGCCGATGTTGAAACAGAAAACAACGTCTGACCATGGAAGATGCATGTAAAAAACGTGCTAATTCTGCAACAGCTGAAAGTAATAAATTATTAGATAGTGCTCGCAGTGAAGCAGGCAAAATCATGTTAGAGGCTAATACTAAGTATCGTAATTTAGTAGGCGATGCAGAAGAGCGTAGCCGTAAAATTATTTTTGAGGCGGAGTCCCGTGCTGCTGTTGCTAAGCAATCCTATGAGGAACAAGTAAAGAAAGCTATGCTGCATCGTAAGCATGTACAGCATTTATTAGAAACTCAACTTGAACTTTTGAAAAACTTTTCTGAGCAGGAAGAATAGGGCGGGGACTGTTGATGATTATTTTGATTCGGCATGGAGAAGCTACCCATCACACCCAAAAACTAACAGGTGGGTGGACTGATTCAGAGCTTACTGCTAAGGGAAGAAATCAGATTGGAGCAGCAGCAGTCAAATTAGCACTTGATTTTGACGGACGTACAGATAAATTACGCATTTTAGCTAGTGATTTACAACGTGCTGCAGAATCTGCACGTATTTGTGCTGAAGCACTTGATTTTCGTGGAGAAGTAGAATATTGTAAATTTTTACGCGAAAAAAATAATGGTGTGGCTGCTGGACTTACGGAAGAAGAGGCAAAAAAGTATTTTTGTAAGCCTGCGTCTGAACGTGAATTACATCATCGCAATTATCCTGGCGGGGAAACCCGTTGCGAGTTTTATGACCGCAATATTCGGGGCTTATGGCAATGTGCAGATGTAGAAAAGGAAAATCTTTTGATTGTGGCCCATAAGGGTACAATTCAGAATATTATTTTTAAATGGCTGGGAATGAATATGCAGCAGGTAGTAGATTTTAATTATTCTGTGGACATTTCTCCTGCCAGTATTACCATTTTGGGTATCAATAAGTGGCATGAGCACACGATATTCCGTCTAAATGATGTGGGTCATTTACAAACAGCAACAGGTTTTGGCATTTTTGATTTCAAATACGAAAAAGAAATAAAAATTTACAACTTCTGTTGACTTATATCCTCTGGTAATATATAATGATAGATATTTTATAATATAGTCAACGCTATGATAAAGACAGTGGCTTGTAGAGTGGAGTAAGCGAGCCGGAGATGGTGGGAGCCCGGACAACAGCAAAGCAAGTGAAAATCACTTTGGAGCGGATATGGCGAAATGAGTAGCCGTATACGGTTGCGTCCGATATAACGCACACGAGTGGCAGTTATCTGCGTGATGCTGTCATGAGGGTGGTACCACGGAGTAAATTAAGACTTCGTCCCTTGCGGGATGAAGTCTTTTTTTTTTTGTAAACTATATAAATTTATTTCATAAGTATTTATTGGAGGTTTTGAACAATGGATTATGGTAAAACACTGAATCTGCCTGAAACTGAGTTCCCTATGCGTGCAGGTCTGCCGCAACGTGAACCTGAATTTTTGAAATTCTGGCAGGAAAACGATATTTATAACAAGAAGCATGAGCTGCATGAAGGTCATCCTAAATTTGTCCTGCATGACGGTCCTCCGTATGCAAACGGCAAAATCCACATGGGTCATGCACTGAACAAAATCTTAAAAGATATCATCATGAAATACAAATATGCTCAAGGTTTTGATACTCCCTATGTTCCTGGCTGGGATACTCATGGTATGCCTATCGAACATGCCTGCATCAAAGAAATGGGCCTGAATAGAAATGAATTAGATGTTTTGACTTTACGTGGCAAATGTCATGACTTCGCTCTGAAATGGATTGATATTCAACGTGATGATTTCAAACGTCTTGGTGTTTTAGGTGATTGGGATCATCCTTATGTAACTCTGCATCATGATTTTGAAGCAGAACAAATCCGTGTATTCGGTACTATGGCTAATAAAGGCTATATCTACAAAGGTAAAAAGACTGTTTACTGGTGCCCGCATTGCGAAACTGCACTGGCAGAAGCAGAAATCGAATATGGCGAACAAAAAACTCCGACCATTTTCGTAAAAATGCCGTTGGTTAAAGATAACGGTATGACTCCGGAAGCTGCTAAAGGCAAAAAAGCTTATATGGTAATTTGGACCACTACTCCGTGGACTATGCCTGCTAACGTTGCTGTAGCTCTGAATCCTAATCTGGAATATGCTTGGGTTGAATGTGAAGGCGAAGTTCTTTTTCCTGGCTAAAGACCTGCTGGAAACTGTTGGTCAAAAATGCCATAAAGACCTCTCCAATATCCTCGGTACTACCATGGGTAAGGATATGGAATTTGCTGAATGCGTACATCCCTTCCCTGAATACAACAACCGTCGTTCTCTCGTAGTAATGGCTGACTATGTAACTTTAGAAGCTGGTACTGGTTGCGTACATACTGCTCCTGGTCATGGTGATGTCGACTTTGAAACCGGTCTGAAATATAAACTGCCGATTCTGTGCCCGGTTGACGCACAAGGCAAATTAACTGCTGAAGCAGGCGAACGTTTCAAGGTATGTTCGTATTTGATGCTAATATTCCGGTTCTGAAATACTTGTCTGAATTAAACTGTCTGTTAGGCAAAGAAAACATTAAGCACCAATATGCACACTGCTGGCGTTGCAAAAACCCCATCATCTTCCGTGCAACCTCTCAATGGTTCGCATCTGTTGACGGCTTCCGTGATGATGCATTGAAAGCTATTGCTAACGATGTACAATGGATTCCTGCTTGGGGCGAACAACGTATTCATAACATGGTAAGCGACCGTCATGACTGGTGCATCAGCCGTCAACGTGTTTGGGGTGTACCTATCCCGGTATTCTATTGCGAACATTGCGGCGAGCATCTGATTAATGAAGAAACTATCGAATCCGTTGCTCAATGGTTCGAAAAAGAAGGTAGTGATGCTTGGTGGGCTCATACTGCAGAAGAACTGCTGCCGGCAGGCACTGTGTGCCCGAAATGCGGTCATAATCATTTCCGTAAAGAAAGCGATATCATGGATGTATGGTTCGACAGCGGCTCCACTCACATGGCAGTAGCTGCTAAACGTCCGGAACTTGGCTGGCCTGTTTCTATGTATCTGGAAGGCAGTGACCAACATCGTGGCTGGTTCCAATCTTCCTTACTGACTTCTGTTGCTGTAACTGGCAAAGCTCCTTATAAATCCGTTCTGACTCATGGTTATGTTGTAGACGGTGAAGGCCGTAAGATGTCTAAATCCGTTGGTAACGTAATTGTTCCGCAAGATATCATCAAACAATATGGTGCTGATATCGTTCGTCTGTGGACTGCATCCTCTGACTACAAAGCGGATATCCGTATTTCTCCGAAAATCATTAAACAATTATCTGAAGTATATCGTAAAATCCGTAACACCATCCGTTACATCCTGGGTAACACCAACGATTTCAATTATGAAACTGATGCTGTTCCGTTCAACGAAATGTTGGAACTGGATCAATGGGCATTGATGCATCTGCAATTATTGAAAAAGAAGTTACCGCAGCTTATGAAAGCTATGACTTCCATGTACTGTACCATGCAATCCATAACTTCTGCACCGTTGAAATGTCCAGCTTCTATCTGGATATCATCAAAGACCGTCTGTATGCTTACAAAGCTGACAGTAAAGAACGCCGCAGTGCACAAACCGCTATGCACGAAATCCTTATGGATTTGGTAGTTATGCTCTCTCCTGTACTGAGCTTCACAATGGAAGAAGTATGGCAATTCATGAAGAAACCTGCTAATGCTCCTCAATCCGTACAAATGCTGCCGTGGCCTGCTGTTAAAGAAGAATACATCAACGAAGAACTGGAAACTAAATGGGATAACTTCATTGAAATCCGTAGTGAAATCACTAAAGTTCTGGAACTGGCTCGTCGTGATAAGAAAATCGGTCACTCCCTCGATGCTAAAGTTGAACTCCATGCAGAAGGCGAAGCTTTGACTATCCTGCAATCTGTAGAAAAAGATTTAGCTACTCTGCTGATTGTATCTCAAGCAGTTGTTGTTGAAGGTGCTGCTGCTGGTGCTGAAGCAACCGGCCGTGAAGACCTGAAAGTTACTGTTCAAGCTGCAGAAGGTCATAAATGCGAACGTTGCTGGATTTACAGCGATGAAGTAGGTAATGATCCGGAACATCCGACTCTGTGCCCGCGTTGTGCTGCTGCAATTAAATAATTTCTGTATATAAATTTCATTATTTATATTTTCTCTCAAGTCCTGAAATCGGCCTTAGTTCGGTTTCAGGACTTTTCTTATTACAGCTTTCATTGTTTCAGCTTAGTCATACTTGCAAAATTTCAGGCTCTAGATGTATAATAATAGCAACGAAAATATTTTTGTATTTTTACTTATATGTTTCATAAATAAGGCTTTCACTTACTGTTAGGTGAGTTGCGTAGTAATCATAGAAAGTAAAGCTTGTAAGTGGGAGATTTAGTAGTATGAAATGGATTAATCATAATATAGTTACTTTTAGTACTGTCTATATGTTTACTAATGATTTATGTGCGGCCTCCATGTCACTTTTAGGTGCAGTATTTCCTGATTTTGCTGAGGGAAAGCCAACTCAAGGAAGTAGTGCACAGTATTGGCGTTGGCGCAAGCAGCATCGCGGTTTTTCGCATTGGCTGTTTTTTTATGTAGCTTTACTGCTGTTGTTGCTTTGGGCACGTCAACATTATAGTTATTTTTTAGCTCATCCGATGGGAGCGACGTTTTGTCTCTATTTTTTAATAGGCTGTATCCTCCATATTTTGGAGGATGCTATTTGCGGCAAAGTACCGTTTTTCAGCTTAAAGAAAAAATATGGAATTAAATGTTTTGAAGTAGGCGGAGTACTGGAATATTTATTTGTTATTGCTTTTGTTGTTTTATGTGTATTGGTAAAATTAAAATTTGTGTAGATGTGTTCGCTAAATATATGGAGGTGCTTTGTGGAGATAAGTTTTCAAAACATGAATGTATTGTTATTAGCGTTTAGTATTATGGCCTTGCTGTTGAAACTATTGCGTTTTTCTCGTTTAATGCGTGCTTTATTGCCTGGTTTAATGATTTTGTTAGTTGGTACTCTATATTATTACGAGCTGGAGCTTTGTCATAATTTTCTAGTTGGTTTAACTATTTCATTATTTTTCTTTGCTATAGTTGTGGTTCTTTCATTAAGAAATAATAGCGCAAATAAGCGTAAACAGCTTTTTAGGAATTAACGTGAATCATCGGTAATTCACTTACCGAGTAGTTCGCTATTGGGATAACGGCGTGCTTAATGTGGTATAAACTTCGAGGAGTATGTCAAAGCATATACTAGAGTTGGTTTTCTGTTGTATAATAAAACAGTCAAACTTATGAATGAATTTAGATGAAGGAGGATTTTCATGACTAGATTAGTATGTACCCCCTTAGGTAGTAGTGCTAGAGATAGTTTTTGTACTGAACTGGAGCATTTAGACTATGGCGAGGGTGTATTGATTCTGCCCAATGGCTTATTGATGGATGATGTACAGAAAAAAAGCAGGGTACAATGCTTTGGCTTGGATACCTTGGCTAGCAGAATCATTAATCTGAATGGTGATATTAATTTAACCTTGATTAATCGTCGCAGTCAGGAACTGATTGTAGAAGAAATGCTCAAGGATATTTTTGGCGAAGAAAACATGGACTACTTCGGTACATTAGTCAATAAAGTAGGCTTTATTAAAGCTATGACATCCTTGATTGGTCAGCTTTCCCGTAGTGGTGCGACGCAGGAGGAAATCAGTACAGCATTGCGCTATTGGCACGCTGTAGGTGATGCAGAAGCAGATGAAGCCGCAGATGCTAAAACTAGTCATAAAATTCTTAAGGATAAAGAAATATCTTTACTCTATAATTATTACCGAAACTATTTAAAGCAAAAGCAATGGTTTGATTTGGAAGGTAAATATCGTCTGGCTATTGCTAAGCTGCGTAATCATCAAAGCTTTATTCCTTGGAAAAAGGTGTATTTTTCTGATTTTAACGCTTTTGACAGCTTACAACTAGAGGTAATCAAAGCTTTGGCCGAGCGTTGTGAAGTTACTGTAGGCTTATGCTATGAAAAACGTTTTACCGAGCAGGACAATGGTAGAGAAAAATTATTTGCTGTTGTTGAGAAAACCTATACGGAGCTGGAAAAGCTGTGCTTGGCAGAAAACAGTGCGGAAAAAAATATTATTTTTACAGAGCAGAAAATTACAGCAGAGCCTGCTTGCATTCATGTTATAAAAAATCTGGGTCGGAGCTGTGAAGCCATGGTCCAAAGTGATACTGTTAAGGTAGTCTGCTTTGCAGATCAGGAAAGCGAAATGCGTTGGACGCTGACACAGGTCAAAGAAAGATTATTAGCAGGTGTTAAGCCACAGGATATTTTTGTAACAGCACGTGATTTGAATAAATTTTCCGGCTTACGTCTGATTGCTGATGAATATGGGATTCCTATTTCCTTGCCTCAGACTAGTAATTTAGCTGTACAGCCTTTAAGTGAATTAATATTTCTACTATTACAGGCCAAGCCTGATAATCATGATGGTGCCGAAGCGTATTTTCGTTTGCTGACAGCAGAGATTAGTCATTTATTATTGAGAAATAACTGGGAAGATGCAGATAAATTACGTAAGGAACGTTATTTTATCAGTCGCAGTGCAGCACAGAATTGTGCTCACGAAAAGGTACCTGCTGAAGATGCTGTACTACTTTTATTAGAAAATTTTATTGAAAAAATACCGCTTCAGGGTGTTTTACAGGATTATGTGGCGTTGCTACAGGAGCTGTTGCAGGAGTTGCATTTAGAAGAGCGTTTAGGTACTCTTTATCAGGAGAATACGATAACATTAAATACTTTAGCCGCGGTGCTACGTACCCGTGATGCTTTGTTAAAGGCTTTAGCATCCTTAGTAGAGGATTATGCAAATTGTGGTAGCAATGGTCGTCGTTTTACTTATCGTGAATGGCAGAACTTATTACAGGATACCTTAAGCCAGAGTGCCATTATCATTAAACCTGGGCGACAGGACGGTGTTACTGTAACCGATGTGATTAATGTGCAGGGATTGCATTTCCCGTATATTTATTTAATGGGTGTGCGTGAGGGCGAATTTCCGCAAATTAGCCATGAAAATTGGATTTATAATGATAAGGAGCGTCAGGAGCTGAATGCTTTAGGGGTAGATATGCCGACAACTGCCCAAGGTTACTATGAGGATGCTTTTGCTTTTGCTTCTGTTGTTGCTGCAGCTCGTAAACAGCTGACTATTACTTACTACGCTGATGATGAAAGCGGCGCGAGTCAATATCTTGACTTAATCAGGAGTTTATTTGTAACAGAGGATATGCAGCCTTTGCAGGAAAAGCAGCCTTTAGGTAAGCCGTCTGCTTCGCCAATGGAGCTGGTCAAGGATGCAGGGGCCGGATGTGGTGAGGACTTCCTGCGGCAAGTTAATCAAGGTGCTTGGCAGGCGGAGGAAGCGGTTAAGATACGTTTACAGAAGCTCAAGACACCTTTTAATGGTGATTTAAGCGGTAGCGATTTACTGCCGCAAATTGCACGTAGTGTTGGTACTAGCTTTAGTGCAAGTATGCTGAATGGGTATGCTCAATGTCCTTTTAATTTTTAGGCAGCCGTATTTGGAAGCAGGAGGAATTTGCTGCTATTGATGATTTAGTGCAGCCGCAGGATGAGGGCGAATTTATGCATGAGGTGCTGAAATGCTTTGTAGGTAAGCATTTGCAGAGTAAATTGTGTACTAGTGATTTTAACAGCTTAGAGAAAGAATTACTGGCTACTATAGATGAGGTTAATCTACGTTATTTAGAAAATCCTAAACTGGCGAACAGTACTTTATGGCAGGCAGAATTACCGCGGATGACACGTTTGCTGGAGCAATGGCTGCATTTTGAATATGAGGATCAGATAAATTGGGCTGGCTTTACTCCTTGTGCTGTGGAATGGGATTTCAGTTCCCAATACGGTAGACCGTTGCCTTTTACTTTGCCTAGCGTTAAGCGTATTTCCTTCAGAGGACGCATTGACCGTTTAGACAGCAATGGTACGCAGATTTTCGTTACCGACTATAAACGTAGTCGTTCTCCGTCCTTGGAAGATCTGAAAAAAGGCTTAGATTTGCAGATACCTATTTATCTTTTAGCAGCTGAAGCTTTATATGCTAAGGATGTACAGCCGGTAGGCTCAGCTTATTTTATTTTGAAAAATAATAAACGTGCCAGCAAATTTTTGTTAGCGGATGTGGGCAATAAAGATTTACCCAAGCGGGATATTAAGCTGGAGCAGGATGGAGCGATAATCAACGAAACCTGGCAAAGCTTTAAGGATTTTTGTAGTAAATTACTGGTCGATTATGTGGAAAATATCTATGCCGGTAATTTTCTGGTAGAGCCTAAGGATAAATGTAAGGATAATTGTCCGATGAAGAATATCTGTCGTATTAAGGAATTAAGACAAATGCAGTGGAAGGAGAAACAAAATGAATAATTTTACTGATGAGCAGAAAAAAGTTATCACTACTATTGACCGTAATGTTTCTGTTTCCGCAGGTGCTGGTAGCGGTAAGACACGTGTACTGGTAAAGCGTTTTGTCTATATTTTAGAGCAGAATATGACGGAAAATGAAAAATATGCTTATCAACAACAATTACGCCGAGAGGATAATACTCTGTTAGAGAATAATGCCGGTGCTGCTATACAGCAGAAATTAGCAAATTTTGCACAGGCAGAGGCCGCTAAATATCATCCTTTAGTTAATGCAGCCGATATTGTGGCGATTACCTTTACCCGTAAAGCGGCAGGGGAAATGCGTCAGCGTGCCCGCGAAGAAATTTTAGAAAAATTGCTTTAGCAGAAAAACTGCAACAGGGAGCGAGCGTTGAGGATGAAGAATTTTCTACAAAGCATTCTGTAAGCTTTTGGCGTGAGCAGCTACGTTCGCTAGAGCGGATGCAGATTAGTACGATTCACAGTTTGTGCAGCCGTATTTTAAAGGAGCATCCTGTAGAGGTACAATTAGACCCTAATTTTAAGGTTGCTGAAGATTTTGAGGGTACGGAATTTTTACAAAACTGCTTGCAAAAATATCTGCGGCAAGCATTAAAAGAAGATAATACTGCTGTACTACAATTGGTGCAGGTTTATGGGTTTAACGGTTTAGTACGTCAAATAGAAAGTTTAAGCGAAAATTTAGCAGATATTGCCGCTGAAAAGGATTTGACTATACCTTATAGACAAAGTGGCAGACATCTCGGAGAATTACGTGAGCAGTTGTGTCTGGCAGTAACTCAATTAATTCAGGATAAAAATAATTTAACCTCTGCTAAAAGTAAAGGACGTCAGCAACTGGATGAATTATCCTCTGCTCAGGAGGAGATTTTGCAGCAATTGGCTGAAGATCCTGTAAATACCACACTTTTAGAAGCTAAAATGGCAGGTATGCGTGCAGCAGGTAAAATTAAAGAGTTGGTTAATGAAATCCGTGATAACATGGGTGCTTTAAAAAATCTGTATATCGATTTAGAGGCAATTCCTTTAGTTGAGCAATGGCAAGTTGTATTGCAAGAGTTTGCAGCTTTTTGTAAGCAGGAAAAACAGGAAAATGATTTTCTGACTTATAATGATTTAGAGCTTTTAGCAGTCAAGCTGTTAAGTGAAAACCCTGCTGTCCGTAGCTATTATCAGCAGAAATATAAATATTTAATGGTCGATGAATTTCAGGATACCAATGAAAAGCAGCGTGAGCTGATTTATCTTTATGCGGTGATGATAAAGATGTTTTGAGTGGTAAGAAGCTCTTTATCGTCGGTGACCCGAAGCAGTCTATTTATCGCTTCCGTGGTGCTGATGTCAGTGTCTTTGCTCGTGTGCGCCGTGATATTGCCGCTACAGGTGGCAGCCTGCTGACCTTGAGTAAAAATTTTCGTAGTGAAAAAAAAATATTTTAGATTTCTGCAATCAAGCATTTGAGCCTTTGCTAGGTTCTGATACTACACAGGATGTTTATTTTGAAGCTTTGTCTGAGCATAAGCATGCTAGTGATGTTAAGCCGGAGTTTTTACAGGTTCCGTTTGATGAAGAATTAGGATATACTGTACATGAACGTGAAGGACAGATTATTGCACAAAAAATTACGCAGCTGCATCAGAATAAAATAGCTTATGGTAAAATTGCTATTTTATTACGTGCTATGACCCATACGGATGAGATTACCGATGCTTTACAGCAGTATAATATTCCCTATAAGGTTATTGACGGTAAAGGCTTTTATGAATTACAGGAAATTATTGACTTATTAAATCTCTTTAATGTTCTGCATAATCGTTATCGTGACTTTGAATTGGCAGGTGTATTGCGTTCAACATATTTTGCTATCGATGATGTTACCTTAACGAAATTATTCCTCTGTAAAAAAGCGTGCCTATGGGATGCGGTTCAGGAGGCTGATTATGCTGCCTTAGGGGAGCAGGGAGTGTTGCTGCAACGAGCGGCCGATGTTTTACGTGCTTTACGGATGACGGCTTCCTTAATGGCTTTGCCGGAGTTATTCCAACAAGTATGGGATAAATTAGCTGTACCTTTGAGCTTATCCTTACAGGAACATGGACGCAACAAGCTGGCCAATGCGGAGAAGCTAAGAGTATTGGCACAGCAATACAGTATAAATAATACGCAGCAAGGTACTTTAGGCGGCTGGCTTGATTATGTACAGCGCTTGCGTTTAGCAGAAGCCCGTGAAACGGCAGCCAATCTTCCGTCAGAGGATGTAGTGCAGATTTTAACAATTCATAAATCTAAGGGCTTACAGTTTCCAATAGTTATTTTACCCTATCTGTCTGATAAAAATAATCAGGATACTAATGAATGCCGCTATTTACCTCAAATAGGCTTTGGTATTAAATCCTTGGATGAAAACGGTGTTTTAACAAGCACTGCTGTTTTACAGCAGGTGAAGGATGTTAATAAAGATTTAGATTTACAGGAGCGTTCCCGTATGCTCTATGTAGCCATGACCCGTGCAGAGGAACATTTGATTTTAAGTGGTGTTCTGCCTTCTTCAAGTAAAGAAGAAGAGAAAACCGTACGGGAAATGAGCTGGTTTGCGGCGTTAAAGTCCATATTTAGTAAATATTTCGGTCAAAATACAGACGAAGCACCATTAACTACGCAAAATGAATTTCAAGATAGTATTGTAAAAAATGTTGTAAATAATGATTTGATGGGAGAAGTGCATGAAGCAACATTGTTAATGCAACCGTTGCCTACTTATGCTGCCAATGGCCAATGTTATTTTACAGCTTCAGCTTTACAGACATATCTTTATTGTCAGCGTCGCTATTATTATCAGCAGATTATGCAGTTGCCGGAGCTGGATGCAGTAACCATAGGCGGCGAACAACTTCCTGCATATGTGACCGGCTTGATTGTCCATAAAGCTTTGGAACTATATCGAGGAGGTAATGCAGAGGCTGCCTTCGCTACGGCTGTGAAAGAATTTGCACCGGGTAATCTAGCGTTGCAGGCTCAGGAGCTGTTTAATAAGTATATCAATAGTGATTTGTATAAACAGTTACCGCAAAAACGTGAGCGAGAGCTGCATTTTAAGCTAGCAACGGAAAAGGGACTTTTTCTGCAAGGAGTTATTGACTGCTTAGGTTCCGAAGAGGATGGCAGTCTGACCATTGTGGACTACAAAACAGGTGCTGTGCCTATGGATAATGAAGTAAAGCTTGGTTATGCTTATCAGTTAGCGTTGTATAAAAAGGCGGCTGAACAGATGTTAGAGCAGACAGTAAACAGTGCCAAGCTACATTTCCTGCAAAATTTAAGCGTCTGGGAGCTTCCTGCGTCAGAGCATGATTATCTAGCAGAAGCCTTGGCGTTATGCGAGGAAATCAGCAGCAAAGGCGACGAAAGTGATTTTTCTTGTTCTACGAATGGCTGTACTTATTGTCCTTATCAATACCTCTGTAAAAAACATTAATAAATAATGAAAAGGTGAATTATGGAATTTTTAGCAAAATTAGATATGTGGGATTATTTAGCAGGCTTACTGCTGCTTTTGTCCATCTGGTTACTGTTAGGTGGTATTAAAAGTCTGAAAAAGCCAATCCGGATCATGTAGATGAGAAAAAATTAAAAATACGCGCTTACGGCTCTTTTTTAGTTGCTGTTGTTTATTTAGCATGTCGTTATTTCGCCTGATTATTAATAATCAACATCACTGACATAAATAGAAAAAATAAAACCTCGGTTTCAATAAGTACTTAAACAAGTACTGCTCGAACCGAGGTTTTTTTAATGCGTAAAATATTTATTTAGCAGCTGCTTCCTTGATGATTTCGTAGGTCCAGCGAGCGGTGTTATACAAATCTTCTTCCTTTAGATATTCCTGAGTAGTATGGACATTGCTCATACCGGTTGCTAATAAGCCGCAGGGCAGACCATAGCCACATAAATAGTTGCCGTCGCTGCAGCCTCCGGTAACTTTCATTTCTACAGGGAAACCAAGTTTTTCCGCAGCTTTTTGCGCTAACTGGATGCAAGGGTGTTCTTGACTTAACTCAACAGCAGGGCAACCTTCCACAACTTCAAACTCTACTTCGCCGTGGCCTGCTTCTACAGTTTCTTTAATCAGTTTCATAGTAGAATCTTTTAATTCTTCTAATTTTGCTACATTTAAAGAACGCATGTCGATAACGAATTTAGCTTCCGGACAAACAATATTAGTACCTACACCTGCATTAAACATACCGATGTTAAAAGTAGTTTCGTTATCAATACGACCATAAGCAGGCAACTTGCTCATAGCTTCAGCAGCTAACATAATAGCGTTAACACCTTCTTCAGGAGCGATACCTGCGTGAGCAGCTTTACCTTTAACCGTTACATAAATATCATACAATTTAGGTGCAGCATAAGTAATTTCGCCAGGAGCACCGCCGATATCCATGCAGTAGCCATAATCAGCTTTAATAAAGCTTTTATCCAGATGTACAACACCTAAGCAGCCGATTTCTTCGCTGACAGTAAAGAGTAATTGCACATCACCATGAGCAACATTATCCTCTTTTAAAGCACGTACTGCTTCCAACATACCTGCAACACCGACTTTATCGTCACCGCCTAAAGTAGTAGTGCCGTCAGAATAAAGCACACCATCTTTGCGGACAACCTTAGTGCCGGTAGTAGGAGCAACAGAATCCATATGTGCTTCAAATAACAGCTTCGGTGCATCGCTAACAGTACCCTTTATATAAGCCCAGATGTTACCGCAATTGCCTCCTGTTTTTTCGTTAACATTATCCATCTTGTATTCAATACCAAGCTCATCCAGCTTACGCATAATCAGCTCTGCTTCAGCTTTTTTCGTCCTTGCTGGGGCAGGGAACACTAACCAATTCGATAAATTCGTTAAGCATTCTATTTTCATTAATCACAAAAATCACCTCTATAAATTATATATGAATATTATAGCATTTATACTAGGGAATAGCAAAAGATATGGTGTGAGGGTAATGGAGGATAAAAATTTTAAATTAATTTTACAGCAAAAAGGTTTATTTATTTTCATAATTAAGTTAGTCTAAAAAAATAAATAAATAAGAAAAAAAGGTTCATTGTAAAATGAAATTGCACACCTTGAAAACAGAATAAAAATAGTCCATTGTGACCTCTTCATGTTAAAATTAAGCTGCTACACAAAACTTACAAGGAGGCAATCACAATGGACTATACTCAAGATACCACAAAACACATAAAAGGTAAACATTTTTCTTATGGTGACCGCAGAGAATTACAAGGATATTATCCAATAAATCTGTACGTTATTCTCTCCGCCAGTTGGCTAGACATTTTAATTGCGCTCCCAATACTATCCGTAATGAATTGAAGCGTGATGCTCACCATAATACCGGTAGATATGGAGCTAGACGTGCACAAAATGCATACGAACAAAGCCATGCTAACAGTATTAGGAAATCTAGAAGATTTTTGTCCAGTAAGTTTGTCTCCTGGGTTGTTGAAATGGTTCTTGAAAAAAGGGTGGTCCTTGGACGCCTGTTACGGTTATGCAAAAACACACAAGTTGTATGTAGATTCTGAGATGGTGTGCGTAAAAACACTATACAACTATGTTGACTCTATGCTTCTTGCACTGCGTAACATCGACCTACCGCTAAAAGTTCGTAGACGCAAACGCCGTCATAACGTTAAGGAATGCCTAAAACATCTAGGTCGCAGTATTGACGAAAGACCGACAGAAATAACTGGTCGTAGCGAGTTTGGACATTGGGAGATAGATACTGTTATAGGCAGTAAAAGCAAGAGTGATAACGTTATATTAACTCTTGTAGAACGTCTTACACGCAAGTACATAGCCATTAAAATCGAAGGAAAAACAACATCTTCCGTTAGTAAAGCTATGGAATACTTGAAAAATTACTATGGCGATAAGTTTAGCCAGATATTCAAAACTATAACAAGTGATAACGGTAGTGAATTTGCTGAACTCGCAAAGCTTGAAGATAACACAAAGACAAAAGTATACTTTGCCCACCCTTACAGTTCATGGGAAAGAGGTTCTAACGAACGTCACAATGGTCTTTTAAGAAGATTTATTCCTAAAGGAAAGAGAATAGGCAAATATACTTCTGATGATATTCTGTTGACAGCAGATTGGTGTAATTTGTTAAGATTTATGCAGCTTGATTTTTTAAAAAGTGTGCAACTTCTTATTGCAATTTAGGTTTATTATATAAAGCTTTTCTGATGAAAAGATTATGCATAGCTTTGAGTGTGATATCTATGTAAATTATTTTACAGAAAATGTGAATTGATTGCAGATAGGTTAACTAAGCGGATTTATGAGGGTAAGTTTTCCTAAATGCTATTGTATAAATAATATAGTAAAGTATAAGATAGCTACTATTAGGCTTATTAAGTTTTGGAGAAATTTTCTGCTTAGTAAAAGCTTTTTCTCTTAAAACAACTGTTTGTGAATTTCTTGTGCACCTGCTTTAAAAAACAATTCTTATAATGGTAGAATATAAGTGAAATATAATAGAGAAAAATTGTTATTTTCTCGTAAAAGATAAAGTGAGGTACAGATTATGAAATTATTTTCTTGGAATGTTAATGGCTTGAGAGCCTGCATGAATAAAGGATTTGCTGACTTTTTGGCAGAGTATGCACCGGACATTATCTGTTTACAGGAAACGAAGATGCAGCGTGAACAGGCTGATTTTGTTTTTCCCGGTTATGAAGAATTTTGGAACAGTGCTGAAAAGAAGGGGTATAGCGGTACAGCAATTTTTACTAAACAAAATCCCTTGAATGTTACTTATGGCTTAGGTATTGCAGAACATGATAAGGAAGGACGTGTGATTACTGCGGAGTTTGCTGATTTTTATCTAGTAACCGTCTATACGCCTAATTCTCAACGCGGTTTGGCACGTCTTGATTACCGTATGCAGTGGGAAGTCGTTTTCTGCGAATATTTAGAGCGTCTTGATGCACAAAAGCCTGTAATTGTCTGCGGTGATTTGAATGTGGCGGCTGAAGAAATAGACTTAAAAAATCCTAAGACTAATCGTACTAATGCCGGCTTCAGTGATGAGGAGCGTGCTAAATTCCGCGAGTTGAAGGCAGCTGGTTTTGTGGATACTTTCCGTTATCTCCATCCTGAAGAAGTAAAATATAGTTGGTGGAGTTATATGTTTAAAGCTCGTGAAAAGAATGCCGGTTGGCGTATCGACTATTTCCTGGTATCCGAGCGTATTAAGGATAAGGTGCAGACTGCCGCTATTCATAACGAGGTTTTCGGCAGCGACCATTGTCCGGTAAGTATAGAAGTAGAAGTTTAAGCAGGTGATGAGGTATGGAGTTTAAAATCAAGGCTCCCTTTGAGCCGGCAGGTGACCAGCCGCAGGCCATTGAAAAATTAGCCGCAGGTGTGGAGCAAGGACTGCATACGCAGGTTCTTTTAGGTGCTACCGGTACGGGTAAAACTTATACTATTGCCCAGGTAATAAATAAAGTACAGAAGCCGACACTAGTTATAGCTCATAACAAAACTTTGGCTGCACAATTGGCAAGCGAATTAAAAGCGTTTTTCCCCGATAATGCTGTAGAATATTTTGTTTCTTATTATGATTATTACCAGCCGGAAGCATATATTCCGCAGTCCGATACTTATATCGAAAAGGATGCTTCCATTAATGATGAAATAGATAAACTGCGTCACTCGGCGACTAGTGCTTTATTTGAACGCAAGGATGTAATTATTGTGGCCAGCGTTTCCTGTATCTATGGCTTAGGTGCACCGCAGGATTATTATGATATGGTGTTATCTCTGCGCTTAGGGCAGATTATAGACCGCCAGCAGATTTTGCACAAATTAGTTGAAATTCAATACGACCGTAACGATATCGATTTTAAACGTGGTACTTTCCGCGTCCGTGGCGATGTCATTGAGGTTATTCCTGCCGCTTATGGCGAAAAGGCTGTGCGTATTGAAATGTTTGATAACGAAGTAGATAGTATTCTTGAATTTGACGTTTTAACAGGGGAGATTTTAGCTAGACGTAATCATGTGGCAATTTTTCCTGCTTCCCACTATGTAACTAGTCGTGAGAATCTTTTGCGAGCCATGGATGATATTCGTGAAGAATTAAAAGAGCGCTTAGATTATCTGAATCATAATTTTAAAATGCTAGAGGCACAGCGTCTGGAACAGCGGACTAATTATGATTTGGAAATGATGAACGAAATGGGATATTGCTCCGGTATCGAAAACTATTCCCGCCATTTGGCAGGACGTAAGGCAGGGGAACCGCCCTTTACCTTGGTCAATTATTTTCCTAAGGATTTTCTCTTAGTCGTGGATGAGTCCCATGTTACTTTACCGCAGATTCGTGCCATGTATGCAGGCGATCGCTCCCGTAAGCAGATGTTAGTAGACCATGGTTTTCGTCTGCCCTCTGCTTATGACAACCGTCCTTTGACTTTTGACGAATTTCAAGAGCAGATTAATCAGGCAATTTATGTTTCAGCGACACCTGCTGCTTATGAAATGGAACAGGCGGAGCAAGTAGTAGAGCAGATTATCCGACCCACAGGCTTATTAGATCCTCAGATTGAAATTCGTCCCATTGCCGGACAGATAGATGATTTATTAGGGGGAAATCAATAAAACTGCAGCCGCCGGCGAGCGTGTTCTTGTAACAACGCTGACCAAACGCATGGCCGAGGACTTGACGGAATACTTAAAACAAGCAGGTGTAAAAGTACGTTATCTCCATTCGGAAATCGCTACTATTGAGCGTGCCGAAATTATTGACGGACTGCGTGCAGGTAAATTTGACGTTTTAGTAGGTATTAACTTGCTGCGTGAGGGTCTTGATTTGCCGGAGGTAAGCTTGATTGCAATTTTAGATGCGGATAAAGAAGGCTTTTTGCGCAGTGATACGGCGATGATTCAGACTATTGGCCGCGCAGCACGTAATGAGCATGGACGTGTTATTATGTATGCTGACCGTATTACTGATAGTATGCACCGTGCGATTGATGAAACTAACCGTCGTCGCGAGAAACAGCAGGCGTATAATGAGGAACATCATATTACACCGAAGACTGTTTATAAGGAGCAACGTCATCTGATTAAGCTGACCCGTGTTGCGGATGATGAAGCTGCTGCCGAGTATGGCAGTAAGCCACTGAAAAAGCAGTCTAAGAAAGAGCTGGAATCTTTGTCCCGTGATTTGGAACGTAGAATGCAAGAGGCGGCGAAGGCTCTTGATTTTGAAGCTGCTGCCGAATTACGTGACCAATTAATTTTGGCTAAAGGTCAGTTGGGGCAGAAGCTAGTGCCGAAAAAGAAGAAGAAATAACTCAAGGAGTTTTGCTATATGCAGGAAAAAATAATTGTCAAAGGAGCACGTCAGCATAATCTGAAAAATATTACTGTGGAAATTCCGCGGAATAAAATGGTGGTCATTACTGGTTTAAGTGGTAGTGGTAAATCTAGTCTGGCGTTTGATACTATTTATGCTGAGGGACAAAGACGTTATGTAGAAAGTCTTTCGGCCTACGCCCGTCAGTTTCTGGGACAAATGGATAAGCCTGATGTTGATTATATTGAAGGCTTGAGTCCGGCTATCTCTATAGATCAGAAAACTACTAGCCGTAATCCTCGTTCTACTGTAGGTACAGTTACAGAAATTTATGATTATCTGCGTCTGTTGTTTGCCCGTGCAGGTGAACCCCATTGTCCTCAGTGTGGGAAGCTGATTGAGCAGCAGAGTGTACAGCAGATTGTAGATAAAGTTTTGTCCTTGCCGGGTGGTACACGTTTTATGGTTATGGCACCTTTAGTACGTGGACGTAAGGGCGAGCACCAAAAGGTGTTGGATGAAATGCGTCGAGCTGGCTATGTACGTATGTATATTGATGATGAAGTACGCACATTAGACGAAGAAATCATTTTAGATAAAAAGAAGAAGCATAGTCTATCAGTTGTTATTGACCGTTTGGCAGTGCGGGAAAATATTCAGCAGCGTTTGACGGACAGTGTGGAAACAGCTTTAAAATTAGCGGATGGCTTTGTTGAAATTGCCTTAATGCAGGAAAAAACAGAAATCATGCTCTTTAGTGAGCATTTTGCCTGCAATGATTGCGGGATCAGCTTACCGGAAATCGAGCCACGTTTATTTTCCTTTAATAATCCTTTTGGTGCTTGTCCTGAATGTACAGGCTTAGGTATGAATATGGAATTTGATAAGGCCTTAATTATTCCCGATGGGGATAAATCCTTTGCTGATCGTTGTTTGGCCTCCTTTAGTAATAATCTTAATTCTTATTTCATGAAGCAGCTGGGTGCTGTGCTGGCAGCCTATGGCTATACGTATGATAATACTTGGAACGATTTAACTCCCGAGGTGCAGGATTTATTGTGGTCTGGTGCAGGGGAGCGTAAATTTGCTTTCTGGTATGAAAATCTGCAGGGCGAGGTCAAAATGCACGATACTACTTTTGATGGTATTTTGAGCATTATGAAACGTAAATATAAAGAAGCCTTTAGCGACAGTATGCGTCAGGATATGGAAGAGTTTATGACGACAAATCCTTGTCCTGTATGTCATGGCAGTCGTTTGAAAAATGAAGCTTTATCTATTTTAATCGGGGGCAAGAATATTTGTCAGGTAACGGCAATGACAGTACGCGAAAGTCTACAGTTTTTTGCCGATTTAAAGCTGACACCGCGTCAACAGCTGATTGCTAAGCAGGTGCTAAAGGAAATTAGTGCCCGACTGCAATTTTTAAATGATGTAGGTCTTGATTATTTAACTTTGGATCGTAGTGCAGGTACTCTTTCCGGCGGCGAAGCCCAGCGTATTCGCTTGGCAACACAGATCGGCAGTGGCTTGACCGGAGTTTTATATATTTTAGATGAACCGTCCATCGGTCTACATCAGCGTGATAATGGTAAATTGCTGACGACATTGAAGCATTTGCGTGATTTAGGTAATACCTTAATCGTAGTAGAGCATGATGAAGAAACAATGTATGCTGCTGATGAAATTATTGATATTGGTCCTGGTGCAGGTGAGCATGGCGGTGAGGTTGTGGCTCAAGGCACGGCAGAGAAGATTAAGCAGGTAGAGCAGTCTGTAACAGGTGCTTATCTCAGTGGCCGCAAATTTATTGCTGTGCCTAAAAAGCGTCGCCAGTGTGATGGTCGTTATCTGACTATTAAGGGAGCATGGGCAAATAATTTGAAGAATATCGACGTCAGCATTCCTCTCGGTGTACTTACAGTAGTAACCGGTGTGAGTGGTAGTGGTAAGTCTACTTTAATAAATGATATTCTCTATAATGCTTTGGCAGTAAAACTGCATGGTGCCCGTTTGCGTCCCGCAGAGCATGATAGTATTGAAGGCTTGGAGAATGTGGATAAGGTTATTAATATAGATCAATCACCTATCGGCAGAACGCCACGCTCCAACCCTGCAACTTATACGGGTGTATTTGATTTCATCCGCGAATTATTCAGCCAAACTAATGAAGCGAAGATGCGTGGCTACAAGGCAGGACGTTTTAGTTTTAATGTGAAGGGCGGACGCTGTGAGGCTTGCAAGGGCGACGGTATGAATAAAATCGAAATGAATTTCCTGCCTGATGTTTATGTTCCTTGTGAGGTTTGTCATGGTGCTCGTTATAACCGCGATACCTTAGAGGTGCATTATAAAGGTAAAACTATTGCCGATGTTTTGGATATGACTGTCAGCGAGGCCTGTGAATTCTTTAAAAATCTGCCACGTATTCACCGTAAGTTAGAGGTTTTAGAGGATGTTGGCTTGGGTTATATTCATTTAGGACAGGCGGCAACGACGCTTTCAGGTGGTGAAGCTCAACGTATTAAGTTGGCGGCCGAGCTTTCTCGTCGCAGTACAGGACGTACAGTTTATATTTTGGACGAGCCTACTACAGGTTTACATATTGCCGATGTCCATAAATTATTGGAGGTTTTACAGCGTTTGGTAGAAGCCGGTGACAGTGTTATCGTCATCGAGCATAATTTAGATGTTATTAAGACTGCAGATTATATTATCGATTTAGGACCGGAGGGCGGCGATAAGGGCGGTACATTATTAGCAAGCGGTACGCCTGAAGCAGTGGCGAAGGTGAAAAAATCATATACAGGACAATATATTCAAGAAGAATTAGCAAAAGCGAAAAAAAGAACGGGTGGTATAAATGACGGAGCTGGCAGCAGGTTTTAGCGAAAATATCCGTAAAGCCTTAGCTGTATTGCCGGAAAAACCAGGTGTTTATCTGATGCATGATGCAGAAGGCAAGGTTATTTATGTAGGCAAGGCGGTGGTGCTGAAAACCGCGTCCGCAGTTATTTTCGTAATTTAGCTAGTCACACACCGAAGGTCAAGGCTATGGTGGCGAAAATTGCTGAGATTGAAACTATTGTTACTTCTAGTGAAGTGGAAGCTTTGATTTTAGAGTGTAACCTGATTAAGAAATATCGTCCGCGTTATAATATCAGTCTTAAAGATGATAAAACGTATCCTTATTTAAAAGTTACGGTGCAGGAGGATTTTCCCCGACTTTTAGTAACTCGCCGGCAGAGCCGTGACGGAGCGAAGTATTATGGCCCCTATGCGGATGCCGGTGCCATGCATGCCACAGTAAAATTACTGCGTTCTATGTTTCCTTTGCGTACGTGCAGAAAGATGAATCCGGATCGTCCTTGCTTAAATTATCACATCAAGCGCTGCTTAGCACCGTGTGCAGGTCGTATCGGCCGTAGTGAATATCAGCAGATGATTAAAAGTGTCTGCATGGTTTTAGACGGAAGAACGACGGAGCTAGAGCGTGATTTAAAGCGGGCCATGCAGGAGGCGGCCGAAAATTATGCTTTTGAAGAGGCTGCCCGTCTGCGAGATCAATTGCAGGCCGTGGAACGTTTGAATGAAACGCAAAAGGCTGTGACGAATAACGGCGGTGATATGGATATCATCGGGTTTGGCAAGGATATGACAGGATTATGCTTGCAGATTTTCTTTGTCCGCAAGGGTAAGCTGATGGGCCGTGATAATTTCTTTTTGGAGGATGCTGGCGATACCTCTGATGAAGTTATTACTGCCTTTATCAAGCAATATTATAATGAGGCAACCTTTGTACCACACGAAATCGTGGTGCCATATTTGCCGGAAGCAGCCGAGCAGCAGCTGATTGAAAACTGGCTGGCAGAAAAGGCACAGAGAAAGGTAGTTTTATTACTGCCGCAGCGTGGTGTGAAAAAGCAGTTATTGGAGCTGGCGAATACTAATGCTGTTAAATTATTAGAGGAACGCTTACGTAAGGGCAACTTATCCCTGACAAGTGATGTACAAGCAGCAGAAGAATTACAACATATTTTGGGTGTGGAGCATTCTTTGGCGCGCATGGATTGCTTCGATATCAGTCATACGCAAGGTACGGAAACAGTTGCTTCCATGGTTGTTTTCCGCAATGGCAGTCCGAGTAAAAAAGGATTATCGTAAATATAAAATTGTATCGGCAGAGGGTAAGCCTGATGATTTCAAATCCATGAAAGAGGTTGTTTACCGCCGTTACAAGGATTATGAAGATTTACCCAGCCTAGTAATCATCGATGGTGGTAAAGGACAGCTGAGCTCGGCTTTAGAGGTCATTCGCGGTTTAGGTTTGGCAGAGCTGCCTGTGGTCAGCTTAGCAGAAAGGGAAGAGGAAATCTTTATTCCTCATCAAAGTAAAAAGTATTGTCTTGGACAGGGATAGTGCGGCTTTAAAGCTTATCCAACGTATCCGTGATGAAGCCCATCGCTTTGCAATTACCTATCACCGTAAGCTACGCAGCAAGCGTAATCTGGTGTCGGTATTAGATCATGTAGAGGGAATCGGGCCGAAACGGCGGCAGGAGCTGTGGAAGGCTTTTAAGACACTGGACGCGATGAAGGCGGCTACTGTGGAAGAGTTGGCTGATGTCGAAGGTATGAATTATGCAGCGGCGCAGACTTTGTATGATTTTTTTCCGCTTAGATTTAGTGGGTAAAAAAGATGCGATGAAGTAATAATTTCTTAAAAGTTCACAGCAAATTTAAAGATTTTCTAGGATTTTATGTTATAATAAGCTTATCAATAATTATTATTCATAGGAGGAGATAATATGTCTAAATGGGTATGTAATATCTGTGGTTATGTTTATGACCCCGAAGTTGGCGATCCGGATAACGGCGTAGAAGCTGGTACTGCTTGGGAAGATGTTCCGGCGGATTGGGTTTGCCCCCTGTGCGGTGTAGGCAAAGACGACTTTAGCGAAGAATAAGACGCGGTTTTAGCGTAAAACAATTACATAGAAACATATTTGCAAGGATGAAGAGAATCGGTGTTACGGCCGGTTCTCTTTTTTACCTAGATTTAACAGCATGAAAGAGGATTTTAGTATAATATATCTAAATAATACGTATGGTATTTTACATGGTGTTTGCATGTTTGCTATTTAATCGAAAGAGGTAAAAAGCATGATTTATTGTGTTGAAGATGAACAAAATATTTGTGAATTAGAGGTTTACACTTTGCAATCCGTTGGTATGGAGGCCAAGGGCTGTGGCAGCGGTCAGGAATTATTTGCGGCTATGGAAAAGGAAGTACCTGAATTAATCGTTTTGGACATTATGTTGCCCGATGAGGATGGTATGAGTATCTTACGTCGTCTGCGTGCGGATAAGCGTTTTGCTAGTGTGCCCGTTATCATGGCTACTGCTAAAGGGTCAGAATTTGATAAAGTTAAGGGCTTGGATTGCGGTGCTGATGACTATATTGCTAAACCCTTCGGTATGCTGGAAATGGTAGCACGTATCAAGGCTGTATTGCGTCGCTGCAATGCTCATGAGCCTGCTGTAGCGGAAAATGAAATTATCAGCGTCGGTAATTTAGTGGTTAATCCGTTAGAGCATAAGGTTTTGGTTGATGACCAAGAAGTAGTGCTGACCTTAAAGGAATACGAATTACTGAAAAAATTCTTGTTGAATCCGGGTATTGTTTTCTCCCGTGATAAATTGCTGAATGATATTTGGGGCTATGAATTCAGTGGTGAAACAAGAACTGTTGACGTACATATCCGTACATTGCGTCAGAAATTAGGAGATGCCGGCGAATTAATTGAAACCATTCGTGGTGTAGGTTATCGTATGGCTGCCAGTAAATGAAGCAAAAGATTTTCCGCAGTCTTGTTTTACTAACAAGTTTATCAGTATTTTTTAGTCATGTTGCTTTTTTGCTTGGATAGCATATCATTATATTTTGCGTGATAGTTATGATAATTTAAAAAGGGAAGCCAATGTTTTAATTGCTTCGCAAAGAGATGGGGTTATTTCCATTTCCGATTTACGCAATTTACATATTGATGATCGCGTGACTATGATTGGCCCCGATGGGACTGCGTTATTTGACAATTATGCCTCTTATGATAAGATGGAAAACCACTTTGAGCGTGAAGAAATCAAAGAGGCCATGACTGTTGGTGAAGGCTTTTCTAGTCGTGCTTCGGAAACTTTGGGGAAAGGTATTCTTTACTATGCAGTGAAGTTGCCCAATGGTAATATTTTACGTTTTTCTCGTACTAATGATGTAATCTTCCAACAGGCCAATTTATTATTCGTTTATTTGATAGGTATTTTCCTATTAGTGTTAATAGGTGCGTTTATTGCTGCAAAATCTATCACTGATAAAGTTTTACGACCTTTGGAGCAGTTAGATTTGGAGAAGGCAACGGCTGATGCTGTTGATTATCCGGAGCTGCAACCGATTTTAAATTACTTCTCTTTACAGAAAGAGCGCTTGGGACGTGAAATGCGTCGCTATAAAAGCAAGAAACAGGAGTTAAAAGCGGTAAGTAATAAGATGAATGAAGGTATGCTTTTTTTAGATACGCATTGGAATGTGGTATCGATTAATAAAAAGTGCAGTTAATTTTTTCGGCAAAGAAAAGCAATATCTATTGGGCTGTAATTTACTGTCTTTAGACGGTAGTGAAGAGGTACAACGATTATTAAATGAAATTGCTACTAATGGTAAAGGAAGACTGATTTTAAATCGTGGTAGCAGTTATTTTCAATTAAATGGTAGTCGTATTGCCGATAAGGGTTTTGTACTCTTAATTATGGATGTTACTGAACGCACAGCATCGGAAAAGTTGCGTCGCGAATTTTCTGCTAACGTTTCGCATGAACTTAAAACACCCTTGCAATCAGTTTTGGGTTATTCAGAAATCATGCTTAGTGGTTTAGTGCGTCCGGAAGATACTAAACGCTTTTTGCAAAAAAAAATTTATGATGAAGCGCAGAATTTATTACGCCTGATTGATGATATTATGAAATTATCCAAGTTGGATGAATTAAGTCACGATATGTTAGAAGAATTCAGCTTGCAGCAGATTGCCCAAAAAGCTATTTGCCGTTTACGTGATAAGGCAAAAAAACTAGAAGTAGAGCTGATTTTGGAAGATAACACAGCCAAGCCCGGTGTTATTTTAGGTATTTCCTCTTGATGGAGGAAATCTTTTTCAATCTGCTGGATAATGGCCTGAAGTATAATCGTGAGGGCGGTAATGTAACACTGAAAATTAGTGAATCAGAAAAAAATAAATATACCGTTAGCATTAAAGATACAGGTATAGGCATAGCTACAGAAGAGCTGCCACATATTTTTGAACGCTTCTATCGTGTTGACCGTAGTCGTCATAAAGCTGTCGAAGGTACAGGGTTAGGTTTATCCATTGTTAAACACGGTGTGCTTTTCCATGGCGGTACTGTACGTGTTTTCAGCACTATCGGCGAGGGTACTGAATTTGTACTGAAATTCCCCAAGAAAAACTATATTCCCAAGGATGAAGTTGTGGAAGCGAATGCACAAGACAGATCTTCAAATATATGATACAATAAAAGCACCGATTGAATTGGTGCTTTTATTTTTTTAACTCATATCTATAATGAGGGAAATTAGATAATTAAGGAGGCTTGTATCATGCAAGTAGTTTTAACAATTGTAGGTAAAGACCAAGTAGGTATTACCGCTAAAGTAGCTAATGCTTTGGCCGGTATGAATATGAACATTATTAATATTAATCAAAACATTATGCAAGGCTTTTTTAATATGGTATTAATCGCAGATATGTCCAAGGCTAATGTTACCTTGGCACAGGCACGTGAAAATATGGAAAATCTGGGCAAGGAAATGTGTCTTGATGTACGTCTGCAAAGTGAAGATATTTTCACTGCTATGCATCGTATTTAGGAGGCTGCCATGCTGTTCAATACTCAAGATATTTTAGAAACCAATAGTATGATTACCGAGCATAATCTGGATGTACGCACCATCACCATGGGCATCAGCCTGCGTGACTGCTGTCATTCCGATATTAAGGTAACTGCAGAGAAAATTTATGATAAAATCTGTACTAAGGCAGAACGCTTAGTTAAAACTGGTGAGGATATCGAAAATGAATTAGGTGTGCCTATTATTCATAAGCGTATTTCCGTAACTCCGATTTCTATTGTCGGTGAAAGCTGCGACAGCAATGATTATGTACCTTTAGCACAAGCTTTGGATAAAGCAGGTAAAGCTGTAGGTGTTAACTTTATCGGCGGTTTCTCCGCTTTAGTGGACAAAGGCTATACTAAGGGTGATCGTAACCTGATTGCTGCTATTCCTGAAGCTTTGGCTGTTACTGATATTGTCTGCTCCTCCGTTAGTGTCGGTTCTACTAAATGCGGCATCAATATGGATGCTGTTAAGCAGATGGGTGAAGTGGTTAAGGCAACTGCTGCCCGTACTGCGGACCGCGATGCTATAGGTTGTGCCAAATTAGTTATTTTCTGTAATGCTGTACCTGATAATCCGTTTATGGCAGGTGCTTTTCTCGGTGTAACCGAGCCTGAATGTGTTATTAATGTTGGCGTCAGCGGTCCCGGAGTGGTTAAGCACGCTTTAGAGCAGGTAAAAAATGGCGATATCGGTATGGTTGCAGAAACCATTAAACGTACTGCTTTCAAGATTACCCGCGTAGGTCAATTAGTAGCTCAAGAGGCTGCCCGTCGTTTAAATACCCAGTTCGGTATTATCGATTTGTCCTTAGCACCGACACCGGCTATCGGCGACTCTGTTGCACATATTCTGGAGGAAATCGGCTTGGAGAGTTGTGGCGGCCCGGGTACTACTGCTACTTTGGCTATGCTGAATGACGCTGTTAAAAAAAGGCGGTCTGATGGCTTCTAGCTATGTCGGCGGCTTGAGTGGTGCCTTTATTCCTGTAAGTGAAGATGCAGGTATGATTGCTGCAGTGGAACGTGGCAGCCTGTGCTTAGAAAAATTGGAAGCTATGACCTGCGTATGTTCCGTAGGTTTAGATATGATTGCTGTGCCTGGTAGCACTACTGCCAGCACTATTTCTGCAATTATTGCCGATGAAGCGGCTATCGGTATGGTTAATAATAAAACTACTGCTGTCCGCTTAATCCCTGTGCCTGGTAAAGGTGTGGGCGAGAGTGTAGAATTCGGCGGCTTATTAGGCTATGCTCCGATTAAAAGTCCGACCAAGTCTGACCAACTAATGCTACGTAAAGCACAGCGAGAAGCTGTTTAAAGATTTTGGAGGATACCTATAAGGGTACAAAAACGGCTTTGAATTACAATTCTCCTTTTGAATTATTAATTGCTGTTATTTTGTCTGCCCAATGTACAGATGAACGTGTTAATGTGATTACTGCCCGTCTGTTTCCGCGTCTGAATACGCCGGAGAAAATGGGAGCGTTGACCCAAGAGCAGATGGAAGAGGAAATCCGTGACTGCGGTCTATATCATGCTAAAGCGAAAAACATCCTCGGCACTTGTCATATGTTGGTAGAAAAAATTTCATAGCACGATTCCCAGTGATATCAAAACTATGATGGAGCTGCCTGGTGTAGGTCAGAAAACAGCTAATGTTGTGGCCAGCATTATTTATAATGTTCCTGCTATTGCTGTGGATACTCATGTTTTCCGTGTTTCACATCGTTTAGGACTGGCCAAGGGTGCTGACCCTTTGGCAACGGAAAAGGAGCTGCAAAAGGCTATTCCTATGGAAAAATGGAGCGATGCCCATCATTGGTTCATTTGGCATGGACGCAAAATCTGCAAAGCGCGTAAACCCTTATGTAAGGAATGTCCGTTGCTGGCAGAGTGTCCTTTTTAAAGAAAAAAGAATTTATAAAATGCCGTAATTGGAGATGTTGGTTTTGCGTAATTATTTATTGGTTGATTTTGAATTTACTACTTATACCCGTCCTGTAGGCAGACCGAGAGGCTTTTTCTCTGAAATTATCGAAATCGGTGCTGTATTGTTAAACGGTGAGGATTTTGCGGAAATGAGCCGTTACCAGAACTTTGTCAAGCTGCAGTTTTATCCTAAGCAGGCTCAAGCCTCTCTTGATTTCTGCATGATTACTGCTGCTGATATGAAGACGGCAATTACTTTTCCGGAAATGGTCGAGGCTTTAGGAAAGATGTATGTGCCTGGAGAAACTTATTTTGTAGCTTGGGGCGACAGTGATTATAAGGTATTGGACACGGCCTGCCAACGCTATAAAGTAGAAAATCCTATTCAATTTGAAGATTATCTTGATTTAGCAGAGGCTTATAAGCTAATGAAGGGTGATGATTATACTACTGGTCTGAAAGCTGCTACAGTGGAGCAAGAAGTAGATACTGCCGGCTTATGGCATACTGCTTTTTGATGATGCTAATAATACCGGTAAGCTGATGAAAAATTAGTGGAAAATGGTTGGCAACCGGAAACTTATTTTCAGGCTAAAGCGGAATTAGAAGCAGAAGAGGCTGCTAAGCCGAAAAATCATTGCAGATACTAAATTCTATCCTAAATTGCAATAAGAAGTTGCACACTTTAAAAAAAAAATCAAACTGCATAAATCTTATCAAGCTCATTCTCGAATAGATCATCAGGTGATTTGTATCCGAGTATTTTCCTGGGTAACAAATTACACCAATCTGCTGTCAACAGAATATCATCAGAAGTATATTAGCCTATTCTCTTTCCTTTAGAAATAAATCTTATTCACTACCGTTATCACTTGTTATAGTTTTGAATATCTGGCTAAACTTATCGCCATAGTAATTTTTCAAGTATTCCATAGCTTTACTAACGGAAGAGATTTTAATATATGTACGTTAAGATCACAAGAGTTAATATAACGTTATTACTTTGCTTTTACTGCCTATAACAGTATCTATCTCCCAATGTCCAAACTCGCTACGACCAGTTATTTCTGTCGGTCTTTCGTCAATACTGCGACCTAGATGTTTTAGGCATTCCTTAACGTTATGACGGCGTTTGCGTCTACGAACTTTTTAGCGGTAGGTCGATGTTACGCAGTGCAAGAAGCATAGAGTCAACATAGTTGTACAGTGTTTTACGCACACCATCTCAGAATCTACATACAACTTGTGTGTTTTTGCATAACCGTAACAGGCGTCCAAGGACCACCCTTTTTCAAGAACCATTTCAACAACCCAGGAGACAAACTTACTGGACAAAAATCTTCTAGATTTCCTAATACTGTTAGCATGGCTTTGTTCGTATGCATTTTGTGCACGTCTAGCTCCATATCTACCGGTATTATGATGAGCACCACGCTTCAATTCATTACGGATAGTATTGGGAGCGCAATTAAAATGTCTAGCCAACTGGCGGAGAGAATAACGTACAGATTTATTGGATAATATCCCTTGTAATTCTCTGCGGTCACCATAAGAAAAATGTTTACCTTTTTGTGTGTTTTGTGGTATCTTGAGTATAGTCCATTGTGATTGCCTCCTTGTAAGTTTTGTGTAGTAGCTTAATTTTAACACGAAGAGGTCACAATGGACTATTTTTATTCTGTTTTCAAGGTGTGCAATTTCATTTTACAATGAACCTACTAAATTCTATTAGGATACAAGCTAAAAAAAGTGTATAATGTTGTGTTTTGACCTGTAAGGGAACTTATCCTTTGCAGGTCTTTCTGTTTGTTTGCCCGGAAAAATGACAAGTAGCAGGTGAAAGGCAAAAAAAACGCAACAGTTTTGGTACTGCTGCGCTAGAGAAATCAAAGGATACTTCTTACTGCTTTGTGCTGTTTTTTTCTTTTAGCTTATCCTTCATAAAGCGTTTATAAACCTCTACGCCGGGCTGATCATAAGCATCGACGTTGGCAAATTCGCCTTCATAGGCAACGCTGAGCATGAAGAAATACATTAACTGCCCCAGATAATATTCATTTAGCTTGGGCAGGGTGAATGTTGCATTATAGCGGTTATCGCTGTTTAAAGCATCTGCGTTGGCGTCTAAAGCTGTATTCAGAGCCATATTCATATTCATACCCTCGTAGGGGGCGAAAAAGTTCATTTCAGGGAAAGGATTATGCAGAACAGCTTCTTCCTCCGGGTCAGCGATTTTCAGGAATTGGATGACTTTATTAAGACGACCTTCCTGATGCTGCTGGGTTTGGGCGTGCATATCAGTAGTACCGACAGCAACGATAGGTGTTCTGCCGTAATTAACGATATGGCCGTCACGGTCGAAACGTTTGCCTAAGGATTCGGCTAGTAATTGTACATACCATTCGCTAAGTGATTTCAGATGCATACTGTAAGGCATAAAAACTTCTATGTCACGTCCGTCTAAATAGGCTATATATTTGACTAAGGCGTTGAGCAGGGCAGGGTTTTCCTCCAGCTCTGCCTGACGGCAGTAATTATCCATTTCACGGGCACCGCGAAGAAATTCTTCAATATCACTGCCTAAGGCAGCCATGGTAATCAAGCCGGGATCAGTCATAACGCTGAAGCGTCCGCCGATACCCTCTTTGATATCAAATTTCCACCAGTTGAATTTATTGGCTAAATGTAATAGTGGTGCTTTACTTTCATCGGCCTGAAGATCAGTAACAACGGTGCATTCTAAATCAATGGCAGGATTTTTTTTCCATACGGTAATAAAAATAGGTAAAGGCGGAAATAGTTTCCAGAGTTGTACCTGATTTAGAAATAGGTACTAGCATAACCTTTAATTGACGTTGTTGCTGTACAGCCATTTCAGCCAGACATTTGATTTCGTAGGCCAGACTGTTGCAGTCTACCGGGTCTAGATTATTACCGGAAAAGTAGATGCGTGGATGACCTTGACGGACAATATGGTTGGAGTTCAATAATAACCGCCGAAGGCATCAAAAAAGAACCTTGCTGCCTAAATAGGAGCCGCCTACGCCTAAAAAGATGACTACATCCTTCTGTTGCAGATATTTACCGTATTTATAAAGCTTGATGATGGAGTCTTCCGTATTAGGATTATCATCAGCAATATAGGGCATACGCGGAAAATATACATGCTCAGGAGTACCATCTTTGGAGAGATGGTTTTGGAGGTACCTGTTACGCGAATGCTTTGGATTGCTTTTTTCGGCAGCAGCACCACGGGTATGAAGCTCTTGGGCTATTTTGTCAGCATCTAAACGTTTAGTGCCGAACATATTGGTGAAATCAAAAACCAGGCCGCTGGGCATGGTTATTTTTCTTTCAAGACATACACTCTCCTGTCAAATTTATTTTCGCAAAGCTATTTAGCTTTTTTGGAAGTCTGACGGCGGTTGCTACCGGTTTTCGGGGCTTTACGTTTGTTGATAACGGAGTTACGGCCACGTTTTACACCGGAGGATTTTTTCTTTTGGACGGAGTGTTGGTGGCAACACGGCGGGCAACGGTAGCACCTTCCAGATTTTGACGTTCCATCAGAATACCAAGCTTGTTTTCAATATTACGCAGCCATTTCAGTTCATCAGGAGTATACAAGGTAATAGCCATACCGTCATTGCCTGCACGTCCTGTTCTGCCGATACGGTGTACATACCAGTCTACATCATGGGGAATATCATAGTTGATGACATGGGTAACGCCTTCAACGTCTAAGCCGCGGGCAGCCAGGTCACTGGCAACGAGAATCTGGATTTTAGCATCGCGGAAGGATTTCATGACAGTTTTACGTTTAGCAGGGGACATCTCACCGTGCAATACGTCTACGTTATAGCCCTGCATACCCAGCCATTCGCCTAATTCCTTGGTGCGTTCCTTACTCATGCAAAAGACAATCATCAGATAAGGATTAAGGCGCTCAATCAAGGAAGCTACAGCTTTATTTTTGTATTCTTCAGTAGTTTTCAGACAGATTTGCTGAATTTTATCAACAGTAGCCTTATCGGGGTTAATATCGATTAAAGCACAATTTTTAGTTAATTTTTTGCCTAGCTTACGTACCTCTTCAGATAAAGTAGCACTGCAGAGCATGGTCTGGTGTTCGGGTGCGGTCATAGCAATCAGGTCTAAGGCTTCGTCCATAAAGCCCTGCTGCAGCATTTCGTCAACCTCATCCAGTACTAGATATTTAACACCGCCTAAATCGGTATTACCCTTGCGGATATGGTCTAAAAGACGGCCGGGTGTACCGATGAGCACGTGACTGCGTCCCTCCAGTTTGTGTTTCTGGGTTTCGTAATCACGGCCGCCGACAACGGCCAGTGCCTTGATTTCGCTGTCGCCGAGAATCTTTTTCAACTCGGTAGCAATCTGCTGTGCCAGTTCGCGGGTCGGGGTGATAACTAGAGCTTGCACATAGGGCTTAGTAACGTCGATTTTTCGGCTAACGGTACTAAGAAGGCCAAGGTTTTACCTGTACCTGTCTGTGCACGGGCAATAACGTCACGTCCTGCGAACAGAGCGGGGATGGCTTGTTCTTGTACCGGCATCGGCTTTTTAATACCCATTTTATTTAATTGCTCGATGGTGTTGGCACATACCTTTAAGGCTGCAAAACCATTAGTCATATTCATATTCATCATACCTCTTTTCTTAAAAAATTTTTATCTTAATCGGAAAAATAAAATCTTTATGTAATCAACATAATTATATCGATATTTATAATTAAATAATTATACCATAGATAGCCTGCTTTCGCAAAAAAACAGCAAATTTAGCAGGACGGAAATATTTGTAAAATTTATTTGTCGCTAAAGTAATTTCGTATTATAATAATATAAAATAAATATACGTATGAGGAGGATGCTTTATGTGCCAAACCCCAGATTGGTCTGTTGGTGACCGTTATCTGCGTGAAAACGCTCTCGAGCTTGCCCCTTTAGTGGAAAAATTCTCTCCCTGTCCTTTGTGTCCCAAGGAGAAGGAGGAGTATTTCACTATTCTCTTGACCGGTATCGTGGCTCAGCAATTGCCGCCGGATGTCAGTCAGCAGCTCATGACCAACATTGAACGCTTAGTAGGTAGTCCTGTTACACCGCAAGCAGTACTGGATGTTCCTGCAGAGAGTTTTTTGGAGATAGGACTGGTGCCGCAGAAGGTAGAATACATGCGTAATTTTGCCCAAGCTATTTTAGACGGTAAGGTAACCATGGATAAATTCGCTGAAATGACTGATAGTCAGATTTCTAAGCAGCTGTTACAAATCCGCGGCTTAGGTCAGTGGACTATTGAAATGTTCCTTTTGCTAGCTCTGTGTCGTACAGATGTAGTGCCTTCTGCTGATTTCATTTTCAAGAAAGAACTACAGAAGATGCTGAATTTGCCGGACCTGCCTAAACGTGGTCAGATTAATAAGCTTACAGAAAAATGGCGCCCTTGGCGTTCCTTGGCTGTGTGGTATATCTGGCAGCAGGCTAATAGTGAAAGTAAATAATAAGCAATGAGTGAGCAGTAGTCAGTAGATTACTGCTCATTTTTTTGTATTTAGCTTGTAAAATGTAGTTTTACGTGGGGAAACAGCGTTTTTCTTGCTTAGGCTATGTAACAACGCTCATTGATGTGATATAATAAAAATAATAATAACGAAAGCTCATGGGGGTTACATAATGAAATGTCCATTTTGTTCACATAACGACAGCCGTGTAATTGACAGCCGTGCCGTGGAAGATGGTATTACGATACGTCGTCGTCGTGAATGTCCGAACTGCGGTCGTCGTTTTACTACTTACGAAAAATATGAGGAAACTCCGTTGGTAGTAAGCAAAAAGGATGGCCGTCGTGAATTATTTGACGCTAAAAAGCTTTTAGGCGGCTTATTGAAGGCATTTGAAAAACGTCCTGTGTCTTACGAAAAAGTACAGGAGATTGCGGACAGCATTGAACGTGAATTACGTATGTCCGGAGAAACGGAAATCGAAAGTGCTAAAATCGGTGAATTAGTAATGCAATATCTGGAAGATACCGACCAGATTGCTTATGTACGTTTTGCCTCTGTATATCGTCAGTTTGCTGATGTAAAAAACTTTATGCAGGAACTGGAGCGGATTATGCAGAAAAGCAAAACCGAAAACTAAATAGCTGTTTATTCATTGTTACAGCAAAGGAGGCTTACTGATGAAAAAATTATTACTTACTTTGGCTTTGACTGTGGGTTTAACTATGGCCATGAGCTGCAGTGCTTTGGCTGCGGAAAGATTGTTTACCTTCTCCAACAATAATGACAATGCGGTAAAAGAGGTTAATTATTATTTGGAGCATGGTGCTGAGGTTAAATATCTGCACACTGCTGCTAAGAATACTGACAGTACGGTAATCATTACTTTGGTGCTGGAGATTCCGCAGGGAATTCCTGCTTATAAAAAATAAAAATGTTGTTTTAACTCTGTTGTATAGCTTTTACGATGCTATATGGCAGAGTTTTTTCTTGCAAGAGCAATATTTTTTTGTTTTGCTGTTAAGCTAAAACTATGAGAGGTATATGCGGTTTTATTTTGACAGCAGGAGTAAGATTGATCTAGGGTTATTTTTCTTATGCGGTTAAGCTTGTTTTTGCTGTTACTGGCTTAAATGTTTAATAATAAACTTTAATAATAAACTTTAATAATTTTTTGCTGTTAACTAAATGCTAGTAGTACTAGCGAAGTAAGGTAGTAAGCGTTACTAAGTATATATTAACTACACTCTAAGGGAACAAGGAAACAAACGCTTTGCGTTTGTTTTGAGCTGCCAGAAAAAAGAGAAAAGAAAATATATAAAAAAGAAAAGTGAAAAAAAAGACCTTTCACTTATACAATCTCCTTTTACATATCGTTTTTTCAACCCCTTAAGAAAAAATTTTAAAAATAAAAAAATTATTAGGGGATTGAATTTTGGCTACCTTTTTGGAGATTGTTATAGTGAGAGGCAAAATAAAGTGAACTCCATTTGTTGCCATGGGCAGCAGAGAGATAATTATACACTGTAAAACATGAACAAGCTTAAGCTTCTAAGTGTGTGCTTAGGAGTGTGAAAATCAAGCGGACAGAAAAAAATCAGCCCTATCAGAACGGTCGGTAGGTGAGAGACTGATTGTTAGCTGCTATATTTACTTACTGCACTAAAAGAACATAGTGTGCTTAATTTATGAGTAAAGTTACGTAAAAAAAAAAACCTGCTCCGAAGAGCAGGTCAGTCTTGTTAAAAATTAAGCCATAGCGTTAACTTTTTTGCAAGTCTGGATTTTTTGCGAGCTGCAGCATTTTTATGGATAATGCCTTTGCGAGCTGCTTTATCGAGCAAACCGGTAGCAACAGCCAAGGTAGCTTGAGCGTCTCCTTTAGCTGCGGTTTCAGACAGAGCAACAACTTTACGGGAAGCATTACGGAGAGCTGCTTTAACCGGAGCGTTTTTCGCACGACGTTCTGCGTCGGTTTTTACACTGCGGATGGAAGATTTAATGTTCGGCAACGAATTTCACCTCCTGAATATTCTTGTACTGCAATATTCTAACACGTTAGCGAGTTTTGTGCAAGTATTTTACAAAAATATTTCTTGAATTTGCTTTAACAAGCGGATTTCTTCTATTCCCTGCATATTTACAGTATTTGCCCGTCAATGGTATAATAATTAGTACTGATAAATTATTACACTAAAGGAGTTAACAAATTATCTATGATTGACCAAAATCACATTCGTAATTTCTCTATTATTGCCCATATAGATCATGGTAAATCCACTCTTGCAGACAGACTGATTGAATATACAGGAACTCTGAGCAAACGCGAAATGGAAGCACAGATTCTCGATTCTATGGATTTGGAGCGTGAGCGTGGTATTACCATTAAGGCGCAGGCTGTACGCAGCATTTATAAGGCCCGCAATGGTGAGGAATATATGCTGAACTTTATCGATACTCCCGGTCACGTCGATTTTACCTATGAGGTTTCCCGTGCTTTGGCAGCTTGCGAGGGCGCACTTTTTTGGTTATCGACGCTACTCAAGGTATTGAAGCACAGACATTGGCTAACGTATATCTGGCACTGGATAACGATTTGGAAATCGTTCCGGTTGTTAATAAAATTGATTTGCCAAGTGCAGATCCTGAACATGTAAAGCGCGAGATTGAGGATGTTATCGGTATTGATGCCAGCGATGCTGTTTTATGCAGTGCGAAAACAGGTATTGGTATCGAGGACGTTTTAGAGGCTATTGTAGCACGTATTCCTGCACCTACAGGCAGCAGTGAGAAGCCGCTGAGGGCATTGGTATTCGATTCCAAATTTGACGCGTATAAAGGCGTTGTGCTGTATGTACGTGTTATGGAAGGTCGTCTGCGTAAGGGTATGAAAATCCGTATGATGGCAACCGGTGCCGAATTTGATGTTACCGAGGTCGGTTATTTTAAACCAGGTCTGGTTAATGTTGATGAGCTGGAGGAAGGTCAGGTAGGCTTCTTCGCAGCCAGTATTAAAAACGTTAAGGATGCCCGTGTAGGTGATACCGTTACTGATGCGGACAATCCTGCGGATAAGGCTCTGCCCGGCTACCGCAAGGCTACTCCGATGGTTTATTGCGGTTTGTATCCGGTAGAGAACTCTGATTATGACAATCTGCGTGATGCTTTAGAAAAGCTGCAGCTGAACGATGCTTCTTTAGTATTCGAGCCTGAAACCTCTATTGCTTTAGGCTTCGGTTTCCGTTGCGGCTTCTTAGGTCTGCTGCACATGGACGTTATTAAAGAGCGTTTGGAGCGTGAGTATAATTTGAGTCTGATTACTACTGCACCGAACGTAATTTATGAGGTGTTCCGTACTAACGGTGATGTGGAAATGATTGATAACCCGTCCATGTTCCCTGATCCGACTGTTATTGACCATGTAGAGGAACCTTATGTTAATGCCACTATTATCGTACCGAAGGATTTTGTCGGAGCCGTGATGGAGCTGAGCCAGGAAAAACGTGGTGAATATGATAATATGACTTATCTTGATGATACTCGTGTCATGATTCATTATGCTCTGCCCTTGAGTGAAATTATTTATGATTATTTCGATAGATTGAAATCTGCTACTCGTGGTTATGCTTCCCTTGACTATGAGCTGTGCGGTTATCGTTATTCTGATCTGGTGAAGGTGGATATTCTGTTGAATGGCGAGCCTGTCGACGCTCTGAGTGCTATCGTACATAAGGAATTTGCTACTGTACGCGGTCGTCAGCTGGTAGAAAAACTGCGTAGCCTGATTCCGCGTCAGATGTTTGAAATCCCTGTACAGGCAGCTATCGGTAATAAGATTATTGCCCGCGAAAATGTACGTGCAATGCGTAAGGACGTTCTGGCAAAATGCTATGGCGGCGATATCAGCCGTAAACGTAAGCTGCTGGAGAAACAAAAAGAAGGTAAGAAGCGTATGAAGCAAGTAGGTAGCGTAGAATTACCGCAAGAAGCATTTATGGCTATCTTGAAAATGGATTAAGCCTAGGGGCTGCGTTGAAAAGTTGGTGATTTAATTGATGGTTCAACTTCAAGGTTTGCTGGCGGCGGCAACAGTCTTAGATATTTTGGATATTGTCGTTGTCGCTTATTTCCTTTATCGTCTGCATTTAATGATGAAGAATACCCGTGCGGCTACTTTGGCGAAAGGCCTTTTGGTGCTGTTGGTGTTCATGGTTATCTGTCGTTATCTCAATCTGCACGTAATCAGCTGGTTACTGGAAAAGAGCATGACGGTTATTCTGGTAGCTCTGCCTGTTGTCTTTCAGCCGGAGCTGCGTCGTGCCTTAGAGCAGATCGGCCGCGGCAAGCTGTTCCATAAGACCAGCGAGCTGGATGAGCAAGAGTTTGAGGATATGCTGGATTCCGTTGCCCATGCGACGAAGATTATGAGTAAGAATAAGGTCGGTGCTTTGATGGTCTTTGAACGTTCCACCGGCCTGGAGGATCGTATTGAAACAGGTGTGGCTGTAGACGGTATTGTCAGCAGCGGTCTGATTCAGAACATCTTTGTTAAGGATACACCTTTGCATGATGGTGCAGTAATTATCCGTGGTACACGTATTATTGCTGCCTGCTGTTTACTGCCGTTGACTGAGAACCGCAATCTTAGTCAGGAGCTTGGTACTCGTCACCGTGCTGCTATCGGCTTATCCGAGCAGTCCGATGCTATTGTACTGGTAGTCAGCGAAGAAACAGGTGCTGTATCCATTGCCCGCAATGGCGAGCTGATGCGTTATCTGACTGTGGATGATGTCAAAGAGATCCTGCGTAACTCCATTTTCCGTCCTAATATGACGGACAAGACTTCTTTTATGGACACAATGAAGAGCTTTTTAGGCGGTGATAAAAAATGAGGTTTTTACAGAATCTGATACGCAGGGAGAATCTGCTGGCACGTATCATCAGCCTGCTTATAGCCTGCGGTCTGTGGGTTTATGTTATGACTGACCAGAATCCGATTGTTGAACATAATGTAGAAATTCCTTTGCAGCAGATTAATCTGTCTGAGAATATGATGGTCTTTAATGCTCCGGAAAAGGTTATTGTCAAGGTACGCGGTAACCGCACTAATGTCATGGCCAACGCCGAAAACAGCATCAAGGCGATTATTGACTTGAAGAATATTACTGAAGGACAGCAGAATGTACCTGTTAAGGTCAGCATCAGTCATGGTGAAATCGTTTCTGTTACACCGCGTGAGGTTTCTATTTATGTAGATACCGTCAGCGAGAAGAAAGTGCCTGTGGTAACTCGTGTAGTAGGCGCTGTATCCAGTGATATGACCATCGGTACTAGTGTCATTAATCCGCCGGAGGTAACATTGCGTGGTGCAACACATCGTATCAAGCGTGTGAATAAGGTTGTAGCTCCTATTGATGTTACTAACTATACCGGTGAATTTGTGACGGACAGCGAGCTTGTGGCTGTCAGCGACGACGGCTATGATATTCCGAACATGAAGATTATTCCTGAAAAGGTTACTGTTAAGGCGATTATGGTCAGCCAGATGCTGTCCACTAATGTGCCTGTAGAGTTGGTAATGAGTGGCGAGCTTCCTAAGGATGCAGTAGTCAGCAAGACAGAGGTTCTGCCGAAGGAAATCCGTATTACTGCGCCTCCGTCTGTGCTAAAGGAGCTGAAATCCATTAAGACTAAAACCGGTGGATGTAACTCATTTTATCGGTAGCAGTGAGGTTGCCGCTGAGCTGGATATTCCTGAGAAGGTTATTCCGGAAATGCGTAGCGTCCAGATTAGAATTTCCGTAGGAAAGGCAGAAAATGAGAATAAAAATAAATAATGTACGTATCAGCCTGCTACATGAAACGACTTTGGAAAAGGCTGTCTGCAAAAAGTTGGGGCTCAGTAAGAGTGCTTTGCAGGGAGTACAGATTGTTCGTAAAGCAGTTGATGCACGCAAAAAAAATGAGATTTGCTTAAATTATCATGTTTTAGCTGATATTGATGTGCCGGCACGTCTGGAAAAACGTCTTTTGGCCGAGCGTGATGTGACAAGATTCGTTAAGCAGCAGACAGAGGCACCTGTATTAGGTACTCTGCCTATGGCTGCTCCGCCGGTGGTTATCGGTGCGGGTCCTGCAGGCTTATTAGTTGCTTTACAATTGGCAGAATATGGTTATAGACCCTTGCTTTTAGAGCGTGGTAAACCTGTAGCACAAAGAGTTGTGGACGTCAAAAGTTTTTGGCAGACAGGTGTTTTTGACCCTGCGTCCAATGTACAGTTTGGCGAGGGCGGTGCAGGTACTTTTTCTGATGGTAAACTGACTACGCGTGTAAATGATCCGATCATGGCGGATATTTTGCAGATGTTCGTCGATGCAGGTGCTCCGGAGAATATTTTATATGAGCATAAACCCCATGTAGGTACGGATAAGTTACGGGCAATGGTTACAGGCTTGAGCAAACGTATCTGCGAGCTTGGCGGAGCTATCCGTTATGAGGCGAAGGTAGCGGATTTAATTATCAAAAATAATACTGTGTGCGGCGTAATTTTAGACAACGGTGAACGTATTGCGGCTGGTGCGGTAGTATTGGCCTGTGGTCATAGTGCACGCGATACTTATGCTATGCTGCATAGCCATGGTGTAGCAGTTAGTGCTAAGCCATTTGCTATTGGTGTGCGTATCGAGCATCCGCAAGAATTGATTGATAAGGCTCAATATGGTGCTTTTGCCGGTAATCATCTTTTAGGTGCTGCCGACTATGCTCTTGTTTATCATACTCCTGATAAAGCACGCACTGCTTATTCTTTCTGTATGTGTCCCGGTGGGCAGGTAGTAGCGGCGGCTTCAGAGGAGGGCGGCGTGGTTGTTAACGGTATGAGTATGTTCAAACGTGATAGCGGTATTGCTAATAGTGCTCTAGTCGTTAATGTTTCCCCTGATGATTTTGGTAATGATCCTTTAGCAGGCGTAGAATTCCAACGTAAATACGAAAGATTAGCTTTTTGCTTATGGTGGCAAAAATTATTATGCTCCTGCACAAAATGTAGCTAGTTTCTTAGCACAAACTGAACCGTTGCTAAAAACAATGGTCAATGCTTCTTATAGACCTGGTATTACAGCCTGTGATTTAGATAAGGTGTTGCCACGATATGTAACTGATACATTGCGTCTTGGTATTCAAAGCTTCGGTAGAAAATTGACCGGGTATGATGATGGCGGTGCTTTGCTGACAGGTGTAGAAACACGTACCTCTGCACCTGTACGTATTGAACGTGAGCGTCAGAGCTATGTTTCGGTAAGTCATGATTTATTGTATCCCTGCGGTGAGGGTGCAGGTTATGCAGGTGGAATTATGAGTGCAGCCTTGGATGGCTGGCATGTAGCCAGAGCAATTATGTCCCTGTTTTGCACCGATAAAATAATTTGTGAGAGTTAATTAATTCTATTTAGCAAATTATATACAGGGAAATTTCATATTAATATGATATAATATAATATTATTATTTAGAGCTTTTACTCGGTTGGCGAATTTATACAATCGAGAAAGTTTAGGAGGTTTTTTGAGAATGGCACGTTTATTTGGTACTGATGGTGTCCGTGGTGTGGCTAATGTTGAGCTGACCCCGGAGTTGGCTTTTTAAATTAGGTTATGCAGCTGCAAAATATTTTGGCCGCGAAGTTTCCTGCCCCAAAATTATTATCGGCCGTGATACTCGTCGTAGTGGTCAAATGCTGGAAGCTGCTTTGGCAGCAGGTATCTGCAGTGCAGGCGGTAACGCACATCTGTTGGGTGTAATGCCGACTCCGGCTGTATCCTTCCTGACCAGTGAGGTAAAAGCCAATGCAGGTGTAGTTATTTCTGCATCTCACAATCCTTTTGAAGATAATGGTATCAAATTCTTCTCTCAAACCGGTCACAAGCTACCCGATGCAGTAGAAGACGAAATTGCTGATATCGTAGCAACTCCTATTGATTACACTCAGGCTGCCAGCGGTAGTAGTGTAGGTCGTATTGTTTACGAAGACAATTTGTCTGAAATGTATATCAAGCATATTATGAACACTGCTTATGCAGATTTAAAAGGCTTGAAAATCGTTATGGACTGCTCAACGGTGCAAATAGCAAGATTGCTCCGGTAATTTTGCGTGGCTTAGGTGCTGAAGTTGTTACTATTTTTAATGAGCCTAACGGTACTAATATTAACAATGGTTGCGGTTCCACTCATTTGGAAGCATTGCAGAAAAAAGGTTGTTGAAGTAGGTGCGAACGTCGGTATTGCTAATGACGGCGATGCTGACCGTTGTTTGGCTGTTGACGAAAACGGCGAGGCATTGATGGTGACCAAATCATGCTGATTTGTGCTCTGGAGCTGATGAAACGCAATAAACTGCATGATAATATGCTGGTTACTACTGTTATGAGTAATGTAGGTTTGCATCAAGCTATGAAGGCACATGGAGGTCAGACTGCTAAAACTTCTGTTGGTGACCGTTATGTTTTAGAAGAAATGTTGAAACATAACTATTCCATCGGTGGTGAACAATCCGGTCATATTATTTTCTCTGAGTTTGCTAAAACAGGTGATGGTATTTTAACTGCTGTACAACTGCTGTGTGCAATGGTTAAAAACAATAAATCCTTGTCCGAGCTGGGTGCTGTAATGACTAAATTCCCACAGGTTCTGGTTAACGTACGTGTTAAAAACAAAAACGGTTGGGAAGAAAAAGCTGCTATCCAAGATGTTATTAAAAAATATCAAGAGGAATTAGGTGATAACGGCCAAATTTTTGGTACGTGCCTCCGGCACCGAGCCTTTGATTCGTATTATGGCTGAAGGTCCGAAACAGGATCGTCTGGAACAAATTGCTAACGCGATTGCTGATGTTGTTGTTGCTGAATTAGCATAAATTTGTAAATTTTATAAACTAGATAAAAATATTTTGGATATGTCTGCTTTAGCTTAAAAGCAGGCATATTCCGCATTCTGGCTGTTTTTTGACTATCCTTTTTCAACAATTATTCACACTGCTTTCTTGACCATTTTGTAATAATCATGTAAAATGGGTACAGTTACTAGATGTGCCGCGGGGCTGGTCGGCCTGCGCGGCTCATTGTATGCTTATTTGCAGAAACGTACTATAGCGCAAGTACCGTATTTACGGTGGACGAGGAATGAGGTTGTCGAGCAGTCAGCGGATGCCTCACGGTGAGCTGCAAGCCGTAAGCAGGATACAAAGCCCGACGGTAACGTCGGAGGGAAAATTCTTGTAGCAGAAAGACAAAATATTAACTTGGCTAGGTCCGAGAAGTTATAAGGAGGATACTAATATGTGTGGTATCGTAGGTTATATCGGCAGTAATCAAGCTGCTCCGTTTTTGCTGGACGGTATGAGCAAACTGGAGTATCGTGGTTACGATTCTGCCGGTATTGCAGTTTTAGAAAATGGCAAGATCCGCGTTGAAAAATGTGTAGGCCGTTTGGACGCTCTGCGTCAAAAATTAGAAGGTCGTATGCCTGTAGGTAATGTTGGTATCGGTCATACTCGTTGGGCAACCCATGGCCGTCCGTCTGACCGCAATTCTCATCCCCATTGTGATGCTAGCGGCAGATTTGTTGTTGTACATAACGGCATTATCGAAAACTATCTGAAATTAAAAGAAGAATTAATTGCTAAAGGTCATGTTTTCCTGTCCGAAACTGATACTGAGGTTGTAGCTCATCTGATGGCAGATCAATTTGATGGTGATTTTGAAAGCACTGTAAAAAAGGTACTGCATTTGATTCGTGGTTCTTACAGCCTGGTATTTATGTATCAAGGTGAACCTGACAAAATCATCTGCACTAAAAAAGATAATCCGCTTGTTATCGGCTTAGGCGACGGCGAAAATTTCATCGCTTCCGATATTCCGGCTATTATCAATCATACTCGTCGTACCTTCATCATGAGCGACGGCGAAATCGCAACTGTAACTGCTGATGGTGTTTGGGTACAAGATTTAGAGGGTACTCCCATTAGCAAAAAAGTATTTGAAGTAAACTGGAATGCTGAAGCTGCTGAAAAAGGCGGTTTTGAACATTTCATGCTCAAAGAAATTTATGAACAACCGAAAGCTATGCGCGATACCATGACCGGTCGTGTGGATGGCGAAAAAAATGTTATTGCCTTCCCTGAACTGAACTGGTGTAGCGAAGAAATCAATGCTATCAACAA
>VOFG01000394.1_pt1 | contig 64000 bp, 88 predicted proteins | sample 5384171 | NCBI WGS metagenome assembly VOFG01 (sample SAMN12384726, study PRJNA508395) | human gut metagenome | isolation source: healthy gut F | host: Homo sapiens
CAGGAGCTAAATGCTCTTTTTCAGTATCAGCAGCAGTTAATATATAATAAAAATCTTTATTCTTCAGTTTTGTATATACAGGTACAGTTCTATCAATTAATGTTTTTAATTGTCCAGGCATAGAATAAAAATATACCGGCAATGCAAAAACAATTACATCAGCAGCTAACATCTTCTCTAAAATTTCTGCGACATCATCATTTTGTACGCACATTCCTGTATTAGTACAATATCCGCAACCCATACAGAAATGAATTTCATGCTCGGACAAAATGATTTTTTCTGCTTTATGTCCCGCCGCTACAGCACCTTTCATAAAAGCTTTAGCTAAAGTATCGGAATTACTTACATCACGAAAACTAGCAGAAATCACTAACACATTTTTACTCATAATTATCCCTCCAAAAAAAATTCATTCTCTATTATTATATACTTCTCTCCTTAAGGAAAGTCAAGTTAATAATATGTGACATATAATGTACACCCTATAAATCCTTTTTTTATAATTTGACATTGCTAAATTCATGACTTATGATTATTATACGAGGAGAAAAAATATTATCAGGAGGATTTAACTATGAATATTTGGCATGATATTGATCCTAAACGTATTTCACCTGACGATTTCGTCGCAGTTATTGAAATTCCTAAAGGCTGCAAAGTTAAATATGAACTAGATAAAGAAACAGGCTTATTAAAAATGGACCGTGTTTTATTCACATCTACTCACTATCCAGCTAACTACGGTTTTATTCCCCGTACTTATGCAGCAGATAATGACCCTTTAGATGTTCTAGTATTATGTTCTGAAGCTGTTGTTCCTATGACTTTAATGCGCTGCTATCCCATTGGTGTTATCATCATGTCCGATAATGGCGATATGGATGAAAAAATCATCGCTATTCCTTTCGGTGATCCTATGTATAATTCCTATAAATCCATTAGTGAACTACCCCAACATATAACAGATGAAATGATACACTTCTTCTCTGTATATAAAACTCTTGAAGGTAAAAGCACTGCTTTAGAAGAAGCTCATGATGTTGACCGTGCTAAAGAAATTATCAATCAATGTCAACAACGCTATAAAGATACCTTTTGCTAACGAATAATACAAAGTAACACGAAAACTGCTGTCAGATTAACTCTGACAGCAGTTTTTCTTTGTTCACCATGTAATAAAAAAAGGACTGCTGTTCGCTAAGGAATGCGTCCAGCAGTCATAAAATAAGGGAAAGCGTTGTTAATTACCGCGTACGTATTCACGCGGTACACGCGGACTTACATTGCAGATTATTTCATAGCAAATAGTGTCCGCCCATTCAGCGACCAGCTCCATTGGCAGCTCATGCCCACCAAAAAACAATAACCTCTGTTCCTAATTTTACATCAGGAATATCCGTTACATCCAGCATTATCTGATCCATGCAGACCTTGCCGACAATCGGTGCATGCATACCGTTGATAATCATATAACCACGGTTAGACAACCGACGACTGACACCATCAGCATAACCGATAGGTACAGTAGCAATCACACTGGGACGCTGTAAAGTATATGTTCTGCCATAACCGATGGTTTCACCGGCAGGCAGTTTTTTTACAAAAGAAACCTGAGTTTTAACGGTCATAACCGGCTCAAAGTCTTTGTAACAATCAATCATATGTGCAGGATGCAGACCATATAAGGTAATGCCCTGACGCACCATATCCAATTGATACTCTTGTAACTCTGTCAATGCTGCACTATTAGCAATATGACGGATAGGAATGTGAATTCCTTCTGCTTCAATCAGACGTAAAGCTTCTTGAAAGCGTGCAAACTGATAGGCTGCATATTGTTTATCATCAGCATCAGCAGTAGCAAAGTGCGAAAAAGCACCTTCGACATAAATACCGGGTAAGGATGCTGCTAATTTAGCAAATTTACCTGCATCACGTACATGAACACCGATGCGATGCATACCTGTATCAATTTTAATATGTATTTTAGCTTTTTTATGCAGTTTTAAGGCTGCCTCATTTAAAGCATATAAACGATCTTCATCAAATACTGCGTGACTGATATCATAGCGTACACAAATTTCTGCTACTTCGGGCAACAAAGAACCCAAAACTAAAATCGGTTGGTCAATACCGGCATCACGTAATTTGACACCTTCCTGTAATAACGCAACAGCAAAGAAATCCGCGCCATTGCGTGCTGCTTCTTGTGCTACACGCACAGCACCATGTCCATAGGCATCAGCCTTTACAACAGCACAAAGCTTAGTGGTAGGTTTCAAATTCGCCTTCGCAGTCTGTACATTGTGGGCAATCGCATCAAGATTGATTTCGGCCCAAGCACCTCTTTGAATATGCACAGAATAAACCTCCCTGCCTAAAAATAATGAAAAAATTAAGCCGCAGGCAAAACTTCGTTGCTGCGGCGTCAGATTTTACCTTCAGTTGTTTAGCAATTTAAATTGCTATAATCAAAAGCTATGGTATTAGCATATAACTTATACCCAACTTTGTCAACCTTTTCTTTTACCCTCCATACCGCACTGTTTGGCATGAGCACATCCACTACAACCATTACAGCAACTGTCGCCGCTATACTTTTTACCAAAGTAACTACGAGCAGCCAAAATAAACAGTACTACTAAAACCGCACCTAAAATATAATCTGCCATAGTAACCTCACTTTTCATTCTGTGAATAAATTTCGTCTATATTATTAGCATACGGCAAAAACAGGAAAATGGCAAACGAAAAGTTTGTGAAAGCCTTAAAGTATACATCATACTAAAAACAAAGCAGCACAGCCTCCATGTAGCAGATAATACTACACTTCGGAAAAGCTGTGCTGCTTTTTATAGCCTCTAATAGCTATTATTTAATGCTTATTGCATTTTTTCTTTCAGCATTTTGGTAACCATGCCCGGGTTAGCTTTACCACGAGATTTTTTCATGATTTGACCAACTAAGAAGCCGATAGCTTTATCTTTACCTGCTTTATAATCGGCAACGGATTGCGGATTTTCAGCCAAGGTTTCTTCAACAAGCTTCAAAATAGCGCCTTCATCACTTACTTGTTCTAAGCCAAGTTTTTTAACCAATGCTTTTGGAGCTTCATCTTCTTTAACCATTTCAGCAAAAACTTTCTTAGCCAGTTTGCTAGACAGGACACCATCTTTAATCAGGTTAACCAATTCAGCCAAATGAGCCGGAGTTACTTTGAATTCAGCGATAGTAATGCCTTCATTATTCATGTAAGCGGAAACATCGCCCAGCATCCAGTTAGATACTGCTTTGCTGTCTTTAGCATTTTTAACTGCTTCATCAAAATATTCAGCCATAGCTTTGCTGGAAACGATTTGAGATGCATCATATTCAGGCAGACCATGTTCTTTCATCAGACGTTCTTGACGTTGAGCAGGCAATTCCGGCAAAGTTTCACGGATGCGTTCAATCCAAGCATCATCTAATTGTACAGGAACCAAATCCGGTTCAGGGAAGTAACGATAATCATGTGCTTCTTCTTTAGAACGCATGGACAAAGTTACGCCATTAGCTTCATCCCAAGTACGGGTTTCTTGTACAACGTGACCGCCATCTTCAATTACTTCTTTTTTGACGTTCAACTTCATAATTGATAGCACGTTCCAGTGCACGGAAGGAGTTCAAGTTTTTAATTTCTGCACGAGTACCGAATTCTTTAGCCCCTTCAGGCATAATGGAAATGTTAGCATCACAACGCAAGCTGCCTTCTTGCATTTTGCAGTCGCATACATCAGTATATTCCAGAATAGCTTTCAGGTTTTCCATGTAGGCACGAGCTTCTTCAGCGCTACGCATATCAGGTTCAGAAACAATTTCAATCAGAGGTACGCCAGCACGGTTATAGTCAACTGCAGAAGAATCAGAGGTATTGATAGTTGCACCGCTATGATTCAGTTTACCTGCGTCTTCTTCCATGTGGATACGAGTAATACCAATGCGTTTACCTTCGCCGTTGCTTAATTTGATATCAATATGGCCGCCTAAGCAAATAGGTTTATCAAATTGGGAAATTTGATAATTTTTAGCCAAGTCAGGGTAGAAATAGTTTTTACGGTCGAATTTATTGTATTTTTGAATATCGCAATTCAGAGCCAAACCAGCTTTAATAGCAAAATCAACTACTTTTTTATTCAAAACCGGCAGAGCACCGGGCATACCCAAACAAACAGGGCATACATGAGTGTTAGGAGTGCTACCGAAAGCAGTGGAGCAGCTGCAGAATGCTTTAGTTTTAGTTTTTAATTCGGCATGGACTTCCAAGCCGATAACAGTAATGTATTTAGTCATTATTTGTTACCTCCCAGCGGTGCGAATACTTTATGATATTCGGTTGCTTGTTCAAAGGTATAAGCAGCACGCAGAATGGTTGCTTCATCCAAAACTTTACCGATTAATTGCATACCGATAGGCATACCGTCATCAGCAAAACCGCAAGGAATGGAGATACCCGGCAGACCAGCCATATTTACAGGAATAGTAGTTACGTCCAGCATGTACATAGTCAAAGGATCCATTTTACCATCGATAGCGTATGCAGGAACCGGAGAAGTCGGAGTCAGCAGTACGTCACATTTTTCGAAAGCAGCATCGAAGTCACGACGAATCAGAGTACGTACTTGCATTGCTTTATTATAGTAAGCATCATAGTAACCACTGCTCAATACATAAGTGCCGAGCATGATACGACGACGAACTTCCAAGCCGAAGCCTTCAGTACGGCTCAGAGTAGTCATTTCCGGAGCAGACAGAGCTTCTTTATTACGATAGCCATAACGAACACCGTCATAACGAGCCAAGTTTGCAGATGCTTCAGCCGGAGCAATGATATAGTAAGTAATTACTGCATATTCAGTATGAGGCAGAGAAACTTCAACAATTTCTGCACCTAATTCTTCATATTTTTTGACAGCTTTGTTGATTTCAGCTTTAACCTTAGGATCGATGCCTTCGCCAAAATATTCTTTCGGCAAACCAATGCGTAAACCTTTGACATCAGCAACTAAAGCTTTGGTGAAATCAGGTACTTCAACATCCAGAGAGGTGGAGTCCATTTCATCTTTACCGCAAATAGTATTCAAAACCAAAGCAGCGTCAGTCACGTCTTTAGTGATAGGTCCGATTTGGTCCAGAGAAGATGCGAATGCTACGCAACCATAACGGGATACACGGCCATATGTCGGTTTAATACCAACACAGCCGTTGAAGGATGCCGGTTGACGGATAGAACCGCCTGTATCACTGCCCAAAGTCCAGATAGCTTCACCTGCAGCAATTGCAGCAGCACTACCGCCAGAAGAACCACCGGGAACACGGTCCAGATTCCAAGGGTTATGAGTAGCACCGAAGTAAGATGTGGTGGTAGTAGAACCCATAGCGAATTCATCCATGTTGGTTTTTCCCAAGAAAATAGTTTCATCTGCACGCAGATTTTTGATAACATGTGCATCATAAATCGGGGTCATATTGCTCAACATTTTAGAGGAGCAAGTTGTACGCAGACCTTTAGTAGAAATATTATCTTTAATTGCACCAGGAACGCCGGCCAGCGGAGCAATTTCTTCGCCTGCAGCGATTTTAGCATCAACTTTAGCAGCCTGTGCCAAAGCATTTTCTTTATCTAAGGTAACATAAGCATTTACCTTGTCTTCAACTGCGTCGATACGCTCATATAAAGCATTAGTCAATTCGACGGAGCTTACTTCTTTATTTACAAGCTTGTCATGAAGCTCGTGTGCAGTAAGTTTATACAGTTCCACAGTAATGCCTCCTTCTTACTCAATTACACGCGGTACTTTGAAGCCATCGTTATGAACAGCAGGAGCGTTCAACAAAGCGTCCTCATGAGAAAGGCCTTCTTTACTTCATCTTCGCGCAGTACGTTGCTAACGGGCAATACATACGGTGTAGGTTCGATACCGGTGGTATCAAGTTTTTCAAGAATATCGGCATAGTTAAGAATCTGGTTAAACTGTTCCGTGAAAAGTTCCATTTCGGATTCGGGAACGGTTAAACGAGAAAGTTGTGCGATGTGCTTAACGTCTTCAGCAGATACTTTCATTTTTTCACCATCCTATAAACATTAATTATTAATTTTATAAATAACCTGTTTTATTATATCACATTAATACGAAAAAAAGGTATGTTTACCCTCTAATATTGCTTGTAGATAATTGCTAAAATGTATATTAGTCTATTTGCTCTACCCCCTTACACCGTCTTTCCTAACCTCATTCATGATGAGCATGTATATTTCTGTCTATTATTAGTTTTGTGAAGAAGCAGCCTCCATTCTTTCAATTATCTAAAATTTGACATATCTATGACTTAATTTTTCAGAAACTAATAGGCAAACCGTAAAAAATTTGATATGATATTAAAGACTAGTATTAAAGCTCGCTTGTAGAAGAACTTCTGTCCATTCTTCAAGGAGAGTAAAAATTTAATTTTAAGGGGAATATATAACAATGGAAAAACTATTAAAGCATGAGGACGAAAAAAAAGCATTATGGCTCTGCTTCCAATTGCAGTATTTATTATTTTGTTTGTTGGCAGTGGCTTATTGACCGGTGATTTCTATTTAATGCCTACCACTCTAGCCTTCTTATTAGCATTAATCGTAGCATTGCTGCAAAATAAAAAATATACTTTTGAACAAAAGCTTTATGTAGCTGCTAGTGGTGCAGGTGATGTAAATATCATTACCATGTGTATTATCTACCTGTTAGCAGGCATTTTCTCCGCTGTTGTCAGTGCAGCAGGCGGCGTAACCAGTACTGTAAATTTTGCTCTTTCGTTTATCCCTGTTCATTTAGCAGTTATGGGTTTATTCTTGATGGGCTGCTTTATTTCCATCTCCATGGGTACTTCCTGTGGTACTATTGCAGCTTTAGCACCTATTGCAGTAGACATCAGCCAAAAAACCGGCTACGAAATGGCTTTGTGCATCGGTGCGGTTGTCTGCGGTGCTATGTTCGGTGATAACCTTTCCATGATTTCTGATACTACTATCGCAGCAGTTCGTACTCAAGGCTGCGAAATGAAAGATAAATTTAAAGCTAACTTTGCTATTGTCCTGCCGGCCGCTATTATTACTGCAGCAATTTTCTATTTTATCGGCAGTGGCAGTTCTTATCATAATGCAGCTAATTTAGATTATAATTTTATTCAAGTAGTACCTTATCTTTTAATCCTCATCGGTGCTTTAGCAGGCGTCAACGTATTTGCTCTTCTCGGCGGTGGTACTATCATTTCCATCTTTGTAGGCTTATATACCGGTAGTTTTGCTAGCAGCAAAATTTTAACACTCACCAGTTCCGGCCTGAGTGCAATGTATGAAATTGCTATTATCGCTATTTTAGCATCCTGTATTTCTGCTTTAGTGCGTTTAAATGGTGGTTTTGCTTGGATTTTAAATACTGTACAAAGTCACGTTGGCGGTGTCAAAGGTGCTCAAGTCGGCATCGGCTCCCTGGCTTTAATGATGGACATCGCTACTGCTAATAATACCATCGCAATCGTATTAGCAGGACCTTTAGCTAAGAAAATTTCTGAAACCTATAAAATTTCCGCTAAACGCACTGCTTCTTTATTGGATATTTTCGCTTCTGTTGGTCAAGGTCTTTTACCTTATGGTGCTCAACTGCTATCTGCCGCAGCACTCACTAAATTGACACCGCTAGATATTCTGCCGTATCTGTACTATCCTGTACTGATGCTTGTATGTGTAATAATCTTTATTTTCTTCTGCAAATCCGATAATTGAATATCATAAAAATTTAATAAAATTTTACTTTTTCTTGCAATAATATTCTATCAATTCTTATAGAAAGTATTATAATATTATATTGGATATTGCCCATACTTTATTGCAAATAAGGAGGATTTTGTTATGCAAGATATTAATGTTTTTGAGCATAGTGAAGAAATTTTAAAAACACTTGCCAAAGGTGCTTTTCTAAATACTTCTGCTAATAATAAAGAAAATACTATGGCTATCGGCTGGGGCAGCCTTGGTTTCATGTGGGGTCATCCAGTATTCACCGTCATGGTTCGTCAAAGCCGATATACAAAAGAATTAATAGACAGTAGTCCTGTTTTTACCGTCAGTCTTCCTATAAAAGGTGATTTTGCCGAAGCAATGAAAATCTGCGGTACAAAATCAGGCCGAGATTTAAACAAATTCCAAGAAGCAAAACTCATTACTCTTCCTGGTAAAACAGTAGCTGCACCTATCATTCAAAGGTTGTGGCTTACATCTAGAATGCCGTATCGTGGATATGCATACGATGAACGGAGAACGTCTTGACCAACCTTTAACAGACCGTTGGTACAGCAATAATGATTGGCATATTTATTATACCGGTATCATTACTGCCGCTTATATTGAAGACTAAACAAGGTAAACAAAAAACCTGCTGTCAGCAATCATACTTAATTGAACAGCAGGTTTTTTATCATCTTTGTCGATTAATTTAAATTCCCAGAAGATAAGTCACTCCTCCTTCTTCTTTAAGCGAGTTTCATCATAACTATTCCGCCCACAACAGAAATCATACCGGCTATACCCAAGCCGCCGATTCTTAACCCAAACAGCAATTTATCTACGATAGTTGTGGAAATCAGGCCCAACGCACCAAACATTGCATAGGCTATGCTTAGATCCATACGACGAATAGCTTCAGTAATAGAGAAACAGAAGCCGATAATCAAAAGTACGGAAAATACTGCATATTTCTTGTTTTTCAAACCGCAAGATTTTTTAATGCATATATTTGCTAAAACATCCATTACTACAGCCAGAGCTATAAAAAACAGTGCGACTAGCTTAGTGTCCATGTACCTCACCGCCTTTCGCAACCGCAACAGAAGTACCTTGTTCCAGCATAACCAAACCGCCGATAATCAGAACAAAAGCGATGATTTTTGCCATCGGCATATGTTCATGGAAGACGCAGCAAGCAACAATGGTAGTCAGGATTAAGCCCAAGCCTTCCCAAGCTGCATAAGCAATGCTGATAGGAATTGTACGGATTGCTTTACTAAGGCAATAGTAAGAGCAAAGTAAGAAAATAGGCATTACCAAATGAGTTCCGGCTAAATCTTTCATTAACAAAAATTTCGTCAGACACGTGCCAAAAATCTCTAAAATAATGGCACCCAATAACATATACACGTTTTTCATAAAAAGTCACCCTTTCAATATTAGAGCATATTTCATCTCTAATATTATGATAAACTATAGTGTAACACCATAGTCAAGGGGTAAAAAGGAGGCATTTATGGTCCAAAAATTATTTAAAAGCGGTGCATTCGCTAAATTATGCAATACAACTAAAGATACTTTATTCCATTATGATGACATCGGAATTCTCAAACCAGCACAAGTTTCCAGCAGTGGCTATCGCTATTATTCCTTAAATCAGATGTACATGTTTGACCTGATTGCTACTCTAAAAGAAGTAGGCTTATCCCTTGATGAAATCGGGGAATACATCAAACATCGTGATACAGAAAATTTTGTAGCCATGTTGAAAGAAAAAGATAAAAAACTTAATCATGAAATAAAATTGCTCACACGTCGTCGTCGCTTGTTACAAAATACTTTGAAATTAGCAGAAGCTTCACTAGAAATTGAAGAAGACACTATAAAAATCGAATACTGCGACGAAATGTACTTTATTTTAAGTGATAAAGTTACTAGTACCGATGATAAAACCGCTTTTGAAACCCTCAGCAAACATTTTGAATATGTTTATGAGCACAATTATTATGATGATTTTACTACAGGCGAAATCGTCAGTACTGATAGTGTGGAAAAAGAAACTTTTAAAACGACCTATTTATCTTCTCGTATCCGTCGTGCTGTCCGCAGCAAATATCTACATATCCGCCCTTCCGGACGCTATGCGAAAAAATATGTGCGTAGTTCTATGCTAATCTACGTCAGGAATATAAAAGTTTTATGAAGAATTAAAAGATATCGCTCCAACAACAGGCCCTATTTATCAAAATGATATGACTAGTTATTTATCAGAACAAAATCGTCAAGATTACCTTATGACTTTGGAAAGGCGCATTATTGAATAGTTTATGCAAAATCAGGATAATATCTAAGCCGCAAAATATCTCTTTGTTCCTCCGTCATATCTCCTTTTTGTATATGTTCAAAAATTCTCTCGACTAATTCATCTCGACGTAAACGAAATTCACATTCATAAAAAGAAATAACTATCTGTATCCTTACCTGCACCATATAAAGTAAACTGACGTGAAGGCAATTCAATGTTTAAGAAAAGATGTTCTAATCTATTCATTAACTCTTGCACATCATCAGGTACAGGAAAGTCTATCGGAACATTGAAATCAACATTCATCGTCCATTTTTTCTCTTGCATAACATACTCCTTTCGAATAACCATAAAAGGCAGAAACATCTTCTCTTGATTACGAGAAAATTTTTCTGCCTTTCTTCATTTTAAAATATCTCTTTCGGTCTAGGCAAAGCACTTTCGCCATATAAAAAACGATCTACGATAATTTCTGCAGCCTCATTAACGGGCATTTTATCTTTTAAAGATTGTGTAGGATTAAAAATGCTCATCGCTACACCAAAAAATAAATATTTGCTTGAAATTTCTGTATCGCTATTGTGCTTCATCACACCATTTTTTATAGCGTCCGCCACGATATTTTCTAAAATAACATATTCTTCTTTCAAAAGAGCATGATAACGTAAGATGCGTTCCTTTAAATCTTCGGAAATCTCTATTTGTCCATAACGTGGCACAACTTTATAGCTACCATCTTTTTTACTACACGACAAGTATTGCTTGCGCCAAGCATTTCAAAGCAAATAATCTGCCACAGCGTACTATTCTCATAATAAAAGTCACCATTTCTTTAAAGTATGCTAATAATTTTTGCTCCAAATTCTCAGCACCAGCTACAGCAAGACGCAGATTATTAACAAAATTATTGTTCCGATCTATAACCAACTTATAAAAAAGCTGCTCTTTATTACCAAAATACTTATAAACAGTACCTTTACCCACATCAGCTAAAGCAATAATCTGATCTAATGTTGCTTTTTCATATCCATACATAGAAAAAATAATTTCTGCAGCTGCCAAGATACGTTGATCCTTGGGAAGAGACCCGTCTATTTTCACCTTAATTCCTCCGTTCTTGTAAAACTGTTCATATTAGTACTTTTTATTATATCTTATAAAAAACACAAATGCCAGCTATAAATAAAATAAATTTAGCTAAAATGTCATACTATTATTCTACATTTTTGTTATAATATATGCAAAGCAAACAATATGCTTTGTTCAAATTATAAGGATTCATAAGGAGGTCACCATATGAGCTTAAAAAATAGTTACTGAGCGCTGTAAAGGCTGCGGTATTTGTGCAGCTTTCTGTCCGAAAAAAAGTTCTCGCAGTCAGCGAAATAGGCAAGGTCGAAGCCGTTGCTGAAGAAAAAATTGTATTAACTGCGGACAATGTGAAATGCGTTGCCCTGATTATGCTATCTTTGTAGATAAATAAAGGAGTGAAGTCCCTATGTCAAGAATTCTGCTGTTACAAGGTAACCAAGCAGTTGTTGAGGGTGCGATTGCCGCTGGTGTAAAATTCTACGGTGGTTATCCAATCACCCCTTCCACCGAAATTGCCGAACAATTAGCACTTCGCCTGCCTCAAGTTGGCGGTAAATTTATGCAAACTGAAGATGAAATTGCTGGTTTAGGTACTGTTATCGGCGCATCTATGGCAGGCAAAAAAAAGCAATGACTGCTACTAGCGGCCCTGGTTTTTCTTTGAAACAAGAAATGTTGGGCTTAGCTTGCTCCGCTGAAATCCCTTGTGTTATCGTTGATGTTCAACGTGTTGGTCCTGCTACCGGTCAACCAACCTCCCCAGCTCAAGGTGAAGTTATGCAAACACGTTGGGGTACTCACGGCGATCACTGGCTGATTACTGTTTCTCCATCCAGTGTTCCGGAATGTTTCGATTTAACTTTGCGTGCAGTTGCCTTATCTGAAAAATATCGTTGCCTAGTTATTCTCCTCATGGATGAAATCATTGGCCATATGCGTGAAAAAATCGAATTACCAGATAATTATGATGATATTCCGCAAGCAGAACGCAAACAACCAGAATGTACTCCTGAAGACTACTTGGCTTATGGCTGTGACGAGGGCTCTAAAGTTCCGGCGATGGCTCCCTTTCGGCAGTGGTTATCGTTGGCATGTAACCGGCCTTATTCACGATGAAACAGGTTTCCCCAAAGGTACTGGTGCAGCTACTAAAACTGCTCAAGATCGTTTGCGCACTAAATTAGAAGATAACCTTGACGATATCGTTCAAGTTGAAAACTATAAAATGGAAGATGCTGAATTTGCTGTTGTAGCTTTCGGCGGTGCTGCCCGTACTGCATATGAAGCAGTTGATATGGCTCGTGCTGAAGGTTTAAAAGTAGGTTTTGTACGTCCTATCACTATCTGGCCTTTTGCTGAAAAACAAATGCAAGAATTAGCAAGTAAGGTTAAAGGCATCTTGGTACACGAGCTTAACTGTGGCCAATATGTTCTGGAAGTAGAACGTGCAGTAGCCGGCAAAGTTCCTGTAAGCCTCTATGCTAAATATGACAATGAATCTGCTACTCCTGCTCAGCTTTTAGCTGAAATCAAAAAAGGCTATGGCCTAATCAGATGAGAGGAGAATTATAGAATGAGTGTAATGGAAGATTTAATTAATAAATATTTCCGTCCGGGTCGTCTGCCTCATATCTGGTGTCCCGGCTGCGGTAATGGTATTATCACCGGTGCAATTGTAAAAGCTATTGATAAGCAGGGTCTGGCAAAAGACGATGTTGCTGTAATCAGCGGTATCGGTTGTTCCAGCCGTGCTTCCGGCTATCTTGATTTCAACACTGCCAATACCTTGCATGGCCGTGCACTGCCTATTGCAACTGGCGTAAAAATGGGTAATCCTAATTTGAATGTTATCGTTTGCAGCGGCGACGGTGACTGCACCGCAATCGGCGGCAATCATTTAATCCATGCTGCACGCCGCAATATCGATTTAACCTTAGTTGTTTATAACAACAGCATCTATGGTATGACTGGTGGTCAATATTCTCCGATGACTCCTATCGGCTCTAAGGCAACCACCGCTCCGTATAATACTATTGAACCAAGTTTCAATCTGCTAGCTCTGGCACAAGCTGCCGGTGCTACCTTCGTTGCACGCGGCACAACTTTCCATGTTCCGCAGCTCGTCGATGCTATTGCTAAAGGTATTGCACACAAAGGCTTCTCCATTATCGAAGTTGTCAGTGCCTGCCCGATTTCCTTTGGTCGCCAAAATAAAATGGGCGGACCTGCTGATATGATGGCTTGGCAACGTGACCATGGTGTTCTTAAAGCTGTTTGGGACAGAATGGATGAAGATAAAAAAGCTGAAGCTATTGCTGCTGGCAAATTCCCCATCGGTATTCTTTATGAAAATAACGACGTTCAAGAATATACCGCAGCTTATGATGAATTAATCAAACGCGCACAGGAGGGAAAATAATCATGAGACAAAGCTTTCGTTTTTCCGGCACCGGTGGCCAAGGTCTGATCACAGCCAGCATTATTTTAGCTGAAGCTGCCCTCTTAGATGACAAGCTGGCTGTTCAATCTCAATCCTATGGTCCCGAAGCTCGTGGCGGCTCCTCTAAAGCAGAAGCCATCATTTCTGATGAACCTATTCATTTCGGTCGTGTAATCTGCCCGAACACTTTACTGGTTATGAGCCAGGAAGCAGCTAATAAATATACCGCTGACTGTGATGCCAGCACTACAGTTATTACCGATACCTTATTCGTACATGAAGTACCTGGAACTTACAGTAAACGTGTAGATCTGCCAATAACCCATACTGCTAATACAGTTTGCGGCAAAACATTATTTGCTAATATTGTTGCTTTAGGTGCAGTTGTAGCACTGACCAAATGCGTATCCAAAGAAGCTATTACCCAAGCTGTTTTAAACCGTGTTCCTAAAGGAACTGAAGAAGCTAATAAAAAAGCTTTAGAAGCTGGCATGGCTTTAGTAGAAAAATAATCTTATGCAACAATCCCCTGCGACTATCATAGTCACAGGGATTTTTTCGTCTAAAAAGCACCACAAATTTATCAAAAGAAGACCATTTGACGCAGGCATAATCATATCATATAATTTAAATATGATTTTTTATCTGGAGGTATCTATGAGCAACGTTGCAGAAATTATTGAAAAACTAGCTCAATATCATAATGCTGATGATGCTGCGCTTTTGACAATTATCAAAGCACCAGAAGATAACACAAATGCTTTACTTGCTCAGGCTGCCGACAATATTCGGCGTCAATATTATGGTGATACTGTTTATATCCGCGGTTTAATCGAATTTACCAATTTCTGCAAAAACAATTGCTATTACTGTGGTATTCGTACAGGAAATACAACAGCTCATCGATATCGGCTAAACAAAGCACAAATTTTGTCATGCTGTCAAGAAGGTTATCAGTTGGGCTTCCGTACCTTTGTCCTTCAAGGAGGAGAAGACCCATATTTTACTGATGCTAAAATCTGCGAACTAGTAGAAGCAATACGCAATCAACATCCTGATTGTGCCATTACTCTATCCATAGGCGAAAAAAGCCGCGCAAGCTATCAGGCTTATTTTGATGCCGGAGCGAACCGTTATTTATTGCGTCACGAAACTGCCGATAACACTCATTACCAAAAACTTCATCCGTCACAAATGAGCCTTGAAAACCGCAAGCGTTGTTTATTTGATTTAAAGGATATTGGTTATCAGGTTGGTAGCGGTTTTATGGTCGGTTCACCATGGCAAACAGCAGAAAACCTTTTACAGGATCTACGCTTTTTACAAAAGCTACAGCCTGACATGATTGGTATCGGTCCTTATATCACCCACGAACAAACACCGTTTAAGGATTATGCCAGCGGCACACTAAAAGCAAACACTGCGTATGCTGTCCATCTTACGCCTATTATTCCCTTATGCTTTGCTACCGTCAACAACGGCTTTGAGGTACCATTGACCCCAAAGGACGTGAGTTAGGATTACAGGCAGGAGGCAATGTTGTCATGCCTAATTTATCCCCCACTGATGTGCGCAAATTTTACCAATTGTACAAAGGCAAAATATGTACAGGAGATGAAGCCGCACAAGGATTAGCACAACTTAAAATTCATGTACAAAATGCAGGCTATAGAATTGTTTGTGACCGCGGTGATGTACATAGAATTTTATGATATAATTTATATTTATAAGGCTGTTACTTTAACCACGAGGCTTTCACCCTCTGCAGACATTATGCAGCCAAAGAGGAGAATTTAACATGAACAAGAAAGCTATTATCGCTATGAGCGGCGGCGTTGATTCTAGCGTTGCTGCAATGTTAATGCTGGAGCAGGGCTATTCCTGCAGCGGCGTAACCATGAAACTTTTTAACAAAGAAGATATTGCTCTCAGCAGCGAAAGTAAATGCTGTAATAACGACGATATCGAAGATGCACGTAAAATCTGCACCGGCTTAGGCATGGAACATACTGTTTTAAATTACGGTGATACCTTCTGTAAAGAAGTAATTAACCGTTTTATCGATGCTTATGTTAACGGCAGAACTCCTAATCCATGCGTGGACTGCAATCGTTATTTAAAATTTGGTCAGCTTTTCCAAAAAGCACAAGAAATTGGTTGTGATTTTGTTGTTACAGGTCACTATGCACGTATTAAATATGACGAAACTAAAGGACGTTATTTATTATTAAAAGCAGTAGACCCCAAAAAAGACCAAAGTTACATGCTCTACAGTCTTTCTCAAGAACAGTTAGCGCACGCACAATTTCCTTTAGGCGCTATGACGAAGACAGAAGTACGCGAGGTTGCCGAAAAGCATAACTTTGTTACTGCCCATAAACAGGACAGCCAGGATATTTGCTTCGTTCCTGATGGTAACTACGCTGCTTTTATCGAGAAACGTACCGGAAAAAAATTTAAGCCGGGCAATTTTATCGATACTAATGGTAATATTTTAGGTCGTCATAAAGGCATTATCCATTATACTGTAGGCCAACGTAAAGGCTTAGGCTTAGCATTGCCAGCACCGATGTACGTTCAAGCTATTAACCCCAAAAATAATACTGTTATTTTATGCTCTAACGAAGAGCTCTTCAGTACTAAAGTAATTGCTAAAGAAATCAATTTGATTGACTGCGATAAAATTACCGAACCTCGTCGTGTCAAGGCACGCATCCGTTATCATCAACAGGAGCAATGGGCTACTGTTACCCAACCTGATGCAGATACCTTAGAGTTAATCTTTGATGAACCGCAACGTGCTATAACTAAAGGTCAGTCCTTAGTTATGTACGACGGTGACGAGTAGTCGGCGGCGGTAAAATCGTTTAAAACATATAAAAAAGCCAGCTTACCTGAAAGATAAGCTGGTTTTTTATTGGCTCGCGCGACGCTACTGTCCAGCCCCTCAGCTGGCAGTGCTTATTGTTTTAGCATCTCCAAAAGTCCCCTCAATTGGCCGCTTCTGCGAACTGCCTTTTTATTTATATCTACGGCAGCCAACGGTCACGCGATAAAAGCACTATTGAATTTTTCTTTAGAAACAAAAAAACAACAACGGCCTAAAGCATCTGCTTAACAACGCCATTGTTGTTTATGGAGGAATTATATCACTCTCTAATATACTTGTAAATAAATTCTAATAAAATCATAAAAATTTTTTTAAACTAAAAAATTATGATTCATATATTACACTTTTACTATGTTTTTTCCGCAAGGCTACTATTGATTATTAATAATCACTATAAAAAATTATAGTAATCCACCTAAACGTAGCATATTGGTATTCACATAAGGCTCGCCTAAATTTCTATTAGGAACAAAAGTGCCATGGCAATCACTGCCACCGCTGATTAATAAATTATGCTTACAGCAATGAGCTAAAAGTCGTGCAGTCCCCTCTTCATTATGTCCTGAATGATAACATTCAAAACCATCAAATGCTTCATCTGCTAGCAAATTCATAACCTTTTCTAAACCAGGTCCGTGAAAACCGCTGGCAGCATGAGCACATAAAGCGACTCCACCTGCTCCATGAATAACTTTAATTATTTCACTGATAGCAGGAAATATTGAAATCTAAATCATGCTCAGGTGTAAAAATGCGTTTAAAGAAATCATTCACACCTGTACATAAGCCTTTATCAATCAAATAAGCTAGAGCACGCCAACCGCCGCGACGTCTATCGTAGTTATAAGCTGCAAATTCTTTACTGCTTACAAGCCAACCTTCTTTTTCTAATAAAGCGATACTATCAACATCTTTTTGTGCTAAAAGCTGTTCATTATAGTTTAAAAGCTCCAATAACGGCTTATTAGTAATATCAATGCCATACGCTAAAATATGAAAGGAAAGATTAGCTTTAGTAGAGCATATTTCAGCAGCAGGCAAAAATTTTATACCTGCAATTTTAGCTAATCTGCCTGCTTCAGCAACATTAGCAATACTATCATGATCAGTTACAGCCAACGCCCCCAAGCCTATTTTTTGTGCTTCCGTAATCAACTCCTGCGGTGTCCATGTTCCATCAGAAGCAGTAGTGTGGACGTGTAAATCAGCCCTCATCATCGGCTTGCGCCTCCTCATCACATACATGGCAACGACATTGGCCAGGTGGAATCGGTTTACCTGCACGTTTTTTCTGCCATATACTAGATAGCAAAAATAAACATGTTCCTGTTAAAACAATAGTACCACCTGGAGCTAGGTTAGCATAATATGAAACTGTTAAGCCGACAATAACAGAGAACAATCCGTATAACATACTTTGTACAATAGTACCAGCAAAGCTACGTGCTGTCTGTAGTGCACAAGCTACCGGAATAACCATCATTGCAGAAACAAGCAATAAACCTACAATCCGCATGGATAAAGAAACAGTTAAAGCAGTCAACAAAGCTAAAAAGTAAATTCAAGCGTTCAACAGGTAAGCCTGCCACTTTAGCAGAAACTTCATCAAAAGTAATATACTGCAACGGACGGTAAAAAAGTACGACGAAAAGAATCGTACATAAGCCTAAAGCAGCAACAATCATTAAATCCTTACTGCTGACGGTCATCAGACTACCGAATAAAATACTACCTAAATTGAAACCGCCTTCTTTATTCAAGCCAGTAAAAATAACCGCTAAGCCCATACCGCTATAAAAGAAGATAGCCAAAACCATATCAGCAGCTTCACTCATGCGTACACGTACACGTTCAATAGCTAGTGCACCGAAAACAGTGGCTACAGCAGCACTCAATACTGGACTATACCCCCATAAAGCACCACCGGCAACACCGGCGAAAGCAATATGACCTAAACCGTCAGCAATCAAAGATTGTCGACGCAGCACTAAAAAGCTACCGATTAAAGGACATATTACCGCCATAATCAGACCAGCTAGCCAAGCACGCTGCATAAATTCCATTTCTAACATTTCTAACATTTATCAGTTCCTCATCTATAAAAATAACCATGCTTATGATGATGCTGCAAAGCTGCATGTACATCACCACGGAAACAAATACCATGGTCAATACATAAAGCGCTCTTAGCGGCCTTAGCGGCCAATTCTAAATCATGGGAAATCATAACAATGGTTACACCCTGTTGTCTATTAATATCCTTCAGCATATCATAAAGAGCGGCTTTAGAAGCAGTATCAATACCGGTCGCAGGTTCATCCAATAATAAAATCTCCGGACTATGCACCATCGCACGAGCCAAAAATACTCGTTGCTGCTGACCACCGCTTAATTCACCTATTTTACGATGCCGCAAATCATTTAATTTAAAATCTTTTAATACCTTTTCAACAGCTGACTTTTCATCGTGATTAAAGCATTGCCACAAACGACCAGGCTCTAATAAGCCTAAGGACACGACCTCTTCTACACTAATGGGGAATGCCCGTTGCATCTTAGCAGGATTTTGCGGTACATAACCGATTTTATGCCAATCCTTGAAACGCTCAATAGGCTGACCATAATAATCAATTTCTCCTGCAGTCGGGGGGCATAACATGGGCTAGCATTTTTTTAATAAAGTAGATTTTCCAGCACCATTAGCACCAATAACTGCCACAAAATCACCTTGTGCAATCTCTAGATCTAACTTATGAAAAACCCATCCTTCACCATAGTCAAAGCCTAAATTACGTACTTGAATAATATTATTTATTTTTTCCATTACTTCATTCCTTTATTCCTGCAGAGCTTTTTCTAAATTATGTACATTACGCTCCATAATGCTTAAATAATCAAGACCTGCGGCTCTGCCCTCATTATCCAAACCCTCTAAAGGATCTAAAACAGCAGTTTCAGCACCTGTTTCCTGTGCTAAAAAGTCGAGCAATTTTAGGGTCCGTTAAGGTTTCAAAAAATACATAACGTACATGCTCTTTTTGAATAATTGCAATTAGGCGCTGCATATCTCCAGGAGTAGGCTCTGCCTCTGGCGATAATCCGGCTACACTAAGCTGACGCAGTCCATAATCATCTGCTAAATGACCGAAAGCCGCATGAGCAGTAATAAATACTTTCTTGGGAGCTTTAGCAGCTACCGCCATCAAATCAGCATCCAATTGACGTAATTTAGCTAAATAAGCCGCACTATTCTGCCTATAAGCTTCTGCATGCTGTGGATCTGCTTGACATAAAGCATCGCGGATGCGTTCCACCTCTATCATAGCTTTTTCGGACTCAGCCAAACATGCGGGTCCTGCTTACCTGCACGTGCGAATAAAGCATTACCTGCCTCCACAGGAAGAATATTACGTTCGCTTAATGCAGCCAAAGCCTGCTCTGCCCAAGGTTCTACCATACCATTATAAACGAAAACATGGGATCTGCCTAAACGTGTCAAATCACGAGGCGACGGCTCCCAGTCATGAGGCTCGGCACCGTCCGGAACCAAAGTAGTTACCTGTACGTACTCACCACCTACAGCCTTAGTAAATTCCGCCATAGGATAAAAACTAGCAGTCACCTGCAACTTTCCCTGCTCCATTTCCGCATGGTCACTGCCACAGCCAGCAACAATATTCATACATAAAATTAAAATAAAAATTAAACTCTTCATAGTTTATAGAATATTGCATAACACCCTTTCTGTCAACTCATAAGCTAGATTTAAAGAATTTCTATAATTTATACATAAAAACTGCCGAGAAAACATTACTGTTTTTTCGGCAGTCAAGATGAAAGGATGAACTGAATTAAACTTTAATTAACAATCAGCCTTCAATAGCAATATATTTTTTGTCTTCAACTTTTTTCGGCTCAACTTTAGGCACGGTAACTTTCAAAATACCATCTTCAAATTTAGCCTTGATGTCTTCTTGTTTTACACCTTCGCCAACATAGAAGGTTCTAGAGCATTGACCTGCATAACGTTCACGGCGGATATAAACGCCTTGATCATTCTTTTCGTCTTTGTCCAATCCTTTTGCAGCGGTAATAGTCAAATACCCGTTTTCCAGTTTAGCACTGACATCGTCTTTTTTAAAACCAGGTAAGTCGATATCCATTTCATAGGATTTATCCAATTCTCTAATATCAGTTTTCATAATGTTGCGGGCATGTTTACCACATAACGGATTACGATGGCTGAAGAATTCTTTTTCAAACGGGAAATCCATAAAGTCATCAAATAAGCTTTCGCCAAATACACTAGGCATCATCATAAGTCATTCCTCCAATTGTTTAGCTTGTAGTATGCATTTTTTCATGTTGATGCTGCAAGTATTATTTGATTTCATTGACTCGGAAGATTCTCGGGGCTTCCCCTTACTTTCTCTTTCCTTCATCGATTATGTTATATCACCTTTTGTTAGCACTGTCAATATATGAGTGCTAATTATTTTAAAATTTTTATTATTTTTCTAAAAAATTTGCTAAAAAGAGCATTTTATACTAAAATAAGCATAATCTTACAAAGAAAGAAGTGTGTTTGATGAATTTGCCAGAAAAAAATATATTGCTTCATTTGATATCGATGCCCAAAACACCTTTACTCCTGTATGTCCTGATGAACTCCCTGTAATAGACGGCGACAAAATTGCTCCGGAGCTAAATGCCCAAGCTGAATTTGCCTCCTTACGCATTGCCTCCCGTGATGCACATAGTAATTGTGCATTGTGGATTAGTGATGCAGAACAGGCTCCTCTAACAACAATCGAAGGTTATCCTGATTTAGACTTGCGTTGGCCTGCACATGCTATCATCGGCACTAAAGGTTTTGAATTTATTGACGGTCTCGACCCACAAAAATATAATTTTCAAGTATTCAAAGGTATTCAACCTGACAAACATCCCTATGGTGCTTGTTACCATGATCTGAAAAACACTTTATCCACTGGTGTTATTGAATATCTGAAATGCCATAATATTACTACTGTTATCTGCGGTGGTCTGGCCACTGATTACTGCGTAAAAAATACTGTCCTCCAGCTACGTCAAGTCGGCTTTGAAGTTATCTTAAACAAAGCAGCATGCCGTGGTATTGCTGAAGAAACCATTGCGCAGGCGATGGAAGAAATGGATCAAGCAGGTGTACATTTCATTGAAAATGCCGCTGAGCTGCAAGCTTAAAAGAACAGAAACCCCTCTGAAATTTCAGAGGGGTTATTTTTAACCTAAAATACGTAATTCGTGAGATTTACCTGTTAAGGAACGAGCACCGTTTTCAGTAACGACATAGGTATTTTCCGTACCTACCATACCTAAACCAGGTAAGGCAATTTTTGGCTCAACAGCAAATGTCATGTTCGGCTGTACTTCCTGTTTAAAGCCTTTTGCTAAAGCAGGAGCTTCATCCATCACTAAACCAATGCTATGCCCCAAAAATTTACCACCGTTCATGAATGCATCACCATAAATATTATTGAATTTAGCCATAGTATTCAAATAAATATCTTCAATAACAGCACCAGGACGTAAACGAGTAATTACTTCTTGTTCTAATTCCAGACAACGTTTTTGTGCTTCCAAAATTTGGGCAGCTTGTTCATCCTTCTTGATATCACCATAATAATAAACTACAGTTTTATCTGTATGATAGCCATCTACACCGCAAGGAATGTCCAGATAAACAAGACGACCGGACTTTAATTTGCGAAAAGCATTGCCGATGGATTGCACAGCAATACAAGTGCCATTAGTTCCACCAGGGCCATCAAAAGCAGTACGTACAAGACCGCTCTTACCAAAAGCAGCAATACCGATAACCTCTTCACCCATAGGCAGATTAAAACGAGCAATACCATGAGAACCACGAGCTACCATTTCGCTATATAAATCAATAGCCAGCTGTGCCTCACTAATGCCGCCTTTTATAACTTTAGGAGCAATAACGTCTAAAACAGTTTCATGAATAGCACCGCTGATTTCCATCATCTGCAGCTCATAAGTGCTTTTAATCATGCGAATATCTTGAATGACATTATCAATACCCTCTAATTGCTCAAACGCAAAATATTTATGTAGCATACGTTCCCAGTCAACAGTTGCTTTCTTGGTTTCGATATACATAATTTTCGGACTGCTGCCATAAAAAGCTGCTGCTTCACGGAAGCTATGCATGGGACGAATATCAGCAAAATGAGATTCCTTGCACGCTCTATCATAGCTACGACGTACCCACAAAACCGCATCGTCAGGACGGATAATTAAAGCACCCTCCTGCATAGTGCCGGTAAAATAATACATGCTTACTTTATGGCTGATTGCTACCATTTCCCAACCAGGATGAGTAACATCCATTGCATTGCGGAAATTTACTAAACGCTTTTCTAATTCAGCAGCAGGAACAAGACGAAGATCATCGGTAAAAACAGATTCTTTTTCCAAAATAGCCATTTGCTATCCCTCGCTTATAAATAATTTAAAATTTCCTTGGCATGATGTAAGACGATGTCAGGCTTAATAGCACCGTTTTTCACATCATCCATAGTAGCTTCACCTGTCAGTACCATAACTGATAAAATTCCGTTATTTAAGCCAAATGCAATATCAGTACTTAAACGGTCACCAACCATGGCAATTTCATCTTTTTTAAAGCCTGTTTTATCTAAAACTACATCAACCATATATTGATAAGGTTTACCGAAAATCATGGACGGACTTTTACCTGTCGCAGTTTTGATAAGCTCAATCATCGCACCTGTATCAGGAATAAATTCTCCACCTTCAATCGGGCAACGTACATCAGGATGAGTAGCTACATAAGGAACACCTTTGTCAATCAAGCGGCAGGCAGTGCTTAAACGGTCATAAGTCAAAGTTTGATCAAAGCCTACAACAACATAATCTACAGCATCATCAATACTCTCCGCTAAAGTAAAGCCTGCTTCAGTAATACTTGCTAATAACTGCGGTGTACCCAAAACAAACAATTTAGCTTGAGGCTTATTCTTCTGCATCCAATTAGTCAAAGCATCCGAAGAAATTAATACTTCTTTACGCTTTACAGGAACACCTAAGCCATTCATTTTTGTACATAATGATCATGACTGCGGGAAGAGTTGTTAGTCAATAAATAATATTCACGACCACTTGCTTTTAGTTTATCAAAAAAAACCTTCCATTCCCGGAATCAGCTCATTACCTAAATTAATTGTTCCATCCATGTCAAAAAGAAAACACTTGATATTTTTCAAGCGAGCATAATCATAAGTCATAAATTACCCTCCAAATTATCGTTCAATAGTTTATATTATAATTCCCTAAATTGCAATAAGAAGTTGCACACTTTTAAAAAATCAAGCTACATAAATCTTATCAAGCTCATTCTCGAATAGATCATCAGGTGATTTGTATCCGAGTATTTTCCTGGGTAACAAATTACACCAATCAGCTGTCAACAGAATATCATCAGAAGTATATTTGCCTATTCTCTTTCCTTTAGGAATAAATCTTCTTAAAAGACCATTGTGACGTTCGTTAGAACCTCTTTTCCCCATGAACTGTAAGGGTGGGCAAAGTATACTTTTGTCTTTGTGTTATCTTCAAGCTTTGCGAGTTCAGCAAATTCACTACCGTTATCACTTGTTATAGTTTTGAATATCTGGCTAAACTTATCGCCATAGTAATTTTCAAGTATTCCATAGCTTTACTAACGGAAGATGTTGTTTTTCCTTCGATTTTAATGGCTATGTACTTGCGTGTAAGACGTTCTACAAGAGTTAATATAACGTTATCACTCTTGCTTTTTACTGCCTACAACAGTATCTATCTCCCAATGTCCAAACTCGCTACAATCAGTTATTTCTGTCGGTCTTTCGTCAATACTGCGACCTAGATGTTTTAGGCATTCCTTAACGTTATGACGGCGTTTGCGTCTACGAACTTTTAGCGGTAGGTCGATGTTACGCAGTGCAAGAAGCATAGAGTCAACATAGTTGTACAGTGTTTTTACGCACACCATCTCAGAATCTACATACAACTTGTGTGTTTTTGCATAACCGTAACAGGCGTCCAAGGACCACCCTTTTTCAAGAACCATTTCAACAACCCAGGAGACAAACTTACTGGACAAAAATCTTCTAGATTTCCTAATACTGTTAGCATGGCTTTGTTCGTATGCATTTTGTGCACGTCTAGCTCCATATCTACCGGTATTATGATGAGCACCACGCTTCAATTCATTACGGATAGTATTGGGAGCGCAATTAAAATGTCTAGCCAACTGGCGGAGAGAATAACGTACAGATTTATTGGATAATATCCCTTGTAATTCTCTGCGGTCACCATAAGAAAAATGTTTACCTTTTATGTGTTTTGTGGTATCTTGAGTATAGTCCATTGTGATTGCCTCCTTGTAAGTTTTGTGTAGTAGCTTAATTTTAACATGAAGAGGTCACAATGGACTATTTTTATTCTGTTTTCAAGGTGTGCAATTTCATTTTACAATGAACCTTATATTATAATTCATAAATGTTAATTTACCAACATAGAATAAAGAAAAATAGAAAAAACAGAACTGATTTCTCAGTTCTGCTAAAAATTAACCTAACAATAATCTATCACTAGCCATTTCTGCACCACTTGCTTGTTCAAACATTGCCAGCAAATCTGCTATTTCTAGATGTTTTTTCTCTTCACCTTGTACATCAATTAAAATACGCCCGTTATGTAGCATAATCAAACGATTGCCATACCGCAGAGCATCACGCATATTGTGCGTAATCATCAATGTAGTCAAATTATCTCTATTAACAATTCTCTCTGTTAAATCCAACACTTTAGCAGCAGTTTTAGGGTCCAATGCTGCCGTATGTTCATCTAAAAGTAATAATTTAGGTTTTTTTAAAGTTGCCATCAGTAAAGTTAAAGCCTGACGCTGACCACCGGAAAGAAGACCTACTTTTGTGTTCATTCGTTCTTCCAAACCTAAATCTAACTCTTTCAACATTGCGAAAAAATAATCATGTTGTTTTTGCGGTAAACTCCAACATAACCCTGGAGTTTCACCACGATGAGCAGCTAAAGCCAAGTTTTCTTCAATCATCATGCCTGCCGCTGTACCTAACATAGGGTCTTGAAAAACGCGACCAATATATTTTGCTCTTTTATGTTCTGGCTGTCTCGTAATATCCACACCATCAATAATTATTTTACCTTGGTCTATTGGAAAAACTCCAGCAATCGCATTTAAAGTAGTCGATTTACCAGCACCGTTACCACCGATAACTGTTGTAAAATCACCTGGATTAAGATGTAAAGACAATCCCTGCAAAGCCTTTTTTTCATTAATTGTTCCTGGGAAAAATGTTTTGTAAATATTTTCTATGTGCAACATTTATCTTACCGCCTTCCTACGATTGAGTTTTTCCTTAAATAGCGGCATGGACAAAGCCAACGCTACTAAGACCGAAGTAAATAATTTAAGGTCATTGGGCGGCATCCCCATCGCTAAAACTAAAGCAATGACAATACGATAAACAATAGAACCAAGAACAACAGAAATCAAACAATTTTTAAAACTACGTGTACCAAAAAGTACTTCACCAATAATCACAGAAGCTAGACCGATAACAATAGTACCAGTACCCATACCCACATCAGCAAAGCCATTAGCTTGAGCAACTAAAGCCCCAGACATAGCCACTAAGCCATTACTTAGCAATAAACCTAAAATAACAGTAATATCTGTATCCACACCTTGAGCACGAATCATTTGTTGATTAAAACCGGTCGCACGAATCGCCGCACCTAACTGTGTTCCGAAAAACCAATATAAAATCAACCCACATAAAACAGTAATAAAACCACCAACAATAAATATGGTCTGTCCCATGTTGATACCTAAATATACTTGAGAAATTTTAAACAGAGTATCAACACCAAGAAGAGATAAGTTAGCTTTATCCATAATACGTAAATTTACTGAATATAAAGCAATCATAGTTAGGATACCTGCTAATAATGCCGGTATTTTCATCTTCGTATGTAGCAAACCAGTTACTACGCCTGCTAAAACGCCCGCAATAGCTGCCATTAATAAAGCTGTTAAAGGACCGCATCCTCCTGACAGCAAAGATGCTGCTACAGCTGCTCCAAGCGGAAAACTTCCCTCTACAGTCAAATCAGCAATATCTAATACTCGAAAAGTTATATATACACCTAAAGCCATCAGTGCCCACAATAATCCCTGGGCTACAGTAGAGATTAATAAAGACATATCCATTTTTGCCGCTCCTTTACTTATTCTTAAAGAAAAAGGCTGCCCAAATCATCTGACAGCCCTTTTTATTATTTTATTATTTCTGCATCTTTTAAGAGTTCTTCAGGAACGGACAAACCAATACGCGCAGCAGTTTTCATATTGATTGTAGTCTTAAAATCTTTTTTGTGTTTGAATCGGCATTTCAGCAGGCTTTGCTTTGCCATGTAAAATATCTGCTGCCATCTCACCTGTTTGGAAGCCTAATTTGTAGTAATCAATACCTACAGTGGCTAATCCGCCATTATGCACCGGACCACTTTCACCACAAATAATAGGCAGTTTCGCTTCTTCTGTAATATAAGTTAAAGTAGGCATCGCAGAAGCGACAACATTATCAGTAGGTACATAAATAGCTTGTACTTTGCCGACTAAATTGCGGGCAGCTTGCTGAATATCATTGACATTGGATACAGTTATTTCCTCTACGGTAATTCCCTTGGCTAAAGCAGCTTGCTTTAAAACATCAACTTGTAACTGAGAGTTAACCTCACTAGAGCAATAAATAGTACCAATAACTTTTGCTTGCGGCACAAGCTTAACTAATAAATCCAGCTGACGCTCTACAGGATTCATATCACTTGTTCCAGTCACATTATTTCCAGGTTTATTATTATCTTTTACCAATTTTGCACTTTTGTAATCTGTAACAGCTGTAGCTACAATCGGAATATCACTAGTAACATTGGCTACAGTTTGCACAGCAGGCGTAGCAATAGCACAAATCAAGTCAACCTTATTGCTTACAAAACGCTGTGCAATATTTTGCAAATTAGATTGATCAGCCTGAGCATTTTGACGGTCATAAGTTACGTTCGCACCTTCCTTAAATCCTTTGGAAGCCATACCATCAACAAAGCCTTTATTAGCTTGATCTAAAGCATTGTGTTCTACTAACTGCACAATACCTACATCCACCTTAGCCTTTTCCGCTTTTTTGTTCATTTCCACATCCAAAAGCTCCTAAAGCCAAGGAAAGCAACATAACTGTTGCTATTGTTTTCATTCTCGCACATTTCCAAGATACCATAATACATTACCATCCTTCCATACTACTCTACATATCTTGTAGATAATGTAATTATAAATATTCTCCTTAATGTTGTAAATATTTTTTGTTTTATTTTTCTATTTCCCCAATAAACTGTATCATTACTGTATATTAAATTACACATTTGCTATTAAAATTGCAAATGCCGTAAAAGTAATCAGCATGAAATACTTTTACGGCAACGAAAATATTATTTTATTTTATAGGCAACGCTATTACATGGAGCAGCTAAATACGATTTTACTTCTTGTTCCATACGAGCAAGCGTAACTTGAACGGAAGTTTCCGGCATTTCAAATAAAGCACCACTAACTATTGAAGCCAACACAAAATCATTCTGTTCTAAAGCATTTAATACGTCTCGTCCAAAAATTGCTGCCTCGATATGATTGATATTACCACTAGTGTTAATCATCGTATAAACAACTTCACCGGCTTGCAATTGTAAATCTTGAATAAGCATACTAGTTACTTCTATAGCTAACGCATCTGATGTTGTAGAGGCTATAATTTCACCATCATTTTCTCCACGAATACCGCTATTTAATTTCATTTCCTTATCATTAAAGGCTATAGTTACAGTAGCCATATTATCTAGAAAGCTCTGTGCTAATATAGTAATTCCTTCTAAAGATTTTCCGTTTAAAGATGCTGCACCAATAATTTTGCATACAGGCAAGCATCCGCCTAACCCACGTCTTACATCAGGACCTTCGCCTAAAACTACTTCATCACAAACAATTAATCTAGATACTTTTATCCCTAATTTTTCTGCTTCCTTGGCAGCAATTTCTGCAGACAAATTATCACCAAGTTGGTTTAAGTTTAGTAATACTACACCATAACCTTTATCAGCCATCTTTAAAGCATCTAGACAAGATTGCGGTCCAGGTGCCGATAATAAATCACCAACTACAGCAACGTCCACCAAGCCTTCGCCAACATATCTACTGAATCCTAGCTCATTACCACATGCACCAAACGCAACTAATGTAACACGCTCTGCATTAGCTAATTGCTTATTAATAACTAAATTCTCTTTTTCTAAAAAGAGTAAATCAGCATGTAATTTTACAAAACCCTGCAAAGCATCTTGGACTATATTTCTAGAATGTTTAATTAAGTTTTTCATAACTATATCACCTCATTAATTATCTATTCGTACAGTTATTTACCTTGAATTATTTTATATTATACCGAGAAAAAGAAAAATCTCCACATGAATGCGGAGATTTTATTTAAATTACATTAAATTACTCGGATTTACTTGTTCGCCATTTTTAATAACTTCAAAATGCAAATGCGGACCAGTACTATAGCCACTACTACCTATGTAACCGATAATTTCACCTTTTTTACATAGTCACCAGAACTTACGGCAATACTGCTCATATGACCATAAGCAGTTTCGTAACCAAAATCATGAGCTAAACGTACATAACGCCCATACCCACCATACCAACCAGCTTGTTCAACATAACCAGAAGCACTTGCATAAACAGGAGCACCATAATCATTGGCAATATCAATTCCAGGATGCCAATCACTGCTATATCCGTCAAAGGATTATAGCGACCGCCAAAAGACGAAGAAATATAACCACCGCTTGTAGGCCAACAACTCGGAGTAACCTCACGACGGTAGTTTTCGCTTTCAATAGCACTCAATAAATTTTGCAAGTCACTTTCCTTAGCTTTAGCTTGGTTTTGGATATTTTTCTCCTCTTCAAGCATAATGCTTACTACAGATGCATTACCTAAAGAAGGACCACCTTTACCAGCATAAGCATAGGCATCATTTTTAGGTGGCAGAGAAGCACCTGTTTTTTCCATTTCACTACGTACTTGGTCTTCTAATTTAGAAAGATAAGCCAATTGTTTTTGATTTTTTTCAGCAATCTGCTGTAATTCTTGAATCTTTGTTCTTGTGCTTGTTTAGTAGCCTTATATTCAGCTAATTTTTTTCTGTGCTTCATTTTGAATAGCAAAATGAGCTAACACGCCGATTGTAGTAGATACAACTACTAAAAAAGCTGCTACACCAGTAACAGCATATTGTAAATGAGTCTTTTTACATGCTTTTTAGCAATATTATGTCCATCAGCAGGAATAAGCCAAAAAGTAAAATGCTGATTTCCGCACCACATTTCACGTACAGAATTGTATTTACTTTTTAACAATAGTATGCACATGTTTTACTTTATTATCAATTTGGCTGCTAATAACATCAACCATAGCTAAACACGACGTTTAGCCATAGCTCCTTGGATTTTAGCTACGGCACCTGCAGTCTTTGCTTTTTCCTCAATATTTTGAGAAGCCACCTCAATATGTTTTTTCATCTCTGTGGTTTTTTCAGCTATAACTGTTTTACATTTATTAAAAATTAATTGTGTCTGCTTTTTTTTTTTTCCAAACACTCCGCGAACATAATGTCACTCCTTAAAAGTGTAGTTTTCCTATCTTTTTTCATAGGCTTTCTCGCATCATCAAAAAACAACATTATTATTTTAATGCTTTTTAAAGCAGAAGTCAATTTTTTAGATAGATAACGTATAATAAGTTGCGCAAATTAATTTCAAAAAATTAGACATAGAGACTACCATTGCTTACAATTAAGTTACCACACAAAATACGAAAGAAGGTAGAATCTATGTCTGGTAACATTATACAATTAAACGAACAATTTATCCATAACGAACTTAAAACTATTGTAAAAAATAGTGTAGAAGAAACTCTTAATGCCCTTTTAGATGCAGAGGCTGACAAGCTAGTACAGGCTGAACGCTACGCACGCGACCAGGCAAGAAAAGGTTATCGTGCCGGACATTACGAAAGATCATTCTCAACCCAAGCCGGTGATGTTACTTTAAAAGTTCCCAAGCTCAAAGGATTAACATTTGAATCTGCTATTATTCAACGCTACCAAAGGCGTGAATGTTCTGTAGAAGAAGCTCTGGTAGAAATGTATCTAGCCGGTGTTTCTATGCGCCGTGTTGAAAGCATTACAGAGATTCTGTGGGGTCAGAAGGTATCTGCTGGTACTATTAGTAATTTGAATCAAAAATGCTTCGCTCAAATTGAGGAATGGCACTCCAGAAAACTTACAGAAAAGTATCCTTACGTCTTTGTGGATGGTATTTTCCTGAAAAGATGTTGGGGCGGTTCCTTTGAAAACGCTTCTGTCCTAGTTGCTATTGGAGTTACGGAAGACGGTTACAGAGAAGTTATTGGCACAGCAGAAGGTCTAAAAGAAGATACCGAAAGCTGGAAAAACTTCTTTGTATGGTTAAAAAGCCGTGGTTTAGACGGTGTAAAGCTCGTAATTGGCGATAAAAATCTAGGAATGGTAGAAAGCATAGGTGAAGTGTTTCCAAATGCTAGATACCAACGCTGTACAGTACATATGTACCGTAATATTTTTTCTGTAGTTCCTCGAAAAACAGTCAAAGAAGTTTCTAAAATGCTTAAGGCTATTTATGCCCAAGAAGATAAAACAGCAGCCAAGGAAAAAGCAAAATCTGTAATTTCTAGGTTGCGTGAAATGAAGCTGAATAAGGCTGCAGATAAACTAGAAAATGGTCTGGAAGAAACCTTAACCTATATGGATTTTCCTTCTGAGCATTGGCTGCGTATACGCACTAATAACGTAATTGAACGAGTAAATAGAGAAATAAAACGTCGAACCAGAGTAATTGGAACCTTCCTGATGGTGAATCAGCATTGATGCTCGTATGTGCAAGATTACGCTATATAGCAAGTAACGATTGGGGTAAAAACGTTATTTAAACATGAAACATTTAACAGATATGCTTGCAGAAGAAGATTATTCCAAAACAAAAATATCTTAAACTAGCTAACTTAATAAGCAATGGACTCTAAAGCAGGAGGTATTTGATAGGCAAATGGGAACGTGCACTAACCGTTTAGCTTATACAACTATACTTCTGCTAGGATGTCTAAAGAACGGCAGATTTCCAAGCAGCAATAAATGCTTCTTTATCATACTTCCAAGAACGTTCCAAAGTTTTATCGCCAGGCAGCTTAATATTCTCTGCTTCGATAATACTACCGGGAGTATGGAAGAATGCTTGCTCAATAACACCTTGTAATTGCTTAATATTACCAGGCCAGCTACAGCTCAAGAGCAGGGAAACAGCTTCCGGAGATAAGCGTTTTGCGGCAGATTATGTTGTGCAGACATTTCCACCAGAATATGACTGGCAATAACCTCAATATCCTTAACACGTTCACGCAGAGGCGGAACACGCATAGTAGTATCTAAAACCAATTCATACAGCTTACGGGAAAACAGACCTTTATCAGCCAAACGTTTTAAATTAGAATCACATGCAGCAATAACACGTACATCAAACATACGCGGTTTACCACCTTTCACCAAAGGAGGCAGACCATGAGTTAAAGCATCAGCTAATTCATCACCCATCTCCAAAGGCAACTTTTCTATCATCTAAGAATAAAGTACCACCCATGGACAATTCTAATTTGCCTGCAGATTGTTTTTCTTTATCATTGCAACCAAAGAATTCTTCTTCTAATTCTGCTAACGGTGCATTATGACATTTTACAGCAATCAACGGGGGCAGCAGCACGAGGACTTGCCTGATGAATACCATGTGCCAAACGTCGCTTACCTGTACCAGGTTCACCTTGCAATAAAATATTATGATCTGTACGAGCTACGCGGCTAGCCTTATGCTGTAAAGCCAAGAATTCACTAGTCTCACCAACCATGCTATACAAGCTGTAACGGCTGCTGTAGCCTGTAGCATGAGCAATCGTAGTTTTCAGGTCTTCAATAGACATAGATAAAACTAAAGCACTTTCTACCTCACTACCGACCTTAATTGGCATAACGGTAGTAATATCTTCATACGTTCTATCCTGAGTAATCCAAGTAATTTCACGTCGTTGTGTCGGAGTACCCTGCAAAGCTTTTTTACAGGAATATGTTCATAGTTTAAGAAAATATCTTCCAAACGTTTATGACCATCTAAGCGCTTACGGCCATTTTCATTGCAATATTTAACCTCTCCATCCTTGCCCAGCCAGTAAACAGTAACAGGCAGCTGTTCCATCATGATACGGTTGATAGTCCAAGATTCTAACATTGCCAAATGCTGTTCAATGGAATATTTCATGGTCAGGAGTAAGCTCAGTAATAAATCATAGGGTAAATCGTTTTGATCCAGAGAAAAGAAAGAAATAATATAGCGAATTTTACCGTTAACACATACAGGAGCACTGCAAGCATCACCGGAATGGCTGTCTTTAATCCACATTTCCGGTCCGAACATTAAGAACGGTACATTATGTTCACGTGCTACGCTGATGCTGGAAGTACCTACATCCTCTTCCAAAACTCGCATACCTTGAATATCTTTAATAATTCGTTGGAAGAAAGGCATAGCATAGTTTTTAATAACATAGCCGCTTTCATCAATTAACAGCATACTCAAATTGTGGATATTAAAATGCTGCTTGCTTTGTTCGTATAAGCCATCAACATATTTAACAATAAACTCATGAGTTTTTTGATGTTCTGCAATTTCTTCGCGACTTAATTTATTGATTTTCGGCATAGTTTCGTGTGGCAGATTCATAGCACGACAGCGCTGCCAGCTTTCAGCAACCCACGGATGCACATTCGGGTCAATAATACCCTCTTCCATAAATTTATTGTAATAAGAAGCTAATTTTTCTTTATTACGTCTTTCTCGAATCATAACGAAAACCCTCCCCGGCTTTTTTGACAAGCCATATTTATCCTTTAGATTTCACCATTAGCAACTAAGACGCGACGAGCACCATAATAACGTGGTTTCCAATACTCATCGTTCATAGATGATAACATTGTTCCTTTAGAGCTGGATACATGCCAGAATTTACCCTCTCCGGCATAGATACCTACATGCGAAGCTCCCGCAGCATAAGTAGTAAAGAATACCAAATCACCTGGACGTAATTGTTTTTAGTAACAAAAACACCCTTTAAAACTTGTTCATCAGCAGCCCGCGGTAATGTTGCGTGGCAGTTCTTGAAAACATACTGCACATAACCGGAGCAATCAAAACCTTTAGGTGTAACACCGCCGAATTTATATGGTACACCTTTATATTTAGCGGCACGCTTGACAACGTCTTTACCTTTTACATCAGTAATACCTTCTTTAGCAAAGGCCTCCCAATTCAATTTATTATAAGTTACGTCATCTAACCTACCATGAGCTTTAAGATTATGCTTTTTCTGAAAATGCTTCAAAGCATCCGTAGTCGAAGCCGTCATTTTACCACTAGGACGTTCTTTACTAAATCCCAGCAAGAACAACTTCTGTTGTGCCACCTTCAAGCGCCAATTACTCTGCTGTATGCTGACCTTAGATTTATTTTTCGGTGCATTTGTCTTTTTCTTTGCTTCTGCTGCCATAGGCAACCAACACAAAAGTGTCATCAAGGTTAATAAGGCAGTAATCTTCTTTTTCATCATCAATCACACAACTTATTCTTTATTTTTTCAATACTCCGTATTATTATAAACGTCCCAAGATTTAAGCTTACTTAAATGACGGACGCTAGTTTCTACCTGCTGTAGCAAACGTTCCTTATCCTTAGGTAAAGTTCCTGCCAGCTGCACATAATTTGAAACATGATTACTGCGGAATAAGCAGTAATGCTCTCGCGGCAACTCTATATTGTTTAACATTAAATGCAGCTCCTGCATCAATCCTGCTGGGGAAAGCGGATTAAAATTGCCCTCTTCAAACTGTTCCTTCAGTTCGCTGCCTCTATATAACATCAGACACAACGCACTCAAATGCGTCGGTTTAATAATATTGATAGCCTTTGCTGTAGCTAAAGCATGACGAGCGCTACCCTCTACACCTGCTAAGCCTAAAATAACCATCAAGGATAATTTCATACCGCTAGCAGTAACACGACGACCTGCTTCTATTGCTTCTTCTGCAGTAACGCCTTTTTTCACTGCCTTTAAAGTTGCATCATCACCGGTTTCCATACCATAGTATAACAACTGCAAACCAGCTCCGCGTAACTGTCTTAATTCTTCTTCACTTTTACGTAAAATATCTTTAGGTGCCGCATAGCTAGCCACACGTTGTAATTTAGGAAACTGCTCGCGCAATGCTTGTAATATTTTCAGCAACTTTGCAGTCGGTAATACTAAAGCATCCCCATCCGCTAAAAATACACGACGAACACTATTTTTACCAAAATGCACTGCTAAAGCAATTTGACGGGAGATTTCCTCATCTTTTAATATCTGAAACGGAACTCCACGATACATGTTGCAATAAGTACATTTATTATGAGCACAACCTCTTGTTACACGTAAAATAAAACTTTGAGCCTCGCTTGGAGGTCTGAATACTGGTGTATCATAAGAATCAAAAAACATAATTTACCTCACTTAAAAATAAAAATTAAATTAAAATAAAAAACAAAACATAGGTACCAGTAAAGAGATCTCTTGAAATGTGTAAAATATAGTACACTTTTACTATATTATACTAAATTTTTCATAATTTGTAACGTCTAACTGAAAACTTTTTGTTACTTTTTATACATACATTTTGTGAAAAAGTGTAATATTGTAAAACTATTGTAAAAAATAAAGTTTTCCGTCCTTATAAAAGACAAGTATTTTTATAAAAAGACACTTTGTCATATATTCTTCAAGAAATTAAACAAAATTTGCGTTATAATGATATAAATGTTTTCAAACATATGAAATAGAACGAGGTAAGAAAAATGCATTTGACAAAAACTTTAAGTATTTTACTGCTACTGCTAACGACAATTATCAGTGGTTGCAGCACTTCAAGCTCCACTGGAAAGACATTAGGCGAAGGTAAAATTGCTATTCCTACATATAAGATAAAAGCTCCTGCCACAGGTAAAATTCTAGGATTAATCAGCGAAAAAGGTGAACGAATCAGTAAGGGGCAACCTTTATTTGCTATTGCTGACGATAACCTTGATCAAGCTGTAAAAGATACTGCTACACAACTAGCTTTAGCAGAAGCAGAAATGAAACGTCTGCAGCAAGGCACAGCACTGCCAACACCAGCGGTAGATATTAGTGCTGCTCAAGCTGATTTTTATGCTGCACAGCAAAAGCTTCTAAAATGAATAATCTGCTGGCCCAAGGTGCCGTTTCCCGTAACCAAGCACAGGCTGCCCAAAGAGAGCTGCAAGAAGCCAGTATCCGTCTGCATACTGCTGCACAAGCAGGAACTCAAATGCAGCCAGCCTCTCCCCAAAGCCTTGATGAACAGAAAAAACGTATCGAGCAATTGCGTACACAACATCAGGCAGCACTTTTAAAACAACAGGCCAACGAAGCTACAAGCCCCTGCACCGGTATTATTACTGCCATCAATGCTAAAATTAATGATATAGCACAAAAAGGGTCAATTAATACTGAAGTTTTGGCTACAGATACCTGTACCGTAACCTTTAATGTTAATAGCAATATGGCCAAAGAATTAAAAAGTAAACCAAAAGGTAGAATTAAAAGCTGATTCCCTGCCGGCACCCCTTCCCTGGAAAAATCACTAATATCACCGGTAATACAGTAACAGTAACTTCCGAGAAAAAGCCGGAAAATCTTAAAGATGATATTACTGTACAAATAATCTCTGCAGAATAAAAGGAGTTTCCATATGCTTAATCAATTTTCCCGTACCGAACTGCTTTTCGGTAGTGAAGCTATGCAAAAATTACATGATGCTCACGTCGCTATCTTCGGCATCGGCGGTGTCGGCGGCTATACCGTTGAAGCATTGGCACGCAGCGGAATCGGCACTTTCGATCTTATCGACGATGACGATGTAGCTATAACCAATTTGAACCGTCAGATTATTGCTACAACAGAAACTATCGGCAAGCCTAAAGTACAAGTTATGGCTGAACGTATTTACAGCATTAATCCTGATGCTGTAGTAAATATTCATCAATGTTTTTTCCTACCTGAAAATCAAGAACAATTTGATTTTACACAATATGATTATGTTGTTGACGCCGTTGATACGGTTGCCGCAAAATTGCTATTATTATGGCAGCCAAAGAAGTACATACACCTGTTATCAGCAGCATGGGTGCAGGAAATAAGGTAAATCCATCAATGTTCGAAGTTGCTGATATTTATAAAACATCCGTTGACCCTTTGGCACGTGTTATGCGTCAAGCCATGAAAAAACGTGGTGTAAAAAAATTAAAAGTTGTCTATTCCAAAGAAGAACCCTTAAAACCCTTAGCTAATACAGCAGCTGCTCAAGAGGACCCCGGTATACGCCGCTCACTGCCTGCAAGCAACGCCTTTACTCCTTCTGTAGCCGGACTCATTATCGCGTCTGAAGTAATTAAGGATTTAATTGATTGGAATCCAAAGGAGAGAAAAGCATGATTTTAGTAAGTGCCTGTTTATTAAATCATCAAGTACGTTATAAAGGTGACGGTAATCCCTGTTCCATCCTTATGCAATATATGGATTGCGGACATTTTCTGCCCTTCTGTCCTGAATGTGCAGGTGAACTGCCTACACCCCGTCCTCCTGCTGAAATACGTGGTGGCAGTGGCCAAGATGTTTGGCAGGGCCAAGCACGTGTTATTAACAACCAAGAAAAAGACGTTACAGAAAACTTTAAATTAGGTGCCGAAAAATGTGCACAGCTTTTTTTAATATTCATAAAATTACTGCTATTATTCTTAAGCAAAGCAGTCCGTCCTGCGGCAGTAGCAAAATCTATGACGGTACTTTCAGCGGTATTAAAATTCCCGGCGAAGGTGTTACATCAGCCCGCTTGCGTCAGTTCAATGTACCTATTTATAGCGAAGAAGATATGAACAACGACCTTATTCAACAATTAATTGCACAGGATATGTAACATTTCACTATTATAACAAAAATTTTCTTTACTATGTAACAAACTTTCTTTAAGAGTTTGTTATAATACAAATAGTAAGAATTAGCCAATAAATTACTTACTTCATCGAAGGAGGTTTTTAAAATGACTTTTCTTGATAAATTGAAAGAATCTGCCAAAGCAGCTGCCGAGCAAACTAAGATAATTGCCAAAAACGTCAGCGAAAAAGCTGAAGCTGCAATGGAAATTCAAAAATTAAGCAATGGGATTGAAAAACATAAACAAAATCGTAATGAAGCCTATAAAAAAATCGGTCAATACATTTACGAAAAATTCAGCCAAGAAGAAGACATTCCTCTTGATTTAGTTATTCACTTCAACACCATTACTGCTGCAAATGCAGAAATTGACACTTTGACTAATGAAATCGCCTTGATTAAAATGGAACAATTCGGTGGTCCTAGTCCGACAGTAACCTGTCCCCACTGTAAGAAAGAAATTCCCTATAAATCGAAATTCTGTCCTCAATGCGGTTATCAATTAGAAGAAGACATTAATGAAGCTCCCCATACTGATGATGCAGAAAATACCGCCTTTGGTGCGAAACAAGACGATAAAAATACTGCAGCAGCAGATGAGAATAAAGAAGCACAGGACAAAGCAACGCCAGCGGCTGAGGAAACGAAAAAAACAGACGCTTAACATGCTTCTAAAAACTAATAATACTCCCTCAACATCCTTTTTCTACAATTAAATATTTTTTAAATTACACTACCCGAAATGTAGCAACGAATTTCGCGGTAGTGTAATTTTTAAATTTTGGTTCATTGTAAAATGAAATTGCACACCTTGAAAACAGAATAAAAATAGTCCATTGTGACCTCTTCATGTTAAAATTAAGCTGCGAAACAAAACTTACAAGGAGGCAATCACAATGGACTATACTCAAGATACCACAAAACACACAAAAGGTAAACATTTTTCTTATGGTGACCGCAGAGAATTACAGGGATATTATCCAATAAATCTGTACGTTATTCTCTCCTCCAGTTGGCTAGACATTTTAATTGCGCTCCCAATACTATCCGTAATGAATTGAAGCGTGGTGCTCATCATAATACCGGTAGATATGGAGCTAGACGTGCACAAAATGCATACGAACAAAGCCATGCTAACAGTATTAGGAAATCTAGAAGATTTTTGTCCAGTAAGTTTGTCTCCTGGGTTGTTGAAATGGTTCTTGAAAAAGGGTGGTCCTTGGACGCCTGTTACGGTTATGCAAAACACACAAGTTGTATGTAGATTCTGAGATGGTGTGCGTAAAAACACTGTACAACTATGTTGAATCTATGCTTCTTGCACTGCGTAACATCGACCTACCGCTAAAAATTCGTAGACGCAAACGCCGTCATAACGTTAAGGAATGCCTAAAACATCTAGGTCGCAGTATTGACGAAAGACCGACAGAAATAACTGGTCGTAGCGAGTTTGGACATTGGGAGATAGATACTGTTATAGGCAGTAAAAGCAAGAGTGATAACGTTATATTAACTCTTGTAGAACGTCTTACACGCAAGTACATAGCCATTAAAATCGAAGGAAAAACAACATCTTCCGTTAGTAAAGCTATGGAATACTTGAAAAATTACTATGGCGATAAGTTTAGCCAGATATTCAAAACTATAACAAGTGATAACGGTAGTGAATTTGCTGAACTCGCAAAGCTTGAAGATAACACAAAGACAAAAGTATACTTTGCCCACCCTTACAGTTCATGGGAAAGAGGTTCTAACGAACGTCACAATGGTCTTTTAAGAAGATTTATTCCTAAAGGAAAGAGAATAGGCAAATATACTTCTGATGATATTCTGTTAACAGCAGATTGGTGTAATTTGTTACCCAGGAAAATAATCGGATACAAATCACCTGATGATCTATTCGAGAATGAGCTTGATAAGATTTATGCAACTTGATTTTTAAAAAGTGTGCAATTTCTTATTGCAATTTAGGAGCTTGATTTTTTTAAAGTTTGCAACTTCTTATTGCAATTTAGGTTTTTAAATTTTAAAAACGCACCATCCCGAACATTTTTTAAATTATAAAGTAAAATATTCATATTTTTTGTGTCAAAAATTAAAAATCTACGTTTTTTTTATTGATAGATTTTAATATTTGTGATAGTATTAAGTACATAAAATTTCCCTAAATCACATAACGAAAGGATGTTAATTATGGAAAAACTGTATGAAGGTAAAACCAAAACCGTTTATCAATTGGAAAACGGTAATGTTCTGTTAAAATTCAAAGATGATTGCACTGGCAAAGACGGCGTATTCGATCCGGGTGAAAATACCGTTGGTCTGACTATCGAAGGTATCGGCCGTGCTAACCTCGAAACCTCCGTTCATTTCTTTGAAATCCTGAAAAAAGAAGGTATTAAAACCCACTATGTATCTGCAAATGTTGAAGAAGCAACCATGGAAGTACTGCCGGCTAAAGTATTCGGCAAAGGCCTGGAAGTTATCTGCCGTTTGAAAGCTACTGGCAGCTTCATCCGTCGTTATGGCGATTACATTGCTGACGGTACCGAACTGCCTGGCGGTTATGTAGAAACTACCTTCAAAAACGATGCAAAAGGTGATCCCCTGGTTACCTGTGAAGGTTTAGAAGCACTGCACATCATGACTCGCGAAATGTTCGAAAGCATGAAAGCTCAAACTCTGAAAATCACCCATATCGTAGCTGCTGATCTGGCTAAAAAGGTCTGGATCTGTATGATATTAAATTTGAATTCGGCTACAACAACGACGAAGTTATCCTGATTGACGAAATTGCTAGCGGTAACATGCGTGTTTACAAAGACGGCAAAATTGTTGACCCGATGGATCTGACCAAAATCATCCTCGGCAAATAATTTCTGCTAATCAAGCGACGGATTATTCCGTCGCTTTTTATTTCTCAAAAAATATTTGCTTACTTGCCAAGAATAAAAAGCAGGTGTATAATTAGAGAAATTATTATAATGCTATAAGTCAATATGCGGGTATAGTTCAGTGGTAGAACAGCAGCTTCCCAAGCTACGTGTCGCGAGTTCGAGTCTCGTTACCCGCTCCAAAAAATATTCCCTCAAATGCTCATAAATAGTGCGTTTGAGGGATTTTTATTTAAGTGAATTTTGATTTGAAAATAAATTATAGTGTTTGTACAGGTAGTTGTACATGTAATTATGTAATTTTTCTATATCTTGATATTAAGACATACTTATTTTAGAATGCTCCTAATCTAAAAATGGTAAAATTTTACTATCAGTTGGTAAAATTTTACTAGCTTAAAAAATCATTAAAAGGCTTGTAGAGACTGTGTTTATTCGCTTTAGTTTATTAAAAGAGTATATAATATATTATATATTATGAAAGGAATATTGACATGGAATTAAAAATTACATATCAGTAGATGTCACAAACTATCTTAGAGAAAAGTATAAGAAACTATTTGATGAAACTATTTGTGAAGTTATATTTTATGAAGAGGTAACGTCTAAACTAAAGTGGATTAAGATAGTTAAAGAAATTAAATCTGATTTTGGACATGCTAATTATATAAAGAATTAGTTTTGAATGGTAAAAAAGGAATCTTGGATTTTGATAAGTATGACTCTTTTGAAGATACTATTAAAGCTGTTTGTAATGATGAAAGATTGCTACACCATTCATTTAATATCTTAACTAATGCAGCAAGACCTATGTCTGAAGATACATTTTTGGAATATCAACTATTGAGGGAAATAGCAGTTTTATACAAAAGAATCATAAAAGAAGATTTTAGGCAAAAATATATTGTAAATGAAAATATACCTATTTTAGATAGGTTAAATAAGTTTTATTTGGTTCATTGTAAAATGAAATTGCACACCTTGAAAACAGAATAAAAATAGTCCATTGTGACCTCTTCATGTTAAAATTAAGCTACTACACAAAACTTACAAGGAGGCAATCACAATGGACTATACTCAAGATACCACAAAACACATAAAAGGTAAACATTTTTCTTACGGTGACCGCAGAGAATTACAGGGGATATTATCCAATAAATCTGTACGTTATTCTCTCCGCCAGTTGGCTAGACATTTTAATTGCGCTCCCAATACTATCCGTAATGAATTGAAGCGTGGTGCTCATCATAATACCGGTAGATATGGAGCTAGACGTGCACAAAATGCATACGAACAAAGCCATGCTAACAGTATTAGGAAATCTAGAAGATTTTTGTCCAGTAAGTTTGTCTCCTGGGTTGTTGAAATGGTTCTTGAAAAAGGGTGGTCCTTGGACGCCTGTTACGGTTATGCAAAAACACACAAGCTGTATGTAGATTCTGAGATGGTGTGCGTAAAAACACTGTACAACTATGTTGAATCTATGCTTCTTGCACTGCGTAACATCGACCTACCGCTAAAAATTCGTAGACGCAAACGCCGTCATAACGTTAAGGAATGCCTAAAACATCTAGGTCGCAGTATTGACGAAAGACCGACAGAAATAACTGGTCGTAGCGAGTTTGGACATTGGGAGATAGATACTGTTATAGGCAGTAAAAAGCAAGAGTGATAACGTTATATTAACTCTTGTAGAACGTCTTACACGCAAGTACATAGCCATTAAAATCGAAGGAAAAACAACATCTTCCGTTAGTAAAGCTATGGAATACTTGAAAAATTACTATGGCGATAAGTTTAGCCAGATATTCAAAACTATAACAAGTGATAACGGTAGTGAATTTGCTGAACTCGCAAAGCTTGAAGATAACACAAAGACAAAAGTATACTTTGCCCACCCTTACAGTTCATGGGAAAGAGGTTCTAACGAACGTCACAATGGTCTTTTAAGAAGATTTATTCCTAAAGGAAAGAGAATAGGCAAATATACTTCTGATGATATTCTGTTGACAGCTGATTGGTGTAATTTGTTACCCAGGAAAATACTCGGATACAAATCACCTGATGATCTATTCGAGAATGAGCTTGATAAGATTTATGCAACTTGATTTTTTTAAAAAGTGTGCAATTTCTTATTGCAATTTAGGACTTAATCTTTAATTAATTTATCCAAAGCAGGAACATGATTATGTATTACTTTCCACAGTACAGCAGAAATACTAAAATCTAAGAAAGAATGTAATATTGTACCTGCACCAATCAAAATAACTACGCTACTGAAAAAAACCATTATGCAGCATTTCAGCACTGAACATAGAACCAGAAATAAAGAACGGAGTTACAACAGCAACTTCACCTAAAGCATGAATGACACCAATGCCTAGATTAAAGCCAATAGCACTTACAGGCTTGTCTAAAAGCTCCGGCATACGTTTTAACAGAAATGCACCAATTAAAGCAAATACCAGATGTGATGCGGCACGCAGGGCAATAATGAAAGGAGTGGTCATGAAAAAAGCCCAAAGTAGTTCCTAAGCAGACAACAGTAGCTACCTTAGGAGAAATAAACATCGCTAAGAAAAATAGCTACATGAGCACCTAAAGTAAAGGACATAGGGCCTAAAATAATTTTAGGCATTACTAACGGTACAAGCAGACCGATAGCACATAAAACACTGGCCACTACAAGTTGATATACATTCTTATGATGCATGAAAACACTTCCTTCGTAAAATAAAGATTGTATAGTTTTTATTATAACATTATCTCTACAGTTTAGCAAAAAAATCATCTGCGAATGCAGATGATTTTTGAGATTTGCACAACTTTTTCACCAAACTGTGCAAAACTAGGCCTATTTATCCCAAGAAATCATTTACTTATCCACAGATTTGTGTAAAAGTTATCCACATTGTGCATAACTTTGTGGATTAGTGGAAAAATCATAGGAATTATTTAACAATATTTTGAGGTTTATTAGCTAAAAAGCCTCGATATTTGCAAACACAATATCAGCACGAGCTTCCAAAGCTTCCTTGCTAGCAAAAGCTACATGCGGAGTAGTAACAGTATTTTTAGCCGTCAATAACGGATGATTTACAGCTAGCGGAGGTTCATTTTCAAAATACATCAATACCTGCAGCAGCCAGCTTACCGCTGTTTAAGGCATCCGCTAAAGCTATACTATCCACAACACCACCACGAGCACAGTTAATTAATACAGCACCATCTTTCATTTTAGCAATGCTTGCAGCATTAATCATTTTATCTGTTTCTGCAGTCAGAGGCACATGTAGAGAAATAAAATCAGCAGTTCTCAGTAATTCATCCAGGCTGACGAATTTTACGCCATCTGCCTCTAATTCTGGTTTAACAGTACGGCTATAAGCAATTACCTTGCACCCAAAGGCAGCAGCAATTTTAGCTACACGGCTACCAATAGCACCTGTACCAACTACACCAAAGGTTTTACCAAAAAGCTCAAAGCCTACTAAGCCATCCTTAGTAGAACCGATATGACAACGAGTATTGCAGGCAGGAATATTACGAATGGCAGAAATAGCCAAGCCAAAGGTCAGCTCTGCTACAGCATTAGTAGAATAGCCTGCTGCATTGCAGACAACCAAATTACGTGCACGTGCTGCATCCATAGCAACATGGTCAACACCAGTAAAGGCAATATCAATCATTTTTAATTTATCACAGGCATTAATAATTTCAGCACTAAGAGGCTGGTTAGCCAAAATTAAAATCTCTGCATCCTTTACACGTTCTAATAAAGTATCTTGATACGCAGCTTTTTATCATAATAAACAAATTCATGTCCTGCAGCACGTAAAGGAGCTGCTAATGTAGCAATTTTTTCTGCGGAAACACCTAATGGTTCCATGCAAACAATTTTCATAAGTCCACCTCATTTATATTATTTTACTTACTATAATATCTTAAACCACAGTCTGTTCACTGTCAATTTTAGGGCAATAAAAAACCGTCCATATAAAATATGGACGGTGAATTTATCTTGGTGATCCACCCGAGACTCGAACTCGGGACACACTGATTAAAAGTCAGGTGCTCTACCAACTGAGCTAGTGAATCATCTGTTACTTGATTAGCAACATTAATATTATACTTTTTCTAAACCATTTTGTCAATAGTTTTTTAAAAAAGTTTATCAATCGGTGAAATTATCGAAATAACCTTGAACCAGAACAACAGGAGTACCTTTATCGCCACTACCACTGGTCAAATCGCACAAAGAACCAATCAAGTCAGTCAATTGACGCGGAGTAGTACCTTGGGAAGCCATATTGCCTACTAAGCTGCCTTCCTTGTGTTGAATTGCATCTGCAATAGCATCACGCAGTTGCGCACCATTGAGATTTTTGAAATCGTTATCTGCCAGATATTTCAATTTCAATTCGTTAGGAGTACCAACCAAGCCTGCGGTAAATGCAGGAGAAACTACAGGGTCAGCTAATTCCCAGATTTTGCCTTGAGGATCTTTGAAAGCACCGTCGCCATAAACCATAACTTCTACATGTTTTCCGGTTTTTTCTAAGATGCTCTTTTGAATATCTTCAACTAACCATTGGCATTCACGCGGGAACAATTTGATTTGGTCTTCGTGGATTTATTAGAACCCAACAGGCCATATTTAGCATTGAAGCCGCTACCGTTAACGGAAGCAGTCAGAATATCATCTAAACCACAAACAACCTTAGCACCTGCTGCTTTCAGCAGACGTTTGGTTCTTACACGGGTATGAATATCACAGTTTAAAACTTTATCGGTGTAGTTCAGAATAGTTTTCGGTTGATTTGCGAAAATAACTTCAACTTCTGCACCTGCTGCGGTGATGATGTCTGCATAATATTGTACATAATCAACACCGGTAAATTCATGCTTGTTTTCGCCGAACAATTCACGGTATTTTTCTAAAGTCAGTACGTCGCTGTAGGGATTGATGCCTGCTTCATCTAATTGATCATAGGTCAACAGAGCGTTACCTACTTCATCACTAGGATAGCTTAACATCAGAACTACTTTTTTAGCACCCATAGCGATGCCTTTCAAACAAATAGCAAAACGGTTACGAGAAAGAATCGGGAAAATAACACCGATAGTTTCGCCGCCTAATTTCGCACGTACATCGTCAGCAATATCTTGAACAGTAGCATAGTTGCCTTGAGAACGAGCTACAATAGATTCTGTTACAGAGATAACATCCTTATCCCGCAGTTCAAAACCTTCGCTTTGGCAAGCGTCTAACACGCTAGTCACAACAATATTAGCCAAATCATCTCCTTGACGGATGATGGGGCAACGAATGCCTCTAGAAACAGTACCTACTCTTCTTTCCATAAAAATGCCTCCACTATATTGAGCTATAAATAATACACTCTATATTGTATTTGTAAAAACTACCTAAACAATCACTCTAATTATACAGTAAAGCCCCCTTCACTGCAAGAGTAAATTGATTATCCATTATATTTCAAGCAAACAAATAGACCTCGCCAACAGTTGAACGCTATCTGACGAGGTCGTATATCCGCTTATTTTTATAATAAGTCTTTCAGAACTATGGTTTGTTCACGGTTAGGGCCAACAGAGATAATACCCAGTTCTCTACACCGGCAACTTCGCTAAGACGTTCCAGATATTTTTTAGCATTAGCAGGCAGATCAGCATAATTACGGATACCGCTGATATCAGTCATCCAACCATCAAACTCTTCATAAACGGGTTCAACCTTAGCCAATACATTCAAACTTGCAGGAATGCGTTTCAAAGTTTCGCCGTTCATATTATAGCCAACGCACATTTTAATTTTCGGCATATGATCTAAAATATCCAAACGGGTAATTGCTAAATAATCCATGCTGTTCAAACGAGCGCTATAACGCAACATGAAAGCATCCAACCAACCGCAACGACGAGGACGACCGGTAACAGTACCATATTCATGACCTGTTTCACGAATTTGATTACCGGGACCATCAGTATCCAGTAATTCCGTAATGAAAGGACCTTCACCTACACGAGTTGCATAAGCTTTTACTACACCGACAACATGGTCAATGAAGCGAGGACCGATGCCACTACCGGTACAAGCATTACCTGCAGTCGGATTAGAGCTGGTAACATACGGATAAGTACCATGATCGATATCAAGGAAGGTTGCTTGTGCACCTTCAAACAGAACTTTTTGTCAGCAGCAAATAATTCATCCATAACTACACCGGTATCAGCTACATACGGACGTAGTTGTTCAGCATAGTCTAGATATTCCTTCAGAACAGTATCATAATCAAAGGGCTCTGCACCATAGATTTTCGTGATGATTTCATTTTTAGCAGCTAAGTTGATTTTCAGCTTTTCAGCAAAGATTTCCGGTTCCATCAAATCACAGATACGAATACCTACACGAGCTACCTTATCCATATAGCAGGGACCGATACCACCTTTAGTAGTACCGATTTTATGGGAGCCAAGTGCATCCTCCTGCAGTTCATCCAAACGTTGATGGTATGGCAGTACCACATGAGCACGATCAGAAATAACTAAGTTATGACAATCAATACCTTTTTCTTTCATGCCGGCAATTTCTGCCAAAACAACACCGGGGTTAATAACAACACCGTTACCAAGGACATTAGTTTTATTCGGAAACAAAACACCGGACGGCAACAAACGCAGTTTATAATTAACATCATTTACAACAACAGTATGGCCTGCATTGGAACCACCGCTATAACGCACAACAGCATCTGCTTGTTGTGCGAGATAATCAACGATTTTACCTTTGCCTTCATCGCCCCATTGGGCACCTAATACTACAACAGCTGACATTATCAGTCACTCCAATCTTGCTTATAAACCAAATCTTGAAAAAATCAAATCGACGTTACGCAACATCGGTTTGGGATCAAAACAATGTTCAATCTCTTCATTGGTAAGATATTTTTAATATCCGGATCTGCTTCTACATTTGTTTTGAAATCTGCACCCTCCAGCCAACGTGCCATCGCATTACGTTGTACCCATTTATAGGCATCCTCACGCAGTACTCCTTTGGTAACAAGGGCAATGAGCAGGTTTTGACTGTAAATAAGACCACCGGTCTTGTTCATGTTTTTAATCATAGCATCAGGATATACCAGCAGCTTATCAATAATATTAGTGAACTTTCTCAGCATGTGATCTAATGCGATAGTCGCATCAGGCAGGATAACACGTTCTACAGAAGAATGGGAAATATCACGTTCATGCCACAGAGTAACATCCTCTAAGGCTGCAATCGCATAACCGCGCAACAAGCGTGCCATACCAGACACCTTTTCGCAGGTAATCGGATTACGTTTATGCGGCATTGCGGAAGAACCCTTTTGACCAGGAGCAAAATACTCTTCTGCTTCACGGATATCTGTACGTTGCAGGTTACGGATTTCAGTAGCCATCTTATCCAAGGAAGAACCAATAACAGCTAAGGTGGTCAGGAAATGTGCGTGACGATCACGTTGGATAACCTGAGTAGCTAGACGTACAGGCTTCAAGCCCAATTTTTCGCAGACATATTTTTCTACAAACGGATCGATATTAGAATAAGTACCTACAGCACCGGACATTTTACCTACAGCCATAAATTCGCGAGCCTGTTCCAAGCGGGCGATATTACGTTCAGTTTCAGCAGTCCAAAGTAAGAACTTCATCCCAAAGGTCATCGGTTCTGCATGGATACCATGAGTACGGCCGATCATAACAGTATTTTTAAATTCGGCAGCACGACGCAGCAATACTTCGTGGAATTTATGCAAGTTCTTCAGCAGGACGTCAGCAGACTGTACAGTCATATAGCACAGTGCAGTATCCTTTACATCACTGGAAGTTAAGCCTTTATGGATATATTTAGACGCATCACCGACATATTCAGCAACATTAGTCAGAAAAGCAATTACGTCATGGTTTGTTACCGCTTCAATTTCTTTGATACGGTCTAGACGAAAATCTGCTTTGTTCTGAATATCCTTTAAGGCGTCATCAGGTACAACACCAAGCTTATTCATAGCCTCACAAGCTAAAATTTCTACCTTCAGCATTGTGCGGAATTCATTTTCAAGAGTCCAGATGTTACCCATTTCAGGATGGGTATAACGCTCAATCATTTTTATGCCTCCAAGAAAGTTTATTCAAGAGAAAAACAGTAAATCAAGAAAAAAAGCTTACAATTTTTCACGACAAAATAATACATGATAATAATATCATTTCCATTAAATGAGTGCAAGGTTTTTGAACGTTGAAAGTGGTTGTAAGAAAATTGTTCGGAAAAATTTTACATTTTACTGCTATTGAATTTTACAAAGCAAGCTTTTTAGAATAAATCCAAGTCTGCTGCTCACCTAATTTAGGCAAAACATTATTCAAAAAGCAAGTATTTTGTGCATAACCACGTTTAAGATAATAAGCGTAATCGCAGGTAGCATCAGCCCATAAATGAACCTGCACAGCACCATTTTTCTGTGCTGCAAGCTCTGCATTATGTAATAACTGCCCACCAACGCCGCTTTTTCGACTAAGGAATAAACATAACAAAACATCACTAGCTTTAGCGTATTCCCGTACCTTTTCACCATTGTAGTGAAGATATTCGATATAGCCTTTGGCAACATCCTGCTCAGCTTGTGTAAAATCTTTTTAACCCTTTACGAAACCAGGACACATGCATGATAGCATCATCCATAGCAGAAGCTAATAAAAAGCCCTGCATCTTGCCGTTTTCTGTAATCTTGAAAGATAATTTACTACTACGGAAATAGTAGCGTACCATCGCTTCATAAATAAAAAGCTTGTAACTTGCTATTTGAGATCTCCATTTCATCGCCCCATGTTAAAAGCGACAAAAAAAGAGGCCTCAGCAATGTCGGCTAAAGTAAAATGCTCTAGCTGCATCATGAAGACCTCCTTACTAAAAACAATGTCAGTCTTGTCGTTTGGTAAAGCTGACAAATTTGGTAAATTGCTTGTGGAAGAATAGATTAACTGTATCCACAGGACCATTACGGTGTTTAGCAATAATCAATTCAGTATGCTTATTTTCTGTTTCTTTATCATAATAATCTTCGCGGTACAGGAAAGCAACAATATCAGCATCCTGCTCCAAAGAACCTGATTCACGTAAGTCACTTAGCATCGGGCGTTTTACCTGACGAGCTTCAACACCACGGCTTAACTGAGATAAGGCCAAGACTGGCACATCCAGCTCACGAGCCAATGCTTTCAGAGAACGGGAGATTTCAGAAACCTCCTGTTGACGGTCACCGGAAAAGCTTTTTGCGACCACTACCTTGCATCAACTGCAAATAGTCGACAACAATTAAATCAAGACCGTGCTCAGCTTTTAAACGACGTGCACGACTGCGCATTTCCATAGCAGTAATACCGGCAGTATCGTCGATATAAATTTTCGCCTTACTCATAGTATCGCAAGCTGCCCACAAAGAATCCCAGTCCTTATCACCCATTTCACCGACACGTAAACGCTGACTGTCGATACCGGCCTCAGCACATAACATACGGTGAACCAACTGTTCTTTACTCATTTCCAAGCTAAAAAATGCAACGCTGCGTGGCTCGCCACCAATTTGTTTATGCGCCCTCAATGCTACATTTTGCACGATATTCAGTGCCAAGGCCGTTTTACCCATTGAAGGACGTGCAGCCAAGATAATAAAATCTGAAGGATGTAAACCGCTAGTCAGCTTATCTAAATCAGGAAAACCTGTCGGCAGACCCGTCAAGCCACCTTTATTGGTAATCAGCTTTTCCAGTCCCTGTACGCTATCCATTAGGACATCCTTAATTTGCGTGAAATCGTTCTTTTTCTTACGATTGAAATTTCCAAAATTCTGCTCTCGGCAGTATCTAAAAAGCACGCCTACATCATCGCTGCCTTCATATCCCATAGTTGCAATCTCTGTAGAAACGCGAACTAATTGACGCAAAACTGATTTTTCGGCAATGATATCAGCATGATATTTGACATTGGCAGCTGTTGGTACAACATTAGCCAAAGCAGTAATATAAGCAATACCACCTATATCCTCTAGCTTGTTATCACGGCGCAGGATATCAGTGATAGTAACCATATCAACAGCTTCGTTTTTATTGTACAGCTCCAGCATCGCATTAAAGATTACGCGATGTGCTTCGCGATAAAAATCTTCACTGGTTAAAATCTCCGATGCTTTAGCAATCGCCTCTTTATCAAGCATCATCGCGCCCAACACGGACTGCTCTGCTTCAATATTTTGAGGCGGAATTCTTGAATCCATCATAATTATTCAGCTTCCACTACAACTTTGAATGTCGCTGTTACATCAGTATGCAGTTTAGCTACAGCAGTATATTCACCTAAACCTTTTACAGCATTTTTCAATTCAATTTTACGACGGTCGATGTTCAGACCAGTTTGTTTAATCAAAGCTTCAGCAACATCTTTAGAAGTAATGGAGCCAAACATTTTACCGTTTTCGCCCACACGTACTTGTAAAGTTACTACTACTTTTTCTACTTGGGCACCTAAAACAACAGCTTCATCCTTAGCTTGAGCAGCACGATGAGCAGCAGTTGCTTTATCAGCTCTAGCTTGATTCAGATTAGCAGCAGTTGCTTCTTTAGCCAATTTACGCGGCAACAAGTAGTTACGACCATAGCCTTCAGCAGTTTCAACAACATCGCCTTTTTTACCTAAATTTTTAACATCTTGTAACAGAATTACTTTCATTGTTATCTCGCTCCTCTACTTGTTTTTTAGTTAATTCAATAATTGTAGGTTCAACATCCTTGGCACGCTTATCAGCCAGTTGTACACCGGCTACAGTCTGGTGGCCGCCGCCACCTAATGCTTCCATAATTACCTGCACATTGACGCTGCCGTCACTGCGGGCACTTACACCAAGAGAACCATCTTTATATTCTACAATTGCCACACCTACAAAAAATACCGTTAATCGTAATCAACGTATCTGCAGTTTGTGCAGCAAGTACAGACGACATAGTATCATGCACTGCATTACGCAATACAGAAATCGCAAGTCCTGGAATCGGTGTTTTAGCTTCAGCAACCAATTTTGCACGAATCTGCACAGAAGACATATCGTCCTTGAAGAGCAGACGTACCAGATTAGGATCGGCACCACTACGGCGCAATAAAGCAGCCGCTTCAAAAAAGTACGTTCACCTGTCTGTACCGCAAAGTTCTTCGTATCCAGAACAATACCGGAATACAGTACGGTTGCTTCACCAGGAGTAATTTCTAAACCATCATCAAAATAACAAATTAATTCTGTTACCAATTCACTAGTTGAGGAACTTGAAGGCTCTAGATAGAGCAGGGAAGTATCACTGATAATATCCTCAGCACGACGATGGTGGTCAACAATAATGCGATTTTAACTGCTTCCAACAGCTTTCTACTAGCAGAAAGTACGGCACGATGATGATCTACTAAAATCAATAAGCTTTTCTGGGTCACCATATCACCTGCTTGGTCACCGTCAATGACAATATCGAAATATCTCTTTTCATTATCATATAAAGTAATCTTTTCACTAGCTAAAACTTCTGAAATACGTTCAAAATATTCACTGTTCTCGCTGGCAACAATATAAGTTTCTTTATTCAAAGCAAAGCCCAGCTTCGCCATACCCATTACCGCACCGATAGCATCATAATCTTCATTATGATGACCCATAACAAAAATCTTATCAGCCTGTAGCATCTGTTCATGAATAGTCTGCGCTACAATACGAGCACGTACACGAGTGCTCTTAGCACCTACGCTACTGGTACCACCAAAGAACAATGTCTTTTTTATCCTTCATGACTACAGCTTGGTCACCACCACGACCTAAAGCTAGATATAAGCTCTTATTAGCATTCTGAATTAATTCCTCCAGAGTAGTGCCTTCGCAGGCTACACCAATACTAAAGGTAGGAGCAAATTTATTCCCGCTACGTACTTCACGTACACGATCCAGAATCGTAAACTTATCATCCATCATATTCAAAACAGAAGATTGGTTAAAACCCATTAGGCTCATTTCCTTGTTCATGCGACAAATAAAACCCTGCTGAGAAGCAGCCCACTTTGTCAACAGCTCATTGATTTCGCCATTTAAGTTAGCAATATTAGTTTCGCTTAAACCTCGCATAACCTCTTCATAGTTATCAAAACGAGCATAAGCCAAACATAATTTATCATTACTATATTTCTGACGTAATAATTCAAAATCAGTAATATCAGTCAGATAAATCATCAAACCACTGCTATTTTTTAATTCATTTTTTCTACCGGATGTATCTTGTGTCTGCACACTAGCATATTTCATACGGTAATAACGACCCTCAAGCTGAATAACCTGTTCGCCATCATGAACACTTAACAGCTCAAAAGCATTCGGTTGCAGAGGCAGAATTTCCTCTGGTTTTTTGCCCTCTAAATTCTTCTTGCCGACCCAAGCTCCAAAAAGCTCATTTTTCCACTGCAACTTGCCATCCTTAGAAAAAACCGCCATACCGATATCTAGCTTGCGTACAGCAAAATGATTTGTACGTTCAATATTACGAATAATATTATCTAAGTAGCTACTGAAAAATATTTCCTTATTGATGATATTGCGTCTTGAAAAATAATAAGTCAGACCGACAATACAAATCAACGGAATAATCATTTTAGGTTGCAGATAGCAAATTATTAAAGAGAGTAAAACAATTAAAAAAAGATAAAGATTAGTATCAACCTTAGAATTGATATTTTTATTAAATTTACTGAACATAGTGTTCACCTCGTCAATGACCTCAGTCAAAGCAAAACAAATTATTTCAGTAAGCGTTTATCCCTGATTTTACGGAAATCGAAAACTACGTCAAACGCACCTACATAAACCATAATCTGAGAAAAAAATAGGAATAGCAAACATCAGCACTAAACCTACATTAGCCCACCAGCGCGGTTTACGATGCTTATCGATAAACCAGTATAATAAAACGATACCCTGAAATACAAACAAAAAGCTGCATACAGTCTGAATATTTACAGATAAAAGATACATCCAGCTGCTTTGGTCAGTTTGATAATAATAAGTAACAGCCAGCAGGGAAAGACCATAGGGCCACAATACCCAACCAGGAATAGTAAGCATATTAAAGGGTGGGAAAGCTTCAAATGTTTCACCCAATTTAGTTAAGATTTTCTTGGCAGCCATATAGTTAACAAAGGCCATCAGCGGAGCACACAATAAAAATGCACCAGGCATAATGATTTTCATCATACGCAGAAGTTCTTCATATTCGGCAACGATTTTCTTGATTTCTACTTCTGACATACCATGTTCACGATAGTACATAGCCAATTGACCAAGACTTTCGTGGAAAGAGCTGAACATCATATCAATAGGATTCATTCCCAAAACCCAGAAGCTCAGAACAATATTTAAAATCAAAGCGATAACGGCACCAATACTACCATAAAACATCATCTTCATCGGTGGCAGATGGCGACGCATACATTCACCCAAGATTAATCCTAGTAAGCCAAAAATAGCCGCAAGAAAAAAAAGCATTCACCGGGCTGATAATCATTGCAATAATAATAGTTGCTACCAGGAGTGTCATAATACTCCATTTTAAGCCATGGCGGCAACCACAGATAATTATCGGCAAAGGCCAGACAAAGTTAACGAAAGCACCTAAAACAGGCACATACATACTTATTAAAGCCATAACAATGGCAACAGCGGCTAAAATACCGGCTTGCACCATGGCAGATGTTTTTCGAATCACAAAAGATCCTCCTTCATAATTAGGTATAATACTTCAATGTATATTCTACTACACCTAGATACTAAAAGCAAAAGAATATATTTTTAATACTAAAATAAAAAGCGTCTTAGGCAAAAAACATAAAGCATATAATAGAAATTTAAAACTTTTATACTTATAAAAAAGACCAGAATTCTTGAAAAACTTAAATTCTAGCCTTTTGGAATTTATAAAGTTATTTCTTGCTAAAAAGCAAATATCATTTACTAATTTTGTCATGCAGCTTACGCATAGCATCAGTTAATTTGTACTCTGCCATATCGGCTTTGTCTGTAAGACTGTCAAAGGCATCTTGAGAAGAAAGCTTAAATTTGCGACTTTCATCACCTAACGGTGTATCCTTACAATCCATATTTTTAAATTCTTTAAAGTGCTTTAATCCTTCATCATGTGCTTCATCAAAATTTCCTTAAAAGCAGCAATATCCTCCGGACGACCTGCCTTCAACCACGCATTAGCTACTTTACCAACTGCATAAGTAACAGAAATACCTACTGGAACCTGTATCGGTGCAAAAGGAATCAATGTTACCAAAGTCTGCCCGACAAAAGTAGCACCTAAAGAACCTAAAAGGCCTAATACAGCACTTTCGGATAATTTAATGCCACGCAGTTCGGCTAAGCGGCTAATCATATAAACCTCATTAGCCATTAGTGCCATAGTACCCACTAACGGGGCTACAACAATTACACCTGCTCAAGCAGCAGCCCAACGGCAAATGTTTTCCGCCTCCTGTTCCACATCCTTATTATCTTGATAACCATCAGTAATTCTTGTTTCTGCCATAGTAATCCTCCTCTATGACTAATACACAAATTATTTATGTGCTACTTTATCGTCCCAATAAGCACATTCTCTACCAATAACAGCAGAAGAGAACGGAGTACCATCCTGCAAACGATAATGATCATGTGCTTTAAAGACTAATTTAGCACCGACATATAAAATCGGTATGTTGAAATAAACAATAATAATGTTTCCTAAATCAGAGAAAGCCCATAAGTTACCTAGCTCCAGACCGGCAATATTGCATAAAATACCAAAGGCAGCTACGCATAAGCCTAAAAAGCGTACACTATTAATAAAGGCACGACTTTTACTGATACGGTTAGCAGCAATTTCAGAAAAGCTAATCATACCCAACAAGGTAGTATAAGCAAACATACAGAAGCAAAGGCTGATTAAAAATGTCATAACTTCATTTGAGGAAACCCCTGGAGTCATTTCGGCTACAGAAGCTAAGAATTTAGGCAGTTTATCCATATTCTGCCAAGTATCAGGCTGAGTAGTCCAGCAATGAGCCATAATAATTACAAAGGCAGTTAAGGTGCAAATAATAATAGTATCCAAGAAAACACCGATAGCAGAAATAATTCCTTGCTCGCAAGGATGATCTGCATCTGCTGCTGCCGCAGACATAGTAATAGTACCCTGACCTGCTTCATTGGACATCAAACCACGTTTAACGCCTTGAGCTAAAACAGCACCGAAAGCACCGCCAAAAACAGCATCTTGCGTAAAGGCACCACCAAAAACAGCACTAAAGAAATAAGGAATGCGATCAAAATTCAATACAATCAAGGAAATAACAGTCAAAATGTAGACAACAGCCATTACCGGTACCATTTTATCAGTAATCTTCGTTACTTTATGAATACCGCCAAAGGTAATTAAAGCCGTAGTACCAACCACGATTATGCCTACGATATAGTAAAAAGAGGAGCCTGTAGTCAAATCTGTACCGGAAACGATTTTAGTCATTTCACCTACAGAAGAAACTACATTAAAAGCTTGAGCAGGCAAACAACACCATGCATACAAAATATACAGAATAGATAAGCAGACACCAATCCAAATTTTATCACCTAACAGTATACGGCCATAAAACGGCAGTCCACCAACAAATTCATTATCTTTCTTCTCTTTAAAAATCTGTGCCAAGACACTTTCAATATAAGCAACAGCCATACCAAAGAAAGCAGATACCCACATCCAGAATAAAGCGCCTGGGCCGCCTACAGCAATCGCACCTGTAACACCGATAATATTACCAGGGCCTACACGCATAGCAGAGCTCAAGAAAAGGCTGCTAAAGGTGAAATTCCTACCTCAGTATGCTTTCTGCAGGCCATAGTGTGAACACCTTTAGCAAAATCCCGTACCTGCACAAAACCTAAACGAAAACTAAAATAAATACCGGAACCGACCAATAAAATAATGGCCAAAGAAAAGTTACCTAAAATAGGTATAGAGGCATACCATGTGAAATTTGTAGGAAATTCCCACAATAAATCGGATAAAGGTCCTATAAAACTGAAAATACTGTTAATAGCAGCAAAAATTGCTTCCATAAAGTCTCCTCCAAAATTAAACACTCTTATTATTTATTATCGTTATTATTATATGTAGAGTAGCAAAAAAATGCAATGTATACATAATTTTATGTCTAAAGTTTATGCAATATTCGCCTTAGTAAAAGAAATATTTAACACAATTTTCCTGCGATATGATAAAATAAAGAAGTATAAAAATTCAAGGACTTAATAAATATGCTACAGGAAAAATCTGTGTTCAACACACCAAACAATTAAATAACATGCCCATTGGTCGTTTTGCTCCTACACCGAGCGGTTTTCTCCATTTAGGTAACGTCTTTTGCAGTCTGCTGGCATGGTTGGAGGCTAAATCACTTGGTGGTAAAATTGTGCTACGCATTGAAGATTTAGACCCACAACGCTGCCTACGAAGCAATGCTGACGCTTTAGCTAAAGATTTGGAATGGTTAGGCCTGGAGTGGGATGAAGGTGCTTATTGTCATAGCGACAGTGAAGAATATTTACAAAGCAATCGTTCAGCAATTAACGCACAATATTTTGACCAACTCGAAAAACAAGGACTTGTTTATCCTTGCTTCTGCAGCCGAGCAGAACTCCATGCTGCCGAAGCACCACATCTTAGCGACGGACGGGTAATCTATGCAGGAACCTGTCGCCATCTCAGTTCTGCTGAACGTCTAGAAAAAGCTAAACAAAGATGTCCTGCTTATCGCGTAGCAGTCGGCGATGCCAAAATCAGTTTTACCGATGCACATTACGGCAAGCAAAGTTATCATCTAGCTACCGAAAGCGGTGATTTTATTATCCGCCGTAGTGATGGTGTTTATGCTTACCAGCTTGCCGTAGTTGTCGATGATGCACTAATGGGAGTTACTCAGGTTGTACGTGGTAGTGATCTGCTCAGCTCCACACCGATACAGTTATATCTGTATCAAGCATTAAACCTACCTGCACCAAGTTTTTTCCATATACCCTTACTTACCGCAGCTGACGGACGACGATTAGCTAAACGTGATGGTGATTTGGAAGTCAGCATTCTGCGTAAGCATTTCGGTAGTCCTGAACCGATTATAGGTATGTTAGGCTTTTTGGCAGGACAGCTGGAGCATTATGAACCATTGACAGTACGTAATTTATTAAGTATCTTTGATTCCCATAAAATACCAAAACAAAATATTGTAGTTCCCCAAAATTGGTTGGAATTATAAATTTGAGGAGGATTTTCCCATGAAAAAATTATTAATGAAATTTAAAGTAAATATGCTCTTTGTTGTTATCCTGAGCTTAGTTGCCGGTATGGCAGGCAACTACTTTTTCGATAACCGTTGGTTAGGCTTAATCATCGCACTGCCTTTCTGTGCTTTGTATATCTATCAAGTATATCAGGTACAGGCAGATTACCGTGAACAACACGCTCGCAAAAAACACACTAATAAATACAGATGATTCAGCAAAACGCTTCGTACAATCTACACTGTGCGAAGCGTTTTTCACATATTATTTTGTTTTGCTCCTCTCATAAATACGTTATAATACTATCTAGGAGGGATTTTATGCACTTAGAAAATACCGCACTAGTCCTAGAGGGCGGTGGTATGCGAGGTATGTTTTCTGCTGGAGTTTTTGAAGCCTTTCTTTTGAAGAACATTACCTTTCCGTACATCACAGCTGTTTCTGCCGGTGCCTGCAATATTCTTTCGTATATGTCTAAACAACCACTGCGTACACGTAAAATCATTGAAAATTATGTTAGTGATAAACGGTATTGCAGCATTAATAATTGGGTCAAAAAGGGTAGTATTTTCGGGTTTGATTTTATTTTCGAAGAACTGCCGAAAAAAGAATTACCCTTTGATTTTGAAACCTACTTTAATTACCCCGGTATTCTCCAGGTAGGTACTACGGATGTACGTTCCGGAAAATCAGTCTGGTTCGGTAAAGATGCTATCGATCGCAAATTTACCCCTGTACGTGCCTCTTCTTCCATGCCATTTCTCGCACCTATTGTCCATGTGGCAGGACGAGATTTACTAGACGGAGCATTATTAGCACCCATACCCTTTGAGCACGCAGCCGAAGCAGGCTATAAAAAATTTGTTTTCGTCTTAACCCGCAATGCAGGCTACCGTAAGAAAAACGTTATTCCTAAAATTCTCCTGCATACTTTTTATAAGGATTATCCTAAATTGTGGGATATCATGGAAAAACGTCCTGCACTTTATAATAGGGAAATAGAATTAGTCGAAGAATTAGAAAAAGAGGGTAAGGCTGTCATCATTCGCCCACAAATTCCTTTAACTATCGACAAACTCGATATTAAACCTGCTAAACTTTTAGCATTACATGACCATGGTATAGGTTGTGGTTTAGCTGCTTATGACAAAATTCTTGAATTAAACTATGCTGAAGAATTTTGAAATAGGAAACGCTGATTGACATTTTACTGCCAATCAGCGTTTCCTTTTTCTCTATTTATTTCCCGCACATTTCTACAAAATATTTATGAATAGCCAAGCTTTCATCAATGTCTAATTCAGGATGGAAAGCAAGTGCCAGCTGATTATGATATTTAGCAGCTACAATATGTTTATCAACTTCTGCTAAAACCTCAACACCGCTTCCAGCTTGCTCAATATAAGGCGCACGAATAAATGTCATGGGTGCTTTGCCCAAATTGCCAAAATCCGCATAAGTTCTAAAGCTGCCTAACTGTCTACCATAGGCGTTACGACGCACAGTTATAGGCATAGTAGCAAAATGAACTAAAGAATCTTTGCTTAGATGTTCTGCCAGTAAAATCATCCCTGCACAAATTGCCAGAACAGGCATACCTGCTTCAATTTTCTGCTTTAAAGACTCAAACATACCTACTTCATGTAAAAGCTTTCCTTGAACAGTACTTTCACCACCTGGCAGCACCAAACCGTCCAGATGCTGTACTAAATCAGGCAGCTGACGCAGCTCCACACACTCTACACCTAAAGCTTCTAATGCTTGACGATGCTCAATAAAAGCACCCTGAAGTGCTAAAACACCGATTCTCATTTGCCACGTTCCGCCATTAATAATTGAATTTCGCTCTCATTAATGCCAACCATAGCTTCACCTAAATCCTCAGACAGTTCAGCTAACATTTTAGCGTCTTGATAATTGGTAACAGCTTTCACAATAGCTTGTGCACGTTTTTCGGATTGCCTGATTTGAAAATACCGGAACCGACAAAGACACCTTCAGCACCTAATTGCATCATCAAAGCAGCATCGGCAGGAGTTGCTACACCACCCGCTGCAAAATTAACTACTGGTAAACGTTTATGTTCATGAACATATTGCACTAATTCATAAGGTACTTGTAATTCTTTTGCTGCATTAAATAATTCATCAGTACGCATAGCTGCAATTTGAGCAATTTGCTGATTCATTTTACGCATGTGACGTACTGCTTGCACAACGTCACCGGTACCAGGCTCACCCTTAGTACGAATCATAGCAGCACCTTCATTAATACGACGCAGAGCTTCGCCTAAATCACGAGCACCACAAACAAACGGAACTTTGAATTGAGTTTTATCAATATGCAGCACATCATCAGCAGGGGAGAGTACTTCACTTTCATCAATATAATCAATTTCCAAAGCTTCCAAAATCTGTGCTTCCACAAAATGTCCGATGCGACATTTCGCCATTACAGGAATAGAAACAGCAGCTTGAATTCCCTTGATTAATTTCGGGTCGCTCATACGTGCAACACCACCTGCGGCACGAATATCAGCAGGAATTCTCTCTAACGCCATAACAGCACAAGCACCTGCAGCTTCCGCAATACGTGCTTGTTCAGGGAGTGGTAACATCCATAATAACGCCGCCTTTAAGCATTTGTGCTAGTTGGGCATTTAATTTATAACGTTCGTTCATTATTAATCACCTCATCATACTAATAAGCTAAGACTTTACAAAGTTAAGCTTACATAGTATTATACTAGCAACTGATTATCTGCATATATTCTATTTCTTATAAATTGTTATATCCAGTTTGGGTTTAATGGAGGTTTTATGCTAACCTATACTTTTGAAAATTTACATGGGCAAAGTATGTATGCTCATCTATATCAATGTATTAAAGAGGATATTCTAAACGGCAAGCTAGAGGCAGAAGATAAATTACCTTCTAAACGCACCTTAGCTAAAAATCTCGGTATCAGTCTGATTACTGTAGAAAATGCTTACGCCCAATTAATGATTGAGGGTTATATTTATTCCCGTCCTAAGCGTGGTTATTACGTTGCTAAAATCATGAAACAACCACCGTTACACCAAGAAGTAAAACAGAATTCTAAACTCCAGCTACCGCAAAAGCAAGCATTTAGCTTTGCCTCCGGCAACGTCCCTGCCGAAACCTTTCCTTATAATATCTGGTCCCGTTTGCTTAGGCAGGTACTAACTGCCGCTAACGAAAATACTCTTCTCTGTGATACCTCCTGTGGTGGTATTGTCCAGTTACGTCAAGCTATTGCCCAACATCTTTACCAATTCCGCGGTATGCAAGCCGAACCTGAACAAATCATTATCGGTGCAGGAACACAAGTGCTTTATAATCTTATTGTCCAGCTTTTAGGACGTAACCATATCTATGCATTAGAAGACCCTGGTTATCCACAGCTCGCAGCCATCTATAAAGCTAATAATGTTTTCTGTCGTTATCTTCCCATGGATAAAAATGGCGTCAGCCGCGAAATGTTAGAGAACAGCGGAGCAGATATCCTACATATCACGCCTTCACACCAATTTCCTACAGGAATTATCATGCCTGCCAGCCGACGTTATGAATTATTACATTGGGCAGGGCAGAGCAGTAGCCGTTATATTATTGAAGACGATTATGATTGTGAATTCCGTCTTTATGGTCGTCCCATTCCTACATTGCCAGCGATACAGCAGAAAAGGTTATCTATATCAATACCTTTTCTAAAACCCTGGCACCTACTTTCCGTATCAGCTATATGGTTCTGCCATCACATCTGACTACCTTGTTTTATCAAAAACTGGGCTTTATTCCTGCACAGTTTCCAATTTTGAACAATTTACCTTAGCAAAATTTATAGAAGGCGGTTATTTTGAACGTCATTTAAACAGAATGCGTACCTATTATCGCAATAAATGTGATAAATTACTGCAATATTTAGCCAAAAATACTACTGCACCTTATTTAACTGTAGAAGGTGAAAACAGTGGTCTACATTTTTTACTGCATCTAGATACACAATCTAGTGATACTAAATTAAAACAGGTAGCTGCTATACAGGGGTTAGAAATAAAATTCTTATCAGACTATTATCACGAAAAAAATTAATGACAACAGTCATACTCTTCTGATGAATTACACAGGTATAGAAGAAAAAGAGCTTTATCCTGCATTGGACAAGCTCTTTAACGCCTTATTGCCATATCTAGGCAAATAACCATATTATTTTACCGGAACCTCTGTATATTCACTTCCTTCTAACTCTAAAGTAATCTGTTGATTAAGATGCTCGGTCAGCCATGCTTCTGCTTCTTCCTTTTGGCTGTCCTTCATTTTCAATATAACTTTAGCACGCATATTATATTCCACATCATGAATTTCAAATAAATTTAGACACAAATCATAAAAAAATATACAACAAAAAATTATCTGTTAGTCAGATATCCGTTCGTAATGCAACTTGCGATATTGAGTTGGCGTCAGATAGTTTAACGAATAAGCTGGACGCTGTTCATTAAAGAAGTGAATATATTCTTTTACTTCATCTACAACAGGCCTTTCGCCTGTTACATGAAAATCGGTAAACATTTCTGCCTTTATCCAACCATTAATCGCTTCCATTGCTGCATTGTCGGTAGGTGTTCCGGCACGAGACATGGAATGAGTAATGCTATACATTGGCAACAAGTCGTTAAATGCCTTATATGTGTAAACAGATCCTTGGTCTGAATGCAAGATCATTTCATATTCCGGATACTGCTTCTTTAAAGCAATTAAATCCTCCAGACCGCTAATATATGTCATACGGTCACCACGTTTGGAAGATAGAGAATGGCTTACAATTTCATTATTCCAAAGGTCCATATACAATGTTAGCTCATAATAGATCCCTTTTACATAAAAAGCAGTCATATCGCTTACAATACATTGCAGTGGTCCGTCAATCTGTATTTCTGTCATAAGCAGATTAGGGAAAACACGGTATGAATCTCCTGGCTTTTTGTATTTATAATGCTTGGCTTGACTCTTAATGCCAGTGATTTTACAGCACTTATGTGCATATGCATCTGAAAGTACAAGACCAGTATCCAAACGAATCTTAGCGTTAAGCCAACGATACCCATGAGAAGGAAACTTAGCATGGTACTCTTTAAAAAGTAAAATATTGCTAAGCAGGCTCTTCATTCTTGTAGAAGGATGCGCAAGCTTCTTTTTCCAAGCATAGAAACTACTGCGCTGGATATTCATGGTTTCACATATAAGTTTTACTGGAAATTCTCCGGAAAGCTCTAATACTACTTGGTATTCTTCTTGCCGTATAGAATTACTGTACCATCCCCTTTCACCGCATAGCCTTTTTTTAATCGGGCTTCTGCAATTCTTGCTTTAAGCAATTCACGAATTAATTCTTCCTTGGTCATGGATTGAAAGTCATCCGTATTTGCAGAAAGTGCTGGGGAATCGGGACGTATTATATTACATTTTTGTTGTTTACAATTTTTTGCAGGCAGGTTATTTGCATCTCTGTACATACGCATATAAGTGCGTGCTGTACCTTCGCAAATTTTATATAACTCTGCAGCTTGATAGCGAGTAATCTCACTGTCATATATTCGTCGACCAATGTCTAATTTTTCTTGTTTAGTGTATTTCATGGTAAACCTCCTGTTTAGACTGAAGTATTCCTTGTTCAGTGATATATATATTGGTGTTTCTGGTGCAGTTTTAGCTTGGTTATACCAAAATTATCTGAATCCGAAAT